>Ga0335081_10003297_pt1 | contig 25372 bp, 19 predicted proteins | sample Lox_Sample_35_FD_206713 | JGI IMG/M metagenome (GOLD analysis project Ga0335081, IMG submission 206713) | Soil microbial communities from Loxahatchee National Wildlife Refuge, Florida, United States - Lox_Sample_3.5 | ecosystem: Environmental > Terrestrial > Soil > Wetlands | place: USA...
ACCAGTTCTTCCGTCTTTGCCATCAAGAAAGAATCCTTGATCGTCAGGCCCCCGATGTACAAGCCGTTGCGTCATCCGACGCAGCAGGGGCTCGTCATGCAGGCCGACAAATCCACAGATCCCGCACATGTGCGCCCGCTATCCGGTCCGTTGTGCCGTCGTGAGAAAGACGGGATTGGAGATCAGATGTTGATCCCCCTGACCCACTTCGATACGATAGTAGGCAGCACCGGTCGCCGGCGGCTCGTCGGTCCACTGCCGGTCGAAAGGCGTGGACGCCGTGAGGCGTTGCCAGAGGCGTCCGGAGCGGATGACCCGAATCTCGACCGGCTCGGACCTGTTGTCACTGGCCGAAACCGCCAGTCGCACTGTGACGGATTGTCCTGGGTGGACTGAAATGGTCTGCCCGGAGAGCGCTTCACCGTCCGATCCCCGCACGGTGAAGTCGTCCAACGTCAGCCCCCAGGCCGGCTGGCGCTGCCGGGCGTAAAACGCGCCGGCACGGAGCGCCGAAAGCACCGACGCGGAGGAACGGGAGTCGGCCAGAACGACCGTCTGAATATCACCGAACCTTTTCTGATCGTTCCCTGCGTCATGATAGGCCCGCTCACCGATGCCCCAGACCGGCTGCCGGCGTCTGCCATCCAAGTAGGCCATCAGCAGGCGGTCCCATTCGCCGCCCGGTCGTGTAGCGGTGATGGTATCCTCATAGACTGCGCCAAACCCCGTGTACCCTTCGGTCTTCGCCAAAGAGGGCAGATACGGTCTCGTCTCCACCGAAACCGAACCGTTGTACCAGTCCATCAGCCGTCCCGCCCTCCCCAATGCCCCCCCCTGTTCGGCCAGATCGGCCATCCGATATCGGTGATCATCGGCGGCTTCCGGCAGGGACCAAAAACTCAGGCCTCCCGCCTCGCGTACGGAGTCGATGATCCGCTGCGCCGGCGCGTCTCCGGGATCGGGTCCGTACGGATCGAAGGGTTGCCGGGCCGTCAGCAGATTGTTCAGCAATAACAGCGAGGCGATCACCGCCAGCGCCGCCGCCTCCCCCCGCCGACGCCGGCGCGTGATCAGGCGAAAATATCGCGTGCGTGTCTGCACCAGCCGCTCTTTCCGCCAGAGCCATGGAATCGGCACTGCCAGCAAGGCCGGCCACAAGCGCACCGGCCAGTCGGACGCGTAAGGACAACCGCCAACCGCGGCGGCCAACCGCGCCGGATCGTCAAGGCCGACCACCAGCAGATTCTTTTGCGTGTCGTGCAACGTGAGATCGCCCGTCAGAAGCGATCCGGTCCAACGATACTGGGGCATGACCTCCACTCCGGGAATCCACAGCAGGTCGGGATGGCGCCGCTCTGCGGCGCGGATTTGGTCCAGATAAGCCGTTTCTCCGGCCTGATGGACCGAAGGAAAATTGACGCCAAATTGGAGCAAGCCTCGCAGCGGCCACACCCCATACCCGACATGCAGATCGTAATTATCGGTCAGCACGATCCCGTCCAGTCCCGCTGCCTTTGCCTGCGCGGCCAGTTGATCCAACGACAGGGAACCTGTGCTGATGGTGGAATGGACGTGGACGGCCAGCGCGATCGAATGGCGAAGTGGCCGTTCCTCGGCGCCCGCCCGATCGGCGCCAGAGAGCACACAACACGCCGCCAGCAGACCGGCGGCCAGCCGTTTAGTCACAACGGCGCCCATCCACGATCGTCGATCGGCTCTGCCGGCGCCGGCCGGCCTGACGGACGGCGCCTTCCGCGACCCCATCAACGCCGTGAGCGATGCGGACCCTCAAAAGCAGGTCACCGTAGAGACGATCGATCGCCTCCACCATCGCCGCCACGCTGAACTGCCGTCCGACAGACCGGCGCGCTTCCCCGCTCATCCGGCGCAAGCGGACGGGATCCCAACAGAGCGAGCAAATGGCATGGGCCAGGGCTGATGGCGAGGCCGGAGGCACCAGCAATCCATTGCGGCCGTGGACAATGAGGTCCGGGAGCCCGCCGACCTGGCTCGCGATGACCGGTTTGCCCATGACCAGCGCCTCCAGCACGGTTCGTCCCATCCCCTCGTTTAACGATGGTTGTACGATCACGTCGCAGGCGGCCACGTACCGCAACAGGTCGGATCGGGCGCCGATCATCCTGATCTGACCGCTCACGCCGAGCGAGGCGGCCAGCGAGGCAAGTGAGTCCCGCTCGGGACCTTCTCCGACGACCAACAGCAACGCCGAGGGAAACTCCTTGAGCACCGCTGGCAGCGCCTCGATCAGATACCGGTGGCCCTTGATCGGCACCAGCCGTCCCAGGATGCCGATGACGGGTTCCCGGGCGAGCAGTCCGAGATCGCGTCGCGCGGCGGCAAGGGTCGGGCGGCCGCGGTCATCGGAAACCAGTTGAATCCCGCTATGAACGGCGTGGAGCCGTTCACTGGGCGCGATGCGGCGCTCCAGATATTCCTGCCTGCCTGCTTCGGTCAATGCGATTAGCGCATCGGTCATCCGGCCCAGCCACCGCTCCGCAGCCACTGCGCAAGCGCTCAGCAACCGGCCGTAGTAGCCGTAGAAGATATGGCCGTGGGGTGTGTGGACCACAAGAGGCACGCCGCACAACCTGGCGGCGACCCGTCCCAATGCGCCGGCCTTCGACGTATGTGTGTGCACGATGTGCGGCTTGAAGGCTCGGATCAACCGACACATGGCCAGCAGGGCCGCCGCATCCCGCCACGGTGAGAGCCGGCGGACAAGAGAGGGAATCATGACACGCTCCACGCCGACGGCATCCGCTGCGGTGAGCCGCTGGTCCAGCGATGTTTGTTCATCCGGCGTCATGCGGGATTCACCCGATGCGCCCGAGGCCAACATCACCCTGTACCGTTTCGGATCGAGGCCCGTCACGGTGAGCAGCGTGTTCTCGGCCGAGCCTCCCCGGTCCAGACGGGTAATCAGGTGCAGGACGCGAATTCGCTCGCCGCTCTGCCGCGGGCGCACCTGACGCGGGGTCCGGCCAGCCGGCGAGGTCGATCCGCCAGGCCGCCGGGCGGACCGGCGGGGACGCAGTCGTTTTGGCTCAGCGCTCTGCACGTTCGATGGTCGATTTTCCGGTTTGCTCATACAATTGCTGCCGCTCGAAATCCTTCGGCTCGTACGCCGACGGCCCGATGCCGTAATAATGCGCCACCAGATAGGCGATGTAGAGGCTCACCGCAGCCGCCGCCATCGACCAGACGACCTGCCAGAACCATCGCCGGCTCACGGGACGTCTCCCACCAATTCCCTTGAGGCGACGGGCAGGCGACGCCACACCGCCGCCGATTCCTCGACGGCGTTGATCATCTCTTCAACGGAGATGGCCGTCATGCAGGCATGGGTGCCCAGGGGGCAGGTTCCCTCCCCGCACGGGCTGCACCAGAGCGGTTTGCGCACGACCAGATGGCCCTGTCCAACAGGCGGCCACCGGATGGGATCGGTCGGCCCCATGGTCGAGACGGTCGGCAGACCCAGGGCCGACGCCAGGTGCAGGGGCCCCGAGTTGTTGCAGACGAACAGCCGGCACCAGCTCATCAAGGCGATGAACCCGCGCAGTTCCAGGTCGAAGAAGACCGCGATACGCTGTCCCGCCTCAAAACCGACGTGCGCAATCAACTGTTCTTCGGCCCGTGTCCCGAAAAACACGATCTGCCACTGCCGCTCGCGCTCCAACCGCCCCGCCAACGCGAGAAACCGGCCGAGCGGCCAGCGCTGTGAAGGATAGTACCCTCCCGGATGGATCCCGATGATCGGTCGGGCCGGATCGAGCCCCTTCTGGCGCAGGTGGGTCTCCGCCGCTTCCCGCTCCGAGACCGTCAGCCTCAGGCGGGGTGGTTCAGCCGGATCGAGCTCCAGGCCCATCGCCGACGCCAATGATTGTTGCCGCTGGAGAAAGGACTGGTTCGATCCGGCGGATACAGCCTGCGTAAAAAACAATCCTCTTCCGGCCGCGGAAAAGCCGACACGCCGGGACGCCCGGGTGTGCCAGGCCAGGAGCGCCGATTCCAGCTCCTCCCCGTCATAGGGATCGATCACCAGATCGAACTGTCCGGCCCTGAGCCGGGCGCGAAGGCTTAGTCGTTCATCCCGGTCCAGCAGGCTCCCGGCCTGTCCGCCCTTCTGCCCGGTTCTCCCCCGCACCGTCATCAGCCGGTCGATTTCCGTCTGGGCCCGGGCGAGGGGGGCGACAGTGTCCCGGCACAGGAGCGTCAACTCTGACGACGGCCATCGCCGTTTGATCGCGGCTAGCAGCGGCAGGGTCAGTACAAGATCGCCCAGCCGGTCGAGACGGATGACGAGAATGCGGCGCACTTCGCCGGCGTCGGTCGACGGGCGTCGGACGAACAGGGGCAGAAGCAGCCACAGGCCGATCGCCCGCAGGAAGTAATAACACCATTTCACGCCATCCTTGAGCCGTTTGTTAATCACGCGGCTTCTCCGCGATCATCAAAATCGTCATCGACCGATTGATGCCGGTCAGATGGAACCACCAGCGGGCGGCCCGGTCGGTCCACCGTTTGCGCCAGTCGGCATCTTCCACATCCATCCCTGTCGTCACGACGGCAAAGCCCGCCCCCTCCAACAACCGTCGAAGGCCGCCCGGAGTGAAATGAAACAGATGCAGTTCCCGCTCGTCAGGCATGAAGAACGGTGGCGGGACCCCCTTGATTAGGCGATAGACGGCGTTGAAGAGCGCGCTGTGCCGGTTGGGCACGGCGACAAAAAGCAGCCCCCCCGGGCGCAGAAGCCGGTACACGATGGCCAGATCCCCGCGGGGATTGGCCAGATGCTCCAGAACGTGCCACATCGTGACGATGTCGAACGAAGCGACCGGCCATTCGATGGCGCGAACGGGACCGGTCATCACTGGAATATGCAAACCCCTCCGAACCCACTCGGCGGCATACTCGGACAATTCTGTCCCGGCGCACAAATATCCCGCAGTCTGCGCCGCTTCAAGAAAGCTCCCGTCGCCGCAGCCGACATCCAGCAGCTCGCCGCAGGACCGGCGAGAGCGAACCAGTTTCAACCGTTGTCGCCACAGCCTGCGCCGCGCGCGCTGCTGGGAGGTCATCCACGCCGAGTAATAGGCCTCGTCATAATGCGCGCTGAGCTCTGACATCGCGGGGGCAGGTGCGAGATAGGCGACATCGCATTGCTCGCACAGTCTGGTGCTGACGTCGCCGCACTGTTCGATGACGCGGCTCGCGGTTCCGCCGCATAGCGGACACCGGCCCATCGCCTCCGTCACCGCAGAGCCCAATACCGCACGCGCGTCCACCTGTCTCATGATCCCGCCCCTTCAGGCACCGTGGCCGGCTCCCCGACCAGACGCCGATATTCCGCTTCGACCCGTCGCGCGCACTGGTCGGCGCCAAACCGTGCGGCAACCCGTTCCAGGCCCGCTTTACCCATCCGCTCACGCAATGCGGCATCCGTGATCAATCGCGCCAGTGCCGCCGCGAGGGCATCGGGATCCTCCGCGGATACCAGAATTCCCGTCTCCTCATCTACCACCGCTTCGGCTACGCCCCCCACGCGCGAGGCGATGACCGGTTTTGCCATGGCCATAGCTTCAAGTATCACACGAGGAAAAGCCTCATAAAGTGAAGGATGAACAATGAGATCTGCAACAGCAATCCAAGGTTGGACAGGTGTCTGATAGCCGACGAACTCAATGCATCCACTCAAGCCCATCCGTTCTACCTTGGAGTGCAGCGTGGTTCGATAGGCCGAATCGATGGGCCCGATTAGGAGCACCCTGACATTCCGGCTTTCGCGCGGAAGACGGCTCATCGCCTCCAGCAAGATCTCGACGCCCTTGAGCGGCTCGATCCGTCCCACCGCGGCCAGGACCACTGTTCCGGCCTGGACATTCAGGCGCGCCCGGAGTGCGGCGCGTTGAGCCTCGAGCGAGGAGGGCGGTTCGAGCTCAACGCCGTTGTGGATGACGGTCAGTTTGGGTTGATCCTCTCCGGCCACGTAGTACCTGAACCTGGGACGCAGCGCCTCCGCAACCAGGATCAGTCGGTCCGAGAACGCCGCCAACCAGCGGTCCGACCAGTCCCCGCTGCAGGCCCGTACATGCCAGAGCAACGAGGCCCGGCTCAGCGACGCCGCCAGACCGGTATAGAATGTTTCGCGCGGCGCATCGGTGTGGACGAGACGAATCCGCCGACGACGAATGAACGAGACCATCTGGACCACGGTTCGGACCAGCGGCCAGAAAGGCCAGCTTGCGACCTTGGGAAGCGGCCACACGACCACCTCGATGCCCATGCCCTCCACTCGGTCGCTCAACTCACCCCGATCCGGGCTGAGCACTACGGGGCGATACCGGACTCGGTCCAGATGAGTGAGCAGTTGGATCAAGCTCTGTTGCCCGCCCCCCTCCAAGGTGCCACGGCAGGTGGTGTAGAGTACCGGAACGGGTTGTTTCTTCGATGACAGCCAGGCTGGACGGCACAAGTCATCATATAATTCGGTGATCCGTCGCATCATCAGGGTTTCGGAAAAGAGCCGTTCGACACGCTGACGTCCGTTGGCTCCCATCGCCCGTCGCCGGTCAGGATGGGTCAGCACCCAGGCCAGGGTCTCGGCCAGCCGTGCCGAATCGTTCGGCGGCACGAGGGCGCCGGTTTCCGACGATGCCACCACCTCCCGCATGCCCTCAAGATCGGATCCCACGACGGCCTTGCCGGCGGTCATCGCTTCGAGCAGTGCCAGACCAAGCCCCTCCCGCTGAATCGACGGCAGACAGACGACGTCGCATGCGGCCATCAGCGGTGCGACCCGTGACTGACGGCCGGTGAAAACCACCGACGGCAGCAACCCAGATGATTCCGCCTGCGCGCGCAAGCGTTCCCGCTCCGGCCCGTCCCCTACGATCAGCATCCTTGCCTCTGGCAATTCACGCCGCAGCCGGGCGAAGGCCTGCAGGGCGACGGCGTGTCCCTTGTGCGCGGCCAGCGAGCCGATGATGCCGATGACCGGCGCGCCGGCCGAAAGGCCGTAGAGCCGCCGCACGGCAGTCTGCTCGCGCTCAATGTGATCCGTTGCACGACGCAGCGGCACGCCGTTGCGAATCACGGACAGGACCGCTGGCGACAGGCCCAATGTCCCTGCCGCGAACGCGGCGACGGCGTGTGAACAGCAGACCACACGATCCGTGACCAGGGAGAGGCCCCACTCGATCCATCGTTGTCTCGCGGTGAATCCCCAGTCGGTGGTGTGGAGATGGGCGACGAGCACCGGCGTGCGGGCCAGCAATCCCGCCACACGCCCCAGCACGCCGGCCGAGTAGCCATGGGTATGGAGGATGGTGACTTGATGATCGCGCAGCCACCGGGCCAGCCGGGCAAGTTCCTTGAGACGCTGGTCCGCGCGCCATTCGAAGCAATCGACGGTGACGCCGGCTCGCTGCAATTCATCGGCGATTTCTCCCCGTCCCAGCAGACACAATACTCTCGGTTGGTACCGGTTGCGGTCCAAGCGGGTCACAATGGTGGCAAGCACCCGCTCCATCCCGCCGATTTCGAGGCGATCGATCAGATGCACCACGCGGATAGGCGTATGAACGGGCCCGCTCATGCGGCTCTCCGGGCCTGGATGGCCCGCACGGCGGCCAGCACGTGTTCCATCCTGTGCAGGTAGGTATGATGCTTCAAGGTTTCTCGACGCCCCTGCTCGGCAATGCGTGCCCGTTCCCCCGGATGGGACAGGTAATAGTCGATTTTTTGTCTCAGATCACGGCCGTCGTTGAAAAGAACGAGATGTTCGCCGTCCCTAAAAAGCGTCGCCACGTCTCGCTGGCCATCGCAGAGCAGGAAGGCCCCGCAGGCCATGACCTCAAATACTCTCGGACTAGCCTGATGGCATGGAGATCGATCGTCCTGATAGTGCACCGCCAGGACGATCTTCGACGCGGCATAAATTCGCCGCCATTCTGACGGTGGGACCTGCCGATCCCTGGCCATTGCAGTCAGCGGTGATTGAGGGGACAGACGCCCCCAACCCGGACCACGGATGAGCAGGCGGAGACCGGTCAACTGCTCGAACAGTCGCGCCCGGTTGGGATAATAGGATCCGATAAAACAGACGTCACTGTCGTAGGCTGACCGCTCTCCATCGCTCAAATGATACGGCTCCAGTGCGGAGGGAGTGCCGAAAGGCAGCCACTGCGGCCGTGTGACGCCGGCCGCGGTCAGTAATTCGACCGCCTCGGTCCCCCCGCAAAACACCAGGTCATACAACGGGGCGGTGTCATACGGCAGGCCAGACGATCCAGGCGCGTCAATCGTCCACAACACAGTGATGATTCCTCTGGCCTTCATCTCCCGAACGGTTTCAGGCAGGATGCGATGGCCGCCCTGAACCAGGCAGACATGTGGACTCTGGTCCATGGCCAGCGCCACGATACGCTGGTTCATCTTCCTGATATCCCAACGCTGGAGCGGTCCAAACCATTCCCGCAGGGTTCCGGGCAGTCGAAAGTCACGGTCGTCAGAGATGAGTAACCGGCCTCCCATTTGCCTGACAGCCGCCTCCGTGTATTCGGTCACGGTCTCGAAGTGAGGATTGTGATATCCGATGACTAGGATCTTCATGGATTGATACATTGGCTGTACAAACTCATCATCCCTGATTTCAGCAACAGATAGTATGAGATCATACGGAACGGATGCGCAGCGACGGCCGCCTGGAATGAATGAAAGGCCAGGTGTGGACGGTTGTGTTCGAGATAAAACAAGCCCCGCATGTAATAATTGTGAAAGTGAAAGTATTTCAATTCTTTTCTCAACAATGAATACTCATTCGCAAGTTCGACTGCGTGTCTCAATAAACTGAGCCTGGCGTCTTGAAATTTCTCGCTTTTCGAATAGTTTTTGGAATGCTCGATCCACCTGCCGACTACGCCCGGCACATAACGGAGCCTCGATCCGGAACAGAAGAGTCGCATGAAGAACTCTCCGTCATCGAGTCCGATGATCGTTGGATCTTCTGAAAATCCCCCCAGGTCGAGCAGAGCTGTTTTTCGAATCAACATCGTTTGCATGGAGATCAGACCGCGGCCGACGGCCAATTGATGCAGCAATTCCTCCGCATCGGCTTGTCGGCTGATCACGGTCTTGCTTGCATGTCCCCCGTCAGATACAAGTTCATAGTCCGAGTAAACGGCCGCGGCGTGTGGATTCCCCATCAGAGCCGCCGCCTGCACGGCGCACCGGGTCTCAACCATCTGATCATCCTGATCGAGAATGCAGATGAACTCCGACCGGGCATGCGCCACTCCCCTGTTGATTGCCGCACCTTTTCCCGCGTGTATCATTCTTACCAAGTGGATCCGGGGATCACGAACAGCATCGATAATGGTGTCCGGCTGCTGGATCGATCCATCATCTACGATGATCAACTCCCACGAGACCCCTCGCTGACGCCGGACACTCTCCAGGGACAGAGGCAGCCACGTCGGCCCTTCATAATAGGGAATAATGACCGAGACTGTTGGTGTCGTCATCTCACTGCACCACTTGCCTTACTTCACCGCCACAACTTTCAGTTCTTCGCCTCCTGTATTCCAGAGTCGGCAACTGAGCCGTTCTTTCACAGCAAACAACAGTCCGCCACGTTGGGGCCGTACGCGATGCAGATTCACTCTGCCGGATTGGGAAATGACGGCACTCGCATCGTAATGCTCTCTCGCAAAGTGTGATGAAGTTCCAACATCGACTCGGGAGAACACAGTCCGGAACAATTTGTCTATGCTCAACACCGAAAAAATCATCAAATGACGAGGTGGATCAAGCGCCATCCAGGCCTGTCGGAACAAGCGATGTCCGAGACTGTCTACATTTGGCGTGAAGACGACTACCTTCCCGCCGGGTTTCAGCAGGCGATAACATTCCCTGAGCGTTGAACGCGGGTCCGGGAGATGCTCAATGACATGTGTCATTGTGATGTAATCAGCAATCGCTTCGGGGAGATGCGCCTCCTCAAGGCTTCCCGAGAACACGGGGATGCCTTTGTTCTTCGCTATCTGGGCTGATGCTGGATCGGGCTCGATGCCCAACACCTTCCACCCCAAGTCCTTCATTCTTGCGAGATAACTTCCGTTGCCGCATCCGATATCGATCAGTAAACCCAGAGAATACGCCGGAAACGGCATTCTCAACCCGTAAATTGCCTTCTGTTCGAGCCATGGAAACCTGACCAGCAACGGACTCAATCGACACAAGATATGTGTGGCATGGAGGTGGCGATAACGGTAGGCCCCGCACAGAATAGCGGTCCTCAGCGCGTCTCTGACCATGGCAAAAGGACGCCGCGGGGCCTGTGGACCCTCGCGTGGTGCCTCATGTGTGCAATAAGTTTCATAACACTTGGGGATATCCTTTTTGATCGGCCTTGGATCTAACCACAAGAGACCGCATGAGGGGCATTGTTGGAAGCTGAATGTGCCCTGGACGTCATACAGGCGGTCCTTCAAGTCGCTATAGATGCGTCTACCGAATTTGCCGCACACCGGGCAGGCGGAAATCTTCTCTGTTCGAAGTCGCTTCATTTCAGGGCATAGTGGGTCCAGCTAATTCCGATTTGTTGCCGTGCAACCTGATCAAGACTCCAATTCCAGATCAGATAACCGTACAGGAAGCCCCCTGCGATCAGACCACCTAAGGCCACCGGTTGCAAAAGAGATACCTCAGACCACCGGATCGCGCACAACAGAAGGCCGCAGACGAAGACGGGCACAAATCCGCGATAGGCCAGAGACCAATACCAATGAAGCGAGTTGATCTCAAAGAGACGATTCACCGCTGCGTGCAGGAGCGCTGTATCGATCACCACCCGGAGCAACCAGGCTAGTGCAGCGCCCACCAGTCCGTGCGAGATGATGAGGAAGTAACTGACCGGAACATGGATGATCACTTCGAGGAGATGGAACGCCGCAGGGATGGACGGTCGCCCAAGTCCTTGAAGGGCGACGGCGGCCGGATAGGCCATGGCGTTGATCAGGCTGGCGACAGCAAGAATGCTTAACACCGCGGATGAGTGCAGGGCAAAATCACGACCCATCCAGACAGTGAGAAAGGGCTGGCTGAAAATGGCAAGGAACATCACTGGAAAACTAAGTAGCAGGATGGTATACAACGTCCCCCTGTTGTAAAGCTCCAGAATGGTCTGTTCATCGCGTACGCTTTGATAGTGACTAAAGGCAGGGAACAGCACCGATGAAATCGCCGAGGGGATAATCAATAGCTTCAGCAAGAATGAATACGGGACCGTATAATAGGTCAACGCGGTGATGGGAAAGACAGCGCCAAGAAATACCTTTTCAGTGTTGACCAATACGGGACCTGCAATGCTTGAGATCGTCACACTTCCGCCATATTTGAGCAGCGTGAGAAAACTTTTGGTATCCCAGCACGGGCGTCCAAGGAATGGGAACGTTCTCTGTGTGAAGATCCCATAGGTGGCGACACGAACAATCCTGATGCAGAGATCGACGAGAATGACGCCCTTCACGGAATAACCATTGTATAGCAGCATGACGGTCATCCCCGATTGCCCGGTGCCAAGGAGCACCTCAATCCGATTGAGGAGATCGAACCGATTGACAGCCTTCAGTGCACCGCCCAACACGCCTGAAAACATGGACAACATGAAGCCAAACGCTCCGACATAAAGTACGAAAAACGCCAGGGCCTTCATATCTTGAGAAATATGGAACAGCCGATCAATGAGCAGAGGGGCCGAGACAACCATGATCGTCACCCCCACGCTTCCGAGACACACATACACCAGCACACACGACCAGAACACCCTTCGGATTGCCTCTTTCTCATGTTGGGATTGATATTGCGCGATGTGCTTCACAAGGGCCGCTCCGAAACCGAATTCCATAAATGAGAAATATCCGGTGACGACGCCGACAAATGCCAGAATTCCATACACGCCGACACCGAGCCGATGAACGATATAGGGTGTGACAAAAAAGGCAACGACCAGCAACCATCCCTGGCCGAAGAAATTCCAAAATACATTTTTGACGATCGCGTCCTTGGGCCTTGGCATGTTCAGATCCAGGATGATAATTTGGTCGCTCTGGAAATTGGCGAGTCATTGTCTGTCAATATTTCCACGTTACGCCCTTTCGGCCGCTGATCATCGGTTGTGTCTGCGTCATGACTCCCTGATTCTGAACCAACACAATCAATAATCCGACAATCATCCAAAACGGCTCCATGATTCTGACAATGATGAAGGTATTGGCGCCGATCCCATGGACCAACAACCCGATGTACCCGGCCATAAAGCCCAGCACCAGTCCCTGGGTCCAGGGTGTGGTCATTGAACGCGAGGCGTTCCGCAATCTCGACCAGAGGGAGAAGAGCAGGACGAGGAATGCCGTGATCCCGACGAGTCCGGTATCTACCAGTACTTTGAAATATTGGGCATCGATGAATCCGTACCCTGTCACCCCATATCCAAAGATGGGATGGCGGAGCCAGTCTTCGGTGGATGTCTTCCAACTGATCAGCCGAGCCGAGGTCGACGTGTCCAGCACGATGCGCCCCACCTGGACCTCCTGTTCCTCCTCGTCCGGTTGAGTGACAAATGTTTCTCCCACCCGATGTTTCACCCGTTCCGGAACAATGAAGGGACTCAGCGTCATCATGAGCACAAGCCCCAGCACGAGGACCAACCGCCTTCGACTGAACAGCATCAATGCCAGCACCGACCCACCCAACGCCAGATAGGAGGTGCGCGACAGGGTTGCCGACAGCGCGATCAGGATCACAACGGCCAGCACGCCGAGAGCGATCCTGATCTTGGCTCCACGAACATGGAGCCCCAGCCCGGCCACCAAGGAAAACATCAGCACCAGATAGCCCCCCAGCGTGTTCGGTTCGCCCGACTCTCCTTCAAACGGGGCGCTGGCCCGGACACCTCCGGGGATCTGCGTGATGGCGTACAGACTGACGATGCCACAGGTGATGATCAACGCGATCAGGTAGCGCCTGACCTGATCCTGCGTCTGAAGATTGTTGACCACCATAAAATAGATGAAAAAGTACTCAAAGTATTTCAGCGTATAGAACAATCCCGATTCCGGACGAACGCGTCCGGATGCGATCCCGATCAGCGTCGCCACCACACATGCCGAGATGTAGAAAAGAATGGGACGGTTGAGGGGCGTTCGAAGGACCAGCCCCAGCTCCTTATAGACGGCCATTTTCACCAGCCAGCTGAAGCCGATGACGATCAACAGGATGTCATCCAGCCGGAGCGTCACCCCCCGGCCGGCTATGCCATGTCCGGCCATCTGACCGATCACCAGCTCCGGCGAGAAGAGCATGGAAAAGATCAACAAATACAACGCCAGTGGGGTGGACAGAAGAGCGATGACGCACAGACCGGCCAGTGAAAAGGCCATGGCCGCGTGGGCCAATGTCATCTGCACGATGGCGAAGGCCGCGGCCAGCGCCAGCGCGGAGAGAAAAAGGAGCGGCAGGGGTTGAGGCTCGATGCGCTCTATCGTACGCATGCCCATCCGCTCCGCGCGGTGACAAGAGGAACCGGAGTCGATCGCCTCCGGTCAACGCCCCGTCGGTCCGTTGACATGGACCGGTTCACGAGTCGGTTCCGTCGCTGATCCGTTGGCGAAATAGGGATAATGATAATCGAAATGATATTGATCGAGACTGATCTCCGCTCTCATATTGTTCAATACAATGCCCAGGACCTTCACCTGTGCCTGCTCCAGTATCATCTTGGCCCGGCGAAGCGCGACGCGCGGGATGTCGCCGACTTCATAGACCAGCAGCGTGCCGTCCGACTTGCGACCAATGATGATCGAATCCGCCACAGGCAGGGTGGGCGGCGTATCGATCAACACCAGATCATACTGTTGCCGGAATTCCCTCATAATCTCATCCAGGCGGACCGAGTTCAAACATTCCGACGGATTCGGCGGGAGCGACCCGCTGGTCACGATGTTTAGCTTGTCGATGCCGGGAATGCCCATCATCTCGCCGACTTGAAACCGCCCCATCAGTAGATCCGGCAGGCTCCGGCAAACCTGCGACACGGTCTTGGTGCCGAGCAACAGTTCAGTCAGGCCGGGCCCTTTCTCGATGCCGAACACCTGGTGAATGGCCGGGCGTCTCAAATCGGCGTCCACGACGAGCACTCGTTTTCCGGCCTGCGCCATGCTGATCGCCAAATTCACGATCACGCTGGTTTTGCCCTCCCCGATGCCGACGCTGGTCAGTTGGATCACCTGCAGGGATTTGCCCAAGGAGGTAAACAGCAGGTTCGTACGAAGCGACCGGTAACTCTCAGCCAGCGCCGATTGCGGCGCGTAGAGCATCGACAGGTCGGCCAGTGAACGGCCGCGCGAGGCCCGTTGTCTGACACTCGACCGGCGGCCGGCTCCGAGCCATGCGGGAACCCAGCTCGATGGACCATTCCGCCCCCTATCATGGGCTGTCTCCCTGGATGCCTTGTTGATCACTTCATCGCCGGCATGGGGCAGTACGCCGAGCACCGGCAGCCCCAGAAAGGATTCAACATCCTCGATCGTCCCCAGTGACGTGTCAAACGACTCCTGAACGAACCCGATGATCAATCCAAGCAAACACCCGATTACGGCGCCGATCAACATGTTAAGCGGCGTGTTGGGCATGTTCACTGGCAACGGACTGGCGAACGCCGGCTGCAGTTGTGTCACTTCAACGATCTTTTCCGCCCCGCGGATCAACGCTTCCTGGTGCTTGGTCTGAAGGAGCGAGTAGATGTCGGTGTTCACCTTCACATCCCGCTCCAGACGAGCCAGTCGCAGCGCTTTTTCGGGCACGCTGTAATACTCTTGCTTGATCGCGGCCAGGCGGGCCGACAACTGCGCCTGCCTGGCTACATAAGTCTGACGCTTGGCGTCCAGCTCATGCAGCATTTCCTGTCGGACCACCTGAATCTTGTCATCCACGTCCTTGACGCTGGGATGATCGGGATAATAGCTGATCAACAGCGTGTTCCGTTCCTGCTGGAGGTCCATCAGGCGCGTATTCAGCGTGTAGATCTGAGCGGCCGCATTTTCAGTGAAAATCCTGGTGGATTCGCCCGCTTTGACCAGAGCGTTCCCGCGCCGGAGTTCCGCCGTCTGGTCATCGATTTCCCGGAGCGTTTGCTTGACCTCTCCAGCTTCGTCCTCGAGTCGCGTCAGTTCGGACAGCGCCGCCCTGGCCTGGTCGCTGATCTCGACGACCCCTTCTTTTTTCTTGAAATTCTCCAGGTCCTGCTCCGACTGGTCCAATTGCCGCTTGACCACCGTCAATTGGTTTTCGATGAACTTCCTGCCTTCGTCCACCTGCCGGTTTCGATTCAGGCTGTTTTCATCCTTGTAGGCATCGACTACGCCGTTGGCCAACCGTTCAGCCTGCGCCGCATCCTTGGCGGTGACGCTGACATTGATGATATTGGTATTCCCCTCCCGTTCGGCTTTGACGCGCCTCTGCAGGTCGAGGACCGTTTTGAGCAGTGCGGGGTGACGGCGGATTTCCTCGCTAGTGGTCACTTGTGGAATCAAGCCGGCCGTCCTGGCTGTCATTTCAATGATGGGATAACTCCTGATCACCTCGGTCTGGCTGGCGATGTCATCAGTGTAGGAATAGGTCATGGCTTCTACGAAGAGGCCGGCCAGATTGCTTGAGCGGTCATATTTCACGCTGGCGGTCGCCTCATAGAGCGGCGTGGGTCTGAGCAGCTCAGACAGCACGAACGAGGACATCGATACCAGGACGACTGTGAACAGCACGGTCCTCCGTTGTTTCCTGATGATGTGCCAGTAGTCTCGAAGGTTCAGCTCATATTGAGCCACACAAGGTCTCCTTAGTTATTCCTGATCGTCTGATAGAGAATGGGCGGCTGCAACGCCTTCTCGATAACCTCCAGAGTCGGCATCAGATCTTTCATGAAGGCGTTCCAATCGCCGATCTGAGACCTGGGGATAAACACAATGTCTTGATTCCTGAGGAGCAGGTTTTGTCCCAGCTGGCCATGGTAAATCAGTTGATCAAGATCGACCGCGAGCACTTCGGGACGGTTCCCTCCCCCGCGTAAGACGCGGACACTCGGCAGATAGGCATAGTTGGTATAGCCGTTCGCTTTGCCCACCGCGTCCACGACCGTCATCCCCGGCTCCAACGGAATGACGCCGGGCTTATTGACCTCTCCGAAGACGAAGATTCGGTCGGTGATCACCTTCTGTTTGAAGAGGACTTGAACGCGCGGGTCCTTGATGTAGGGGGAGAGCATCTCCGTCAGCTTCTTTTCCGCCTCCATCAGGCTCAATCCCTTGACGTCCGCATCAATGAAAGAAACCGACAATGTGCCGTTGTCCCTGACGGTGCCGGTGTAGGTTTCCTCGCCGGCTCCCCTGCGGATGACGACTTCTAAGACGTCGCCAGCCGAAATGGTCAGCAAATCGGACCTGACCGTCGAAGCGACCGGTTCCGTGACTGTTGTCGGAGGCGGGGTCCGGATAGCGCACCCGGCGATGATCAGCCCGGCGAGTGCTCCGGCCGCAATCCGCAAGATCTGCGCCCGAGACTTCACCATGACCGCACTCCCCATTGCCGTCTTAATATCCTCATTGTTCACCGGCAGTGCCGATTGAAGAATACTCGTTAATAAAAATGTAGCCGAGGTCCGTAATACTGTCAAATTGTCCCGCAACATCAACCAGATGTCTGAGACCTCAGACATCGCTGAAGGAAGTTGTGCTGGAAATGGGTGGGGGGAAGGCGTGCGAAAGGACTTACAACATCAGGCGAAGTGGAACAACAACATCGTCGTTCGTTCTTTGACTCATATTTAACTGGTGGGGGGTCGGATTCGATGAAAGCCCAGCCGCCCGTTCCTTGGCGGCCGCGATGTCGCAGGCCCAGGTGGATCCACCAAGCAAATTGCCGTCATCCATCAGCGCCCACATGCAGCATCGGTTGCAGTATGATGCCTTCTCGCAGTGTGAACAGACCCCCAAATCCTTGACTTTCATGTTGCGGAGTCTCGCCAAGACGGGCGAGTCCCGCCAGATTGTCTGAAACGATTCGAGTCTGATATTGCCGGCCGACCAGGGAAAACCCAACGTCGGATAGACATCACCAAACGGGGAAATGGCGCAACCCGTCTTGCCAAGATTGCATATCTCATCATCCGGGTCCCTGGGTCGGCGGCGGGATGCCAGGGTTCTGATCTCCTCGGCCACGGGCAGAGACTGATCGGCATACAGTTCGGCCAGCTGGTCCGCTGTGACACGCAACGCACAGGTGGAGAGATCACCATCGTTTCTTGGGGTTACGGTCGGATCAAGCAGATACTCCGCGCCGAGAGATCGGGCCAGCGCAATAATGCCAGGGTATTCCTTATACACCGATCGCATCAATGGGGTCTTGATCACCACCGGAATCCGACGCGCGGACAGCTCCCGCAATGACCACAGGGTTTTGGCGTGAGAACCAGGCACGCGTGTGATGGCGTCATGAATGTCCGGATGGTCGGCCGAATACAGAGAGAATTCAACAGAGAGCGGATGGAGCTCTGCGATGGCGTCGATCAACTCGGTGGTCAGAAGCAATCCGGCGGTGAAGAACCGGATCGCCATCCCGCGGCTCCTGGCATACCGCGCGATTTTCAACGTATCCGATCGAAGAAAAATCTCCCCGCCGCTGAGGGTCAGAAACAGACAGCCGGCGGCCACCAGATCATCAATCAGGTGATAGAGCTCTTCGGTGGTGAGCTCTCGAGGCCTTGCGTCATGCGCATGATTGTCTTCGAGATAACAGTGAACGCAATCGAGATGGCAGCGGTGCGTGAGTTCCACCAGCACATTCATCGGAATATGCGCACTGGCCGCCTGCCTGACGATTCGCCCATAACGTGTGGCAGTATTCGATGGCTCCAATCGATGGTGGTCTGAATCAAACGAAATGAGCATGGGCCCAGGACTCCATCGATGCGGTGGTCGAGAATTGCACTTGCCGGCACGGCATGGTTTGCGCTACTGAGCTGGCAAGAGCCAGCAGCCGCGCCTGGCACGCCGCATCTTCGATAAAATTACCCATGCAGGGGAGCAGTCGACGCACCGTCTGGGCCGGCGTCAAGAGGGTGTCGGTCTCCGCGCGACGGTCAAGACTGAGCGCGAACAGCCCCGTCAGGGGCGCCGTCGAATTGCTGCCGCCCCAAAACGGCGTCCCATGAAGCTCATAACTGCGTTCACGCCGGCGCAGAATCACCAATTCGTCCGCCAGCACTCCTTCGCCTGCTATCTTGGCCATTGTCGATTTGCCGCTGCCGCTGGGGCCAAAGAACAGGAAGCCTCTGCCCTGGCGCTGTATGGCACAGCCATGGACAAAGCAGGCGTCTTCATATGACAAGTAGTGTGAATAGATCGCCTTGAGTAGTACATCTAAAGGACTTAAATTCAATGGTTGAACGATGGTCCCCGTCCTGAGGTCCAGATCACATTCGGCCCAGAAACCACTCCCGGTCAGCGTCAATCGCCGCGCGGATCGCCCGACGGCGACCGCCCCTGATTGAATCTCCAACACCCCATCTTGCCGGGCAGCGCCATCCATGATCATGGTTGTAAGCGTGAAGTCGGGAGGGTCGGTCGAAAAAAACCCCTGATATCGACGGGTAAGTGGTTCGGTGATCGCCTGATCCCCCGAGAGGATGGCGCACGTGAATCCTCCCATTTCAAGCGTCACTGAAGAAGCGGTCATCTCGATCTTAGACTTTCGGCGCCGCTGTGCAACTGGGAACACCCTGGCCGGGATGCTTGGCGCAGCTGATGGCCGACGTCACGGGTTCAAATGGTTCCTCCCATTCGATCTTCGGTTTTCGATAGGGTTCAGGGGGGAGCGATCGACGTTCGACGTTCGATTGTTCATCCATCCTCGTCATCCTCCTCGAACATGGCGGTTTTTACCACTATACCCCACCCCGCCGGATCCCGCAACCGCGCGCCCGCAGGGTCTGGCACATCATGGTCAGTTCATAATGGTAAAGGTGCTGCTGACGATGGGCGTCGAGGCCTGATCCAGGAGGACATCCGCACGCCATGTGCCCAGAAGACGATGTCTGGTGATCCAGGTGCCGGCGACCGGCAGCTGAACAGTCGACACGTTGTACTGTGCAAAGTTCCGAGTTGATTGGACATTCACGGATCGTTCCACCCCGGGAACCATCCTCGGTGACACCGACTGAGCACTGGTTGTGACAGGAATGAGCCGTTGCTCATAGAGCTGTCCGTCAGGGCTGTAAAAGGTCACTGTCACAATGTGGTTCCCGGAGAGATTGGTCCAATAGATGTACAGATACAGATCCCTGACAGTGGAGGCAGAGAAGCTCGTGCCGACTTTCAAGGTTTCCCATATGATGCCGGAGCCCCGTGTGTGGGCCGATAGATCGGTGCCGGCAACGGTGAGCAACGCCTTAACCGGTGTGTGGTGGTCCCTTCCATGATTCCTTCCAATGCTGTTCGTCAGTATGAGATTTCCCGCCCTGGCGGGGCCAGAAATAGCAAGCTCCATTCCCCCGCAAACGAACAGGACAAGCAGCACAACAGCAGTGGGGATCGCCCCGGATCTCATGGCGTGCATGACGGATCTCCCCCCAGGATGCCGCCAGGCGCGGCGTAAGCGTGCAATTTGCCATCGGTGGCCCCAACAATCAATTGTTCAAGCACGGTATCGAACGCCGGATCTCCCGGCGTGACGTCGGTCCCCAGAATGCGGCACTGCTCTTTCGTCCCGGTCGACACGGCGAGTTGGTAGAGCTTGGCTAGACTGCCGCTGGAACAACTCGCGCCCGAGCAGCCTGCAGCGTAGACCTTTCCGGAGGAAGGAATCACAACTGGGAATGATGCGGCGGTGATCATCGGGGCGCCGGCCCCCCACAAATCGGTGGCGGAGGATCCGTTATCTTTTATCCTCCAGATCTTCCCGTTGGCCGTGGCGAAAAAGATATTCCCCGACAGGCCCGAACGGAACTCGACCCACAGCCCAGACACAACCGCGCTGCCGGCCGGGAAGCTCCAGAGCAGCGCACCGGTACTGGTGTTGTAGGCTCTGATGTTTCCGGCCGTCGTTCCGACATAAACCACGCTTCCGTCAATGCTCAAGGCGGGCGGCACCTGGATATCCCCGAGGGTCGTTCCTCCGTAGGTCGATCCGGTGCTGAGTAATGTTCCATTGAGGGTGTTAAACACCCACAGGCTTCGCTGGGTGCCTCCGTTCGAGTTACTTGTCACATAGAGTCGGTTGTTGCTGTAGTCGACGACCGGCGCAGAGGTGATCATGTCCAACGATGGGTTGACGCTGCCGCCCGTGTAGAGCCATACCACTGTCGGCGGGGAGACGGTCGGATTCAGGGCAAACACTTTGTTGGCCATGGTCGTGGCGTCCCGTGTGGCCGCAAAGACGAGATCGGTCGTCGAGGTAAACCCGCCGTTGCTGTAGGCTTTAACCTGCACAGCCGGCGCGCCCTGGAGCATATCACTCGACCCGTTTTGATAATTCCACGTCCCGCCCCCGTCCGTTACGTTTCGCGCATACACGAAACCGTCCTGGGCGGCGGCGAACAGACAGGTGGTGGCCCCGGCGACCCCGCAGGTGCTAGAACCCGACATCGGCACAACCGCGGATTGATCCTGGATCGCGCCTGACGCCGGTGTGACGCGCCAAGAGAGCAAGCCGTCCGTCGCATCCATGGCGACCAACGTGCCGTTGCCATATGATGTGTAGATCGACGCCCCGGGATCGACGCTAGGTTGGACGAGTGTAGCCCCGGTCGAGGCGATCTGATTGAAGCTCCACACCGCACTGGGCGAAACCCCGTCGGTGCCCGTGGCGGTGACCGAAGGACGGCCGGCGCCGCTATCGTCATCGATCAAATCGCCGTTTCTCATGTAGATTTTGTAGCAGTACACCACACCATCGGTCAGGCCGCTATGAACCAATCGCTGGGTGGCCGCCGTGTAGCTGACCGTGGTCGGTCCTCCCACCGTCACCGATGTTGAAGACAGGTCGACCGCCGGATTGTCATTGAATATCACCGTCCCGGTCCCGACCGTCGTGTTGATCGGCTCGGTGCCGACGGGATCGCTGCTGAAGGCGCAGTCCGAGGTCTTCGCCAGCACAAGAACTTGCGTGTAATTCGAGGCGGGATTGTCCCATGTGATCGTGTTCTGAGAGTTGTTGGCCGTGATCGTCAGATTGTCGACCGGCGTGGGTGCGGTGCAGGTCGGTGAACCGGCCAGCGTGATCTGAGGGTAGACGGTGTAGGTGAAATTGGTTGTTGAACCGGCGTTGGTCACGCGGAAATAATAGGTCTGGCAATTCGTCGCGTTGCTGGTGGCATGGATGGAATATTCGAGCTCCGTAAACTGACTGCCTCCCAGCGCAATCGCACCGGTTGTCGACCCTGTATCCTTCAACTGGCCCGAAACGAACGGCGATCCAACATCGGTCAATCCAGGGATAATGTTTTGTGTCGACTGCCCGTCGGTGATGAATGTGGAGTCGACCATTTCCCAGTCTTCTGATGTGGCGGCGGCGGGCACGGAAGTCCACGGACCGGACGTCGACAGAGCATATTCCAGCCGGTAGGTCATGGCGCCGGTGGTGGTTCCGCCCTGATTGGCGATTTCGATTCTGTTTCGAATGGTCGTGAGTTTGGGATAACCGGTCACCGGCGTATCCTCGTTGGCCAGGAATGTGGCGCCGGCGCCAAGATAGGAGACCCAAGCCAGAGCCCGGTCGAAAATCCTGATGCCATCGCTGGTCAGTTCGCCGAAATAACGGGCGCCGAAGAACACACGGCGTTCAGCCGCAGTTCCGCTTGTCACCAGGGCGCCACCTTTGTCCACCACCAGCAGTCTGGCCCAACTGCTGTTGGAGGTGTAAGTCGCCAAGTCCGTCACGCCATTGGCCCAGCCGGCCATATAGCCCAGATCATTGCTGGTGTTCGTGCCGGCGGTGTTGATGGTCAACGTTCCGAGCGGATAGACGGAGGTGATGAAGTGAGTATTATTGACGATATCGATGTCTAGGCTGCCGCCGAGGTTACTGTCGCCGCTCGTCCCCATACTGAGTTCATCCCAATTTTGCCCCTCGACCGTCAAGATGGGGACCGCGTAGGGTTTCAACCATGCGGTGTTGGCCGACAACACCGACTCAGAGATGACGATCACGTCGTAATTGGTGGGTGTCCATGTATGATTGGTGTCGATATAGGTGGTCACGGTGTGCCCCAGGGCAATAAGATGATTCTTCAAGGGGACATCAATATTGACATCGGTGCAGGTCGCCGTGGCGCAGATCAGGGCGAGGTTCAGGACGCCGGCTTCGGGACCGTCGTCATCCCGCCATCTGTAATGAATCTCGGTCGGATTGGCCACCGGGGGGGCAGATGGTTTAAGCGCAAGCGAAATCGCCCCTTTGTAGGTCGTATTCGCCAGCGTTACGGTGGTCGTGGCGTAGGTGCCCGCAGTGGTCATGTCGCCCGTGGCCATGCAATGGCCGCCACCAAATCCTACTGTGGAAGTATTGTCCGCTCTCTCCGTTAAATTGGTCAGGCTCGCGTTGGTCCAGTTCGAGCATTGGGTGTTACTGCTCCCGTTATAACTCGTGGAGATCACTAGGACGACCAGTGTTGAATCGACCGTCGTGGTGGCGCCTGGGATCGAACCACTTGTGTCATTGGCGCCGCCGTCGTTCCCGCCCGTGCCGACGTCCCATGGATTGCCGGAGGTGATCACGCCGGAGAAACAGTGGATCTGGCCCGTCGTATGGTCGCCGGTGTCGGCGACGGACGGGGCCGTGTCGCCGCCGACCGTCCGTTTCCAGAATACTGCCAGTCGAGTCGCCGGGTTCACGCCGGATGTCCCAGCGCTCTGGGGCGACCAGGGGAGTTCGGCAAATCCCTGCGCCGAGGAGAGCGAGATGGCCTGATTCTCTGACTCGACAACAAGCAGGCAGACATCATTGGCCTGCATGCTCGCGGGATAAGGCGGTGAGATCGAGCCTGTTCTGGCGGTGAACGTCCCGGAGGCCCTGTAGGCGACCGCGGCCTTCGCCTCGTGCGCGGGAAATGCCACCCAGCAGAATATTAAAGTGAAAATGCCAGTGAGCGCGCGGTGATGCAGCGTTCTGCACGCAAATAATAAGCCCATTTTCGGCAAGTGAAAATGAGCTTTCCTGTACCTTCCGTTCACTTCGGCAACCCTCCTGCCCTGCCCTCCATCGGCGGGGTGAGCGGCTTTGCGCCCCCCGATCACTCGGGGTTTGCTCTTATCGGTGTCGGCGTTAACGGTGTCCGTCGTTGCTTCTCACTGTCCTGTTATAACTATAGCGTACCTCCTCCGTCTGTCAACCTGACATATCACCTGAAGTGACGGCATAACCCATTAATAAGACAAACCATTTCTCGATCCTTAATCCTATCTGAATTCGATGACACCTCGTACGGCAAGCTCATCAAGAAATGACTCGACATCCTGAAGCACTTCGATTTCAGATCTGGTATATTCCTCAGCCACCAATCGCGCAATGTCCAGAAGCGTACGTTGGCCGTCGACCAATTCCCAAATGCGGCTGCCCACGGGATTAAGACCTCGAAGTATTTTACCAGGAATATCAAGCACGACCGCCTCACCGTTGATCATCTGCGAGGCGGTGTGGGACGCCTTCATGGGAACTCTGGTCACGCCTGAAGGCGCCATTTCAACCACAACCCCCATCCTGTCACGAGTGAGACGCACACGGACAGATATCCCAGGAGACGACCGGCCCAGTTGTCCAGGGACATCGTCAGTGTCCCGCGATTCACGGCGACTCCTTTGCCAACGATCGACTCGCCAGTTACCGGAAGATCCCATCGGCCGCAGGCATCCCCTTTCGATCTCAGTCGGCGTGGACCGTCACGATCCGCGTTCATCAGGACCCGATGCAGACAGAGAGAGTCACCGACATTCAGGAGCACCAGGTCTCCGCAGGTCAGCGAATCAATCGAACACGAGCGAATTAACACTCGGTCGCCAGTTCTCAAGAACGGCCGCATGCTGCGCCCTTCAATTCGAAACCAGAGTTCGCCTTCACGGGTCAGCACTTCACGAGTGAAATCGACATGAAACAGGGGATGGGGTCGCGCCATGGTTTCACTATTAGCCCTCATGCCCCCGGTTGTCAAGACACTCGTTTCACCGACTGGACATCCACCCGGAGGCCGAGTATCCTAGAACACATCTCCATGCCTATGCAGACAGCTGTCCAACGGCAGAAGGTCACGTTGGCTCGTATCGCGTGCGATGCGATAGTGCCGCAGGCCCAACGCTGGGTGCCCTCGACCCCTTCAGAATGGTCGGTTCTGCTCATCGAAGCCGGTGGGGAGGGCATAGATGGCCTACTCCATGACGAGGTGTGCAGAGAGAGCCCCCCTTTCCCCCCTCCGCCGGCGGACATACGACGGCGGATGGACAGGATCAAAACACATCGGCTGCTTGATCATCACATCAAATGCGCGATGTTGGAAGAGGTGCTGCTCCATTCCGCCGAAAAGAAACTTGATCTCCTGATCATGCAGGGCATGGCCATTACTGATGAGCTGTATCCACCCGGAATCCGCCCGTTAAGCGACATCGATCTGCTGGTTCGTCCCGATCATTTTAAGCAGACAGAACGGCTGTTATTCGACCTGGGTTACACGGCCGTGTCCCGCTTTCCCCCCGTGTATGTGAGAGACGGGATCTGCATCGATCTGCACCGGCAGCTGGCCTCGCTCTCCCGCGTCGAACCGGCGGCCAATCCTCTCCGCATCGACGAGACGATGCTCTGGACCGGCGCCGTTCGACGACCGTTTGGCTCGGCCGTGAGCTGGTCGTTGGCGCCGATCGACCAGATCGTGATCCTCAGCGCCCATCTTCAGAAGCATTCGTTCGACCGTCTGATCTGGTTTATCGATATCGGACGGCTGCTGAACCGACTCCTCAAGGTGACAGCGTTTGATGTAATCAGGGAGAGGGCCGAGCAGCTCGGACTCGACCGACCGCTCTATTTCGTCTGCGCCTATCTCAGAACAGTCTTGCTACTCCCCTCCTTGCTTACTGTCCAACTGCCCGCACCGTCTTTGACCTGGCTGGAGCGCCGGCTATACGCCCGATTAATGGCCGATCACCGCATCAATGGCATGGGGGATCTGTTCTATCTGATGTCCGTTCGGCCTGCTGCATTGCGGCGACGTTTTGTTCGGCAGGTCATCTTCCCGAAGAGAGACGCTCTCCGGCAGGAG
>Ga0335081_10003298_pt1 | contig 25364 bp, 19 predicted proteins | sample Lox_Sample_35_FD_206713 | JGI IMG/M metagenome (GOLD analysis project Ga0335081, IMG submission 206713) | Soil microbial communities from Loxahatchee National Wildlife Refuge, Florida, United States - Lox_Sample_3.5 | ecosystem: Environmental > Terrestrial > Soil > Wetlands | place: USA...
GAGCTCGGCCTCGCCGCCGGTGAACGTGGCGGGCCCGAGCCAGGCGCGGTGGACGCGGCGCAGGCTCGCGAACGGATCCTCGACCTGGAGCCGCACCGGCTGCGGCGGCGGCGCGGCGATCACCTGGCGCGCCGGCCGGGTCGAGCCCGGGAAGCTGCCGAAGTAGCGCTCGACCAGGTCGAACGCCTGATCGAGCTCGACGTCGCCGGCGATCACGAGCTGCGCGTTCGCCGGCACGTACCACGTGCGGTAGAACGCGATCACGTCGTCGAGCGTCGCCGCCTGGATGTGCTCGTGCAGGCCGATCCCGAGATAGCGGTGCGGATGGCCCTCGGGGTAGAGCGCCGCGGCGACCGCGAACTGATCGGGACCGTACGGTACGACCTCGTAGCGCTTGCGCCGCTCGGCGCGCACGACCGACTGCTGGCGCGCGAGCCGCTCGGCACCGTCGTCGGCGAACCCGGGCAGGAAGTAGCCCATGCGATCGGCTTCGAGCCACAGCGCGAGCTCGAGCTGCTCGGCTGGTACGACCTCGTAGTATGCGGTGCGATCGGCGGCGGTCGACGCGTTGGCCTCGCTCGCCCCGGCGCGGCGCAGCACGTCGTAGTGGTGGCGCGGCATGTGCGCCGAGTTCTTGAACAGGTGCTCGAACAGGTGGGCCAGCCCGCTGCGCCCGGGCTGCTCGTCGGAGCTGCCCACGCGGTACCACGCGGCCACGCACACCTGCGGCGCGCTCGGATCGCGGTGCACGATCACGTCGAGCCCGCAGCGCAGCGCGCGCCGCGCGACCGCGATCGCCGGCACGTCGCTCACGGCTTGGCCCCGCGCAAGGACAGCGCGAGCTGGTAGAGATGGCGGCGCGGCTTGCCGGTCCGGATCACGAGGCGCGCGGCGGCGTCGCGTGGGCCCAGGCCCTGCGCGAGCAGCGCGCGCAGCTCGGCCTCGATGTCGAGCTCGACCGGCCCGGCCGGTGCACCCGCGACGACCAGCGTGCACTCGCCGCGCGGCGGCGCGCCGGCGTAGCGCGCGGCGAGCTCGCCGAGCGTGCCGCGCACGTGCTCCTCGTGCAGCTTGGTGAGCTCGCGGGCCAGGCTCGCGCGCCGATCGCGGCCGAGCGCGAGCGCGAGCTCGCCGAGCGTCGTGGCGACACGCTCGGGCGCCTCGTAGAAGATCAGCGTCGCCGGCTCGCCCGCGAGCTTGCCGAACAGTGCATGGCGCGCGCCGGCCTCGCGCGGCGGGAAGCCGACGAACTGGAAGCGCGCGCTCGGCAGCCCCGAGCCGAGCAGCGCCGCGATCGCGGCCGACGGCCCGGGGATGACCTCGAGCCGCGCACCGGTCGCGAGCGCCGCCGCGATCACCCGCCCGCCGGGGTCCGAGATCCCCGGCATGCCGGCCTCGCTGATCACCGCGACCCGCTTGCCGCCGTGCAGCGCGGCGGCGAGCTCGGCGGCGCGCTCGGCCTCGTTGCCCTCGAAGTACGACACCAGCCTGGCCTCGGCGCCGCCGACGTGCGCGAGCAGCGTGCGGGCCGAGCGCGTGTCCTCCGCCGCGATCACGTCGGCCTCGCGCAGCACCCGCGCGGCGCGCGGCGACAGATCCTCGAGGTTCCCGATCGGCGTGCCGACGATGAACAGCGTGCCGGTCATTCGCGCGTGAGCGCCTCGATGTCGACCGACGTCCCCATCTCCGCCTCGAGGTACTTCTTCAGCCGGTCGAGCATGCGCTTCTCGAGCTGGCGCGCGCGCTCGCGGCTGACCTGGTACCGATCGCCGATCTCCTGCAGCGTGAGCGGCTCGTCGGTCAGCCAGCGCTCGCGGAAGATCGTCTGCTCGCGGCCCTCGAGCGTGTTCGCGAACGCCTCGAGCTTGCCGCGCAGCAGCGTGCTGAACTCGCTCTGCGCGACCGCGCGATCCGGCCGCTCGTCGTCGCTCGGCAGGTAGTCGAGCCGGGTGCGCGCGCCGTCGTCGTCGCCCGAGCCGATCGGCGCGTCGAGCGAGGCCTCGGGCGCGGCGAGCCGGCGCTCCATCTCGACGACCTCCTTCTCGGGGACGTCGAGCTTCTCGGCGAGCAGCGCCGAGGTCGGCTGGAAGCCGAGCTGCTCGAGCTTCTCCCGCTCCTTGCGCAGGTTGAAGAACAGCTTGCGCTGCGCCTGGGTCGTGCCGATCTTCACCAGCCGCCAGTTGTTGAGCACGAACTTCAGGATGTACGCGCGGATCCAGAACGCCGCGTAGCTCGACAGCTTGACGCCGCGATACGGATCGAACTTGCTCACCGCCTGGATCAGCCCGACGTTGCCTTCCTGCACCAGGTCCAGCAGATTCTTGTGGGCGCGGCGGTACTCGTACGCGATCTTCACGACCAGCCGGAGGTTGGCCTCGATCAGACGACGCGCCGCGGCGCTGTCGCCGTGCTCGACCAGCCGGACCGCGAGGTCGTGCTCCTCCTCGGGGGTGAGCAGCGGATAGCGCCGGGTCTCGGCCATGTAGACCGACAGCGGGTCGCGGCGCGCCAGCGATCTGCCGCGCGGCTCGGGGACCGGTGGCTCGACCTCCGGCTCGTCGTGCGACTCGTCACCGACGTCGATCGCGCCGGCGACGTTCACCAGGTCGGTGTCGAGCCCTTCCTCGGGGCCTTTGTCCTCGTCGTCCGAATCGGCCTCTGGCTCGGCGCTTGCCCGGTCGAGCACCTCGACCTCCGGCTCGGGCTTCTTCGTGCGACCCTTGCCGGCGCCCCTGTTCTTCCGCTCGGCCATCGCTCCGAGCGACCATACTACACGGCCTCACCGCGCGCAGTCGTTCGAAGCCACGTGGCGGTTCGAGCGTTGCCCCCTATAATCGAACGATATGCGCAGCAGGTTGAACCTCGCCCTGGTGGTGGCAGCCGGGGCGATGGCCCTGATCCTCACCGTGATCCGCCGCTCGCCCGAGGGTGTGGTCACGCTCGGGCTCGAGACCCAGGACGTGCGTGCGGCGCCGGGCGAGGCCGATAACCCCAATCACGATCTGTCGGCGCTCAAGATCTTCAACATGACGCTGGTCCGGATCAAGGAGCGCTACGTCGACCCGTCGCGCATCGATCCGATGAAGATGCTGTACGCCGCGCTCGATCAGGTGCAGTTCAACATCCCCGAGGTGCTGGTCGAGCCCGACGCGCAGCACCACAAGGTGACGGTCGAGGTCAACGACAAGCGCGAGGTGTTCGACACCGACGACGTCGACTCGCCGTGGCGGCTGTCGAGCAAGCTCAAGCGGATCTTCCAGTTCATCGAAGCGAACATGAACAACGGCGCCGACCTGTCGAAGGTCGAGTACGCCGCGGTCAACGGCATGCTGTCGACGCTCGATCCGCACTCGATCCTGATGGACCCCGAGCAGGCGCGCGACATGGACGTCTCGACCAGCGGCAAGTTCGGCGGCCTCGGCATCGTGATCCGGATGATCGATCGCAAGCTCACCGTCGTGAAGCCGATGAAGGACACCCCGGCCTGGCACAAGGGCATCAAGGCCGGCGATCACATCGTCAAGATCAACAACGACCCGACCGAGAACCTGACCTCGAACGAGGCGGTCGATCGCATGCGCGGCGAGCCGCACACGCCGGTCACGCTGTGGATCGAGCGCAAGGGCGAGCCGTCGCTGCTGCGCTTCGATATCGTGCGCGACATCATCCGGGTCTCGCAGGTCGAGCACAAGCTGCTCGAGCACAACGTCGGCTACATCCGGGTCAAGCAGTTCTCGAAGGGCATCGCCTCCGATGTCGCCGACGCGATGAAGGAGATGTCGGCGCAGGGCGCGACGTCGTGGATCCTCGATCTGCGGTTCAACCCGGGCGGCCTGCTCGAGGAAGCGGTGCAGCTGTCGGACCTGTTCGTCGACTCCGGCACGCTGGTCACGACGGTGTCGGGCCGCGACCGCGAGGCGCGCCGCGCCGAGCGCGGGTTCGGCGACACCACGTCGTCGCTCGCGGTGCTGGTCAACGGCGGCTCGGCGTCGGCGTCCGAGATCGTCGCCGGCGCGCTCAAGAACCTCGATCGCGCCGCGATCATCGGCACCCGCACGTTCGGCAAGGGCTCGGTGCAGGAGCTCTACGACAACGACGATCACAGCAAGCTCAAGCTGACGATCGCGCAGTACCTGACGCCCGGCGATCGTTCGATCCAGAACCTCGGGATCGTCCCCGACATCCAGCTCCAGCGGATGTACATCCCGGAGAAGAACGACTCGCCGAGCGACTTCGTGCGCATGCTCGCGCCGACCCACACCTACGGCGAGAAGGATCTCGACGCGCACCTGGTGTCGACCTACGCCAAGGACGGCGACAAGCCCGCCTACGAGGTGCCGTTCCTGGTCGATCGCAAGAAGCCGGCCGACGGCGACGCCAAGACCGCGCCGCCCGACGAGGACGATCCGCCGGACGACGACGACATCACCGAGGACTTCGAGATGCGGTTCGCGCGCGACCTGGTGTCGAGCGTGAGCGCGTCGACCCGGCCCAAGCTGGTGGCGGGTGCCGCGAAGCTGGTCGCCAAGACCCACGCGGATCAGGAGAAGGAGCTGATCGCGGCGCTCGCGCAGATCGGCGTCGACTGGTCGCCGGCGGTCGCCTCGACCGACAACGCCAACCTCGACGTCTCGCTGTCGATCTCGCCCGACGCCGCGATCAAGGCCGGCCAGGACATCGGCGTCACCGCCACGGTCAAGAACACCGGGCCCGGCACCGCGTGGCGCGTGCTGCCGCGCATCCAGTCGGACGACTCGCTGTTCGAGGACGTCGAGTTGCCGATCGGCAAGGTCGGGCCGGGCGAGACCAAGACGTTCACCGCCAAGCTCAAGGTGCCGGGCGACGCGCTCGATCGCGTCGAACGGCTCGGCCTCGAGGTCCGCGAGGCGCGCAACGCGCCCACCCACGTCGCGGAGTCCGAGGTCCGGGTCGAGGCGCCGCCGCGCCCGGTGTTCGCCTACGCGTGGCAGCTCGTCGACGATTCCAACGGCGACGGCCTGGTCCAGCGCGGCGAGAAGTACCGGCTCCAGGTCACGGTGAAGAACACCGGCATGGGCCCGAGCTCGGAGGAGACCGCGGTCGTGCTGCGCAACGCGACCGGCGACGGCGTGCTGCTCGACAAGTCGCGGTTCGTGATCGGCGTGCTCGCGCCGGGCCAGACCAAGGACCTCGAGTTCCCGCTGTCGACCGACGCCGGGTTCAAGGCCGACGAGCTCACGCTCGAGCTCATGGCCTACGACTCGGATCTCGACGTCCAGTCGAGCGACAAGCTGCACTTCAAGCCGCGGCCGCCGGTGCAGGCGATGCCCGCGCCGACCGCCGACGTCACGGTCAAGACGCCGGTCGCGATCCGCGCCGGCGCCGCCGACGACACCAGCGTGGTCGGCAACGCGCCGCGCGGCGCGAGCTACCAGGTGCTCGGCGTGTTCGGGCCGTGGACCAAGGTCAAGCTCACCAGCGCCGGCAAGGTCGGCTTCATCGCGACCACGAGCCTGGCGGCGGGCGGCGCCGGCACCGGCAGCTACGCGCCGTTCTGGGCGACCACGCCGCCGCTGATCAACCTCGCGAGCAAGAGCCTCGAGACCAACAGCGACACCTACCACCTGCAGGGCGCGGCGACCGACGACCAGCACGTCGAGGACGTCTACATCTTCGTGTCGAACCAGAACGCGAAGATCGAGAGCCGCAAGGTGTTCTACCGCTCCAACCGCGGCGCCAAGGACGGCAAGCAGCTCGACTTCACCGCGGATCTACCGCTGTGGCCGGGCTCGAACATGGTCACGGTGATCGCGCGCACCAGCCCGGAGGTGCGTTCGGTGAAGACGATGTACGTCTTCCGCGACCCGGCGCGGACTGCTCAAACGCCCTGAACGCCTGGAGGTCTGGCATGATCGTGAATGCCGGCAAAACGGCCGGCGTCCCACGACCATGCGAGTCCTCCCGTTCGTCCTCGTCGCCGCGCTCGCGGCGCCCGTGCTCGCCGACGACAACGTCGCCGGGACCTACGACGCCAAGTTCGAAGAGGCGGGCAGCACGTGCAACCCGCCGCCGGTCGCGCTCGGTCGCGGCAAGGTCACGATCGAGGTCAAGAGGACCGGCGTCACCGTCAACACCGACCTCATCCCGCTGATGGTCGGCAGCATCCAGAAGAACGGCAAGATCACCGCGAAGACGCTCAAGGTGGTCGGCACGACCGTGCAGGGCCTGTCGGGCAAGTACTCGACCTCGGGCCGCGTCGACAACGGCATGCTCGCGCTCGTGCTGGTCGCCGAGTACATCCGCCAGGACAACAACAAGCCGTATTGCACCCAGTCGTGGAACGTCAGCGGTCTGCGCCAGGACGCCAAGGCCGGCTCCAAGGACCAGCCCTGAGCTCAACAGCCGGTGGGCTTCCAGCTCGGCTCGTAATCGCCGTAGTCGTTGGTGTAGATCGTCGCGCCGGGCTCGCTGGTCTCGGGCAGGCAGGCCGGCCCGTACAGCGTGTAGGAGCAGCCCGGGTTCGAGTTGTGGGTGCAGTCGTAGTCCTGATCCATCTCGAGCGCGTACGGATCGATCAGCGTCGTGAGGTCCATGCGGCCGAGCGGCGCGTTCGCGGCGGTCGAGCTCGGGTCCTTGAAGTACTGGGTCTGACCGCGCGGCGCTCCCGCGTTGGTCTCGTCGGACAGATCGAACGGCGCGTGCGGACCGCCGAGGTCGTGCGAGTTGCGCCAGTAGCTGGTGGTCGGGATGTCCGCGATCGTGTACGGCTGCGCGCCCTGGTTGTCGTTCGCGGTGACCTGCGCGTCGTGCAGCTCCTTGTCCTGCGACATGATCATGCGGTTGTACTCGCCGCCGCCGCACGAGCCCGGATCGCTCGAGGTCCCGCCCTGCCCGCCGATCACGCGATACAGCTTGACGACGTGATCGAGCATGCGCGTGCCGTCCTGCATCAGCACCGAGCCGTCGAGGCGGTGCGTGATCGTGAGGAACACCGCTTGCGACGACGGATCGAGCTTGCTCCACAGATCGCAGGTCGACGCGAGTTGCCCGCCGACCAGGCCATTCGACTGCGTCACGGTCGGCTCGGCCTGGAGCCACGCCAGGTAGCTCGCGATCAGGCGATCGCGATTGCCGTCGAGCGTCATCGGATAGCTCGCGCCATCGCGCGGCGCGTCCGCCGCGACCGAAGCGGCGTCATCGCCGCCGGGGCCGTCGGGCAAGGCCGGGTGCGCGCTGCTGCAACCCAGCGCGGCGAGCGCGCATGCGGCGAGCCATCGCATGCCGCCCATTGTCTTCCCGTGACAGCTCGGTCGCACGATCGAATCGGTCGTGTCACCTACATGTGACGGAATCGACGCAGCGCGCCACCTACCTCGCCCACACCTCGGCGATCGTGGCGCCGTCGGCGTCGACCGCGAACACGCGGTGCAGCTCGGGAGGGATCGCGCACGGGTGCGAGCTCGGCGAATACACGATGACCCAGTCGGCGTCCGCCGGCTCGTTGACCATCGTGTTCCACAGGTCCTCGCGAAACCACCCGATGTGCTCGAGCGGATGCAGACACTTCCGGCTCACCTTCGCGCGCGGCGGGGCGTGCGCGTTGATGTAGCCGACCGCGCTCGCGACGCCCTCGCCCCACCACGCGGTCTCGAACCAGCCGCGGGCCGCAACGTTGCCGGCGCCGCCGGTCTGCTCGGCGAAGTAGTCGAGGTAGTACGGATGGATTCGCACGAGCACGATCGCGAGGTAGACGACGAGCGCGCCCGCGATCGCGAGGAACGCCCGGCGAGCCCGGCGCTCGACGAGGCTCGCGAGGTAGTCCCAGCCGGCGGCGGCACACAGCGCGAGCGCGACCACGCACGGCAGCACGTAGCGCACGCCGTCCTGGCGCACCGGCGACGCCGCGACGCCGAGCGGGATGACCAGCCACGCCGCCATCACCAGCGCGCTGCGATCGCGCGCGCGCGCCGAGCGCACGCCCCACGCGATCGCGCCGACCAGCGCCCCGAGCGGCAAGGTCGCGACCAGGTAGACGCAGAAGTAATACGGCGGCGGGGTCGCGGTCGCGATCCCGAGGAACGGCTCGGTCTCGTGGGTGTGCGACAGCGTCGCGAGCGACGCGCCGAGCATCGCCAGCGGGTGCAGCCACAGCCGCGGCCACACCAGGTAGAGCGTGCAGAGCGCGGTCGCCGGCAGGATCAGCGCGGCCTCGATCGCGGTCCGCCAGCGCCGCGCGGCCGGCGCGTAGACGACGACGATCGCGAGGCACAGCGGGCCGCACAGGCCGTTGATGAAGCGCGAGGCCGTCGCGATGCCGATCGCGGCGCCGACCGCGACCAGGCGCGCGCGCAGCCGGGGCGGCGACGGATCGCCGTCGCTGGCGCCGAGCGCGAGCAGGATCGCGAGCGTCCACCACAGCACGCTCGGCGACTCGTGGCCGACGATCTGACCGTGCGCGACCAGCGGCGGCAACAGCGCGGCGATCGCGCCGGCGAGCACGCCGACCCGCAGCCGGTACAGCCGCGCGCCGATCGGCACGAGCAGCGCGCAGCCGAGCGAGATCCATACCGCCGACAGCGCGCGCGCCGGGCCGTAGCCGTCGGCGAACTGCGCGCCGATCCCGGCGAGGTACTTCATCACCGGCGGGTGCTCGCCGTTCCATGCCCACGACGACGGCCGCAGATCGAGCGCCAGGATGTTCGTGATGTAGTCGCGGCCGGCCGACCAGTTGACGTCCTCGTCCCAGGTCTGGCCGAACCCGGAGAGATCGATCCAGCGCACGATGCACGCGACGGCGAACACCGCGCCGATCGCGATCCACAGGTCGCGCGGCACCGCGCGCAGCCGCGCGCGCGCGAGCATGCACAGCGTGCCGACGATGATCAGCAACAGCGCCGCGGCGATCGTGCCGTCGAGCGGGCTCGCGCCGGCCCACGCGCCAAACGCCGCGCGCTCCGGCGGCTCGGGCGCGAGCGAGCTCGCCGGCACGTACTCGAGCGCCTCGTCGCCGCGCCGGCCGACCGGATGCCACACCAGGCGCGCGTCGCCGGCGGTCGCGAACCGGATCGCGGTGGCGCCGGGCGGCAGCACGACCCGCGCCTCCTGCGTGCCGCGCCCGATGACGTCGCGGCCCGCGACGGTGAGCCGGGCCGGCGTCTCGCTCTGGAACCCGACGATCACCGGGCCGCCGCGCGCGATCGCGAGCGAGCCGGCGAGCGCGTGCGAGCCCGGCGGATCGCGCGGCTCGCTCGGCGCGGGCGCGAGGCGATCGAGCGGCGCGGTCGCGAGCAGCGCGCGCAGCGCGAGCAGCGCGATCGCGAGCGCGATCGGGATCGCGCCCCAGTAGCGGCGGATCATTTCACGCGGCCCAGGCACTGGAAGTCGCGCGCCTTCTTCGCGAGGAAGCTGTAGTACTCGCCGCTCTGCAGCATGCCGGGGACGTGCATGGTCACGATCTCGTAGCCGCGGGCGAGCCAGAACCCGGTGTTGCAGCCGAGCGGGGTCGGGGTCGGCGTCGGATGGATCGAGTAGCACGAGAACACGAACGTCGGATCGTAGGTCGCGAGCAGCACCTCGTCCGCGAACTTGGTGTGGCCGGCGCGCGCGCGCACGCGCGGCGTGTCGTGCGCGATCTTCTCGGAGACCAGCCCGAACACGTCGATCGCGCGCATCCGCGCGAAGTACGGCTGCGCGCCGGCGCCGCCGACGATGCTGAAGTCAGTGTCGCGGAAGCAGCCGGCCATCGCGCGGCCGATCTGCGCGCGATCCTCGGTGTAGACGATGAGGAACGCCGGCGTGTCGATGATGCCGCGATCCGCTGCGAAGTTGCCCCACCGAAGGCTGCGCTCGGTGAGCAGCAGCTGGCTCGCCGCGAACCCGAGCACGAGCGCGCTCGCCGCGATCACCGCGACCGGCCGGCGCGCCGCGCTCGCGAGCAGCGCGACCGCCGCCTCGAGCCCGAGCACGACCGCGATCGCGGCGAGCACGAACATCGGCATGATGAAGCGGTGCAGCCCCATGAAGTCGCCGCCGACGCTCACCGCGTATGGCAGGTAGATCGCCGCGAGCACGCCGCACGACAGCGCGAGCGCGAACCGCGGCGTGCGCGCCCTGACCCGGAACAGCCCGAGCGCCGCCAGCGGGAGCGCGAACACCAGCTTGGTCTGATCGAGCCAGCTCCACACGTAGTACAGCCCGCCTTGCCACATGTCGCGCGCGAGCCGCGCGGCCTCGCGCGGCGGGAACCACGGTCCGGTCGCCTTGACGTAGTACGTGTTCGGAAACGGCCAGCCGTAGTACCAGTACCGCCACGCGAAGAACGGGCCCCACAGCGCCACGAGCAGCGCGGCCGCGATCAGCTCGGCGCGCCCGATCACGCGGCGGCGCGCCGCGACGTTGCACGCGATCCGGACCACGCCGAGGCCCGCGGCGACGAGCAGGCCCTCGGGCCGGGTCATCGCGGCGAGCGCGAGCGCGATCCCGGCGCGATGCAGCGCGCGCGGATCGTGCTCGGCCGCGACCACGCCGTCGAGCGCGATCGTGCACAGCAGCGTGAACAGCTGGGTCTCGAGCCCGCCCGAGCTCCAGCACGCGAACCCCGAGGCGCATGCGAGCAAGAGCGGCGCGACCGCGGCCCACGGCGACCGGCGCCCGAGCGCGCGCTCCATCACCTGGAACACCACGAACAGCGTCGCGACCGCGCAGCCGGTGCCGAGCACGCGCGACGTGATCTCGGGCGGCGCGCCGACCGCCATCAGCCCGCCGAGCACGACCGTCCACAGAAAGCTCGTATAGCCCTCGACCCGCCAGCCGAGGTTGAACGTCAGCTGGCCGTGCTCTGCGAGATTTCGCGCATAGACGAACGAGATGTACGCGTCGTCGGTCACGAAGTTGTACGCGAGCGAGTGCAGCACGAGCACGATCGCGGCGATGGCGAGCAGGAGCCAGCGCAGGCGATCCGAGGTCATCCGCGCCGATACTACCCGACGGCCGCGATGGTAACCTGTTCGCGATCGATGGAACCCCGCTCGCCGCGGCCTCTCGGTGACGTGCTCGGCACCGGCGCGCTCGCCGGGCTCGTCGCCGGGTTCGCCGCCGGGGCGATCGACGCGATCTGGTCGTGGGCACCCGCCGCGCAGTTCGTCCGCCACGCCGGGGCGCGGCTACGCTTCGTGCTGTACACCGCGCTGTCGCTCGGCGGCGCGGGATTGCTCGCAGGGTTCGCGGCGGCCGCGCTGCTCGTGTGGATCTCGCGCGGCACCCGGCTCGGCGAGCTGTGGCGGTTCGCGCTGCGCGATCACGCGGCCCGGCGCGCGGCCGACCCGCGCGGCGCGGTGGTCGGGCTGTCGATCGTGCTCGCCGGCGCGCCGGTGCTCGCGCTCGCGATCTACCTCGCGTACCGCGCGACGCTCCCGGTGGTGGTGGCGAGCCATGCGATGGGCCTCGCCGTGCTCGCGGTGATCGCGGCGACGCTCGCCGCGCTCGCCGGCGCGGTGGTCGCGACGTTCCTGCTCGCGCGGCCGATCGAGCTCGCGCTCCAGCCGCTGGCGCTGCGCGTGCGCGCGGTGTCGTCGGTGATCGCGCCGTTCGCGACGCTCGGCGCGCTGATCGCGATCGCCGGCGCGGTGTGGGCGGCCTCGCAGTGGCAGACCGTGCGCGACCTTCACCTGCGCGGCGCGGCGATCGCGCTGGTCGCCGCCGCGCTGACGCTGCCGGCGTACCGGCCGGCGCGCGCCGCGGTCGCGCGGTCCGCGCGGATCGCGCCGTGGCCGCGCCGCGCGATGTGGGCGGCGCTGCCGTTCGCGCTGCTCGTCGCGATCCTCGCGGCCGGCGGCTCCGCGCAGGTGATCAAGGCCGCGTCGGCCTACACCGGGCTCGGCGCGCCGATCGCGCGCGGGCTGCGCGCCGCGTTCGATCGCGACCACGACGGCTACTCGCGCTACCTCGGCGGCGGCGATTGCGACGACAGCGATCCGACCGTCCACCCCGGCGCGCCGGAGATCCCCGACGACGGCATCGACCAGAACTGCGTCGGCGGCGACGCCGACACCCACACCCCGCGCGAGGACATCGCGTGGGTCGCGCCGCCCGCCGCGGTGCCGAAGGACTTCGACGTCCTGTTGCTCACGATCGACACCACGCGCGCCGATCACCTCGGCATGTACGGCTACGCGCGGCCGACCTCGCCGAACCTCGACCGGCTCGCCGCCGACGGCACGGTGTTCGTGAACGGCTGGGCCCACGCGCCGTCGACCCGGTATTCGATGCCCGCGATCCTGACCGGCCGCCTGCCGCTCGACGTCTACTACGACACCTCGATCCAGGGCTGGCCGGGGCTGTCGCTCAAGGCGACCACGCTCGCCGAGGAGCTCACGCCGCTCGGCTTCTACTCGGGCGCGATCACCAACTACTGGTACTTCGAGCCGCAGCGCCGGATGAACCAGGGCTTCGCGTCGTACGACAACGAGGACGAGAAGCTGCACGGCGCGATCGCCGGCGCCGGCCCGGAGCGCACGCGCGGCAGCTCGTCGCGCCAGCAGACCGACAAGGCGATCGCGTTCGTCGACCAGCACGCGGCCGAGCGCTGGTTCCTGTGGGTGCACTACTACGATCCGCACGCCGACTACGAGCCGCACCCCGAGGTGCCGTCGTTCGGCAGCGATCCGATGGCGCTCTACGACGGCGAGATCCGCTTCACCGACCTCCACATCGGCCGGCTGCTCGACGAGCTGCGCGCGAAGGGGCTGTACGACAAGACCGTGATCGTCGTGACCGGCGATCACGGCGAGGGCTTCGGCGAGCACGACGTGTTCCACCACGGCTATCATCTGTACAGCGCGCAGACCAAGGTGCCGCTGATCGTGCGCGTGCCCGGACTTCCGCCGCGGCGCTCGCTCACGCCGGCCGGCCACGTCGACATCATGCCGACGCTGGTCGATCTCGCGGGCGGCCAGCCGAGCAAGGACATGGAGGGCCGCTCGCTGGTCGATATCCTGGCCGGCGCGCCGGATCGCGATCGCGTCGTGTTCCAGCAGCTGTCGTTCGAGAACAACAACGAGAAGCGCGGCGGCGCGTCGCAGCAGTGCCATGTCATCTACAACGTCAGCCCCGACACCAGCTGGGAGGTCTACCGGGTCGATCGCGATGCGATGGAGACCGACGACGTCTCCGACGATGACGAGTGCGCCACCACGCGCCGCGCGGTCGAGCGCTGGTACGACCTCGAGACCGTGCCGCCCGGCGCGGCCGAGGCGCTGCTGCCGTCGCGCCCGGCGATCGCCGCGCCGCTCGACGCCGATCTCGGCGACTCGGTGCGCCTGCTCGCGGTCGACCTGCCCGCCGCCGCGCGTCCCGGCGATACGATCCCGGTGACCTGGACGTTCGAGGCGCGCGGCCGGGTCGCGCAGGGCTGGAAGGTGTTCGCGCACCTCGAGGGGCCGGGCGGCGCGTTCGTCAACGCCGACCACGCACCGGCGCGCCCGCTCGAGTGGTGGCGGCCCGGCCAGTTCATCCGCTACACCACGGAGCTCGCGCTACCGCGCGGACCCACCGGGCGCTACACGCTGTGGGTCGGGCTGTTCCGCGGCAGCGAGCGCGCGCACGCCAGCGCGCCGCACGCGCGGATCGATCGCGACGGCGTCGCCGCCGCGACGATCGAGGTCGGCCCGTGAACGCGCACCCGCGCGGCGCGTCCGCGTCGCACAGCATGACGCTCGGCCGCAACCGCGCGATCGCGGCCGCGGTGTGGACCGTGCTCGCCGCCCCCGCGGTCTACCAGGTCGTCCTGCTCGTCACCGCGATCGCCGGGCGGATCGCGTACCCGTACGACCTCGAGTGGATGGAAGGCGGCCTGCTCCATCACGCGCAGCGGCTCGCCGACGGTCACGGCATCTACGCAGCGCCGTCGATCGAGTTCATCCCCTATCTGTACACGCCGCTCTACCCTGCCCTGCTCGCGCTGTGCGGCAAGATCGTCGGGCTCGGTTACACGCTCGGCCGCGCGATCTCGGTGCTGTCGCTCGTCGGGATCGCGGTGGTCGGCGCGGTGTCGATCGCCGGCGAACGGTTCCGTCAGGTCGCGCGCGGCCCGGCGTGGGGCGGCGTGGTGATCGCGCTCGGCGTGATCGCCGCGGCGTACCCCTACCTCGACGGCTGGTACGACCTGGTGCGGGCCGACACGATGTTCGCGTTCCTCGTCACGGTCGGGCTCGCCGCGGCGGCGCAGCTCGGCCGCGACGACCGCGGCTGGCGCGGCCACGCGCGCGCCGGCGTCGTCGCCGCGATCCTGGTGCTGGCGTTCTTCGCGAAGCAGACCGGCGTGATCTACGTCGGGCTCGGCGGCGCGATCGTGCTCGTGCAGTCGTGGCGGCGCGCCGCGACCTACACCTGCGTCGCGGCCGTGCTCGGGATCGGCGGCAGCGTGCTGATGAACATCGCGTCGGACGGCTGGTTCTGGATCTACGTGTCGAAGATCCACCGCGCGCACGACTTCAACATGAAGCGGTTCAAGGACTCGTTCGGCTACATCCTGTGGCACTTCCCCGCGATGAGCGTGGTGATCGCGGTGACGCTCGGCGTGGTCGTGTACACCTGGCTGCGCCCACCGCCCTCCGGCCGCCGCCGCGAGCTGCCGCGCCAGGCGCTGCCGTTTCTGCTGTGGACGGCGGCGTTCGCCGTGTCGGTCGTGGTCGGTGCGATCGGCTTCGGCACCGAGTTCGCGCGGTCCAACGCGTACATGCCGGCGTTCCTGCACGGCGCGCTCGCGGTCGGCGCGGCGCTGCCCGCGCTCGCGGCGTGCACCGGCATCCTGTGGGGCTCCCGGCCGCACGCGACGCTCGCGGTGCACGGCGCCGCGGCGCTCGCCGCGCTCGCGCTCGCGGTCACGCTGTGGCACGCGCGCTGGGCGCCGGCCCAGTTCGTGCCGCGCCCGGCCGACGTCGCCGCCGGCGATCGCCTGATCGCGCGGCTGCGCGGGATCGAGGGCGACGTGTGGATGCCGTTTCACCCGTGGTACCTCGCGCTGGCCGGCAAGCAGCCGCACGTCCATCGCATGGGCGTGATGGACGTGACGCGCCGCCAGAGCCGCGCGATCGCGGGGCTCGACGACGCGCTGCGCAGCCATCGCTTCACCGCGGTCGTGCTCGACAACCGCGACGTGTCGAGCGAGCTGCCCGAGCTCAAGCGCTACTACCGGCCGGCGCTCACCCTGCCCGCCGACGAGCGCCCCAGGCTCTACACCGGCGCGGGCACCGCGTGGGACCCGTGGGGCTGCTGCCTGGTGCCCGACGCGATCTGGGTCCCGGCCGCGGTCGCCGTGCCGCCCGCCGGCGCCGGCGTGCTGTTCGACTTCGAGGAGCCGTCGTGGGCGGCCGCGCGCTGGGCGCGCTCCGGTCCGGCGTGGGGCGATGGCCCGGTCGGCGAGGCGCTGCCCGGCCAGGACCTGGTGGTCGGCGCGAGCGGCCACCGGTTCGCGACCAGCATGCACGGCGGCGATATCGCGACCGGGCGGGTGACCTCGCCGCCGTTCGCGATCAACGGCGCGAAGATCTCGCTCGAGGTCGGCGGCGGCACCGACACGTCGCGGCTGCGCGTCGAGCTGTGGGTCGACGACAAGCCGGCGCGCACGACCGGCGTGCCGTTGCCCGGCGGCGACACGCTGCGCAGCGTGAGCTGGGACGTCACCGATCTGATCGGCAAGCAGGCCACGCTCGTCCTGGTCGACGACTCGACGACCGGCCACCTCGACGTCGACGACGTGTGGATCTGGGCCAACCCGTAGCCTATCGTTTCGGCATGCAGGCACGAACCATCGCGATCGCGGTGATGCTGACGAGTGGGGTCGCGCGGGCCGATCGCGCCGAGCCGCAGGCCTCCGCGCCGGCGGGCGCGGTCGCGCCCGCCCTGATGCACCGGCCGCCCGTGCCGCAGCCGGTGCCGCCCGGGTTCGTCGTGCCGCCCGAGATCGCCAAGCTCGGCAAGCAGCTCGCCGGCCGCTACCGCTGCAAGGGCGTGACGTTCAACGGCGATGGCTCGTCGCGGCCGATGACGGCGAGCGTGTCGTTCAAGCTCGATCTCGGCAACGGCTGGATCGCGATGACGCTCGGCGAGGACAAGCCCGGCACGCTGCGCGTCGCCGACTACCGCACGTTCGACGCGACCGCGCAGCAGTGGACGCGGATCCAGCTCGCGAGCACCACCGCGCACGTGGTCTCGACCTCGCTCGGCGAGAAGGACGGCACGTGGACCTGGGAGGGCACCGCGAGCGCGCCGACCGCCACGCTGCAGGTGCGCGACTACGAGCAGCTCGCCGGCGGCTCGCTCAAGATGTGGGGCGAGGCGCTGCTGAGCGGCACCTGGCAGAAGCGCTACGAGGTAACGTGCACCCGCTAGCATGCTGAGCGTTCACCTCACGTTTCCCGGCACGTGCGAGGAGGCCTTCCGCTGCTACGAGCGCGTGCTCGGCGGCAGCCGCCTCGCGGTCTTCCACTACGGCGACACGCCCGCCGCCGCCGATGTCCCGGGCGATTTCCGCGACAAGGTGGTGCACGCCACGCTGATCGTCGGCGCGTACCAGCTGGCGGGCGCCGACGTCGACCCCGCCCGGTTCGAGCGCCCGGCCGGGTTCTACCTGCTGCTGAGCGCCGCCACCCGGGAGGACGCCGAGCGCATCTTCGCGCAGCTCGCCGACGGCGGCGCCGTGAAGATGGCGCTGCAGGCGACGTTCTGGTCGCCGGCGTTCGGCGTGCTCGTCGATCGCTTCGGCACGCCGTGGGAGATCACGGTGGCTGGCTAGGCCTGCGATACACCGACACGATCGGGACGCCATCGCTGCGCAGCACGAAGATCGGCTGCACCGTGCCGTACGACTTCCAGATCAGGTAGTCGTGCCGGTTGAAGTGCTTCTCGTGGATCACGATCGCGAGCTTGCTGGTCGCGATACCGGCGACCTCGTGGCCGGAGTCGGGGTAGCCGCGCGGCAGCAGGCCCAGGTGCTGGTACCAGCCCCACGCCGGCGACGCGTCGTGGCTGTACACCGGTCCGGGAGGCTGCGCGGCGATCACCGGCAAGACGCCGCGCGCCGCCACGCCCCAGAACTGGCGGTTCATCCCGAGGTCGGCGCCGCCCGGCGCGCCGCCGGCGAGCGCGTTGTACCAGGTGAGCGCGTACGGCTCGGCGGTGACGGTCTCGGTCGCGCCGGCGAGCGCGATCGCGCCGCCGACCACGCCGAGCGCGAGGCGCTGCCCGAGCCGCTCGCCGAGCCGGGGCACCAGCGCGCGCAGCGCCTCGCCCGCGCGGCGCGCCGCCCAGCCCGCGCCGACACCCGCGGCGATGCAGATCGTCGGCAGCGCCGGCATCCAGTGCTTCTCCGCGCCGAAGATCGGGGTCGAGCGCAGGAAGAACGGGCCCATCGACGCGCCGAGCGAGAGCACGAGCAAGAGCACCGGCGCGCGCTCGCGATCGGCGGACTCGCCGCGCCGCCAGCGCGCGAGCCAGACCCCGCCGCCGAGCGCGGCCGCGGCGAGCGTCGCGACCGGCACGGTGAACAGCGTGGTCACCAGCGCGACGTGCCACGGGAACGGCGGCGCGTTCCAGTTCCGCCCGAGGTACTCGAAGTTGTAGTGGACGTGGTGGAGGTGAAAGCCCAGCCACGCGCCGATGTGACCGACCGGATCGAGCCACAGCCACGGCCACAGCGCGACCAGCACGAGCGGCCCGAGCACGGCGAGCGAGACCAGCACGCGCCAGCGATGGAACACGAGCCCGCGCCAGCGCCCGGCGCGCCAGGCGACCACCAGGTAGTGCACGCCGAGCGCGAACGGCAGGAGCACCGCGGTGTGCTTGGTCGCGAGCGCCAGGCCCCACGCGACGCCGACCTGCCATGGCCAGCGCCGGCCATCGAGGCCGCGCCAGTACGCGTAGACCGTCGCGAACCACAGCGCCATGATCGGCGCGTCGAAGCAGTCGAGCCCGGCGTGGAACAGCGCGCGCGGCAACACCAGCAGGCACGCGCACGCGATCACCGCCTCGGCGAGCCCCCACAGCTCGATCACCATCAGGAACACGAGCATCGCGAGCGCGCCGTGGAGCAGCGCCGCCGGCAGGCGGAACGCGGTGAGCTCGTCGAGCACGCCGAGCTTGTCGAACAGCAGTCGATGCGAGATCCCGCCGAGCGTCTTGACCAGCGGCGGGTGCTCGGAGTTGTTGTCGCCGCCCGGCGCGCCGCCGAACGTGCGATCGATCCCGCCCGCGCCGAAGCCGAGCCACCACGCGGCATAGCGCGCGCCGGCGTTCATGTACACGACCTCGTCGCGCGCGATCCCGACGTCGCGCTGGTTCCACAGCACGCACGCCGCGGTGACGACCGCGATCGCCAGCCCGATCGCGCGGCGCTGCCACGGCGTCATTGCCGCGCCTCCGCCGCGAAGCAGATCAGCCGCTGCGGCGCGTCGGCGCTCGCGATCACCGTGACGTCGGCCGGGCCGGGCGCGGTGTCGACCGCGAACCGGATCCAGCCGTCGTCGACGCCGGCCACCACGCGCGCGACCTCGGTGCCGGCGATCTCGATCGCGAGCGTGCCGGGCGCGCGGATGTCGCGCCGGGTGAACACGTCGGCCAGGCCGACGTAGCCGACCAGCGTGTGGCCGAGCGCGAGCTGCGGGAACGTCACGCGCACCGCGTGATGCGGCGCCGGCTCGACCTGGATGCAGCGGTGCGGCGCGAACCCGACCTCGGCGAGCTCGAGCGCGGCGCGGCCGCCGTCGACGTGCGCGGTCGCGAACGCGTCGCGCAGGTCGCTCACGACGACCGCCGGCGCGCGCTCGTAGCGCCGCACCGCGACACCGCCCGCGTCGTCGCTCGCGACCGGCTTGAGCCCGGCGACCTCGGGCGCGTGCGCGCCGCGGATCGCGAGCTCCCAGATCCGGCCGTAGCGCGCGGCGTCCATCCGCGCCGCCATGTCGATCGGGATGAGGTCGCCCAGGTGCAGCCGGCCGACCGGATCGATCCAGCCCGGCGCGAACACGATCAGATCGCCAGGGTGATGGCCGGCGCGCACGATCGCGGCCGCGCGATCCCAGGCGTCGTCGCCCGGCACGGCGGCGGCATCGCGCCGGGTCGCGCAGGTCTCCCACAGCGCGATCGAGACCAGCAGGGCCGCCGGCAGCAGCCCGGCGATCGGCCTCGTCGATGGCACGGCGCTCACGCTACCACGACGGGCCCGACCATCATAATGTCGCGACGTGCGGCTGTACGCGGCGCTCTACGCGATCGGGCTCGTGGTGTACGGCGCGCTCGCGTGGGATCGGCTCGGCCACCAGTCGCCGGCGCCGCAGTTCGTCTACCAGGCCGACGCCTGGCTGCACGGGCACGCGTCGATCGATCCGCCGCTGGTCGACGCCGACTGGGCCAAGCTCGAGACGGTCGAGCTCGACGACGGCAGCGTCGCCCGGGGCCGGCGGCTGATCACCCGGCGGACGTTTCGCGTCGCGGGCGACGGCGAGATCCCGATCTCGCGCGTGCGGAAATCTCGCGGCACGACGATCTACATGTCGTTCCCGCCGCTGCCCACGCTGCTGATGCTGCCGTCGGCCGCGATCTCCGGGCGCGACGGCAACGACGTGATCCCGACGATCCTGGTCGCCGCCGCGATCCTGCCGCTCGCGCTGCTCGTGCTGCGCCGGCTCGCCGCCGCCGGGCTCGCGAAGCGCTCGCTCGAGGATCAGCTGTGGCTGGTCGGCGCGCTCGGCCTGGGCAGCGTGCTGTGGTTCTCGTCGGTGCAGGGCAAGGTCTGGTACACCGCGCAGGTCACCGGCGTCGCGCTCGCGCTGGTCTACGCGTGGGCCTCGATCGAGGCGCGGCGGCCGATCGTCGCCGGCCTCGCGCTCGGCGCCGCGGCGCTCACCCGCACGCCGATGGCGTTCATGTTCCCGCTGTTCGCGCTCGAGGCCTGGCGCCTGGCCAAGGGCGACCGCCGCGCGCTCGTCCGCTCGCTCGTGCGGTTCGCCGCGCCGGTCGCCGCGTTCGCGATCGCCGGCATGGCGTACAACCTCGCCCGGTTCGGCTCGCCGACCGAGTTCGGCCACACCTTCCTCGACGTCCGCCAGCAGCTGCAGATCGAGCCATGGGGGCTGGCGAGCACGCACTACCTCGGCCGCAACCTCGCGGTCGCGTTCACCCTGCTTCCCGAGTGGCTCGGCCGGCCGCCGTGGATCCAGATCAGCGGGCACGGCCTGGCGATCTGGGTGACCTCGCCGTGGCTCCTGCTCGTGGTGTGGCCGCGCGAGCGGCCGCCGATCCATCGCGCGCTGTGGCTGACCGTCGCGCTGGTCGCGCTGCCCAGCCTGCTCTACATGAACTCGGGCTGGGTGCAATTCGGATATCGCTTCAGCCTCGACTACCTGGTGTTCCTCGTCATGCTGGTCGCGATCGGGGGCCGGCCGCTGACCTGGCTCGGCAAGGGGCTGATCATCGCCGCGGTCGCGATCAACCTGTTCGGCGCGATCACGTTCGATCGCTACTGGCAGTACTACCGCACCGGCGGCAACGCTTACGACGTGGTCGTGGCACACTAGCGGCGATGCCGACTCCCGTGATCGTCGAGCGCGTCCGCGACCTGTACGACAAGCTCTCGGAGACCCAGCCCGATGCGGCGGTCGCGCCGACCCTCGATCCGGTCAAGCAGGCGCTCGAGACCATCCGGATCGAGCCGCACGAGCCGGCGCACTACCGCTCGCTCAACGACCTCCTGCTCCTGGCCTACGTCAAGATCGAGGTCTCGCACCCCGAGCTCGCCCACGCGATGACCGCGGTGATCAACGCGATGAACGCCGCCGGGATCTAGGCGCGCACACGCCGGATCGCGCGACCCGAGCTTTGTCTAAGAAATGGCTACGTCAGCTGGCAGATTCCGGCCGACGGTTCAGGTTATGGTCTGAACGGCTGCTCGTCCTTGCCGCGCACCGGGTTGGCGAGCCGGCGCGCGACCGCGTCCTGCTCGTCCTTGGTGAGGCGGCGGACGTACACGCCGGCGGCGTCGATGCTGCGCGCGCCGAAGAAGCCCTCCGACACCGCGTACTCGACCTCGATGATCATGTACGGGTCGTCGCCGATCCACATCAGCTCGTGCTTGCGCGGGATGCCCACCCACGAGCTCAGCGTGAACTTGTCGCGCGATCCGTCCTCGTTGAGGACGACCATCGTGATGCGCTCGGTGGCGGTCATTTAGGCCTGCGCGAACCCTAGCACGTCGAGCATGTCGTAGCGGCCCGGCGGCTTGCCGACCACCCAGGCCGCAGCGCGCAGCGCGCCGGTCGCGAAGATCGCGCGCGAGGTCGCCCGGTGCGCGAGCTCGATCCGCTCGCCCTGCCCGAAGAAGTAAGCGACGTGCTCGCCGACGACGTCGCCGCCGCGCACCGACTGGACGCCGATCTCGCCGCGCGGACGCGGCCCGATCTCGCCATCGCGCGCGTGGCGCTTCACGCGATCGTAATCGGCGCCGCGGCCGGCCGCGATCGCGCGCGCGATCGCCAGCGCGGTGCCCGACGGCGCGTCGCGCTTGGCGCGATGATGGATCTCGACCACCTCGGCATCCCACTCGGGGCCGAGCGCGCGCGCGGCGGCGCGGGCGAGCCCGAGCACGAGGTTGACGCCGAGCGAGAAGTTCGCGGCGACCACGACCGGCGCGACCTGGCACAAGGCGGCGATCGCCTCGTCGTCGGCGCGGCCCAGGCCGGTCGTGCCGATCACCGCGGCGCGCCGGCGCGGGGTCGCGGCGATCGCGGCGGCGCGGGTCGACGCCGGGGTCGTGAAGTCGATGTAGACGTCGCTGCGATCCAGCCCCGACCCGAGGTCGGCGCTGGTGATCACCTCCGGCGCGACCGCGGCGCCGAGGCCCCCGGCGTCGGGATGATCGATCGCCGCGGCCACCGTCAGCTCGCGCTCGCCTGGCGCGGCGTCGAGCACCGCGCGGCCCATCTTGCCCGACGGGCCGAGCACGCAGACCCGGATCACAGCATGCCCAGCGCGCGCAGCTCGCCGCGCAGCTCGTCGGTGAGCTTGGCGCTCGCCGGCACCAGCGGCAGCCGCACCTCGGGCGTGCAGCGGCCGAGCAGCGCGAGCGCGGCCTTGGTCGGCGCCGGGCTGGGCTCGGCGAACAGCAGCTGGTTGAGCACGCGCAGCTTGTAGTGCAGCTTCCTGGCGCGCTCCCACTCGCCCGCCTTGACCGCGTCCCACATCTCGGCCATCTCGCGCGGCGCGACGTTCGACACCACGCTGATCACGCCGCGCGCGCCGATCGCGTAGAGCGGGAACGCGGTGCCGTCGTCACCCGACAGCACGCTGATCCGGCCGCCGACCTTCGCGACGAGCTCGCTGCCACGCACCAGGTTCCCGGTCGCGTCCTTGATCGCGACGATGTTGTCGAGCTCGCACAGCCGCACCACGGTGTCGGTCAGCAGATCGCACGCGGTGCGGGTCGGCACGTTGTAGAGCACGATCGGCAGCTTGGTCGCGCGCGCGATCGCCTCGAAGTGGCGGTACAGGCCCTCCTGGCTCGGCCGGTTGTAGTACGGCGTGACGTGGAGCAGCGCGTCGGCGCCGGCCTCGGCCGACGCCTTGGTCAAGGCGAGCGCCTCGCTGGTCGCGTTGCCGCCGGCGCCGGCGATCACCGGCACGCGGCCGCGCGCCGCCTTGACGGTGGCCGCGATCACCGCGACGTGCTCGTCGACGTCGAGCGTCGCCGACTCGCCGGTCGTGCCCACCGACACGATGCCGTCGACGCCCTGCTCGATCTGCCAGTCGACCAGCCGAACGAGCGCGGCCTCGTCGACCTTGCCCGCCGTCATCGGCGTCACGATCGCGGTCAAACAGCCTTCGATGGCGGCAAGCTTGGGCATGGCGAGATCCTTCCTCGGCAATCGATACAACGCCGTGGGGTGAAAAGCCATTCCGGCGTACGATGGGACATGCGAACGAAATCCTTGGTCTCGATTCTGGTGGCGGTCTCCGCGTGCGGCGGAGGTGGAAGCAACGTGTCGATCAACGACCTCGAGACGCAGCTCGTCTCGGCGGAATGCCACTTCGCGGTGGCATGCAACCTGATGCCCGATATCGCGACCTGTACGGGCACCGAGGGGTTCGACGACAACTACTTCGAGACGATCAAGACAGCGGTCGCGAACGGGACGATCAAGTACGACTCTGGTGAAGCCGGCAAGTGCGTCTCGGCCTATCAGAGCCTGAGCTGCAGCTACGAGTCGGAGACCAGCTCGGGGCTCGAGACCGACGACAACAACCCGTGCGACAAGGTGTTCACCGGGACGGTCGCCGTGGGGAGCGCGTGCTTCGTCACGGAGCAGTGCGTGCCCAACGCCCAGTGCGACTACACGATGACCAACTGCGACACCTCGACGTCGTGCTGCACCGGGATGTGCACGGCGATCGCGCCGAAGGTCGCGCTCGGCGGTGACTGCTCGAGCGGCGAGTGCGTGGATGGCGCGTACTGCAAGACCGACGATACGACGCAGACGCAGACCTGCACCAAGCAGCTGACCTCGGCCGGCGCGACCTGCGACGCGCAGGACAGCTGCGCCGCGCCGCTCGCCTGCGACCAGACCACGCTGGCGTGCGTCAAGCCGGCGGCCCACGGCGCCACGTGCAACCCGCAGAACTTCCCGGCGTGCGATGACGCGCGCGACAACTGCGACTCGACGATGACCTGCAACTCGCTGGTCGGAATCGGTGGCGCGTGCGATCCGACGATGTTCGGTCAGTGCGTCGAGTACGCGGACTGCGACTCGACCTCGCAGAAGTGCGTCGAGCGCTCCAAAGTGGGTGGCAGCTGCTCCACCACCGGCGGTACCCCGAATTGCCTCGGTAGCCTGACCTGCAACAGCGGGACATGCGCCGCACCGCCGGCTGCCATGTCCTGCATCTGAGCGAGGTCCGGGTGAGATCGGGCTTCGCTACCCGATTGCCACCCCGACACGTCGCTCGGAGATGGCAAGCTTGCTGACGGGTGGAAGCAGCACAGAGCGATAGCCTGGTCGGCACGCTGCTCGCGGGCCGCTACGAGATCGACAGGCAGCTCGGCGACGGCGCGATGGGCGTGGTCTACCGCGCGCGCCACACCAAGATGGGCCGGCCGTTCGCGGTCAAGGTGCTGCGCCAGCGCCTGCTGTCGAACCCAAAGGTGGTGCGCCGGTTCGAGCGCGAGGCCGAGCTCGCCGGCCGGCTGCACCATCCCAACGTGGTGTCGGTGGTGGATCTCGGCGTCGAGGCCGGCCACCACTACATGGTGATGGACTTCGCGCCCGGCGATAGCCTGGCCGCGCTGCTCCCCGAGGCGCCGATGGATGCCGCGCGCGTGATCGCGCTCGCGCGCCAGCTGTGCGACGGCCTGCAGCACGCGCACGACCTCGGCCTGGTCCACCGCGACTTCAAGCCGGAGAACGTGATCGTCGGGGTCGACGAGCGCGGCGTCGAGACCGCGCGGATCGTCGACTTCGGCGTCGCGATCCTGCGCGAGGCCGCCGACTCGGATCGCCTGACCACCGCGGGCATGGTGGTCGGCACGCCGCACTACATGGCGCCCGAGCAGGCGCTCGGCAAGGATCTCGACCACCGCTGCGACCTGTTCGCGCTCGGCATCATCCTGTACGAGCTGCTCACCGGCAAGCTGCCGTTCGACGGCGACGGCGTCGACATCGCGCGCGCGAACCTGTCGCACGCCACCCCGCCGATGGGCACGCGCGTGCCGACCGTGACGGTCGACCCGCTGCTCGAGGCGCTGGTGCGCAAGCTGCTCGAGAAGAACCGCGACAAGCGGCCGGCCAGCGCGCGCGAGACCCGCGAGCTGCTCGATCTGATCGAGCACCATCGCTTCGCCGCGGCGCGCCTGCTCGGCGTCGACCTGCCCGAGCCGGCGTACGAGCCGATCCCGGAGCTCGAGCTGCCCGCCGACGCGGCCGAGCCGGTACCGGTGGCCGTGCCGGAGCTGGCGACCGCGCCGGTGCCGCGCGCGTCGCGCCGCCGGATCGCGGCGATCTCGATCACCGCGATCGCGCTGCTCGCGGCGGCGATCACGACCGCCGAGCTCGCGCACCGCCCGGCCGCGGCCGTGCCGGTGCCGGCCGCGCAGGTCGCGACGCTCGAGATGCCGGCGCTGCCGCCTACCGAGACCTCGGCGCACGACGATCTGTCGTCGCCGAGCCCGGCGCATCCCGCGATCACAGCTCCGGCTCGTCCGATGTCGCCCGTGGGCCCCGGGCCGGCCACGCCGGAGCTCGCCGCGCCGAGCGCGAACGACGTCGCGCTGCTCTACGGCTCGGTCGGCCGCGAGCTCAAGGACCTCGAGCGCCGCGCCGGCGAGGACGCGACGATCGACCTGT
>Ga0335081_10003299_pt1 | contig 25360 bp, 25 predicted proteins | sample Lox_Sample_35_FD_206713 | JGI IMG/M metagenome (GOLD analysis project Ga0335081, IMG submission 206713) | Soil microbial communities from Loxahatchee National Wildlife Refuge, Florida, United States - Lox_Sample_3.5 | ecosystem: Environmental > Terrestrial > Soil > Wetlands | place: USA...
TGGCATCGAGCCTGAGGCCGAGGGCAGCGTCACCGAGCTTCCGCAGTCGCTGAAACAGGGTCATCTGGATGACCTCGCGGCGGGCAGCGATCGCGTGATCGTCGGCGAGGTCATCGCTCAGCAGCTCGGTCTTGCGGTGGGCGACACGCTCACGCTGCTGGTCCCGGGGATCACCCCGGGCGGTGCGCCGGAGCCGAAACTGCGCGAGTACACGGTCGTCGGCGTATTCGAGGCGGGACTGCAGGAGAACGACGCCACCTTCCTGTTCGCCAACATCGCCGATGTGCGCGCGCTCGGTACCAGCAGCGGCGAGGGCCTGCGGCTGCGTTTCGACGATGCACTCGCAGCTCCGCGGCTGGCCGGTGTCATCCGCCCGCGGCTGCCCCCCGGGCTCAACGTGGTCGACTGGACCGTCGACAATGCCAACTACTTTCGCGCGATCCGCATCGAGAAGACGATGATGGCGCTCATCCTGCTGCTGATCGTCGCCGTGGCGGCCTTCAATATCGTCGCGATGCTGGTCATGGTCGTGACCGACAAGCGCACCGATATCGCGATCCTGCGCACGCTCGGCAGCTCGCCACGCGCCATCATGGGTGTGTTCGTGACTCAGGGCCTCGTCATCGGCTGGCTCGGTGTATTGTCCGGGGTCGCGCTCGGCGTGGTAATGGCGGACAACGTCGAGAGCATCACGTCGTTCCTCGAGCACACGTTCGGCTTCCATATCATGGATCCGGACGTTTACTACTTCACCAACATCCCCTCCGAGCTGCATTGGTCGAACGTGGCGGTGATCGCGGCGGCGGCGCTCGTGCTCACGGCGCTCGCGACCGTGTACCCCGCGCTGCGCGCGGCGCACACGGCGCCGGCGGACGCCCTGCGCTATGAGTAGCAGCAGCGCCACCCCCGCTGCAGAGGCCGGCGGCGGTCGCGCTCTGCGTGGCCGCTACGAGTGGCTCATCGGCACGCGCTACCTGCGCTCGACCCATCGGCGCGGCTTCGTCTCGTTCGTCGCGCTCATGTCCGTGCTCGGTCTCGCGCTCGGCGTCGCCGTGCTGCTCGTCGTGCTGTCGGTCATGAACGGATTCGAGCGCGAGCTGCGTACCCGCATCCTCACGGTGACCTCACACGCGACCTTGAGCGGACTGAACGGTACTTTGCCCGACTGGCGCGCGGCGCAGGCGGCGGCGCTGCGCCAGCCGGGAGTGCTCGCGGCGGCGCCCTACATCGAGGCCCAGGCGATGCTCGCCCACGGCGAGCACGTCGTCGGTGCCCAGGTGCGCGGCGTGCTGCCGGACGAGGAGCGCCGCACCACGGGGCTGGCGCAGCGCCTGACCGTGGGGCGGATCGAGGATCTGCAGCCGGGCGCCTACCGGATCGTGCTCGGCGCGGCGCTTGCCGCCACCCTCCACGTCCGGGTGGGCGACAGTCTCGTGCTCATCGCCCCGGAGGGGAGCGCGACCCCGGGCGGCATTGAGCCGCGGATGCGGCGCTTCAGCGTCGTCGGGCTCTTCAGCTCCGGAATGTACGAGTTCGACAGCGCCCTCGCGTTGACCCACATGGCCGATGCGGCCCGCGTGTACCGCCTGGATGACCGGGCGACGGGCGTGCGCCTGGCGCTCGCCGACCCCTGGCGGGCCCCGGCGACGATACAGGGACTGGCCATTGCGCTCGGCGGCGGCTTCTACGTGAGCGACTGGACGCGCGAGCACGCCAATTTCTTCCGCTCGATCGAGAACAACAAGTCGATGATGTTCATGATTCTGTCCATGATCGTCGCGGTCGCGGCGTTCAACATCATTGCGACGCTCGTGATGATCGTAAAGGAGAAGCAGACGGACATCGCAATCCTGCGCACCCTGGGCGCAGGTCCGCGCAATGTGCTCGCGATGTTTCTCATCCAGGGGGTGCTCATCGGACTTGCCGGGACGGTGCTTGGAGCGGCCCTCGGCGTGCTGGTCTCCGATCACCTGCAGTCCTGGGTGCACGTGCTCGAGCGCCTGCTCGGAACGCAGTTCCTCGATGCGCGGGTGTACTTCATGAGCGATCTGCCGGCTTACGTGGAATGGGCCGACGTTCTGCAGGTCTGCGGCGTGGCGTTCGCCTTGTGCGCTCTCGCCACCATCTATCCGGCGTGGCGCGCGGCGCGCACCGCGCCCGCGGAGGCGCTGCGCCATGACTGAGACGGTGCTCCAGGCACGTGCGATCGAGAAGACCTTTCGGCAGGGCCCGGTCCTGCTGTCAGTCCTGCGCGGCGTCGAGATCGCGATCGCCGCCGCCGAGCGCGTTGCGATTGTCGGCGCCTCGGGATCGGGAAAGACGACCCTGCTGCAGATCCTGGGCGGGCTCGACCCACCGACGGCCGGGCAGGTGCTCATCGAGAGTCAGGACATCTACGGACTCTCCGAAAACGCACGAGGTGCGCTGCGCAACCGGGCGCTGGGTTTCGTATACCAGTTCCACCATCTGCTGCCGGAGTTCTCGGCACTCGAGAACGTCGCCATGCCGCTGCTCGTGCGCCGCACCCCGGTCCACGAAGCGCAGGCGCGGGCGCGGGAGCTGCTCGAGCGCGTGGGGCTCGGCGAGCGCCTGACCCACCGCCCGCACCAGCTCTCTGGCGGCGAACGGCAGCGCGCCGCCGTGGCACGCGCGCTCGTTACACGGCCCCGGCTCGTGCTCGCCGACGAGCCCACCGGCAATCTCGATGGCGCGAACGCGCAAAGTGTGTTTGCCCTGATGCTGGAGCTCAATCGCGAGCGGGCGACCAGCCTGGTCGTGGTGACGCACGACCCACGCCTTGCGGCGCGCATGGACCGGATATTGACGCTCGATCAGGGATTGCTGCGGCCGGATGCAGGCTGAGAGACTTCAGGGACTCAGCCCGCCGTGGCTGCCGGCCGGCGCGCGCGGCGCCGCGACAGCACGTGCCAGCGCCAGAGCATCTCGAGCCCGAGCCAGCCGGCAAGACCGCTGATGACCGAGCTTGCGAGGCAGCCGACCAGAAACGGCTTCCAGGCCGGTCCGAGGCCGTGCTGCAGCCAATCCCAGGAGAGCTGGAAGCCGAAGTGCCGCACCGGCGCGTGCAGGATGAGGGCGCCGAGTCGGTAGGCCGCGTAGTACATCGGCACCATCGTGAAGGGGTTGTTGATGTAGACGGTTGCGATGATCGCCGGGATGTTGAGTCGCCAGCCGATCGCGACAACCGCCGCGAGCGGGGTATGAATGGGCAGGGGGACGAAGCAGATGGCGAGCCCGGCGCCGAACGCACCGGTCACGGCCCGGCGGTGCAGTGACCACAGCCGCGGGTCCGCGAGCCGCGTGCCGAACAGGCGAAGGTACCAGCGGTTCGTCAGCGCGTGCGGATGGGGCACGAGCTTCTTCAGGAATTCTCGTGGCATGGGCCCGCGCCACTCTAGCAGATCGTGTCCGCCAATAATGTGGCAGGGCTCTCGTCGGCGCCGGTATGATGGCGCGTCGACCCAAACTGCTTGCGGAATCTTTCGGATGTGGGAAATAGTGCGGGCGGGCGGCCTGTTCATGTGGCCGATCATTCTGTGCTCGATCATCTCGGCCGCGATCATTCTCGAGCGGCTGTGGACGCTGCAGGAGAAGCGCGTGCTGCCGAGTGATCTCACCCAGCGGGTGTGGCAGCTCGTCGAGACCAATCAGGTGAACGACAAGGTGATCGCCGCGCTCGAGCGCAACTCCCCGCTCGGCAAAGTTCTGGCGGCGGGCCTTGCGAACCGCCACCGCTCGCGCGAGGTGATGATGGAGCGCCTGGAGGATGCCGGCCGGCACGTGATGCACGAGCTCGAGCGCTTCCTCAACACGCTCGGCACGATCGCGAGCGTCTCCCCGCTCCTCGGCCTGCTCGGCACGGTCAGCGGCATCATCAAGGCTTTCAGCGCCCTGCAGGCCGGTGCCGCGGGTGACCCGCGCCTGCTTTCGGGCGGCATAGCCGAGGCGCTGTATGCCACGGCCGCCGGGCTGATCGTGGCGATCCCCTCCCTCATCGGCTATCGCTACCTGCGCGGGCGGGTAGAGGGCTTCGTCATCGACATGGAGAAGGGCGCCGTCCGGCTTGCGGATGCCGTGGAAGCCGCCCGGCGATGAACCTGCGCCCGCGCCGCGTCGAGGATCCGGAGATCAACCTGGTCTCGCTGATCGATGTGGTGCTCATGCTGGTGGTGTTCTTCCTGCTGTCGAGCTCGCTCGTTGAGGAGGGGCGGCTGCGCATTCACCTGCCCTCGGCGAGCAGCGTGCCCACCTCGAAGCCCAGGAGCGAGCCGCTCGTGGTGACGGTCACGCAGCAGGGCAGCTATCGGGTCAACGAGCGTGAGCTCATCAACGCGAGCCCCGAGACGCTGCGCGCCGCGCTCGTCAAGGCGGCCGGCACCGATCGCAGCATGCGCGTCACGATCCGGGCGGATGCCCGCGCCACGCATCAGTCGGTGATCACGGCCATGGATGTGCTCGGGCGCCTCGGGTTCATGGAGCTCAACATCGCCACCGTGAGGCAGGATCAGGCGGCGGCGGACGGCAAATGAGCCGCGCCGCTCCCGCCGAGGCGGTGCCCCGGCCGCTCGCCACCTATGCGCGGCTGTTTCGCTACGTCGGTCCGTATCGCGGCGTGTTCGCGCTCGGGATGCTGGGCGGGCTGCTGTACGCGGCCGCGATGGCGAGCTTCTCGGCGCTCGCCAAGATCTTCGGCGACAGCGCGCTGTGCGCCACTGCGGGCGCCGCCGCTCAAGGGGGGCTCAGCATCGTACGCTGGCTGCCGCACCTGAGCATCACCTGGCTCCCGGTCATCGTCGTCGGCGCCCTGGCGGTGCGCAGCCTCGGGGACTTCACCCAGACCTACTGCACCGGTTACGTCGCGCGCCGCGTGGTGACGAACCTGCGGCAGCAGGTGTTCGAGGCCATCCAACGCCTGCCGATCGCCTTCTTCGACCGTAATTCCAGCGCCAATCTGCTCTCGCGCCTGACGTACAACGTGGAACAGATCGGACAAAGCACCACCGACTCGGTCGTGATGCTGGCGCGCAGCCTGCTGCAGATCCTGCTGCAGCTCGGGATCGCGATGGCCGTCAATTTGAAGCTGACGCTGCTCGCGCTCGTCATGGGGCCGCTCGTCGGCTGGTTGGTCTCGCGCATCAATGCCTATTTCCGTCGCTATTCACTGCGCATCCAGAACTCCATGGGCGATGTGACGCGGGTGGCCAAGGAGAGCTTCGAGGCGCCCCGACTCATCAAGATCTACAACGCCGAGCAGCACCTGGGGAGGCAGTTCGGGGCCGTCAACGAGCGCAACCGCCGCTCCAACATGCGTCTGATCCTCACCAAGGGGCTGTCGAACCCGATCATCCTGACCATCAACTCGGTCGGTCTCGCCATCGTGCTCGCGCTTGCGATCTCTTCCGCGGTCCATGGGCACATGAGCATGGGCGACCTGCTCGCGTTCATCGCAGCGCTCGTGGGGCTGTCGCAGCCTCTGCAACAGTTCATCGGCGTCACCGGCAGCCTGCAGCAGGGCATCGCGGCGGCGCAAAGCCTGTTTGAGATTCTGGACGAGCCGCCGGAAATCGGCGGCGGCACGCACGTGGTGCGCCGGGTGCGCGGTGAGGTGCGCCTGGAGGCCGTGTCGTTCGCCTACCCGAGCGGCAAGGGCCCCGCCCTGCACGACATCTCGCTCGCGGTGCCCGCCGGCGAGAGCATCGCCATCGTCGGTCGCTCGGGGAGCGGCAAGTCGACTCTGGTCAGCCTGATACCGAGGTTCCACGACGTGCAGTCGGGCTCGGTGCGCATCGACGGCGTCGACGTGCGCGACTACTCGCTTCAATGCCTGCGCGAGCAGATCGCCGCGGTGACCCAGGAAGTGGTGCTGTTCGACGACACCATCCGCAACAACATCTGCTTCGGCCGCACCGCCTCTGCGCAGGCCGTGGAGCAGGCCGCGGAGGCCGCGCACGTGCTCGAGTTCGTCCGCGAGCTGCCGCACGGGCTCGACACCCTGGTCGGCGACCGCGGCATTCTGCTCTCCGGCGGCCAGCGTCAGCGCATCGCGATTGCGCGCGCTCTGCTCAAGGATGCGCCGATTCTCATCCTGGATGAGGCCACCTCCGCCCTCGACACCGAGGCTGAGCGCCATATCCAGGCGGCGTTGCGTGAGCTGGTGCGCAACCGCACCACGTTCGTGATCGCCCACCGCCTGTCCACGGTGGAATCGGCGCATCGCATCGTGGTGCTCGACGGCGGACGCATCGTCGAGCTCGGCACTCACGCCGAGCTGCTCGCGCACGGCGGCATCTACTCGCAGCTGCATCGCCTGCAGTTCAGCGACTGACGCTGCGGATGGAGCGCTGGCTCACGCGCGTGTGGTATGGCGGCGGCGGGGCCGGTGCGGCGCTGGCGCCGCTCGCGTGGCTGTACGCGGGCGTCGCGGGTGTGCGGCGCAGCGCGTATGCGCGGGGCTGGCTGCGCACGCAGGCAACCGGCAGCCCGGTGGCGGTCGTCGGCAATCTCACCGTCGGCGGGACCGGCAAGACACCGCTCACGCTGTGGCTGGCCGGTGCGCTGGCCGCGCAGGGGATCGCGGTCGGAATCGTCTCGCGCGGATATGGCGCTGCGAGCGGAGCGGTGCGCCGCGTGCACGCGGACGATGACTGGCGCGAGGTCGGAGATGAGCCGGTGTTGCTCGCGGCCCGGACCGGAGCTCCGGTGGTCGTGGCGCACGATCGGGTTGCAGCCGCGCGCGAGGCGACGCGGCTCGGCGCCGAGCTGATCCTGAGCGACGACGGGCTGCAGCATCTGCGGATGGCGCGGGCCTGCGAGCTCATCGTGATCGATGGGGCGCGCGGATTCGGCAATGGCCGCCTGCTGCCCGCGGGGCCGCTGCGCGAGCACCCGGAGCGCCTCGCACGGGCCGATGCGATCATCCTAAACGGCACCCCGAGCGCGGCGCTGCTCAAGGAGGTGCGGCGGCTCGCTCGCGGACCGGTCGTGCAGATGCGACTCGAGCCGGCCGCGGCCCGCTCGATCACGCGGCCCTCGAGCGTGCTCCCGCTCGCGGAGCTGCGCGGCCGCCGCGTGCACGGGGTGGCGGGGATCGGCCATCCGCAGCGGTTCTTCCGCGAGCTTGCCGCGGCGGACATCGACGTGATTGAGCATGCGTTCGCCGATCACCATGCCTTCAGTGCCGCGGAGCTCGCCTTCGAGGATGAGCTGCCGATACTGATGACCGAGAAGGACGCCGTTCGCTGCCGTGCCCTCGCCACCGGGCGCATGTGGTACGTACCGGTGAGCGCCTCCTTCAGCGCGGAGGACGAGCGTGCGCTGCTCGAGTGCGTGCGCGAGCGAGCCCGGCGCGCGCACGGCCCGGCTCCCCTCGGGCAGCCATAAGCGGTAAAGTCCTCGCATGGATCCCCGCCTGCTCGAGATCATCGCCTGCCCGGTCTGTCGCGGCCCGCTGCAGTATCGCCGTGATGCCCAGGTGCTCGTGTGCCGCCTCGACCGACTCGCGTATCCGATCAGGGACGAGGTGCCGGCGATGCTCGAGGAGGAGGCCCGCCAGCTGGCCGCGGATGACCCGCTGCTCCAGCGCTAGGGCAGCACGAGACACAGGCCACGCGTGCAGCAGTGATCCGCGTCGTCGTTCCCGCGCGCCATGACTCGAGCCGCCTGCCCGGCAAGGTGCTGCTGCCGCTGGCCGGCAAGCCGATGCTGCAGTGGGTGTGCGAGCGGGCGCGCGCCGCGCGGCGCGTTGCGGCGGTGTGGGTAGCCACCGACGATGCACGGATCGCACAGGCGGCGCGCGGCTTCGGTGCCGAGGTCGTGCTGACGGCCGCCACGCACACCTCGGGAACCGATCGGATCGCCGAGGCGGCCTGGTCGCTCAAGTGGGCCGTCGAGGACATCGTCGTCAACTTGCAGGCGGATGAGCCGCTCATGCCACCGGCGCTGATCGATCAGGTGAGTGAGTTGCTCGAAGCGCATGCCGAGGCGGCGATCGCAACGCTCGCAAGCCCGATCGCCTCGCTCGAGGAGTTCCTCGATCCGAACGCGGTGAAGGTCGTCACCGACCTTGCGGGCCGGGCGCTGTACTTCAGCCGCGCCCCGGTCCCGTGGGATCGTGACGGGGCGGCCGCGGGCCCTGCGAGTCAGCGAAGCTTCGCGGGCGCTCGGCGCCACATTGGACTGTATGCCTATCGCGTCGGCGCATTGCGACGGTTCGCGGCGCTTGCCCCCAGCGCGCTCGAGATGCGAGAGAAGCTCGAGCAGTTGCGGGCGCTGGAGAACGGTCTGGAGATCCGTGTGGCCACCGCCGTGGAGGCTCCCGGACAGGATGTGAACACTCCGGAGGATCTCGAACGCGCACGCGCGCAGCTTCAAGCCGCAAGGGTGTGAGCCTGAGCGCGCGCCGTTAGCATTATGTGAATGAGCCTCCGGGAGGCTGCATGCACACGTGAGGCGAAACCCTAAAGTTATCGTCGATTACGTGATTGTCCTCACGGCTGCCCCACCTGCGGGTGCATAGCATGTCAGCACCGTGCTGAACCTATGCTCATCGTTCAGGCCACGGCCGCCGCACCGCGGCACGCTGACGCTCAGAACACGCGCCAGGCGAGTCTCGCTTCCGGGCCCCGCACCTGCCCCCAACTTGAGTCCGCAAACACGCGCCGCCCATGGCTCGCGCGAGGCCTGCGGACGTAGCTTGAGGGGATTTGCAGCCAATGGACATGCCACTGGTCGAGGGGCTCGAGCCACGTAGCCAGATCACATCGTTCCTGGATTCCTTCATCGCCGCCAAGCGCTGCGTGCCGGCAGCGGCACAACGGATCGTCTCTGCGGGCGGGCTCCCGGAGACGCTGCAGCGCCTCGCGGCACGCGTGACCGACAGCGAGGGCTGGCGTGCCTGGGCAAGCGATGGCGGGGCCATCTGGTTCGTGCGCGGCAAGATCTCGAACACGTTCACGCGCCGTCTGAGCCGCCCGGCGATGCATGTGTTCTTTCACGACGTGCAGGGCGAGATCACCGAATCGGGCACCTGGACTCAGGGAGACGCGGGTCAGTGGGACCCGTGCGAGATGCCCAACGCGCGCCCCGGCCGCCGGCCGCGCACGGCCTGACCGCGAAGGGGTGCCTCGCCGGCGCGACCCGGCCGCGGGCTCCGGTGTATCGTAGGGCTCATGCAGCTCGATGCGCCCCACGGATGAACGTTCTCTTCGTTTGCCTCGGCATCATGTGTTTTGCCGAGTTGAATCAATAAGATGGATGGTCCCGGATACACCGCGGGATACACCCAACGCCGCCGCTCACTTAGCCGGACCTTCGGCCGGCATGATGCGTTGCCGGTTAGGAGACGAGGACTGCTATGAGGCCTGTGGCCGGGCGCCTATTGGCTTTTTTCCTGGTGATTCTGCAAAGCAGCTTCACGTTCGCGACGGAACCCGTGATTGCTTCGAGCAGTCCGGGGCTCATGGAAGGCATGGCGAATTTGCCACCCGCGGAGATCGAGCGTCGCCTCCCGAACGAGCCGCCGTCCAGCTACTACGGATATGCAGGCCGACTCTGGGCGGCTGGAGAGAAGGACAAAGCCGTCTTCTGGCTGTACGCCGGCCAATTGCGATTCCGGTTCCTTCTCCTAACGGAACCCAAAGCCGGTCGTTCTGGAGATCCGGCGCTGTTTGCGTCCCTTCAGGAGACGATCGGCACGCCTATCAATCTGTACGCTGGAGCCGACGCAGATAAGTGGGTGTCGCAGATCAACGCCGTCCTGAAGTGGGATTCGGATACGCCGAATGGGTTTACCTCTAAGACCAAATTCAGTCAGCAGTGGCAGGAAGCTCGGAATGGACTCGTGCAGCTACGCGACTACATCGCCTCGCACGGCGATGAGATTCGAAAGCAACGCGAGCAGCAGGGGATTGGCGACGTCGGAATGAAGGATGGCGTCTATGTCGAAGAGCGCAGGGCCAAGATGCCGGTGGAGTGGCCAGCGCTCGAGCCGCAATCAACCCCCGCGAAGGTTATCGGGGTTTACAAAGCGACCTTCGAACTTGGGAACGCACTATTTTCAGAAGATAGGAACAAGGTTCTTCGCGCCACGACGTTCGAGATCGACAGTACTGCACCGGATTCGCTTGTGATCCTGGCCAAGCGGCAGGGAGAAGAGCTGTTTCGTCGAAGCGTGACCATACGAGACGACAATGGCGCCCTTGTGTTTGACGAGGTCGTTCCGCCAGATCACATGGGGCTTAGCACCGGGACCGCGAAGATAACTGTCTACTTGCGTACCAACGTAGAGGGTGACCTCGTAATACAGCGCGAGCTTCAGGGCGAAGGGCAAAGGCCGAAGAGTGCCACTCCAGTCCGCTTTTTATATGGTTTCTGGACTCGTGCGCAGAGGGCGCAGCCGCCGCCGTGACCGTACCTCACGCCGGGCCAATCCCGACCCCGAAGATGAAGCGCCGAGACTACTACCGCACGGTCGTGTGTGACACGAGGAGCGAAGGGACCCTGAGTGCAGGATAGCCTCGCGGCTGCTCTTGTCACACAACGGGTGCGTGAGCGGGACTGTAGATCGCGCTGGAAGACCTAGGTAGCGAAGGGGCGACTAGGGCACCCGCCCAACTTGATATCGCAAACTGCGATATCAAATTCTCGAGTTCACTTCTCCTCGAGATCGGCGGTGAAGCCGATACCACGGCGTCTGGGCGGCGTTGGGTTCATCAGCTCGCGGATCGCGGAGAGGATTGCGGCGATGGCCTCATCGTGGGAGGTCAGCTTTTTCTCAAGCCGCGCCTCCAGCTGATCGAGTTTCTGCGCGAGCTCTTTGCTGGTGATCAGCATCTCGCGCATGCGGACAAATGCCCGCATGATCTGGATGTTGACGGCGACGGCGCGATTACTGCCCAGGACCGAAGAGAGCATGGCCACGCCCTGCTCGGTGAAGGCGTAGGGCGGGTAGCGGCGACCCCCGCGGCGGACTGTTGAGGTCACAATCTGTGACCTCAAACCGGCCCACTCAGAGGCGGTGAGCTGGAACATGAAATCAGGCGGAAACCGCGCCAGATTGCGCTTAACGGCCTGGATGAGGACCTCCTCTCGACGCCATAGAGTTCGGCCAGTGTCTCATCGAGTAGTACGCGATGACCGCGCTGGACGAGGATCGCGCCGGTGATGCCCTCGACGCGGACTGGAGTCTTCAATTTCGCCACAAACCTGGTGCCTCTTCAGCCGGCACAATGTCCTGGTTCATGATTGGCCAAGAATGCGATCGAGCTCGTTGGCCCATCGCTGCATCGCCTCGATGCGCTCGGCTTCATAGTCGGCCCGGTTGTAGACCGCCATTACGCCCTGCATCGTGTGGTTGAGGATCTTCTCGGCGATATGCGGCAGCACCCCGAGCGTGTTTAGCCGCGTAGCGCAGGTACGACGCAAGTCGTGCGGCCGGAAGGCCGGTGAGATTCCCTCGCGCTCGCACCAGCGGCGCAGCCATGCCTGTACACCGGTGTCGGTGGCCGTACCGAAAACAAGCTCGCGGGATTGATCCTGGCCGCGCAGCAGCGCGAGCGCCTGCCGCGAGAGCGCCACCCAGTGGGCGCGATGATTTTTCGAATGCTCCTTCGGGATATGCCAGCGATCGCCGTGCATGTGCGACCAGCGCGCGCGCTGTGCCTCACCGATCCTCTGTCCGGTCAGAAGCAGAAAGCGAAGCAGCGGGGTGTGCGACGAGCTGGTTAGCCAGAGCCTGCGCAGCTCCTCGTCGGTCAGCACCCGGTCGCGCGAGGTTTCCGCCCCGCCGATGATCTCGCTGGACAGCCGGTCGACCGGGGAGATCTGCAGGTAGCCGGCGTCGACGGCGAAGCGCAGCGCGGTCTTGAGGATCGATAGGGCACGGTTCGCGGCGATTGGCCCACGCTCCTCGGCGTAGCGGCGCAGCGCGTGCCGCACCTCCACGCGCTCGAGGTTACGCAGCTTGGTGGCCTTCAGCGCCGGTTCGAGTCGATCGATGTAGCCGCGGACCTCACGCGGCCGCCGGTAAGTTCTTCCTACGATGTCGACGTGCCAGGCATCCAGTAGCGCACCCAGCGTGAGTGTGGAGACGTCCTTGCAGGCGAGAGCACCGGCTTTGAGCCGCGCTTGGGCGAGGCCGAGTACGGGCCACGCGCCCACGGTGATGACCTCGACATGACCGCCGCGCTTGCGCCGTAGGACCCAGGAGCGGCCTCCCGTCGCGCGCACGCGCAAGTACAATCCATTGCCGTCGCTGTACCACTTATCGCAGTGCGCGGGCTTGAGGGTGCGTATTCGCCGGTCCGACAACATTTGGCGCTCCGGGAGTGTATCCGGGATACACCTTGGCGCGTCAAGATAGTGGACAACCCCAGACCCGCCTAGACACAATAAGACACGTAATCATCAAGTTATATTCGTAAGTGCCGATGTGAAAATCCTGTTTGTCTGTCTCGGCAACATCTGCCGCTCGCCGACGGCGGAGGCAGTGTTCCGGACCATTGCCGCGCGCGAGGCACCCGAGCTCGCACTGACCATTGACTCCGCCGGTACCGGGGGCTACCACATCGGCGCCGCGCCGGATGAGCGCTCGCAGGAGGCCGCGCGGCGCCGTCACTACGACATGTCGCAGCTGCGCGCGCGGCGCGTGGAGTCGCTCGACTTCGAGCGCTTCGACCTGATACTGGCCATGGACCGCAGCAACTGGTCGCACTTGCGACAGCTCGCTCCGCGCGCCGCTCGCGAGCGCGTGCGGCTGTTCCTCGAATTCGCGCCTGGTGCGGGCACCGATGAGGTCCCCGACCCCTACTACGGCGGCCCCAACGGCTTCGAGCACGTGCTCGATCTCATCGAGGCCGCATCCCTCGGCCTCATCGAGCACATCAAGGAGCGCTACTCCTCCGGCCGCGAGTCGTGAGCCGGGCTCTCGCTCGGAGCTGACGACCACACCACATAGGGCTTGGCGGGACGCGCTCCCGAGCTCTCAACCGGTGCACTGGGCTCGAAGTGACCGAGCGAATGCGGCTCCGATGTTCCGGCCGCCGCCGGAGGGCTGTCGCTGCGGGTCGGCTCGACGACGTGTGACGGGGAGGGCTCCGCGCGTGGCGCACTGCCCGGGGAGTCGCTTACGCGCTCGGCACCGCCGCCGTTGCCGCCGGCCAGAGCCTCGCGCGAGCCGCCGCCTCCGCGGCGCCCACGGCGCCGGCCGCGGCGCCCGCGCCGCTCGCCGCGCTCACCGCGTCCGCCGTCCGCGCCCATCTCGACCGGTGCGCCCGCCGGCTCGGCGCTCGCCGCCTGGGGTTCGGCCTGCGGCTCGGACCGCTCGCGATGCTCGGGCGGCGCCGAGCGGGTTGCGTGCCGTGTTCGGTCGGCGTCGCGGTTGCGGTCGCCATCGCGGTGACGATCCCGGTCGCCGCCACGATCGCGGCCCCGGTCTCGTGAGCCGCTGCGCTCGCGATCCCGGTCGCGATAGCCCTCGCCGTGACGGCGCGCGCCGTGCTGCCCGCGCCGGCTGTCACGATCGCGGCCGTCGTGGCCGCGATGCTCGCGTCGGTGCGGCGTATGCGCGTGGCTCGGGGCGGCCGCCGCGGGCTGAGCCGCAGCCTCCGGTGCTCGATCGCCGAACAGCGCTCGCCACAGCCATTTGAAGAATCCGACGCGCGGGGCGGCGGGCGGCGCTTCCGCGGGTTGCGGGGCGGGTGCCGGCGCGCTCGCGGGCGCCGGCGTGGCCGGCAGCAGGCTCGCGACGGCGGCGACCTCGGGCGGTGGCTTCTTCTCCGTGGCCGATGGGTCGGCGACCTCCGGAGCCGTAGGCATGAGGTAGGAGAGCTTCTTGTTCTCGGGCAGCTCGCCCTCATCGTCGCGCACACGACGGATCGTGTACTCCGGCGTCTGCATGTTCGGGTTGGGCACGATCACGAGGTCGATGTCGCTCTCGTCCTCGAGTGTGCGCAGCCACTCGCGCTTCTCGTTGATCAGATAGGTCGCCACCTCCACCGGCACCTGGGCGATGACGCGGCTCGTGCGATCCTTGCGCAGCTCCTCGCCGATCAGACGCAGGATCGCGAGCGCCATCGACTCCACGCTGCGGATGCTGCCGATTCCGACACAGCGGGGGCACACGATGTGGCTCGTCTCGCCGATCGAGGGGCGCAGGCGCTGCCGCGACATCTCGAGGAGCCCGAAGCGCGACAGGCGCCCGATCTGGATGCGCGCGCGGTCCATCTTCATGGCATCGCGCAGCCGGTCCTCGACGTCGCGCTGGTTCTTCTGCAGCTCCATATCGATGAAGTCGATGACGATCAGGCCGCCGATATCGCGGATGCGCAGCTGGCGCGCGATCTCGTCGGCCGCCTCGAGGTTGGTATTCGTGGCGGTCGTCTCGATGTCCGAGCCGCGCGTGGCGCGCGCCGAGTTGATGTCGATCGACACCAGCGCCTCGGTGTAGTCGATGACGATGCTGCCGCCCGAGGGCAGCTGCACCTTGTGCGCGTACGCGGACTCGATCTGGCTCTCGATCTGAAAGCGCGTGAACAGCGGGATGTCGTCCGTGTAGCTCTTCAGCCGACGCTGCGCATCGGCCGGCATGAAGCGCTGCATGTACTCCTGCGCCTTCTGGAAGGCGCCGGCATCGTCGACCAGGATCTCGCCCACGTCGTCGGAGAGGTAATCGCGCATGGCGCGCGTCACGGCATCGCTCTCGCGGTATACGAGGAACGGCGCGGGCCGCTCCTTGTAGGCGGCGTCGATCTGATCCCACTGCACGCGCAGGTTATCGAGATCCCACTGCAGCTCCTCGGCCGAGCGGCCCACGCCCGCGGTACGCACGATCGCGCCCATGCCGTCCGGGATCCTGAGCTGATTCATGACCTCGCGCATCTGGTCGCGGTCCTCGCCCTCGATGCGGCGCGAGACGCCCCCGGCGCGGGGGTTGTTCGGCATGAGCACGAGGAAGCGACCGGCGAGGCTTACGAAGGTCGTGAGAGCGGCGCCCTTGGTCCCGCGCTCCTCCTTCTCGACCTGCACCATCAGCTCCTGCCCCTCGGAGAGCAGCTCGCGGATGTTCATGCGGCCGCCCTGAGGCTGCTGTCGGAAGTACTCCTTGGAGACCTCCTTCAGCGGCAGGAAGCCGTGGCGCTCGGCGCCATAGTCGACGAAGCAGGCCTCGAGCGAGGGCTCGACCCGGGAGATTCGACCTTTGTAGACGTTCGCCTTTTTCTGTTCGCGGGAAGGGAGCTCGATGCTCAGATCGTAAAGTTTCTGTCCATCAACGAGTGCGACACGCAGCTCTTCCTGCTGCGTAGCATTGACAAGCATTCTCTTCATGCAGCCCTACTATGAGGTGAGGGGCCGACGAGGACACGGCGGGAGGCCGCTCAGGCACCGCCCAGGCAGGCGGCACAGAAGCGGCATAGCACAAAGGGGTGGAGGCGCTAAGTAGGCGTTCTTTCATCGCATACGCAGGTGGCGCCGAAAACCTTCTGTAACTCAACCGACGGCGAGCCCCGGACTGGCGCGGCTTCACACTCATCCGGGGCAGGCGCTGTGATCGTGTCGGCCCAAAACGCGATGGCCTCGATGTCGAGGACCAACTAAAAGAGCACCCGCGGCAAGCCGAGCGTGCGCGTAATATGTACGCGTCGACGCTCCTCAAGTTGCGGGACCCATTCCATGGTGGCGGCAGTGCCGCCAACCCAGTGGCCGTCCGCGCGGGACGGCGCGTGCAGTATAGCCTCGGGACCACTGTAGAAACAATATCTTACGAAGAGAGCGCAGTGTCCACGCAACAGACGGTCGCATCCCGCGGGCCGGTTCGGCATGTTGAGGTCGGTGAGGAGGATGCGGGCCAGCGTCTCGACAACTTCCTGAAGAGGCTTCTCGCCAACGTCCCACGCAGCCGCGTCTACCGCCTCGTGAGGCGCGGGGAGGTCCGGGTCAACGGCCGCCGCGCGCGTCCGGAGCTGCGGTTGCAGCTGCGCGACAGTGTGCGCATTCCCCCCGTACGCATCGAGGAGCCGGTGCCGGGAGCACCGGCTCGAGTGCCCAAGGCTCTTCGCGAGCTCATTGCGGCTTCAATCCTCCGCGAGGATGAGCGCCTGATCGTGCTCAACAAGCCCGCCGGAGTCGCCGTGCATGGCGGCAGCGGGGTCAGCTTTGGCGTCATCGAGGCACTGCGCGCGCTGCGGCCCGATGAGTCACTCGAGCTGGCCCATCGACTGGATCGGGACACGAGCGGGTGTCTGCTGATCGCACGCAAGCCGAGCGCGTTGCGCGAGCTGCACGCTCTGCTGCGAGAGGGAGCGCTGGAGAAGGGGTACCTCGCGCTTGTGCGGGGTCAGTGGGACCTCGGTCACAAGCGCATCGACGTGCCGCTCGCGACCGATGCTCGTGTGGGCGGCGAGCGCACGGTCCGCCCGGATGCGCGCGGCAAGGCGGCGGTGAGCGACTTCCGGCCCGTGCAGTTCTTCGGCAAGCGGGCCACGCTCGTCGAGGTGCGGCTGCACACGGGCCGCACTCATCAGATCCGTGTGCATGCGGCCCACGCGGGTCACCCGGTGGCCGGGGATGAGAAATACGGCGACGCCGAGTTCAATGCGAGCCTGTCGTCGCTCGGTCTCGGGCGCATGTTCCTGCACGCGCACAGCATCGCCTTTCAATGGCCGCGCGGCGGGGAGGTGAGTGCGAGTGCGCCGTTGCCTCCTGAGCTTGCCACCGTGCTCGACAAGCTGGAGGCCTCGGGGCGGGGACGGCAGACGCTGCGTCGGCAGCCCAGAGCCAAGGCTCAGGGAAGGAGATAGCCTGCGGTACGCAGCGCTCCCGCGAGCCAGATCAGCGGCAGTCCGATCAGAGCCGTCGGGTCGCGGCTGTCGATCTCCTGAAGCAGCGAGATTCCGAGGGCCTCCGCCTTGAAGCTGCCGGCGCAGTCGAAGGGGCGTTCGCGCGCGACATAGCGCTCGATCTCCGCGGCCGTGAGCGCCCGGAACACGACGCGCGTGGTGTCAAGGTGGCTCAGGTGCAGGCCATCCCGACGGCGCATCACCACGCAGGCGGTATGGAAGGAGGCGCTCGCGGAGCTCAGGCGCGCGAGCTGCCGGCGGGCATTCGCCTCGTCTCCCGGCTTGTCGAGGATGTGCCCCTCGGCCACCGCCACCTGATCGCTCCCGATCACGACTGCGCCGGGCTCAGCCTCGGCCACGGCATTCGCCTTCTCCGCGGCAAGGCGCATGGCGCGCGCTTCCGGTGCCTCGCAGGCGCGGGGGGCCTCATCGACGCCGGGGCGCGCGACCCTGAAGCCGGGGGTCAGCCGCTCGAGCAGCGCACGCCGGTAGGGCGAGGTAGAGGCAAGGACGAGCGGGGGCTGCACGACCAAGATTCACCTTCAAGAAACAACGAGTTACGTCACTCGATGCTTTGACTTGGGAGGGGTGGCTACCTATGATACGCGCCCCATGTCGGAGGACTGGTCGAAACTGCGAGACGTCGACCCGTTGGCCGACGGGCACGCGCGGGTCGACTTTGCCATCCCGCTGGCGCTGTTTCCGCGCATCGCACCGGCGCTGGCGCGCAAAGAGGGGAAGGCCACCGGGAGCGTGCAGTTTGCCCGGGAGGCCGGCGTGCCGATCGCCGAGGTGTCGCTGGAGGCGACACTCGCGCTTGCGTGCCAGCGCTGCTTCGAGGCACTCGAGTGGCCCGTGCGCGCACAGGAGCGTGTCGCGCTGGTTGCTGGCAGCGCCGAGGCCGATCGCGTACCTGCGGAGCTCGAGACGATTCTCGCGCCCGATCACCGCATCAGCCTGCGTGATCTGGTGGAGGAGGAACTGCTGCTCGCGCTGCCGCTCGTGGCACTGCACCCACAGCCCGCCTGCGGGGCAGCCACCGCGGCCGCAGGACCGTCGGCCCCGGCCGAGGATCGGCAGCGGCCCTTTGCGGGCTTGAGCGAGCTCTTGAAGCGCTAGAGATTCGTCGCAACGTTTTAGGATCAGGAGATTTTGTTCCATGGCCGTACAAAAGAGCCGCAAGACGCCCTCGAGGCGCGGCATGCACCGTTCCCACGACGCGCTCGACAAGCCGGCGCTGTCGATCGATCCGCAATCGGGTGAATCGCACCTGCGCCATCGCATCACGCCCGACGGCTTCTACCGCGGTCGGCGCGTGCTCGAGAAGCCCGACACTGACGGCAAGGAGTGAGCTCCGGCGGGCACCGCCCGCGGGCTTGCCCGAGTGGCGCCCGCACGTGCTAGTCGCGATCGACGTGATGAGCGGCGATCGGGAGCCGTCGGAGCGCATCGCCGGCGTCGTGCGCGCGCTCGAGGCCGACGAGGACCTCAGAGTGCTGCTCGTCGGTCGACCGGAGGCGATCGAGGCCGGCCGCTCGAACATGGCCCCGCCGGTCGCCGCCCGCGTCGAGACGGCGGCTGCCTCGCAGGTGATCGCGATGGATGAGGCACCGCGCTCGGCCATCCGCCGTGGCCGCGACTCCTCGATGCGCGTCGCGGTGAATCTCGTGAAGGAAGGCCGTGCGGCCGCCTGCGTGAGCGCCGGCAACACCGGTGCGCTGACGGCGATCTCGCACTTCGTGCTGAAGACGGTGGGGAACGTCGAGCGGGCCGCCATCATGTCGGCGGTGCCCTCGGCGCACGGCCACACCCACATGCTCGATCTCGGCGCCAACACCGGCGCCTCGGCGCAGCAGCTGTATCAGTTCGCCGCCATGGGCTCGATCGTCGCGCGCGATGTCTATGGATTGAGGTCGCCGCGCATCGGGCTGCTCAACATCGGCGAGGAGGACATCAAGGGCCACGAGGTCGTGCAGGCGGCACACGCGCTGCTGAGTGCGAGCGAGCTCAATTACAACGGCTTCGTCGAGGGCGATGACATCTTCTGGGGCGATGTCGATGTGGTCGTCACGGACGGCTTCACTGGCAACGTTGCGCTGAAGACGATGGAAGGATTGGCGCGGCTCATCACCGAGCGCACGCGCGAGGAGTTTCAGGCCTCGCTCCTCGATCGCATCGCGGGCCTCATCGCGCGCCCGACGCTCAAGCGCCTGGCGCAGGGCCTGGATGCGCGTCGCTACAACGGCGCCTGCATGGTGGGCCTCACCGGCGTCGTGGTAAAAAGCCACGGGCGAGCGGATGCGCTCGCCTTCGCGCGCGCGGTGGCGATCGCCGCGCACGCCGTGCGCGGCGGTCTCACGGCGCACATTGCGCAGGCGTTCTGACTGGAAAACGGGGGGTCGATGTACTCGCGAATTGCCGGAACCGGGTCGTATCTGCCTGCCAAGGTGCTCACCAACCTCGATCTCGAGAAGATGATGGACACCTCGGATGAGTGGATCCGCGATCGCACCGGCATCGAGCGGCGCCACATCGCCGCGGACGGCGAGACGACGGTCGATCAGGCCGAGCATGCGGCGCGCCGCGCGATCGAGGCGGCGGGCATCTCGCCCAAGGACATCGACTTCATCGCCTTCGGCACGACCACTCCGGAGCTGGTGTTCCCCAACTGCGGCGTGCTGCTGCAGCAGCGGCTCGGATGTCCCGGGGGGGCGGCGTTCAGCCTCGAGACCGCCTGCAGCGGGTTCATGTACGCGCTGTCGATCGCCGACAAGTACGTGCGCTGCGGTGACTCCAAATGTGCGCTGGTCATCGGCGCTGAGACACTCTCGCGCATCACCGACTGGACCGATCGGACGACCGCGGTGCTGTTTGCCGATGGCGCCGGCGCCGTCGTGCTGCGTCCCGATGAGCGACCGGGAATCATTTCGACCCATCTGCATGCCGATGGCAACTATCGGGAGCTGCTGTACTGCGCAGGCGGCGTGGGTGCGAGCGACAAGTCGGCGCGCCGCGCCATCGTGATGTCGGGGAACGAGGTCTTCAAGTTCGCCGTGGTCAATCTCGCCAAGGCGCTCGATGAGGCGCTCGCCGCCAACGGTCTCGAGCGTTCGGCGATCACGTGGCTCGTGCCGCATCAGGCCAACATCCGCATCATCCAGGCGACGGCGCGCCGGCTCGAGCTGCCGATGGAGCGCGTCATCGTCACCGTGCAGGATCACGGCAATACCTCGGCCGCATCGGTCCCCCTGGCACTCGATGTCGGCGTGCGCGACGGACGCATCAAGCGCGGTGATCTGCTGCTGCTCGAGGCTTTCGGCGGCGGCTTCACCTGGGGGTCCGCGCTCGTCAGCTACTAGGCCGCGCAAAAAAGAGCGCCGCGCAGGGCGCGGCGCTCTGAGGCATCAGCTTGATTCGAAGTGCTTGCCGCTACTTCGACACCGACCGCTTGAACATGCGGTCGATCTTCTCATTGGTCGCCTCATTGGCGGCCTGCGCAGCCTGCGCCGCCGCCAGCGCCTGATTGGCCGTGCTCTGGGCACCGCTCGCCGCCTGGCTCGCCGACTGTGCCGAGGCCGAGGCCGAATCGGCCGAGGACTTCGCGGCCTGAACGTCGGCCTGCAGCTTGCTGACCTGCGACTTCAGCGAGTCGATGTCCGCCTGGAGGGGCTTGAGGTCCTGACAGCCCGCGAGTGCGGCCACGACGGCCACGGCCGCCAATTTCATAACGATAGCGCTCTTCATAAACATCCCCTTATGGGTTGCTAAGGTCTGGGAGGTCCCGAAGTAAGTTGCAGATCCAAGATTATTGGTTCCGCCACAGCTTCCGCAAGGGCCGCAACTGCATCAAATTTGGACCCAGAATGCAACCCTTCGCGCATTCCTGTCTGTACGTCGCGACACAGAGCCAAATTCAGGAAATGACGGCAAAAACAAAACAAATCTCCACTGCGTGCAAGTGTTACGCAAGCATACATTGCAAATTTGTAAGGATTTCTCTACCTACGCGCGACGGTCGCGCAGAATCTCCCGCGCAGCATTGTGTCCCGGCAGACCGGTGACGCCGCCGCCCGGATGCGCACCCGCGCCGCACAGATACAGCCCAGCGACCGGCGTTCGATAGTCGCCGTAGCCGAGCACCGGGCGCGCCGCCCACAGCTGATCGAGCCCGAGCGCGCCGTGAAAGATGTCGCCGCCGACGAGGCCGAAGCGGCTCTCGAGGTCGCGCGGCGAGAGCGCCAGGCGGCCGACGATGCTGCGCCGGAAATTGGGCGCATAAGCCGTGACCGTGTCGATGATCAAATCGGCGACCGCCTCGCGCATCTCATCCCAGCTGCGGCCGTCGGGCTGTCTGTAAGCGAAGTGCTGACAGAACAGACTCGCCACATGTGCTCCCGGCGGCGCGAGCGTCGCGTCGACCGTGCTGGGAATCAGCATCTCGACGATCGGTGCGCGCGAGACCCCGAGCGAGCGCGCCTCGAGATACGCGCGGTCCATATACGCGAGCGAGGGCGCCATGATGATTCCGGAGGAGAGGTGCGGGCCGGCGCCGGGCAGCGCGCTGAAGGACGGCAGCTCCGTGAGCGCGACGTTCATGCGGAACGTGGCCGACTCGCACCGATAGCGCTCGATGCGCGCGCGGAAATCCTCCGGGAGACTCCCGCGCTCGAGCATCGACAGGAAGAGCAGCTTCGGGCCGACGTTTGCCGCGACGATGCTCGAGTGCAGCCGGCGGCCATCGGCAAGCTCGACGCCGCTGGCGCGCAGCTTGCCGCGAACCGTATCGGTGAGCACGGTGGCGACCGGTGAGTCCGTCAGGATGTCGACGCCGAGGCGCTCGGCCTCGCGCGCGATGGCTTGGGTGATCGAGCCCATGCCGCCGAGCGCGTGTCCCCAGACGCCCGGCTTGCCGTTCACCGCTCCGAAGGCATGATGCAGCAGCACGTAGGCACTCGTGGGCGTGTAGGGACTCTGGAAGGCGCCGACGACCGCATCGAAGCCGTAGAGTGCCTTCAGCACGTCGGTCTCGAACCAGGCATCGAGCAGATCCCCGGCACTGCGTGTGAAGAGCTCGTGCACGTCGCGCTGGGCGGGGGCGGGCAGGCGTCTGAGCTCACGGCCCAGGCTCACCATGCCCCACAGATCGCGCACGCGCCGCAGATCGGCCGGTGGCGTGGTGGTGAGCAGGCTGCGCACGTAATCGACCACCCGCTCGATCATTGCGGTGTAGTCCGGCAGGCGCGCCGCATCGGCAGTCGAGAAGCGCCGGAGGCTGGCGAGAGTGTCCGCGGCCGTCGGGCCGGCGGAGAACGAGCGACCGTCGGGCAGGGGCAGGAAGTTCTGCACGGGGCGCTCGATGATCCTGAGGCCGTGCTCGGGGAGACGCAGGTCGGCGATGACCTTCGGATGCAGCAGACTGACCGTGTAGCTCGCGGTCGAGTTGCGGAAACCGGGATGAAATTCCTCGGTGACCGCGGCGCCGCCGATGAGATTGCGACGCTCGAGCACGGCGACCTTGAGTCCGGCGCGGGCCAGATAGCACGCACACGTGAGTCCGTTGTGGCCGGCACCGATGACGATGGCGTCGTGGCTTGCGCTCGGGTCGGTTCTGGATATAATCACAGTATCTGTATAAAAAACCAGGTTGCCGCTGTCATGTCCGACCTGACCCCTCGCCAGACTCAGATTCTGCGTCTCATCCAACGCTTCATCATGGAGACCGGCATGCCGCCCACGCGGGCGGAAATCGCTCGCGAGCTGGGCTTCAGATCCGCCAATGCGGCCGAGGAGCACCTGCGTGCCCTGGCGCGCAAGGGCGTCATCGCTCTGATTCCCGGCACTTCACGCGGCATTCAGCTGCGCGACACCATCCGCGAGCAGATGGGCCTGCCGCTCATCGGTCGCGTGGCTGCCGGCAAGCCCATCCTGGCCGAGGAGAACATCGAAGGGCGCCTGCCGCTCGATCCGTCGCTCTTTCAGCCGCGGCCGCATTATCTCCTGAAGGTCACCGGAATGAGCATGAAGGATGCCGGCATCCTCGATGGCGATCTGGTCGCCGTGCACCGCACCTCTGAGGTTCGCAGCCGTCAGATCGTGGTCGCAAGGCTCGAGGATTCGGTGACCGTGAAGCGCTATCGCCAGGAAGGCTCCATCGTATGGCTGCTGCCGGAGAACAGCGATTTCGAGCCGATCCGCGTGGATCTGAAGCAGGAGCCGCTGCTCATCGAGGGAATCGTGGTGGGCGTCCTGCGCCGAGGCAAGGCGGCCGGCTTCATGTAGGAGCGCACGCTGAGCCTGCAGACCCCGACAACATCAACATCATGTCTGCGGATCCCCGACTAGCGCGGCTGCTCGAGCACCCCGTCATCTGGCGCGGCCGCAGTACTGCCCGCACGAGCGTGATCTCCAGCGGATTCGCCGCGCTCGATGCCGCGCTGCCCGGTAATGGTTGGCCGCGCGTCGGTCTCGTCGAGATCCTGAGCGCATCCTCAGGGTGCGGCGAGCTGAATCTGCTGCTGCCGGCGCTTGCCTGCCTCACCCAGTCCACCGTGGCGCGCTGGTGCGCCTGGATCTCACCGCCGGCCTATCCGGGCAAGCACCCGCGCAGCTCCTGTCAGCTCGAGCCTTTCGCTCCGGCGCTCGTGGCGCACGGGCTTGCGCTGCCCCGGATGCTCATCGTGCGCGCCGCAGAGCCCTTGTGGGCGTGTGAGCAGGCGCTCGGCTCGGGTGCGTGCGATGTGGTGCTCGCCTGGATCCGTGAGGTACGGCCGCGAGCGATGCGCCGGCTGCAGCTCGCTACGGAGCGCGGACGGACGCTGGCGTTCGTCCTGCGCACACTGACAGCGCGCACGGCGCGCGAATCTTCCGGCGCGGCGCTGCGGCTTGCGGTCGAGCCGCACGCGGAAGGCACCCGCGTGCGGCTCGTGAAGAGTCGCGGCGGACTGCGTGGCTCCGTCGAGCTCACGCACACGGGACCTCCGTAAGTGAGCGCACATGCGGGTACGTCCCCTACGCACGGCAGGCGCGGGCGCCGCCCTTCGGCGCCACTCGCCGCGCCTGCAGATCCAGCCACCGCACGCCGCGGCCTCGCTTCCCCTCGAATCGCGCGAGCTGTGGATCGGGGTGCATTTGCCCGAGCTGTGTCTCGAGGCGGTGCCCGACCACAGGTCCGGTCCCCGCGCCATCATGGAATTGCAGGAGCGGACGCCGCTCGTTGTCTGCGTGGACGAAGCCGCACGGCGTGCGGGTGTGCGCCCCGGAATGAGCACTGCAGCGGCCCTGGCGCTCGTCCCCCAGCTGCATACGCAGGTACGTGACCCGCATCGCGAGCGCTCTCTGCTCGGAGCTCTCGCACAACTGGCGCAGCGCTTCACGCCGCGCGTGAGCCTGGCGCCCCCCGATGCCCTGCTGCTCGAAGTGCGGGGGAGCTTGCGCCTGTTCGGCGGGCCGGAGCAGCTTCGACAGGCCCTGCGCGATGCCTGCGTCGCCGCGGGCGTGCAGCCGCAGTTCGGGCTCGCCCCGACCCCACTCGCGGCGCTCGCTGGTGCGCGCGCCGGCGGCGCATTCATGGTGCTGGAGGATGCCCGACTGGTGAGTGCGCTCGCGCCCCTGCCGCTTGCGGTGCTGCGCTGGCCCCGGGAGGTGCTCGAGCGTCTCGCCAAGGTCGGCGTGCGCTCGATCGGTGCAGCTTTGCGCCTGCCGCGCGCAGGCTTCGCACGACGCTTCGGCCTCGAGCAGCTCACCGCACTCGATCATCTCGTGGGCCGCAGCGCCGATCTGCGCCGGCTCTTCAAGGCCGCCGAGCGCTTTCGCGCCCGCCGTGCCTGCGCGTATGAGCTGGAGGATCACGCGGCCGTGCTCACGGTGCTCACGAGCCTGCTCGAGAAGTTGGCGGCGTTTCTCAAGACGCGGCAATGCGGTATCACCGAGCTCAACTGCCGGCTCGAGCACCGCCGTGCACCCGCCACGTGCTGGGTACTCAAGCTCGCAGCTCCGCAGGCAGATGCCCATCACTTCGCCGCGTTGCTCGGCGAGCAGCTCGCATTGCTTGCGTTGCCCGAGCCTGTGCGGGCCTGCGAGGTGCGCTCCGGGAGACTCGAGCCGCGCTCATTGCAGGTGCTGTCTCTATGGCAGCCGGGAGAGCATGGAGGAGGCTCCGGAGCGCAATCGACCGTGCTCATCGAGCGATTGCGTGCGCGCCTGGGAATGGCGGCCGTGCACGGCCTCACGCTCGCGAGCGGCCATCGACCCGAGGCAGTCTCGTGCAAAGAGGCTCTCGAGACGCGTTCCGTGCGAGAAGTGCCGCCATCTGCGCCCTGGGCGGCCTTCCGTCGCCCCGTATGGCTGCTGTGTGCCCCGCAGCCGCTCGCGCAGCGGCAGGGTCTGCCGCAGCATCACGGTCCACTGCGCCTCCTCAGCGAGCCCGAGCGGATCGAGACCGACTGGTGGGGGCGGGGCGAGATCGCACGGGATTACTACCGCGCCGTCGATTCCGGCGGGTCACATCTGTG
>Ga0335081_10003301_pt1 | contig 25355 bp, 18 predicted proteins | sample Lox_Sample_35_FD_206713 | JGI IMG/M metagenome (GOLD analysis project Ga0335081, IMG submission 206713) | Soil microbial communities from Loxahatchee National Wildlife Refuge, Florida, United States - Lox_Sample_3.5 | ecosystem: Environmental > Terrestrial > Soil > Wetlands | place: USA...
ATCCCGAGCCTGAACTTCGGCAACGAGAACGTCGGCAGCACCGGGCCATGGGTGCTCACCGAGGTGCGTGAGCGGCCGCAGACAGCGACCAGCACCTACAAGACCGCGCAGCTCAACCTCCACTTCCACTGGACGCCGGACATCGAGACGCAGGGCGGCATCAACTACAAGGAATACGAATTCGACACCACCTCGCTGCGGCTGATCAACGGTGAGACGGTCACCGCGACCAACGCGTATGCGCCGCTGCGGATCTGGCCACCCTCGCGCTACGCAAGCACGCCCAACTACGCCAATCTTGCGGGCGTCAACGTTCCGCCAGGCAGCACCACCACCTGGGCGACCCCCGACATCAATCTCGCCGACCAACTCTTCGGGCTGTATTCGAACCCGCTGTTCGCCGTCAGCCCCCAGGGCGACCTGGGCAACAACGTGACCGACCGCGAGCGCGACCTGGGCGCCTACCTGCAGCTCAATTTCCGCTTCGACGTGCTCGGCCGATCGTTGCGCGGCAACATCGGCGCCCGCGCCGTGCGCACGGAGCAACACTCGACGGGCTATTCCCCGACGCTGCTGCCCATCGTCGCCGACCACGACTATGGCAACGTCCTGCCGTCGCTGAATCTGGTCTATGAGCTCACCGACACCGTGCTGCTGCGCGCGGCTGCCGGACGCGACATGGCGCGACCGAATTTCGGCGATGTAGTCGGCAGCACTTCGGTCAGCGTCTCCGGCACGCAGTTCAACGTCAAGACCGGCAATCCCGATCTCGACCCGACGCTGGCCAACGCCTACGACCTGGCGCTCGAGTGGTATCCGCGGCACGGGACGATTGTGTCGGTCGCCCTGTTCTACAAGGACGTGCTGACGCTCGTGAGCACCGGCACCGTGTCGATGGTCTTCCACGACAATCCGTTCGGTATCCCCGACAGCGTCGCGGTCGCGGCCTGCGGGGCGTCGCCCGGCTGCAGCCCCTCGGCCGTGTGGGCGTTCACGCGGCCAGTGAACTCTCCCGGCGGCCGCGTGGATGGCGTCGAGCTCAACTACCAGCAGCCTTTCAGCTTTCTGCCGGGCTTGCTCACGCACACCGGCGTGCTGCTCAACTACACCGGCGTCGACTCGAGCGTGCAGTACTCGACCGGTGCGGGCACCTTTGTAACGAACCAGTTGCTCGGGCTGTCGAGGAATTCGGCGAGCGCAACGCTGTACTACGAGGACGATCGCTGGAGCACGCGAGTGTCCGGCAACTACCGCAGTCGGTACCTGACGCGCATCCCCGGCCAGGAGGTGGGCACCGACGCCGACGGCACCGACGCAACCTTCAATCTGGATGCCTCCGTGCAGTACACGCTCACCCAGCACTTGAAGCTGACCCTCGAGGGGGTCAACCTCACCGACCAGTACGAAAGCCAGTTCAACGATACCGCGCGTGACCTGGTCTCCTACTACCATCACACCGGCCGGGAGGTCCTATTCGGGATCCGCTTCCAGAACTGAGCCGCGCGCTGCGGCGGCGGGATGTGTTGCTGGCTGCGATGGCCGCGGTGCCGGCCGCTTGGTCGCAGTCCACACGCGCCAGCGTGGACACGACGGTGGCGCGCACCCAGTACGGACCGGTGCGTGGTTACCGCGACCGCGACGTACAGGTCTTCAAGGGTGTGCGTTATGGCGCCGACACGCGCGCCAGGCGCTTTCAGACCGCGCAGCCTCCAGTGCCGTGGACCGAGCCGATGCCCGCACTCGAGTACGGTCCGGCCGCACCGCAGACGAATCCCCAGGAGGCGGTCAGCGAAGACTGCCTGTTCCTGAACGTCTGGACCCCCGCGGTGCGCAGCGCCGAGCGCCGGCCCGTCATGGTGTATCTGCACGGCGGGGAGTACAGCCACGGTTCGGGCTCGAGTCCTCTCTACGATGGCACGCACCTGGCGCGCGATCACGACGTCGTGGTGGTGACCGTGAACCATCGGCTGAGCGCTCTCGGTCATCTGTTTCTCGCCAGCTTCGATCGGGCGCGCTTCGCCGACTCCGGCAACGTCGGCATCTGGGATCTCGTGATGGCACTGCGTTGGATACGCGACAGCATCGCGGCATTCGGCGGCGACCCGGCCTGCGTGACGCTGTTCGGTCAATCGGGGGGCGGTGCCAAGATCGCGACGCTCATGAGCATGAGCGCCGCCAGGGGCCTGTTTCATCGCGCCGCCACCATGAGCGGCGAGCAGGTGACGGCCTCCGGCCCGCTTGCCGCGACGCATCGCGCGGAGGCCTTCCTCGCGGCACTGCAACTGAAGTCCACGCAGCTCGATGCGCTCGTCGGCACGCCGCTCGAGCGCCTCGTGGGCGCGAGCGGCAGTGCCGATCCCAGCATCCTCGGCAGCGCGCTGTATTTCGGGCCGGTGTTGGATGAGCGCGGGCTCACTCGACATCCGTTCTATCCGGATGCGCCGGCCGCATCGCTCGAGGTGCCGATGCTCATCGGCACCACTCACGATGAGACTCGATTTTTCTTCCGCGACGACTTCGTGCGGCTGGAGACGCTCTCGTGGGAGGAGCTGCCGGTGCGTCTTGCGGCAGAGATGCGCGTGGACATCGATCCGGGCACGGTCGTGGAGACTTATCGCCGACTCTATCCGCAGGCCTCGGCAGGCGAGGTGTTCTTCGCGGCCACCACCGCCTCGCGCTCGTGGCGACCGGCGATCATCGAGGCCGAGGCACGCGCCAGCGCAGGCGCTCCGGTGCACATGTACCAGCTCGACTGGCGCAGCCCCCTGGACGGCGGCCGGTGGCGGGCGGCGCACACCCTGGATATCCCCTTGGTGTTCGGTACCGTCGCCGCTCCCGGTGCCTTGAGCGGGGCAGGGCGTGAGGCCCGCTCGATGGCGGATTTGATGAGCACCGCATTCGTCAATTTCGCGCGCAGCGGCAGTCCGCAGGGACCGGGGATGCCGGCGTGGCCGGTGTACGAGTCGGACACTCGTTCCACTCTGGTGTTCGATCTGCCGCCTCGAGTGGTCAACGACCCGCGCGCAGAGGAGCGGCGGCTGTTCGCCCGCGTGCCGTTCCTGCAGCGCGGAACAACGTGAGCGTCGCAGAGATCCGAGCGTCACGAGGAGAAAGCGCGGTGTTCCACAGATCAGCCTTCATGATGGCGGCGTGCGGTGCGCTCGCAAGTCTTGCAGTGTTCGCACGGGTTGCGCCCTCGCGGGCGGCTGAGCCGGCCGCACCCGCTTCCTCAGGCGCAGCGCTGCCGGCATTTCCGGGCGCGCAAGGATGGGCGGCGACCACACCCGGCGGCCGAGGCGGCAAGATCCTGCGCGTCACCACGCTCGCGGCGGAGGGTCCCGGGTCGTTCCTCGAGGCGCTCAACGCCAAGTTTCCGCGCGTCATCGTGTTCGAGGTCGGCGGCGTCATCGATCTCGCGCAGCATGAGATCAGCGTGACGGAGCCCTACCTCACGATCGCCGGGCAGACCGCCCCGTCGCCGGGTATCACCTTCATCAGAGGAGGGTTCCAGATCCACGCGCACGATGTCATCGTGCAGCACATCCGGGTGCGGGTAGGGGAGGCTGGGGCCGCAAAGAAGAGCGGCTGGGAGACGGATGCGCTCTCGACCGCCGGAGCCGCGCACGATGTGATCGTCGATCATTGCTCGCTCAGCTGGGCGACCGACGAGAACGGCTCGATGTCGGGTCCGCGCTTCGACGGTGCGACGCCGCAGGAGTGGCGCCTGCATACCTCGCACCGCATCACCTACAGCAACAACATCCTCTCCGAAGGGCTCGCGACATCGACTCATTACAAGATCGAGCATTCCAAGGGCTCACTGATTCACGACAACGTCACCGACATCCTGATCGTGGGTAACCTCTACGCCCATGACTATGAGCGCAGTCCCCTGTTCAAGGGCGGCGTGCGAGGCGTGATCGTCAACAATCTGATCTACGATCCCGGTCAACGCGCGCTGCACTACAACCTGATGGCCGAGGAGTGGGGCGATCATCCCTATCAGATCGGTCAAATGGTTGCGGTGGGCAACGTGCTGCGTGCCGGCCTGTCGACGCCGCCGTTTCTCGCTTTCCTCGAGATCGGGGGCTACGGCGACCTTGAGTACTACGGACGCGACAACATCGCCGTCGATCAGATCGGGCGGCCGCTGCCGATGTTCGGCCGCTACACGACCTCGCCCGCGAAGATCATCGAGGTCGAGAAGCCGCCGCTGTGGCCGCAGGGCCTGCATCCCATCGCGGCCGTCGACGTGCAGCGCACGGTGCTGCACGAGGCCGGTGCGCGCCCGTGGGATCGAGACTATGACGACGTCCGCTTGATCGCCGACGTTGCCGAGGGCCGCGGTCGAATCATCGACAGCGAGACCGACATTCACGGCTACCCGCATCCCACCGCGACACGGCGCGCGTTCGATGCGGCGCAATGGGACCTGCGCTTCATGACGCCGCTCGACCCCAAAATGCTGGACGCGAGCGCGAAAGCACACGGAACCTGATGGATCAGAGGTCTTTCGGGTGCTGCGTGAGGCGCCCGCCCGCGGTGCCGTGCCGGACGGATGCTCGCATGAGGCGTTGAACGTTCGCGACACGAGCCGCTGTCGCCGACTGCCCCACAGCCGCACAAGCCGCTATATTCCTCGCTGCTGGAGCAATCGACCGGGGAGCCGGGTAGGCGAGGCGTGCAGTGTTGAGTTTCCTCAAGGCAGCCCCGCATGTGCCGCAGCGGGCCGATGGCGAGATCGCACCGACCTACGCGCTGCTGCGCTGGCAGATCTTTATCGGCATCTATGTCGGCTATACCGGCTTCTATCTCGTCCGCAACAACATCAATCTCGCCATCCCCTACCTGATCGAGCAGGGATTCAGCAAGGGCGGCGTGGGCATCGCTGCCTCCGGTGTGGCGATCGCCTATGGGATCTCGAAGTTCTTCATGGGGAGCGTGTCGGACCGCTCGAACGCCCGCTACTTTCTGCCGCTCGGCCTGGCGATGTCAGCTCTCGTGACGCTGTTGCTCGGGCTCACGCACTGGGCGACCTCGAGCATCCCCATTCTGTTCGCGCTGTTGTTCGTGAACGGCTGGTTTCAGGGAATGGGTTGGCCTCCCTGCGGCCGGCTCATGGTGCATTGGTGGTCGCACCGGGAGCGCGGCAAGATCGTTTCGGCCTGGAATACCGCGCACAATGTCGGCGGCGGCTTGGTCGCACCGCTGTTTCTCGTGGGGCTTGCCTGGTTCGATCGCGACTGGCGCTCCGCGTTCTACTTTCCCGCAATCATCGCCGTCGGCGTGGCACTCCTCGCGCTGATCGCGCTGCGCGACACGCCGCAGTCCGTCGGACTGCCGGCCATCGAGCAATACAGGAACGACTATCCGGAGGACTACAGCGAGCGCCACGAGCGGGAGTTCAGTACGCGCGAGATCTTCGTGGAGCACGTTCTCAAGAACAGATTGCTCTGGTGGATTGCCCTCGCCAACCTGTTTGTCTACCTGCTGCGCTACGGAGTCATCGACTGGGCTCCGACCTACCTGAAGGAAGCCAAGCACTTCACGGTGGACAAGACTTCGTGGGCGTATTTTCTATATGAGTGGGCGGGCATTCCCGGCACACTGCTGTGCGGCTGGGTCTCCGACCGCCTCTTCAAAGGACGCCGCGGTATCGTCGGCATCCTGTTCATGGCGCTGGTCGGCATCGCAACTGCGGTCTACTGGCTCAATCCGCCCGGTAATCCTGCCATCGACCTTGCGGCGCTGATCTGCGTCGGCTTCCTGATCTATGGTCCGGTCATGCTGATTGGCCTGCATGCGCTCGAGCTCGTGCCGAAGAAGGCGGCGGGCACTGCCGCGGGCTTCACCGGCTTGTTCGGTTATCTCGGGGGCTCGGTCGCCGCGACGGCTCTCGTCGGATGGACGGTTGACCGGTTCGGTTGGAACGGCGGCTTCGGCCTGATCCTCGTCGGGTGTGTGCTGGGGATGGCCTGCATCCTGCCAACGCTCAAGCACGACGCTCACGCCGCCCTGCAACGTGCCGCGAGCTCCCCGGCCTGAAGGCGCGAGGACGACAACTCATGAGAACGAAATACTCCTACGTCGCGGCTTGCGGCCTCGGCCTGCTGGCACTCGCCGCGCTCGCGTCAGCCGCTCCCGAGGCAAGTACTCTGGACGGTCAGCCGCCCCTCATCATCGGACACCGCGGCCTCCCCGGCCTGTATCCGGAGGAAGTGATCGCCGGCTACCAGGCCGCCATCGCCGCCGGTACCGATGCGCTCGAGCTGGACCTGCAGGCCTCGAGCGACGGCGTGCTGTTCGCCTGCCACAACGTCTTCCTCAGCGATACCACCGATGTCGCAAGTCACCCGGAGTTCGCATCCCGCAGGACATCGCGCATGGTCGATGGGGTCCCGACCGGTCCCGACTGGTACATCAGCGATTTCACGGCCGCGGAACTGAAGACTCTGCGCGTGCGACAGCCAATCGCGACGCGCAGCAAGCAGTACGACGGACTGTATCCGATGGCCACGCTGCAGGAGATCATCGATCTGGCCAAGCAGGCGAATGCCGCGCATCCGCAGCACAAGCTGTACATCTACCCCGAGACCAAGAATCCTCTATATCAGCGCGCGCTCGGCCGGCCGCTGGAGCAGACGCTGCTGGCGATGCTCAAGAAGGCAGGCTGGAACACGCCCGATGCCCCAGTGTTCGTGCAATCGTTCGATCCTGCGAGCCTGAAGCTGATGCGCTCGCTGGGACTGAAGACGAAGGTCGTGCAGCTCATCGACGGGACAGATCTCGACTACCGCACCGGGATGATCATCTACACCACGCCGGATACCGCGAAGCCTTTCTCCTGGCTGCAGGCGGGCGACCCACGCACCTTCGCGGCGATGGTGACGCCCGCTGGACTGAAGGAGATCAAGACCTATGCGGACGGTATCGGCCCGTGGAAGCCGTACATCCTGCCGGCCCGAGGCCTCGATGCGTCGGGCAAGCCGGTGACCGCGCTGGCGGATGCATCCAACGCGCCGGCCACCTCGCTGATCGCCGACGCGCACCGGGCGGACCTGTTCGTCCACGCCTACACCTTCCGTGACGAGCCGCAGCACCTGACGAAGACGTACCGCGGCGACCCGAAGGCCGAATACCGGGCCTATTTCGCACTGGGGATCGACGGTGTCTTCACTGACTTCTCGACCACCGGTCGCAAGGCGCTGACGCAGTGGCTGCAGGAGCGCAAGCGTCGCTGACCAGCTACAGGGCCGAGGTGCCGAGGACGGTCACCCGAGGTGCCACCAGCGGTCAGTTTCTGCCCCTGCCCCGGGGGGCGTCGCAGGTCGCAGTGCCGGCTTTTGGCGACATCTCAAGCCCCCTTCCGGCGGCGGCATGATCTGCCCCCATGAAAGCCGCAACGGATCGATTACCGGATTCCTGCGACACCGAAGGGTGGGCGCTGTCGAGGATGCCTGGCGCGCAGGGCAGTGCGGCCGAGAGTGATCTCGACCGCTTGTGCCGGGAGCGCCGCCGCGCGCTCGATGAGATGCACAAGCTCATCGACGACCTCCGCCGCGAGCAGGCGCGGCACCGGTTTCATCGCATCCGGCAGGGCTATCGCTGATCAATCGCCGCGCAGCAGCGGCCGTGGCTCGTAGGAGACCGGCACCGACGTGAGGGGCTCATCGATCCGCGCGTCGGGCCGCCGCCGTGCGACCGCACGCACGTAGGTGAGGCTGTCGCCGCCGTCTCGCTCGAGCGCCTCGATCTCCGCGCGATTGTCGGGCGCTACCGCGCGCTGCCATTCGAGCCACAGCTGCCACGCATCGGGCATCGAGTCGGCGTGCGTGACCTCCAGCACACCGCTGCGGTGCCAGTGTCGGCGCCACCAGGCCGCGCTGTGCAGGCAGACGAGGCTCGCATCCCACCAGCGGCCAAGCGCCGCCGGCACTTCACCCTCGAACTCGCGCGTGAACCCGGCGCCGGCAATGCCGATCATCCCGCCCGGCTTCAGCAGCCGTGCCAGATAGTGCGCGTAGGTATCGTCGGTCCCGTAGTACTGAAACGAGTCGATCGACACGACGGCATCGAAGAACTCGGCAGCGAACGGCAGGGCGCGCGCATCCGCATGGAGGGGGTGGACGCCCGATGAGATTCCGGCATCCCGTACGCACCGCAGATTGTCGGCGGCGCTGAACCACAAGTCCGTCGCAAAAACCTCGACTCCGAACTCGCGGTGCAGGAACACGGAGGACATGGCGCGGCCGCAGCCCAGGTCGAGCACCCGCATCCCCGGCTGGAGCGTGAGCACCTCGCTCAGCCATTCGGTCAGCCACAACGCATTCGCGCCGCCGCTGGCGCGCGCGATCATCCACTCCGGGTTATAGCGGTTGCTGCGCGGAAAGCGCTCGTTGAGGAGTTGAGCCACTGCAGCATTTTGCCTGCGCGTTGCGACGCACGTCACCAATTCGACACTTTCCCGCACCGGGGTGTTAAATCGTACTTGGCAAGTCCCCTGAGTTTGGGAAGAAACTGGCGCCCATGTCCACTGCACTGCCCGCTGAATTGCCCGTGCGACTGCTCGAGCTGCTGCGCGCCGAAGGCGTCGCCACGCTCGAAGGCTGGGTTGCTCTGGGTCGGCGCCGCCGCCAGATCTTCGGCGTCACGCGCGCGGCCGTTGAGCAGCTCGACGCGCTCGCGAAGGCGACGCTGAAGTCCAAGGCCTGAAGCTTCGCGCCCGCCCTCAATGCGCGGTGAGGCCGCCGTCGACGACGAGGGCGTGCCCGACCATGAACGAGGACTCCTCCGAGGCGAGGAACAGGACCGACAGAGCGATCTCCTTCGGGTCCGCGAAGCGCGCAATCGGCGTGTCCGCCGTCGCCGCCCGCTCCACCGCCGGGTCCTTGAACCACTCCAGCAGCATCGGCGTGCGCGTTCCGCCCGGGCACACGGCATTGATGCGGATGCCGTCCTTGATGTGATCGAGAGCGGCGGATTTCGTCAATCCCACCACGCCGTGCTTGGTCGCGCAGTACGCGGTGACTCCGGCCGTGCCGATCAACCCCCCGACAGATGCCGTGTTGATGATGGCGCCGCCGCCGCTGCGCTTCATCGCGGCGATCTCATATTTCATGCAGAGGAACACGCCGGTCAGATTCGTCGCCACGATGCGCTGCCAGTCGGACTCGGTGACTTCGGCGATCGGGGCGGCGACCAGATTGATCCCGGCGTTGTTGAAGGCCACGTGCAGCGCACCGAAGGTCGCGACGGCGCGGGCGACCATCGCTTCGCAGTCGGCCGCACGTGCGACGTCGCCCGCGCAGAACTCGACGCGCGCGCCGAGCTCGCGGGCCAGCGTCGCAGTTGCGCGAACGTTCGCCTCGTGGACGTCGCTCAGGATGAGCTGAGCCCCCTCCGCCGCGAACGCCAGGGCCGTTGCCCGGCCGATTCCGGAGCCGGCGCCCGTGACGAGTACCGTCTTGCCTGCGAATCGCTTGGTCATGGCTTGCCCCTTTTTTGCCGAATGTCTGCGTGACGACTCTATAATACCGGCCCCCGGATGCGAGGGGCTGCCGCCGCGGGCGCAGCCGAAGGCGAGGACACCATGAGCGATGCGAATACGGGCATGCGAGCGGAGCGGCTGGAGCATCTGCAGGCGGTTGTCAACGCCGATATTAAGAAGGGGCTTTATCACGGCGCGGTCCTGAAGATCGCGCGCGGCGGCAAGGTCGCGCTCGACACGGCGATCGGGGCGGCCGATGCGGCCCAGACGCAGCCGCTCAGGCAGGACTCGGTGTTCAGCATCTTCTCGGTGACCAAGGCGTTTACCAACGTGCTCGCCTTGCGGGCGATCGAGCTCGGCCAGTTCGCCCTCACGAGTCGGATCTCCGATCTGATCCCGGAGTTCGTGGGCCATGGCCGCGAGGCCATCCAGGTTTGGCACCTGCTCTCGCACCAGGCCGGCTTCCCGATCATCTTCGAGGTGAAGCCGGGCATGTACATCGATCGCTTCGACGAGATGGTTGCCGCCGTGATCGAGGTCGTGAAGCCCGTCGACGCGCCGTGCGAGAAGGTGTCCTACTCGCCGCTGGTCAATCATGTGCTGCTCGCCGAGGCCGTGCGCCGCGCGGATCCCAAACGCCGCTCGTACCGGGCGATTGTGCAGGATGAGATCCTGAATCCGCTCAAGATGAAGGACACTTCGGTCGGCCTGCGGGCCGATCTGAAGCCCCGCAAGGTCGTGCCGGATTTCCGCGGCAACTATCCGATCGGCCATCGCGGCCACAGCAATCTCGGCCCGAACGGGGCGTTCGAGGAGGAGCACGCGGAGATGCCGTGGGTCGGCATCGCCTCAACCGTTCCCGACATGTACCGCTTCGCCGAGATGTTCCGTCAGGACGGCGCGCTCGAGGGCCAGCGCGTGCTCTCGCCGGCGATGCTGGCGCTGTCGCGCCGCAACTGGACCGGGGATAAGCCGAACGAGCTCTACACGCTGCGCGCCAAGGAGCGCGGCTGGGCACCGTGGCCGGCCTACCTTGGCCTCGGCTTCGCGCTGCGGGGAGAGGTCATCTGCCACCACCTGTTCGGCACGCTCGCCTCCCCCGGCACCTACGGCAACTACGGCGCCGGCACCACGCTCTTCTGGATCGATCCGGAGCGCGACCTGACGTTCGTGTGCCTGTCGGCGGGCGTGATGGAGAGCAACGCCAACATCGAGCGCTTCCAGAAGCTCTCCGACATCGTGATCTCCGCGGCGCTTTAGAGCATCGGTCCGAGCGGCTCGCCGCCGACGATGGTGGCGCCGAACATCTCGAGCGTGCGCTCCTGTGCGCTCCAGTGCATGCACGCCGTGAAGGCATCGCGCAGCAGTTGCTCGAGCGGCGAGCTCGTGTGAATGGCGCTCGCTCCGGCGGCATCAACCATCATCTGGGTGATCTCGCGTGCGGTGCGGAACGCGTACTGGCGCGACAGGGCGACTGCGAGGCGTGTCGGCATCGAGACGGTGCCGTCGCGCTGCAGCTCCTCCCACAGCGCATCCATCGTCTCGTAGGTGTAGGCACGCGCCGCGCCGAACAGCATCTCCGCCTTGGCGGCGGCCGCGCGCACGCGTGGCACGTCCTTCATCGCGAGCGATTCCCCGGCGCGGGTGAAGTTCGGGCTGCGCTTGGTCTGCGCCTGCGCCTCGAGCGTGTCGATGGCCTTGCGCGCGAGCCCGAGCGCAACGCCATGCATGTTGGCGATGAACACGGGAAACCAGGCATACAGTCGCTCCGGGCGGTGCGGCGGAGTCCCGAACGCGATCGTGTGACGCTCCGGAATGAACAGATCCTTCGCCACGTAATCGTTGCTGCCGCTGCCGGCGAGCCCGAGCGTATGCCAGGTGTCGAGGATCTCCCATTTGCCAGCGGCGGCCGCGACCAGGCGCATCTCGGGCACGCCGTTCACGAGGACCGGCTGGCCGCCCTCAAAGGTCGGGCAGATCGCGATGATCACGTCGGCATGATTGACGCCGCTGCCGAAGCTCCAGCGCCCGTTGACGCGGAATCCACCCGCGACACGCTCGGCCCGGCCGAGAGGACTCGCGGCGCCGGCGACGCAGCAGTCGAGGTCGGGGTAGAGCTCGCGTGCGGCCGCCTCGGCGTGATAACCCACGAAAAAGCCCGTATCCGAGCCGATCATCACGCACCAGCCGACCGACGGGTCGGCGCGCGCGTAGATCTCGATCACCTCGTTCTGCTCGCGCGGCGTCATCTCCGGGCCGCCCCAGGCACGCGGCATGAGCATGCGAAACGCGCCTGCGCGCCTCAGCTGCTGCACGAGATCCGCGGGAAGGCGGCGCAGCGCGGCAATCTCGCCCGCGCGCGCGGCGATCCCGGGCGCCAGCTCGAGTGCCGCGGCCTTGATATCGGCCGCGGTCATGATGGTCGCCATTGCTACTCCGCCCGGCCCTGGATGCCGATCAGTTCGTGATCTTGGCGCGCAGCTGCGCCGCCGTGAGCGGTCCGCCGGAGGCGAGCGGCTGTCCGAGATCGAACTCGCGGGTCTTGGCCAGCGAGCCGACCATCACCGGCTCGAAACCCGTCTCGCGCACCAGCTGCTCGGCGAGCTTGAGCGCCTGTGTATCATCGCCGCCGATGGGAATCGCGAGGCGCTCGGGCTGGTGATTGCCCTCATTGGCGAGCACCGCGGCGGGTATGCAGTTGAACGCGCGCACGACGCGGTTGTTGTGCAGCAACTCAGCGGTCGCGACGCCGGCACCCTTCTTCTGCGCCTCGAGCGCCATCGCCCCGTCACGACGCTCGACGGGATTGCTCGTGTCGAGGATCACCTTGCCGGCGAGCTCGGCGCGCAGATCGGTGCCGATCTGCGGCATCGCGCCGTACGGAATGGAGACGAGTATGACCGTACCGAAGGCTGCGGCTTCGCGCGGCGTGCCGGCGTGGGCGCGCGGTCCGAGGCGCGCCACCAGCCCCTGCAGCTGCTGCGGATGGCGCGAGGAGACGAACACCTCGTGCCCCGCCTTGACCCAGTATTCAGCGAGCGACGCCCCGATGCGACCTGTGCCGATGATCCCGATCTTCACCGGTGGCGCCGCAGGTTGCGCTCGTGCGATGGGCAGGAGCATTCCGAGTGACAGTGCCCAGAGCAGGACGCGGGTGAGGCCTGCGACGGCGCGTGCATTCATGGCAGTTCCTTTACTCGGGACGTTCGGGCTCGAGCGCATGGTAACCGAAGCGCAGTGCAGCCGGCGCCGCGGGATGGCTTGATTTCCGGCAGGTGGCGGTCGAGGATCGGCGAGCGCGCGCCGCCGCACTAAAGGAGACTCGCATGAGGATCGGCCTGCAGATACCGAGCTTCACCTGGCCGGAAGGACCGCAGCGGATGGGCGCGAAGCTTGCGGAGATCGCGCGCACCGCGGATGCGTGCGGCTTCTACAGTCTATGGGTGATGGACCATTTCTTTCAGATCAGTGTCGTCGGTCCATACCAGAGCGACATGCTCGAGGGCTACACCACCCTCGGCTACCTTGCGGGACTGACGCGCGCCGTGAAGCTCGGCACGATGGCGACCGGCGTCATCTACCGCTATCCCGGCATCCTGGTGAAAACGGTGACGACCCTGGATGTCCTGTCCGGCGGTCGCGCCTACTTCGGCGTCGGTGCGGCGTGGAACGAGCAGGAAGCAAAGGGCCTGGGTGCGCCATTCCCGCCGATCGCCGTGCGCTTCGAGCTCCTGGAGGAGGCATTGCAGATCGCAAAGCAGATGTGGTCCGCGAACAACGGCAGCTACCTTGGCAAGCACAATCAGCTCGCCGAGACGCTGTGCGTGCCGCAGCCGCTGTCGCGGCCCCATCCGCCGATTCTCGTCGCGGGTGGCGGAGAAAAAAAGACGCTGCGGCTCGTCGCGCAATATGGCGATGCCTGCAACCTGTTCGGATCGCCCGAGGCCGTGGCCGCCAAGCTTGCGATCCTGAAGCAACACTGCGCGACCCTCGGCCGCGACTACGCCACGATCGAGAAGACCTCGCTCGGCACCGTGGAACTGCGCCCCGGCAAGCTAAGAGCAGCGGACGTGATTGCGCTGTGCCGCAGGTACGCCGAGGTCGGCATCGATCACGCTATCTTCAACATGCCGAACGTGCACGAGATCGAGCCGCTCGAGATCTTCGGCCGAGAGGTGATTCCGGCCGTCGCCTCGCTCTAGAATTCTGTGACGGACTAAGCACTGCGGCGTCATCCGCTGCCGGGCCGGCGCGTTGCTAGGGCTACGATACGCGGCAGGAGTCGCCGATGAATCGCGTGTCCGTCATTCGCCGATCGTGCCTCGGGGCGTGGCTGGTCGCACTCGTAATCACTTCGCCGGCGCCCGCCGACGAGCTGTCGGTGGTGCAGTCGGTGCGTGCGGGCGGCTGCGGTGGCGCAACGGCAGCCGCGCAGCCTCTGCATCATAGCGAGCTGCTCGACCGTGCCGCGAAGGAATGGGCCGCCAGTCACTCCCTGGCAACCGCGGTCGAGCGTGCCGGTTACCCGGGGCGCAGCATATCGGGACTCTATTTGAGTGGCCCGGAGGCCGCGAAGGCGCAGCTGCTCAGCCGTTCGTACTGCCGCACCGTCGCAAGTCCGAGTCTGCGCGAGATGGGTCTGTACCGCCGCGGCGCGGACTCCTGGCTCGTGCTCGGCTCGAGCACTGCCGCCGCTGTTGCCGCCGATGCCCTCATCAAGCCCGGCCGCTCCGCGCCAGCCCCGCAGCAAGGCCCAATGCTGTCTGCGCGCGCGCTGGAGCTCGTCAATGAGGTGCGCGCTCGCGGCACCCGCTGTGGCGCGCACTCCTTCGCTCCGGCGCCACCGGTGGCGCTGTCCGGTACCTTGGCAAGTGTCGCGCTCGGCCACGCGACGGACATGGCCGAGCACAACTACTTCGAGCACGAGGATCGCACCGGGCAGTCACCGGCGGATCGCGTGCGGGCCGTCGGCTATCACGAGAAGCTCGTCGGCGAGAACATCGCCTACGGCCCGGAGACGGTCGAAGAGGTTGTGCGCGGCTGGCTCGGCAGCCCCGGCCACTGCGAGAACATCATGGACCCGCGATTCGCCGAGATGGGAATCGGCTATGCCCCCGGGCACTCCTCGCGCCGCGGACTCTACTGGGTGCAGGTGCTCGCAGCGCCACGCGCGTGAATGCCCTGCTCAGGTCTTCGGGAGCTTCGGCAGCCTGCTCCAGGTAGTGGCGAGCTTTGCAGCGAATCTGTCGATCGCAACCCGCGCGTCGGCCCAGGCATCCCACGAGGGCGAGGCGAGCGACAGCTCGATCGCAAAGTTGCGGTAGCCGACGGTCGCCAGAACCTGTTGCTTCGCATCGAGTATCTCGCCCACGAGATCGGCGCCGCCCGCGTAGTGGGTTTTCACTGGGTCGAGGGTGGGATCGTCGGTCTGCTGCTTGCGCGTCGGGTGGCTGGGTGCGATCTGGCGCACGGTTACCTTGAGCGTGAGCCCGGCGGGCATCGGCTCGCGGCGCGCCTCCTTCGCCACCGCCGCAATGATGGCCTCGCGCAGCACGCCTGCCTCGGCGGGTCCGTAGGCGTTCTGCAGTTGTGCGGTGACCGAGGGATCGAAGTCGACCGCGGGGGACTGCGGTGCTTCCGCGAGTACGACCTGCGCGAGCAGCACGCTCGCGGCGATTGCGGCGCGCGTGGCGCTCACTCGATGGCACATTAGCTGACTCCTTGCACGTTGCGTTGGCCGCCGAGCACGAGAGCATAGATCGGTTCGCGAGCGCTGTCCTTCGCCCGCGTGAGCCACAGCGTCGCTGTCCGCGCAGGGATCGCGGCTGCCGCTTGCGCCATTCGTCATAATCCGGGCGCTCGATCCGGAGCGGACCTGCGTCTGCGCTCGGGCCGGGGCCCCTTCAGTAGCATGCTCGCCATGCACTCCGAGGCTCTGCTCGAGGCCTTGCCCGACCTCGTCGTTCTACTGCGGCGCGACGGCCTCGTGCTCGCGCACGCGGGCGGACAGGCACTGCAGGAGCTGCGGCCGGCGCCGCTCGCCGCGACGCGGCTCGAGGACGCGTGGCCCGCCGCGCTCGCGGAGCTCGTGAAGCAGCTCATGCGCAAGTCGATCGCCGCGCGTGCCGGCATGGCGGCTCAGGTGCACGAGGGCGGCCGGCTCTATGACGTGCGCGTCAACCCGCGCGGGCCGGACCGCGCGCTGTGCGTCGTGCGCGCGCCGCTCGCACCCGGGCAGGGCGATCCCCTCGAGGCGACCGACGAGCAGTTGCGGCCGCATCTCGACCGGCGCGGCTTTCTCAAGCGTCTCAAGGAATCGATGGCGCTCGCCGCCCTGCGCGAGCAGCCGACGGCGGTCGCGGTGATCCAGCTCGACGGCATCACCGATATCGCGCAGATCATCGCGGGGCGCGTCGCCGAGCAGGTGCTCAGTGCCGCGCTGCTGCGGCTGCCGCAGCCGCCGCAAGGGGAGACGCCCTCCTGGTATCTGGGTCAGTTGAGCGATTGCGTGCTGGCCCTCGTGCTGTCGAGCGCCGACCGCAGCGCCATCGACGAGCGCATCTCGCGGGTGTGCGCGAGCCTGCGCGCGCCGATACGCGTCGGCAGCGCCGAATTCCACCTGACGCCCTACGCGGGCGTTGCGATCCTCGGCCAGGACGCCTCCTCACCCAAAATGCTGCTCGAGCATGCCCAGGCCGCGGCCGGCGAGGCGCGCCGCAGCGGCCGCACGGGCACGTGCTTCTTCACCGATACGCTGCGGCTGCACGGCCTCGCGCGGCTCGACATCGCGCGTGAGCTGAGCCAGGCAATCGCCAAGCGCGACATTCGGCTGCGCTACGTGAGTCGCCACGATCTCGCGAGCGGCCGCCGCGTCGCGTGGGTGGGGTACTTGCGCTGGCTGCATCCGCTGCGCGGGGAGATTCGCGCTGCGGAGTTTCTGCGCGTCGCGGAGACCACGGGGCTCGCCACCGCGCTGTCGCGGGCCGTGCTCGCCGGTGTGCGCGAGGACTTCGAGACGCTGCAGGTGCGTGCGGATCCCGCGGTGCGCATCTCCCTCGGTGCGCTGCGCCATCACATTCTTCACGAGGACTTCGTCGGCGACGTGGCGAGCCTCCTCGAGGACGGCGCACTGCCGCCTGAGCAGGTCGAGCTGCGGATTTCGGAGAAGACCTTCATCGCCCGCGCTCCCGAGCACCTGCAGCCGCTGGCGCGCCTCGGCGTTGCGCTCGTGGTCGATGAGGTCGGGCGCGGCATGGGATCGCTCGACTGGCTCGCCCGCGCGCCGCTTCGGGGCCTGCAGCTCGACCGGGCCTGGGTCACCGCCCTGCCGGGCGATGAGGTTGCGCAGCGGGTATGCCGGGCCGGCATTGACATGGCGCTCGCCCTCGGGCTCGTGCCGCTTGCGACCGGAGTCGACGACCGCGCGCAGCGCGATGCGCTCGTTGCGCTCGGCTGCCGCCATGGGCTCGGCGACTTCTATCGGGACGCCGCACCGGACATAAGCCACGCTCTCGAGGCCGCCGCGGCCGGCTGATTTTACAGGCCTCTTATGTGACGCCCGTCACACCGCCAGCGTGCTCGGCGGGGCCTGATCGACCGCGACCTGCGTCACACCGCACCGACAATGTCGGCGAGCTCCGACGACCTGGATGTCAGGAACAGACCATGACGCGCACCTCCCGCCTCGCTCGCTCGCTACTGCTCGGATTGCTCACCACCCTGGCCTTGGATGCGGCAGCCGGCGAGTCTGTCGGGCCCGCGGCGCGCTACATCGTGCAGGCCCGCTCGGTGCGCGATGCGCGCGCGAGCGTGCGGAGCGTCGGCGCCCCGGTCGAGCACGAGCTCGGCATCATCCACGCGGTGGCAAGCACCCTCACGCCGGCGCAAGTCGAGCGCCTGCGCGCCATAGGCGGCCTGCGTCTCTTCGCCGACCGCACGGTCGGCATGCGAGGCTCGCTTCTCGGCGGCGTCCTCGCGCCGGTGAACTCGACGCTCAACTCGACGGTGAGTCCCGTCAACTCCACTCTGGCCACGAATCCGCTGGTCTCAACCGTGACGACCGCCGTCGCTGCCCCGGTCGTCTCCACCGTGACGACCGCACCGCTCGCGAGCTCCATCACGAGTCCTTTGGTCATGGGGCTGAGCTCGAGCACCACCGCGCAAGACGGCTCCGGTCTCGGCACCCCGTACCTCCTGTATCAGACCAGCTATCCGATGGAGGTCGGAGCGGACACGCTCCAGCAGGGCGGCGTCACCGGCAAGGGCGTGACGATCGCAATACTCGACACGGGCCTGTGGCAGGACGTGACGCAGTTCTACGGACCCCGCATCCTCGCGACCCGCGACGTGCTCAATGGCGGCACGGGTCCCGTCACGGGCGATCCCTACGGACACGGCACGCACATCACCTCGATCGCGGCCGGTGGTGCGCAGAACCTCGCAGGCGGCTATCTCAGCATCGCGCCGCAGGCAAACCTCGTGATCCTGCGGGCGTTCGACGGCACGGGCGCCGGCCGCTACGTCGATGTGATCGCCGGACTCAACTGGATCGTCGCCAACAAGAGCAAGTACAACATCCGGGTGCTGAATCTCTCCTTCGGCGCAACCCCCGAGTCCTACTACTGGGACGACCCTCTGGCGCAGGCCGTCATGGCGGCGTGGCAGGCCGGCATCGTGGTCGTGGTAGCGGCGGGCAATGAAGGGCCGAGCCCGATGACGATCGATGTGCCCGGCAACGTGCCCTATGTCATCACGGTCGGCGCGCTCACCGACAACTACACGCCGTACGACTTTGCCGATGACCGGCTCGCCTCGTTCTCCTCCGCCGGCCCGACCTTCGAGGGCTTCGTCAAGCCCGAGATGATCGCGCCCGGCGGACATATGGTCGCCTCGATGTCGAGCACGAGCTACCTCGCGAACATCGATCCCAACTCGATGAACGTCACCGAGCAGCTGTTCACGATGTCGGGCACGTCGCAGGCCACCGCCGTGACGAGCGGGGTGATCGCCTTGATGCTGCAGGCCGATCCGACGCTTACTCCGGATGACGTGAAGTGCCGCCTGCTCGAATCCTCGCGCCCTGCCGTGACGGACTCCGGCACGCTCGCCTACAGCGTGTTTCAACAGGGCGCCGGACTCATCAACGCCGTCGCCGCGGTCAACAGCTCCGCGACGGGCTGCGCCAATCAAGGCCTCAGCGTCAGCGCCGACCTCGCCGGCACCATGCATTTCGGAGGTCCGGCCAACGAGGATGCCAGCGGCAACTACTACATCATGAACATGAGCGGCTCGACCTGGGGCGGGGCACTCGGTGGTGACGGAGTCACCTGGTCGGGCGGGTACCCGTGGAATCAGGGCTACAACTGGAGTGAGGGCTACGTGTGGGCCGGCGGCTACACGTGGAGCCGGGGCTATACCTGGAGCCGCGGCTACACCTGGAGCCGCGGGTACACCTGGAGCAGGGGCTACACCTGGAGCCGCACGGTGCCGTGGTGGACCACGTCGTCGCCGTCCGCTCCGTCGGCACAGCCGGCGAGCATCGAGAACTGGGTACCCAATCAATAGCCGCGCGCCGGTTCTTGCGTATGCAAGCGCAGCGCATGCGATCGCTGGTCGCCATTGTGCTCATGCTGGCACTGCCGATCGGCGTGCGCGCCGCGAGCGAGGCTCGCCCGCTCGTCCTCGAGCACCTGACAACGGCCGACGGTCTGCCGCAGGGCGATGTCACGGCGACCCTGCAGGACTCGCAAGGGTTCGTGTGGCTCGGCACCGAGGACGGCCTCGTCCGTTACGACGGTCACGACCTGCATCGGTACGCGCACACGCAGAGCCCCGAGGGCCTGCCGGGCAACTACATCTATCAGTTCGTGGAGGATGCCCGGCACGATCTGTGGATCGCGGTCAAGGACGCCGGGCTTGCGCGCTGGGATCGAGCGACCGACAAGTTCACCGTCTACGCCCACCAGGCCGGCAATCCTGCCTCGCTCGCAAGCGATGCGGTGCGCATGGTGCTGGTCGATGCCCGCGGGCGCATCTGGATCGGCATGAGCGATGCCGGCGTCGACGTGCTCGATCCGGCCACCGGACACATCGACCATCACCGCCACGATCCGGCGGACCCGGCCTCGCTCGCGAGCGATCAGGTGTTCACGCTCGCGCTCGACCGGGCGGCCAACCTGTGGGTGGGGACCGACTCCGGGCTCGATGAGCTGCGCAGCGCCGCGCGCGGGTTCGCACACGTGCTGCGCGGCCGGCAGATCTCGCGTGTCCTCGAGGATCAGGCGGGCGCGCTCTGGGTGGGCAGCTACGACGGCGGCCTCGAGCGGCTGGACTCGAGCGGCAGGGTGCTGGAGAGCTTTCGGCATGATGCCCAGCGCAGCGGCTCGCTCGCGAGCGACGATGTGCGCGCAGTGCTCGAGGATCAGGCCGGACGGCTGTGGGTCGGCACGGCCGACGGCCTCGACCTGCTCGAGCGCTCCTCGCGACAGTTCACCCACTACCGCCACGACCGCAGCGAAGTCGCCTCGCTGCGCGACTCGTTCATCATGTCGCTGTATCAGGACGAGACGGGCCTGGTGTGGATCGGAACCCGCAACGGCGGGGTCAGCCGCTGGAATCCGCACAGCTGGGAGCTCGGCGCTCATCGGCCTGAGTGGCTCGGCGACAAGGTCGTCACGGCGTTCGCCGATGCGCCCGATAACCGCGTCTGGGTCGGCTCGCTCGGCGGATTGACGCGTCTCGATGCTGATACCGGCGCCAGCGCCGACATCGACACTCTCGTGGGCCGGGCGAACGCACTCGGCGATGATCGCGTGATGTCGCTGCACCAGGATCGCCGCGGCACGCTGTGGATCGGCACGCTGGCGGGGTTGAAGCGACTCGACCGAGACGGAACCCTGCAGGCGATCCCGACACGGCCGGGCGATGCCCGCGCGCTCAGCGCGCCCGGCGTCATGAGCATCCTCGAGGCGAGCAGCGGTCAGCTGTGGCTCGGCACCTTCGGCGGCGGCCTGAACGTCCTCGACGCCGCGAGCGGGCAGCTGCGGCAGCTTCCCGTCGGTGCGGGCCCGGGCGCGGTGAGCGGCGACATCGTCACCGCCGTCGCGGAGGATGCCCACGGAAATCTCTGGATTGGCACCGACGGCGCCGGTCTCGACCTCGCGCGCGCCGACGGCGTCGTCGTCAGGGTATTTCGCCACGATGCCCGCGATGCAGGCTCGCTGCCCTCCAATACCGTCTACGCAATCACCGTGGACGCGCATGGACGCATCTGGGTCGCAACCGACGGCGGCGGGCTCGCGCTCGTCGAGGGCTCCGCGGCGGCCCCGCACTCGATCCGCTTTCACGTCGTCGCCCGAGCGCATGACACGCTCTACGGCGTGCTCGCCGATGCGGCCGGGCGCATCTGGGTCAGCGGCAATTCCGGGCTGACGCGCTATGACCCCGAGTCGCGCCTCATCAAGACCTACCACCGCGAGCACGGCCTGCAGGGCGAGGAGTTCAGCTCCGGCGCGTTCCATCGTCTGCGGGACGGCCGGTTGTGCTTCGGCGGTCCCAACGGCTTCAACATCTTCGATCCGGCGCGCCTCACCGAGAACCGGCAGCCGCCGCGGGTGGCGCTCACCGGCATGGAGGTGCTCGGCGTGCCGGCGCCGAGCGGCACCTCGTATTGGCTGCTCGACCACATTGAGCTCGATCATCGCGCCAACATCGTGTCGCTCGACTTCAGCGTGCTCGACTTCACCTCGCCGCGACGCAATCGACTGGCCTATCGGATGCAGGGACTGACGGACCGCTGGATCGAGGTGGGCGCGCAGCACCGCGTCACCCTCACCAACCTCGAGGCGGGCGACCACGTGCTCGAGGTGCGCGCCGCGAATGCCGACTCCGCCTGGACCGAGCAGCCGCTGCGCCTCAGGCTGCACCGCGATCCGGCACCGTGGCGCTCACCGTGGGCCTATGCCGGGTACGCGCTCGCCGCGCTGCTCCTCGTCGCCTACCGCGTGCGCCTGCAGCGCACGAAGTTCCGGCGCATGGCCGAGGCACGGCAGCGGCTCGAGTCGGAGGTCGAGCTGCGCACGCGCGAGCTCACCGAGAGCAACCGCAAGCTCGCCGACGCCGTGCGAGCGAAGAGCAGCTTCCTCGACCGCATGAGCCACGAGCTGCGCACGCCGATGAACGGCGTCGTCGGTATGACGGAGCTGCTGTCCCGGACCACGCTGTCCGCGACCCAGGCGCGCCTGACGCAGACGATCCGCTCCTCGGCGGAGATCCTGCTGCAGATCGTCAACGACCTGCTCGATCTGTCGAAGATTCAGGCCGGCAAGGTGCGGCTCGAGGAGCTGCCGCTGGAGCTGACGCCGCTGCTCGAGGAGTGCACCAGTCTGTTCACGGCCAGCGCGCAATCGAAGGGCATCGAGCTCACGGTGTGCCCGCCCTCCGGCGCCGCCCCTGCATTGCGGGGTGACTCGCTGCGCGTGCGGCAGATCCTGCTCAATCTCATCGGCAATGCCGTCAAGTTCACCGCGCAGGGCGAGGTCGTCGTCGGCGCCGAGGTGGTCCGCGTCGAGGCCGAGACAGCGCTGGTGCGGTTCACGGTCGCCGACACCGGCATCGGCATGGACGAGGCGACGATCTCGAGGATATTCGAGCCGTTCACGCAGGCCGACGAGTCGACCACGCGGCGTTACGGCGGCAGTGGGCTCGGGCTTGCGATCTGCCGCGAGCTGGTTGAGTTCATGGGCGGGGCGATCTCGGTCGAGAGCCGGCCGCAGGCCGGCTCGAGCTTCCACGTGTCGCTGCCGCTGCGCCTCGGTGCGGAGCTGCCGGCCACGACAGCGCCGCTGCCCGCGCGGAGCGTGCGCATCCTGACGCGCCGCCAGGCGCTAGCGACCGCGCTCGGCCGGTACGCCCAGTCCTTCGGTCTTGCCGTCATCGAGGAGCGTGCCGCACCGGGCAGCATCCTCGGGCCGGATACCGAGGTGACGATCATCGACGCCGGCAGCCACGCGGATCGTGTGGCCGCCCTCGTCCGCCCCGGCGCGCGGGAGCGGCGCCCGGTCGTCGTGGTCGCAAGCGCCGCCGAGAGCGAGGCACACGGTCTTGCAGGGTGCCTCGATCCGCGACTCATCGTGGCGAAGCCCGTGCACGGGCAGGAGCTGCGCGAGGCGCTGGCGGCCGCGCTGGGCTTGGTCCCCGCCGCGGCACGCGAGGTCGCGGCTCCGACCGCCGAGGTACTCGGCGCGCACGTGCTGCTCGTCGAGGACGAGCCCGTCAACGCGGCGGTGGCCGAGGGCTACCTGGCCGCGCTCGGCTGCACTACGGTGTGGGTGCGCGACGGCGCGGAGGCGGTCGCGCGCCAGGCCGCGGAACGCTTCGATCTGATCCTGATGGATCTCAGCATGCCGGGGATGGACGGCTTTGCGACGACGGCGCTGATTCGCGAGCGCGACGGCGGCCGGGAGGTACCGATCGTGGCACTCAGTGCGCACGATGCCGCGAGCTATCGAGCGAGCTGTCTGGCCGCGGGCATGGACGAGATGCTGAGCAAGCCCTACACGTTGGGGCAGCTCGCCCCGCTGCTGCGGCGCGTCCTGCGGCGTCCCGCAGGCGATGCCATCCAGCAACCGGCGAGCACGCCGCGCGTGGACTCCGAGAGCGACTCGTTGGCCAGTATCGATGCGAGCGTGGTCGCCGCATTGCGTGCCCTGCGGCCCGATGGTCGGGACGATCTGTACGCACGGGTTGTCGAGCTGTTCCGGACGGGGTCGACCGAGTGCCTCGAGCAGCTGCACGCGGCGCTGCAGGCGGGCGATTCGGTCGCGGCCGCCGCACTGTGCCACCGGCTCGCGGCGAGTGCGGCGAACGTCGGGGCGCTTGTCTTTGCCAAGGACGTGCGTCGCCTCGAGCAGCTGTGTGCCGGCAATGGCCTCGCGAGCGCCGCACAGTTGTTCACGCGTCTGCGCGCGGCGCATCCGCCGCTGCTCGCCGGCCTCACCCGCCACACACTCAAGGCGACCGCATGAGAGCCTCCGCCGACCCGCGACCGATCGCCATCATCGCCGACGACGAGGAGCTCGGTCGGGTGCTGCTGATGGAGGCCGTCGCGGCCGGGGGCCTGCGTGCGCTCGGCTTCGACAACGGCGCCGCGGCATTCGAGGCGGCCCGCGCGCACGAGGTCGCGATCGTGCTCCTCGACGTCGATATGCCTGGCATGGACGGATACACGGTCTGCCGGCGCCTGCGTGAGGATCCGCGCTTCGCGACGGTGCCGATCCTCATGGTCACCGGACACGAGGATGCCACCGCCATCAGCCGCGCCTTCGAAGCCGGGGCCACCGACTTCATCGCCAAGCCGGTCAACTGGGCGCTGCTGCCGCGCCGGCTCGACTACATTCTGCGCAACGCCGCCTCGGCTGCGCGCATCGAGCGGCTCGCCTACTACGATCCGCTCACCGGACTGCCCAACCGCCAGCGCTGCCTGGAGACCGCGGAGCGATTGTTCGCGCAGGCGCGTGCCGAGGGCGACAGCGTCGCGGTGATCTACCTCGATCTCAACAGCTTCAAGCGCGTGAACGACACCTTCGGGCACTCGGTCGGCGATGTCGTGCTGCAGACTGTCGCCGGCAAGCTGACGCGCGCACTCTCGTTCTTCGAGTCGAAGGACACGCAGCTCGCCGTGGCGCGCTTCGGCGGCGATGAGTTCGTGGTCCTCGTGCGCCACGCCGCGGCGCGCTCCGTTGCCATGGGCATCGCGGAGGCGTGCTGGAGCGCATTGAAGGAGCCCATCAACTACAACGGGCTCGAGTTCTATTCGGCGCCGAGCATCGGGGTTGCGGTCTATCCGAGCGACGGCGAGGACGTGAGCGCGGTGCTCAAGCATGCCGACACGGCGATGTACCAGGCCAAGAGCGGCACCGCGGGAGCCGTCGCGGCGTACACCGCATCGATGAGCAGCAGGCTCGAACACTGGCTCGATCTGGAGGCGCGGCTGCGGCGCGCGGTGCAGGAGGACCTGCTGCAGCTGCGGTTTCAGCCGAAGTTCACGCTGCGCGATCGCCAGCTGTCGGGCGTGGAGGCGCTGCTGCGCTGGGTCGACGCGGAGCACGGCGAGATCTCGCCCAATCGCTTCGTGGAGATTGCCGAGGACAGCGGACTCATCATCGAGATGGGCAGCTGGGTGATACGCGCTGCCTGCCGACAGCTGCGGGCCTGGCTCGATCGCGGCATCACCGTGCCGATCGCCGTCAACGTGTCGGCCAAGGAGCTGCTGCATGGCGATCCGGCCAAGGTGCTCGAGGTGGAGGCCGCGGCCGCCCGAGTGCCGCCGTCGCTGATCGAGATCGAGATCACCGAGTCGCTGCTCGTCAAGGACTCCGCAGGCGTGCGCACGGCGCTGCAGCGCCTGCGCCAGCTCGGCTGCCGCATCGCTCTCGATGACTTCGGTACCGGCTATTCCTCGCTCGCCTACATCACGCGCTTCCCACCCGACCGCATCAAGATCGACAAGGCCTTCGTGCACAGCGTCGATCGCTCGGCGAGCGATGCCGCGATCGCGAGCACGATTCTCTCACTCGGCCGCAGTCTCGATCTGATCGTCACCGCCGAGGGCATCGAGCGGCCCGCCCAGCTCGAGTGGCTGCGCGAGCGCGGCTGTCACGAGGCGCAGGGGTTCCTGCTGTCGCGGCCGCTGTCGCCGGAGGAGCTCGAGGCGCGCTTCCTCGGCACCGGGCAGTACCCCGCGCAGCTCGAGCGTCTCTCGGAAGGCTGAAGCAAAGCACGGCATCGCCCCTGCCTCGTGGCGTGACTTAAGTTCACGCGAGCGGCCGTCCTATACTGAGCGGAGCCGCAAGAGCTCCAGGGCCGGGAA
>Ga0335081_10003302_pt1 | contig 25353 bp, 19 predicted proteins | sample Lox_Sample_35_FD_206713 | JGI IMG/M metagenome (GOLD analysis project Ga0335081, IMG submission 206713) | Soil microbial communities from Loxahatchee National Wildlife Refuge, Florida, United States - Lox_Sample_3.5 | ecosystem: Environmental > Terrestrial > Soil > Wetlands | place: USA...
CGGAATCGATCTGGGGCGCGCTCAATCTGCATGCGGAGCGAATCGGACACGGCCTCAGCGCGGCACAGGATCCAGACCTGGTCGAGGAATTGGCGTACCGGCAGATTCCGGTTGAGATTTGCATCACCAGCAACCTGCGCACAGGATGCTGCAAGACGGCCGCCGAACATCCGGTGAAGAGCTATTTCGACCAGGGGTTGATGATCACACTCAACTCGGATGACCCGGCATTGTTTGGAACGTCGCTGGCGCGGGAATACCAGTTTGCGCAGGACACATACGGATTTACCGATGAGCATCTGCGGGAACTGGCACGCAATTCATTTGAGGCGTCATTCCTGCCCGCGGAAAAGAAACTGGAATTGCTGAGTCTATTTGACGCGGCCGCGGCCCGGTGACTTGCGCGAGTTCTGAATCGGAAGGGTACAACACTCCCATGAAGACGCTGAAAATCAGCATCGTCGCTACCATCGCATTGACGGTTTGCTGGTGGCTGAGAATTCCTCATCGGATGTCACCCGCGCACCCGATGCTTGCGGATCTCTTTATCGGAATTGTTTTGTGCATCTTGCTTCAGGCTCTGTGGACGGAGCCAAAATCGGAAGTAAAGAAGTAGCAAGAGTTCTCATTATGGCGGTTCGAAGTATTCTTCAACTCGGCGATCCGGTTTTGCGGCAGGTATGCCGTCACGTGGAAGATCCCGCTGCTGCCGAGATTCAGGTTCTTGTGCGGGACTTGGCCGACACCCTCGCACACTGGCGAGCCGAAACTGGCTATGGACGCGGCATTGCGGCGCCGCAGATCGGTGTGCTCGAGCGCGTTATCTTCCTGAAGCTTCCCGGGGAGCAGCCGTGGCCACTGATCAATCCGGAAATTGTCGAGCGGGGTGAAGAGAAGATCGTGGTTTGGGACGCTTGCCTCAGTTTTCTCTCGATTTTCATGCAGGTGGAACGGCATCGCACGATCAAGGTGCGCTACCAGAATGTCGAGGGCAAGACGCTCACGGTCAGCGCCGGAGAAGAACGCAATCTTTCCGAATTACTGCAGCACGAGATCGATCATCTCGACGGAATCCTCGCGATCGACCGCGTCTTCGATGTGAAGGCGATATGCACGCGTGAGGAATTTGAAAAGCGATACCGCGATTCGAGCCCGTATGCCCTGCAGCCGGCCACAATCAGAAGCTAGAATCTAGTCACCGACTGGCAACTGACCTCTGGCGCTTGACCCCTGATGCTACACGTCGGCATCGTCGCATGCAGCACCGAAGGAGCCGCTCTCTGCTACCGCACCGTTTCCCTTGTCGGCGCGGAGATGCTTGGCCGCCATGATCATCCCGAGGTGTCGCTGCATTCGCATTCGCTGGCGCAGTACATGAAGTACATCGACGCGGGCGATTGGGCGGGCGTCGCGCAACTGATGCTTTCCTCGGCGGAAAAACTCGCCCGTGCGGGCGCCGACTTTCTGATCTGCCCCGACAATACGATTCATCAGGCATTTGATCTGGTGGAGCACCGGTCGCCGCGGCGATGGCTGCACATCGCGCGCGAAGTGGCCATGGAGGCACAGCGGCAAGGGATCAAGAAGCTAGGCGTGCTAGGGACTCGCTATCTGATGGAAGGGCCGGTTTATCCAGAAGCGCTGACTGCGGCGGGAATCGAATATCGCATCCCGAGAAAGGCGCAGCGCGAGCGAACCAACGAGATCATTTTTGATGAGCTGGTGAATGGAAAAATACTTCCCGCGTCGCTGGAATATTATGTCGAAGTCATCAACGGGCTGAGGCGCGAGGGCTGCGACGCGGTCGTGCTCGGGTGCACCGAGATTCCGCTGCTGGTTACGCCGGAGGCATCTCCCTTGCCGACGCTGGATTCGACGCGGCTGCTGGCGAAGGCGGCGGTGAGGAAAGCGGTCGAAGGGTAGTGCAGCTGTCACCTGCGAGGGCGAGACGCCCTCGCCACAGCCGGTGGGACGCCGGCGCTGCGAAATGACTCAGCATCTCAAATTCCGATGGATTCCCGGTCCGTACGCGATTGTGCGACTTGCGCCGGATGCAGCCATACCCGAGTGGGCGTCGAGAGGCGAGTTCACTTCCATCTCGCGGAGCAGTGAAGAGTTGTCCATTGTCTGCCCCGCGGACAATCTTCCAGGCGATGTGAACACGCCCCATCAATGGGTATGTCTAAAGCTCGAAGGGCCGTTTCCCTTCTCACAAACAGGGGTGCTGCTGTCGTTCATTGCGCCCCTCTCGAACAACGGCGTTCCAATCTTTGCTGTTTCGACCTACGACACCGATTACGTTTTGATCCAGGAAGAATTCGAAGGAGCGGCTCTCAACCTATTACAGAAATCTGGGCACCAGTTGATATAGCAGTCACTGAAACCAGCCTCCTTTAACCTTTCTAGCTCATCGCTCGTGCTACTCTCGTCCGCGTGTCGATAGGATCTCAATTCTCCCCTGCTGCCGCGTCGGTAATGGCTGTCATCCTCTGGGGATCCTCGGACTTTTCCGGCGGATACGGTTCGCGCCGGGCGAATGCATTCGTGCTCACCGCGTTTTCCCACATTTGCGCATTCGCCCTGATGCTCATCGTTGCTCTCGGGCATCACGGGGCATTTCCCGACGCAAAAAGCATCGCGTGGGCCGTGGTGGCGGGAGCGGTCGGAGGATTTTCGCTGGCTTTTTTTTATGGTGCGCTGGCTGCAGGACACATGGGCTTGACGGCTCCGATCGCGGCGCTGCTGGGAGCAGCGATTCCGACCATGATCGACATCGCCTTAGAGGGCGCCCCCAGCCGTTGGTCGCTTGTGGGCTTTGCCTTGGCCGTGATTGCGATCTGGCTGATCAGTCGTCCGGAGGGTGGCGGCGACAATGACGAATCCGGCCGGCCGAAGGGCGTCGCCACGGCGGCGCTGGCGGGCGTAGGATTCGCCGGCTTCTACCTCTGCATTCATCAGGCAAGCGGATCAGCGCCGTGGGTGGCGGCAATCTCAAGGATCGGATCATTCTCTGCAACTGCCATCGCCGTGTTTGCCCGGCGCGCTCCGCTCAGGCTGGAGCGGCCGGCGGTGGCGCTGGGAGTGATTGCGGGATCCTTCGATGTCATTGCCAGCGCCCTCTTCATTTACGCCAGCCAGCGCGGCAGGCTGGATGAAGCGGTGGTCATCACGTCACTTTATCCGGCCGTCACGGTTCTGCTGGCGCGAATTGTCCTGAAAGAGCATTTCACCCGCTGGAAGTTTGTCGGGTTGCTGGCCGCACTGGCAGCGGTGCCGCTGATCGCGGCGGGATAACTTCGGGGTGTCATCCCGAGCCATCGGGATCACGCCTGCCCAAGAGCTGTTCATGCGATAGGATCAACACGTGGCGCTGATCGAAGTCCGGAACCTCACAAAAATCTTCTCCCAAGACGTGCGCGCGGTCCATAACGTCTCTCTCGATATACATCGCGGAGAAACTCTTGGACTGGTGGGCGAATCCGGCTCGGGGAAGAGCACATTGGGACGGCTGATCCTGCGGCTCATCGGGCCGACTTCCGGCAGCGTCTGCTTTGAGGCACGCGATCTGATCTCCCTCAACCGACGGGAAATGCAGACGTTGCGCCGCGACATGCAGATCATTTTTCAGGATCCGTTTGCTTCGCTCGACCCGCGTTTTCGAGTGGAAGATGTCATCGCGGAGCCGCTGATTATTCATCGATCAGGGAAGGACGGCGGTGTCCAGCCGTCCGGCCGGCCGGAACCCGGCATCTCGGCCCGCGTTTCCGAACTTCTGCACGCGGTCGGTCTCGACGAATCCGCGCGCCGTCGCTATCCGCATGAATTTTCCGGAGGGCAGAGGCAGCGGATCGGCATCGCCCGCGCTCTGGCCTTGCGTCCGAAGTTTATTGTTTGCGACGAGCCGGTTTCCGCCCTCGACGTGAGCGTGGGAGCGCAGATCGTGAACCTGCTGGGCCAACTCCAGCGGGATTTCGGGCTGACCTATCTGTTCATCTCCCATTCGATGCCGGTGGTGCGCTATCTCTCCACGCGCATTGCCGTGATGTATCGCGGCAAGATCGTGGAAATCGGCAGCGCCGAGCAGATCGTAGAGCGCCCTGGCCACGAGTACACTCGCAGCCTCATCGGGTCGACTCCGGAATTCTCAATCTGATCAAGATTTCGACATTCCTCCCTAAAGTTTTGCAACCAAATTGCTCCGGGAACACTCCTACCATTTCTCAGGAGAAAGCTCTCTTTGGCGACCACAAACTCGACTCCTTATGCAGTGGCGGCGGCTCAGTCGCCAAGCTCCACGCGCGACCTCCTCGAACTAACCATAGGATTTACGTTTATTCTGGCAGTTCTTTGGCTGCCCACGCACGAGCAGCTCATTTTTGGACCGATTGCCCTGCTGGCTCCTCTCGTGCAGGTATTACTGCGGAGGCCGCGGCTCAATGACCTAGGACTCGGTCTGCGCGGCTTTTTGCCTTCGCTATGGATTCTGCCTGCCACGGTCATGGTGATGCTTGGGGGCATATTCATTGCCGAGAACATCGGCACTTACCATCCGCTGTACAACGCCGACTTCGCCCATGTTGATGGTTATGTCCTGTGGACGATGTATCAGCAATTTCTGCTGCAGGACTACTTCATGCCGCGCCTTTCCCGGATTCTTTCGAGCGATGCCGCAATTGTCGTGGCGTCTCTTCTGTTTGCCCTGGCGCACCTGCCGAATCTTTCTTTGGCCCTGGCTTGCCTCATCTGGGGAGCAGTCTCCTGCCTGCTATTCCGGCGTTATCGCAATCTCTACGTGCTCGGGCTGGCGCAAGGAATGTTAGGACTATGCTTCGCCGTCTGCTTCCCCGACGCTTGGATTCATCACATGCGCGTGGGATTGGGATATTGGCGATACCACCAAGGGTAGAAATCTCATGGCGCTTCGCGCCACCCCGGACGAGGGCGTCCGGGGCTACGTGCCCTCAGAACCACCAACTCCAGAGCCAATCGACGAACGTGTGCGTGATGGTGGAGGCGGGGATGCGCCGGTTTTCGCGCCAGGCACGCCCGTAGAAGATTCCGGCAAAGCTGGCAATCAGGACATATTGCCAGTTGAACTGATGGCCGGGCGGATTCCGCTTATTGAAGTGAGAAAGTCCGAAGAGAATTGATGCCACTATTAGTGCGGCCCAGCGGCCCAGCCGACGCTCCAGAAAATTCTGCACCCAGGCGCGGAAGAACAGTTCCTCGGGAATCGCCACAAAGACGAAAATTCCGGCCCAAGTCAGCGCGGCTTTGCCGACGGGCGGTGCACTGGCATGGGGATGGATGAATCCGAGAGTGAGGCCCAGAATCAGGACGACGGGGGCAAAGAAGAGAAGCTCGCGCAGGCCGGTCTTCCAGTCAGTCCAGCGCAGATGGAAATCGAATCCCATTCCGCTCAGGCGACGAATCGCGATGAAGCCGTAAAGGCTGGCATCGACGAGGAGCAGGTTCCCAAGGCCGCGTAGCCCCGAGGGCCACGCCACATCGAGCCAGCGGAGATCAACGGCTAAGCCCAGCGCGAGAAGGATGACTGCGTCGCGCCAGTTGCCGCGCTGCTCGGGATCGGCTGTCGCAGCCTGCGAAAGCAGCCACGCTATCACCACGGGTATCACGAGATAGAAGATCAGCCACTGCCAGCGCAAGGTATGAGTCGCGGCCGCCAGAATGATGTACGGCGCAGCAAAGACCGCCGAGACCAGCATTTGCAGCACACTCGGCCAACTCGAGACTATCCGCGTCACGCGCTCGCTGGCGAATCCAAATGCCACGGCCGGAATCAGTTCGAGCGCCAGAACAGCGACCGTGATCGGGGTGGCGTTGGTCATGCCGGAACTATGATATCCGGATGCAAAAGGCGGATTCGCTCGGGATGGCGCCATCAACGCCGGTCAGAATGCACGAATCCGGCAGGCCGCTTGCAGGGCACTGCTTTGCCGACTAGAATTCCCGCATCATCAAGGAGGCAATCATGGCAGTGGCTCCCGTCCCGCCCGTCCCTTCAACGTCCAGCTCGTCAGCGCCCGCGCCAACTGCGCCACCGTTGTCGGAAGGCGCGCGCCTGGTGAACACCTTCATTGCGCCATCGAAGACTTTCACAGACTTGCGGCGGAGCGCGGCCTGGTGGGCACCGTGGCTCGTCATTTCGATCTTTTCACTGGTCTTCATCTACGCGATGGGTAAGCAGGTGACCTTCGAACAGGTCAGCAAGAATCAGATTGCGCATTCGGCTAAACAGTCTGAGCAGTTTGACAAGCTGCCTGCCGATCAACAAGCGAAGCGGCTGCAGATTTCGGCGAAGATCATCGCGGGGGTCTCGTACGGAAGCCCGTTTTTGATTCTTTTCTACGCCCTTGTTGCAACGGTCGCACTCTGGACGACATTCAAAATCGGTGCTGCCGCCGAGACCTCCTTCGGACAGGCTTATGCGATTGTGATGTATGCCTGGCTGCCGGGGATCATAGGAGGCATTCTGGGCGCCGTCTCATTATTTGCGGGGGTGAACCCGGAAGGCTTCGACATCAACAATCCCGTGGGAACCAACCTGGCGTATTATCTCGATCCTGAGACGACAGGGAAATTTGTGCGCGGGATGGCGTCGTCTCTCGACGTTCTCACCATTTGGAGTCTGATCCTGATCAGTATTGGTTTTGCCTGTACCAGCAAGGTCAAGCGGTCGACCGCAATTACTATCGTGGTCGGATGGTATATCGTCTTCAAATTGATAACCTCTGGCCTCGCAACGCTTGGCTAAAGGCACTATTCCAGCGCCTCTCTGGAGGACTCATGAAACGCTTCGTGCTTCTCGTCGCACTCCTGGCGTGCGCCGCTCTTGCTTTCGCGCAGGAAACGAATCCGGTCAGCTCTGCGGTAAAAGAGATCATGCCGCGCCAGCAGAAGAATCTCGTCGCCGCGGCCGAAGAGATGCCGGCTGAGAAGTATAACTATAAGCCCACCGAACAGCAGATGACATTCGGCCATCTGGTGCTGCACATCATCGGAACCAATAACGACCTGTGCTCGAAAATCAGCGGTGTGCCGGAAATGAAACCTCCCGTGGCGCTGAAGGAAACGGACGGGAAAGACAAGCTGGTCGAGGCTCTCAAGGCCAGCTTCGATTTCTGCGGAAACACCCTCGCGAAAGTCGATGACTCCAAGCTGAGCGAGGAAATGGAGCTGTTTGGCGGGCACAAAGGGACGCGCGCCTTCGCGCTGATCGTCCTGAGCAATAGTTGGTCTGACCACTACAGCTCGGCGGCGATGTATCTGCGATTGAACAATCTGCTTCCGCCCACGGCGCAGCCGAAGAAGTAGCCGTTAGCACCTCGGGGCTAAAGCCCCTCCATCTTGTGAGCCACTCTTCGGCGCGGCTGAAGCCGCGCCCTTTCAAAGCACGCTACCTGATCTGCACCAGTTCATTGTCTGGTGCAGCGGCTGCAGCCGACGTTGCCGAATGCTGTGGGGCGCGCCAGGAATCGAAGATCGAAACCTGATGCACGCACGAAACCGTGCAGTGCGGAGCGCAGCTTTTTTCGGTGAGATATTCGCGGCGAATGTCGTCGCGCGTGTAGGTCTCGAGCGGAACGCCCGGGTATCCGCGCTGCTGCGAGCAGTAGTGCACCAGCCCGTTCTCGCAGATGTAGAGATAGCGGGCACCGGCGCGGCAACGCCAATTGTTGGGCAGGCCTTTCGCGATGTTGTCTTGAAACTTGTTCACTCGCGTGAAACTGCTTTTTTCGAGGGCTTGCATTTCGTGGTAAATCCGGCGCTCTTCTTCGCCGAGCGGCTGCAACTGGCCGCTGCCGTCGTGAATAATGCCAATGGTTGAGCTGAAGCCCAGTTCAATCGCGCGCTTGCCGATTACGAGCGCATCCTGCGGATGAGTGATTCCGCCGCCCACGACCGAGTTGATGTTCACGTGAAAATCGGAGTATTCAGCCAGCAGTTGCAGTTTCTTGTCGAGCACCTTCAGGCTCTTCTTGGAAACGTCGTCGGGATTGACGTTGTCGATTGAAATCTGCAGCCATTCGAGGCCAGCGCGATTGAGCCGCTGGATGCGCTCGGGAACGAGCAGGTATCCGTTGGTGATGAGGCCCGCAACCATGCCGTTTCGACGGATGCGGCGGATCACGTCGTCGAGTTCGGGATGCATCAGCGGCTCGCCCCCCGAGATCGTCACCACGGAGGTCCCCAGCGCGCCGAGTTTGTCGATTCGACGATACATCTCTTCGATCGGGACCGGTTTCGAGAAATCGTCGAACTCGTTGCAATAGGTGCACGCCAGATTGCAGCGGCGCATGGGAATGATGTGCGCCAGCAGCGGATGGTCCGTTGAGGCGAGCGCCCGCGCGACCATCTTCGCCCCGCGTAGATTCCGGTGCAGGGCTTTGGCTTGCCGGCGCAAAATTGTGAGAAGAGAAGGCATTTGCTGGATTCTTCTATTACAACATACCAGGTGGGAGTTTTAGGCCCGCCAGCAGAATTCGGCGGAACTGTGCAGCAAACGGCAAGAATGGACCGCTCGGGACTCGCGACTCGTGACTCAGGACTGAGTTTCCGCGTGTTAGAATTTCGAGAAGCATTTCCGTGGAAGAAAGTTCGTTTCTGAGGCCCGGGTTTGATCGAACTGGCTCCGTCCATACTTTCCGCTGATTTTGCACGACTCGGCGAGCAGGTGCGCGCTGCCGGCGAAGGCGGAGGCAGCGTCATTCATGTCGACATCATGGATGGGCACTTCGTTCCCAACCTGACGATCGGGCCGCCGGTGGTGAAGTCGCTGCACAAGGCGACCGAATTGCCGCTCGATTGCCACCTGATGATCGAGAATCCTGATGAGTTCATTCCGATTTTTGCCGAAGCCGGGGCCGACTGGATCTCGGTGCATCAGGAAGCGGTCCGGCATTTGAATCGAACCTTGCACCTGATCAAGAGCCACAATTGCCAGGCGGGAGTCGTGATCAATCCCGCGACTCCGGTGGACACGCTCTGTGAAGTGCTCGATATTGTCGATTATGTGCTGGTTATGTCGGTGAATCCGGGATTCGGGGCGCAGCAGTTTATTCCTTCCACGTTGCACAAAATGCGGCGCTTAGCCGAGATTCGCAGCCAGAGTGGATATCACTACCGCATTGAAGTCGATGGCGGCGTCGCGCTCGACACCGTAGCCGACGTGGTCCGGGCCGGGGCGGAAATTCTGGTCGCGGGCAACGCCGTGTTCGGCCACGGCGATCCAAAGAAGAATGCGGAGGCGCTGCTCAAGGCTGCGACCGAAGCAGCGCTGCAGAAAGTGTAGAAGGCATACAGCAGTCGGCGTCATCCTGAGCGGAGCCGCTTTTCAGCGAAGCGAAGGATCTCCCGATACACTAATTTTGGAGAGATCCCTCACCCCGCTGGTGAAAGCGCGGGGCTTCGGGATGACTCCCAAGCCGAGTTCTGAAACCTGAGCTCAAAGGACTCCCGGTCTTATGTCTCATCGAATTCATTTGATTGCGATCGTAGCGGTGCTGCTGATCCTGACGGCGGCCTGCACGAATAAGAAGTCGACCAATCCGCTGGCCCACATTGGCTCGAAGCAGCCAGACAAGGTGCTGTTCGACAAAGCCATGGACGCCATGCACCACAACCGCTTCGACGTGGCCCGGCTTACGCTGCAGACGCTGATCAACACCTATCCGGATTCGGAGTACATTGCGCGCGCCAAGCTGGCGGTCGGCGATTCCTGGTACGCGGAGGGCGGCACGGCTGCCCTTGCGCAGGCCGAACAGGAATATAGCGATTTCGAGATCTTCTTCCCCAACATGCCGGAAGCCGCGGAAGCGCAGCTGAAGATCGCCAGTATTCACTACCAGCAGATGGAGAAGTCGGATCGCGACTACACGCACGCCAAGCGTGCAGAGGACGAGTACCGGAAGCTGATTCTCACGTATCCGGACAGCAAGCTCGTGCCGCAAGCCAAGCAGCGGCTGCTCGAGGTGCAGGAGGTTCTGGCAGACCGCGAATTCGGAATCGGGCGGTTTTATTTTCTGCGCGAATCGTACCTGGCATCGGAGGCACGGCTGAAGTCGCTGGTCGAGAAGTATCCGTTGTACAGCCGCGCGGATGAGGCGGAATACTTATTAGGGCAGAACTACGAAGGGCAGATTGCGCGTATTCGCAGCGCCCCCACCTGCGATGCTCATAACCTGCCCCGTGGGTGCCTGGTAGAAGCGAAGAAGGCCGAGGCCATTGAACAGCTGGGAAAGCACGCAGCCGAGGCATACGGCAAGATTTTGACCCGTTACCCGATGATGGATCGTGCTGACGATGCCAAGAGGCGGCTGGCCGCGCTGCATCAGCCGATTCCGCGCCCGACCAAGGCGGCAGTCGCGCAGAACAAGGCCGAGATTGCCAGCCGAGGTCAGTCCACGATGATGCAAGGGCTGATGGGCCTCATCAAGAAAGGCCCGGACGTGACCGTGGCGGCGAAGGTGGGCGAGCCCAACCTGATCGAGCCGACTCCGATTTCCGTGCAGGATATCCTGCATCAGGAAATCGGGGCTGTAAGTGCGGAAGGAAAGGGCGAGAAGTCCATCGGCATCGATGTTCTCAACAACAGCGGCTCTGCCGGCGGGACAGCTACCAGCACGACTCCGCCCGCTGGCTCTCCATTTGGAGCGCCCGCTGGAACTGTGGCCCCGCCGGCGAACGACCCCAATGAGCTGAGGCCGACCGCGCCTGCCGATCCGAATGAGCTGAAGCCAACGGATGCCGCCACGGATTCGTCGCTTCCTCCGCCGGCGCAGGTCAACGAAATTCAGTCCGGGCAATCGTCTTCGGCAGCCGCCGCGAGCGCTGACAACACTCCAGCGAGCGACCAGGATCTCTCCAGCAGCAAAAAGAAGAAAAAGAGGGGGCTGAAGAAGATCGTACCGTTCTAGGGATCAGTGGCCAGGGAGCTGGGGTCAGTTCAAGATCGTCTTTTTGAATGCCCGTCCGGAAACGTTGACGTTGCAAGGCCATCCCGCTAGCCCCTGACCTCTAACCCCTAGTCTCTGAAAGGTGTTGTCCACTGGTAACGTGTTACTTCCCGTTCGGATCATTGACTTAGGTTGAAGGTCAGGTTACCTTCGCGATATCTCCCCTCATCAGAGGAAAACCTTTGGCCCGGAAGATACTGCTCGCCGACGACAGCGTGACCGCTCAGAACATGGGGCGGAAAATTCTTGCCGACGCCGGCTATGAGGTCATCACGGTCAATAACGGCTCCGCGGCCCTGAAACGGATCAGCGAGCAGCGGCCGGATGTGATCGTCCTTGACGTTTACATGCCCGGATACAGCGGACTCGAAGTCTGCCAGCGCCTGAAAGAAGTCGGGGAGACCTCCCGCATTCCCATCCTGCTGACCGTGGGCAAACTTGAACCTTTCAAGCCGGAAGAGGTCAAACGGGTTCGCGCCGACGCCTTCATCATCAAGCCATTTGAAGCCAGCGAATTGTTGAGCGCACTCAGCAAGCTGGAAGACCGCATTGTTCCGCACTCTGAGGCATCGAAGCCGGGCCGCTTCGGGCGGGCTGCGATCGAGGCCCCCTACGACAGGATGATGGCTGTCGAACAAGATACGGGCTGGAAAGATCGGATCTCTTTCCCTCACAAAAAGAAAGAAGAAGAGGCCGAGCCGGAAGAACAGGTATCCGCGCAAAAGGGCAAAGACGCGCATCGCGCAACCGAAAAAAGGGTTGTGGAGAGTCGCGAGGTCCCCAAGCCCGAGGAGCGCGTCGACCTAGGGGCATTGGCTCCGGCTGGTCTGCCCAAAGACGTGACGCCGGAAGAAATCGCTGCCTTGGCAGCGGCCGCTGCACAAATTCAGGGCGGGATCGCAGAAAGTCACTCCGTGCCTCCCGCTTCGGCTGCCGTTGAGCCGCCAAAGACTGCGGTCCCGTCAAAACCCGACGTCCAGCCACAAAATGAAGTTCAAGACGAGCCAAAGACGATTGAGCCACCGAAGTTCGAAGTAGTCGCGCCACCCGCCGCGGCGGAAGCGGTGGCGGAAGCGAAGCCTCTTGAGCAGATTGATACGAAGGAAGCCGACACTCCACCACCCTCGAGCTTCGCCGACCAGATTTTGGCCAGCGCAAATGCCGAGCCCCCCAGCAAATCAGCTGCTATTCCGGGCAACAACGGATCGTGGCCGCAGGAAGCGTTCGAACCAAAGGCTGAAGAACCAGTTACGATGGCGGTCGCGTCGCTGGCGGAGTCGAAGGCGCCCACCTCTCACTGGACCGCGGTTCCCGCCACATTAGCGCCGGAAGAAGCCGCACTCTCGCTCGAGCAGGAAATGCAGAAAGCGTATGCCGCCTTCGCGGCGGCTGACGGCGGGCACGTTGCGCCGAAATCCGAACCGGCGACTGTCAGTCAGATGCCAGTTCTGGAGACCGCGGAAGCGGTCGTAGCGTTGCCGGCGGCTGCTGCGCCAGAAACCATACAACCGCTCGCGGCAACCGAAACAACGACTGGGACGGCTGAGAAGGTCGATGCAGAGGTAGCTTCTGCGACTGAAAAACATCAGCCTTCGCCGGAGGTTAAATCTGCAGTTTCAGAACCCACCACCGCTTCCGCCGCGGCAGAACTGCCGGTCGAGCCATTTTCTGTCGCGGCTCCTTCCGCGTTCGAATCTCCGATCGTAGAACATTCAGCCGAGAGGCAGCCCGCGACCGCGGAAGAATCGGTCGCTACTCAGAAACCCTCCGAAGAGTACACCGTCGTTTCTGAACCGAAATCCGAAGCAGAGATTGCGTCGGTCATTGCGAGAGAAGAACCCAAAGCCGAGCCGGAACTGCACGATGCCGATCGCGCGGCAGCAACGGCCGCCGTATTGGCAATGTTTCAAAAGAGTGGATCCGGCGATGGCAGCGGCGCTGAGGCCACGGAATCGTCAGAACCGAGACCCGTGCCCCAGGACACCGCCGCAAAAGCAGTGGCCGTGGGTGCCGAGAGTCGTCCTGAAGACGTATCGCCGTCCGACTCTGAATCCGATTCCGTCGCCAGCATCGTGGATAGCGTTCTCGCCGATCTGCGACCGAAGATCGTCGAAGAGATTTCCAGGAAGCTCGGAAGAAAGAAGTAGGTTCTCCACCCATCTAACCTCAATCTGCAGTCTACGAGCCCCTGGCTGCGTTTGACCCCTCTTTTCTCGCGACTGTAAGATCACCATTTAGCCCTTTAGCACTTGGCATTTAGCCTTCGAGGTGGCACGGCCTCGTATGTGTCGGCCGTTCCCATGTCTCGCAAGAACGGCGAGACCATTCGACAGGCTCAGGGCAGGCATGGGATTCCCGATGCTAAGTGCTAAGTGCTAACTGATTCTTTCTATGCCGCACGAACTGCCCAAAGCCTACGAGCCCGGCGCAATTGAGGCGCGCTGGGCCGACTTCTGGATCAAGGAGAAGCTGTTCTCCGTTCCCACCCCGTCTCCCGGAGAGACGCGTCCCGTGTTCACGTTGCTATTGCCTCCGCCCAACGTCACGGGCCGCCTGCACATGGGCCACATGCTCAACCAGACGCAGATGGACATTATTGTGCGCTGGCATCGCATGCGCGGATTCATCACGCTATGGCTGCCTGGCACCGATCATGCGGGCATCGCCACGCAGATGATGGTGGAGAAGCAACTCGAACGCGAGGGCAAGAAGCGCCGCGAGATGGGGCGCGAGAAGTTCGTGGAACGCGTCTGGGAATGGAAGCACGAGTACGGCGGCGCGATTCTTGATCAGATGAAACGTCTCGGCGCATCGGTCGACTGGGATCGCGAGTACTTCACGATGGACGAGAATCTTTCGCACGCCGTGCGCGAAGTTTTCGTCCGCCTCTACGAAGAGGGCCTGATCTACCGCGGAAATTACATCGTCAACTGGTGCCCCTGGCACGAGACTGCGATCTCCGATCTCGAGGTCAAGCACGAAGAAGTGCAGGGGAAGCTGTGGGAGATTCGGTATCCAGTCGTTGGGACAAACGAATTCATCACCGTCGCGACGACGCGTCCTGAGACCATGCTCGGCGATACGGCGATCGCGGTGAACGCAAAGGACGAGCGCTACAAGCATCTGCACGGGAAAAAAGTTCTGCTCCCGCTGATGAATCGGGAGATACCGATCATCACCGATGAACTCGCGCAGCCCGAATTCGGCACCGGCGCGGTGAAGGTTACGCCGGCGCATGACCCGAACGACTTCCAGGCTGGGCTGCGCCACAATCTGCCGCAGATCAACGTCATGGATCCGCGCGGGCACATGAATCAGAACGCAGGCGCGTATGCGGGACTCGACCGTTTCGAAGCGCGGAAGCGCGTCCTGCACGATCTTCGCGAGCAGGGATTTCTGGTCGGCGAGAAGGATTACACGGTCGCGATCGGAAAGTGCGACCGCTGCGGAACGGTGATCGAGCCGCGGTTGTCGGAGCAGTGGTTCGTGAAGATTCAGCCGCTCGCGGATCGCGCGAAGGCAGCGGTGGAGACGGGCGAGATCACGATTGTCCCAGAAAACTACCGCACGATTTACCTGAACTGGATGGCGAACATTCACGACTGGTGCGTTTCGCGCCAGTTGTGGTGGGGACATCGGATTCCGGCGTGGACGTGCAAGGGATGTAACGAAGTGATCGTCGGGCGCGCAGAGCCGGCGAGATGCAAGTGCGGGTCCACGAATCTCGAGCAGGTTCCTGATGTGCTCGATACATGGTTCTCGTCCGGCCTGTTGCCCTTTACGACACTAGGCTGGCCGGAGAAGACCCGCGACCAGGCAGTGTTCTATCCGACCACGCTGCTGATCACCGCTTACGAGATTCTGTTCTTCTGGGTGGCGCGCATGATCATGTTCGGCTGCCACTTCATGCAGGGACATCAGCAGGACTCGGCGATCAAAAAAGCGAGTGGCTGGGCGGACAAGAAGAACGACAGCGTACCTTTCCGGCAGGTCTATATTCACGCTCTCGTGCGTGATGCCGAGCGGCAAAAGATGTCGAAGACGAAAGGGAATGTGGTGGATCCGCTGGATGTTATCAATCGCTTCGGGACCGATGCGACGCGTTTCACCTTGGCGGCTATGGCTGCACCGGGAACTGACATTGCGTTCAACGAGAGCCGCACGGATGGCTATCGCGCCTTTGCGAACAAGATCTGGAATGCCGCGCGGTTCATGTTCATGAACGTAGATCGTGTAGGGGCAGACAATGTGGAGGCAGGTCTTCGACCCGCCCTGACCGGATTGGAGGTTCGGCCGCACACGGGTATTTCCGGGTTCAAGGCAATTTCGCTTGAGGACCGCTGGATTCTTTCTCGCTTCAATCGAGTTGCCGCCGACGTCAATGCCGCACTCGAAACTTACCGATTCCACGAGGCGGCGAATCGCATCTACGATTTTTTCTGGGGAGAATTCTGCGACTGGTATTTGGAGCTGATCAAGCCGCGGCTGAATTCTGACAATAAGAGCACGGCGGAGATTGCCTGCGCGAATCTCGTCACTCTATTCGAGGCGTCGCTCAGGCTGCTGCATCCGGTGATGCCGTTCATCACGGAAGAAATCTGGCAGGCCATGTATGAGGGAAAGCCTGCGGTCAAGTCGATCGCGCTGGCCGCGTATCCGCAGGCGGACGAGAAGCAGTTCGATCTCGCCGCCGAAACGGAGATGGCGATTCTGCAGGACCTGATCGTGAGCATCCGAAATTTGCGCGCGGAATTGAAAATTGAACCGAGGGTGAAGGTTCCGATTGAGGTGTACGCGCATGAGCGCGAAATTCGCACGATGGTCGAGCAGAATCGCGGCGCCGTCGAGCGGCTGGCAAATGTGGAACAGATCAACTTTGTGGACGCTTCTCTGGCGAAAGTGGCGGGTTCTCGCAACACCGCGCGGTTCGATGTCCACGTTGTCTACGAACGCAAGATCGACGTCGGCGCCGAGTGCGAGCGTTTGAAAAAAGAGTTGGAGAAGCTGGAGAAAGGCATAGGCAGCGGACAGCGTCAGTTGGGCAACGAGCAGTTCCTGGCGAAAGCCCCGCAGAATGTGGTTGACGGTCTGCGGAAACAACAAGTTGAGCTGACGGTGCTGAAAGAAAAGACAGTCAGCAAGCTCAAGGAACTGGGTTGTAGCTGAGCCCGGATTCTTTCTGGGTCTATGCTGTTGGAATTCCCACCCTTTCGCAAAAGGCGCGAAAGGATGGGGCACCCGGCTGTCCTTACATGAACCGATGGATTGGAATTCACGGCGTCTAACGGCAATTCTGGAAAACGCGCTCGTCGAAGATCGCGCGACGCGCGATGCGACCAGCTATGCCTGCATCGACGCCAACCAGCGCGCCTCGGCGACGATTATCTCCAAGCAGGATTGCATTCTTGCGGGCATCGGATGCGTCGCCCGCATGTTTGATGTGTATGCCGCACTCGATGGCGCTGTCACAGCCCACTACGAAGTCACGACCCATCCTGAGATCTTTGACGGAGTGCGACTGCATAAAGGCCAGTCGGTCGCGGTGATCCGGCACAACGCGCGCGTCATTCTTTCCTGCGAACGGGTTATTCTGAATTTTCTGCAGCGGATGAGCGGCATCGCCACTCTGACGCGCAAGTTCGTGGAAGCTGTTTCGGGCACCCGCGCACGCATACTCGACACACGCAAGACGGCGCCCGGCCTGCGCGCCATCGACAAGTACGCCGTGCGCTGCGGCGGCGGGCAGAATCATCGTCTCGATCTCTCCGACGGCGTGCTCCTCAAGAACAATCACATTGCGCTCGCTGGCGGAATCGCCCCGGCACTCGAGCGCGCGCATCGCAATCGCCGCGGATCCCAGCCGATCGAAATTGAAGTCCGCACGCTGGACGAGCTAGAACAAGCTCTGGCCAACGGAGCCGAAGCGATTCTGCTCGACAACATGTCTCCGGAAGATGTGCGCCGCGCGGTCGAGCGCTGCGGCCAGGCGCAAACATCCGAGCGGAGGATTCCGATCGAGTGTTCTGGAGGTATTCGCCTGGAGAACGTCCGCGCATACGCTGAGACCGGCGTTGACTTCATCTCCATCGGACTGCTGACTCACTCAACGCACGCGGCTGACATGAGCATGCGCGTCGTCCCTGCGTGATAAATAACTAGAGTCCCCCTGTCCTCTCGTCCCTGTCCTCTGGACTTTCCAGGCCTACTCTTTTTTGTTCAGGAACAGAAACGATTTCGGCTAGGATGGTGCGTCATGGGCGGGCGTGAGAGGTGTCGCGTTCTTTCCCTTTTTCTCGCGTTGTCAGTTCTTGCTTTTCTGGGAGCGTGCGGCGGCGGTTCTGGCGGCAGCACCGGAGGTGGGGGTGGCGGCAATCCTCCCGGGGTACCCAATGGCCTCACCGCAACCTTCGGCAATGCTTCTGTCACTCTCTCGTGGACTGCCAGTTCAGGCGCCACCAGCTACCACGTAAAACGCAGCACCACATCCGGCGGATCCTATACGACCATTGCATCCCCTACCACTGCGAATTACACGGACTCGGGAGTAACCAATGGCACGACGTATTTCTACGTGGTCTCGGCGCTGAATGCGAATGGCGAAAGCGCCAACTCCTCTGAAGTAAAGGCCACGCCAATCAGTGTTACAAACGTCGCAGTGACGATCAGCATCCTGAATAATCGGCATCCGATCAGCCCTTATGTTTACGGCGGAGCGTATCCGAAAGATGCGGCGACTATCAGCGACAGCGGCCTTTCGGTCGTGCGCTGGGGCGGGAAATGCGACGTCGCGCTACAACTGGAAAACGCAGACGTCGAATTCAGCCAATGACTGGTACTTCTCCGACTATACCTACACTGAGATCGGTGACAGCGATTCGGTGAAGTTCATTCAGGATGCCAAAGCCGCGGGCACGAATCCTCTCATGACGATGGTTATGCTGGATTGGGTTTCCGCGGGCGATCCAGCGAACAACACCAACAACGGCCAACTGTACAGCTATTCCAAGACACTATATGGCGCCCAATGTAAGTACCGGCCCGACAATGCCGACGCGGGAAATGGCCAGAAGACGGACTGTAGTACGAACGTCACCGGTAATGATCCCAACGACGCCCATGTTCCGATATACGACGACAATTCCACCGCGTGCCCAGGGACGGCGAAGGGACCATGTGTCTATCGAAAAGATTGGGCTGCTGCGCTGGCGACCGCGTTCGGCTCAGCTCCCCACTTCTACGATATGGACAACGAGATCGACATTTGGGGAGGCACACATCATGACGTGCATCCGAATCCATCGGGCTACGAAGAGTTGCGCGACGTCTACCTCAGGGTGGCTCGCGGCCTGAAGACCTGGGACCCGGCTGCCATCCGGCTTGGCCCGGTCAGTTGCTGCTGGTGGTTCTACTGGAATGGCGCGAACTCAAACGATAAGCCCAGCCATGCGGGGATCGATTTTCTGCCTTGGTGGCTCAATGAGGTGTACTGGCAAGATCAGATTGCGGGCACCCGTTCGATCGATATTTTTGACATTCACGCTTATCCGGATGGTCCCGATACATCGACGTTGTCGCTCGCCCAGAAACAAGCGCTCGCAACCCGTATTTATCGTGATTACTGGGACCCGACTTACGTGAGCGAGTCGGGGACGATCAATCAACCATGGGCCACCTCCATCCAGCCGAACAAGACGATTCCGTTCCGCATCCCTCGCATGCGCGCGCTGGCCAACATGATTTATCCCGGGACGCCGCTTGCCTTCACGGAATGGAGTGCAGCGTTTGCAGCTGAGTCCGATTTTTCGACGGCGCTGGGCGATGCCGATGCTTACGGCATTCTCGGCCGCGAACGCGTCTACCTGGCCTCGCGTTGGGTAGCGCCGGATCCCGCGAATCCGAATTATCAGGCTTTGAAGTTGTACACCAACTACGATGGGCAGCATCATGGCTTTGCGCCCATCTCGGTCTCGTGCACGAATAGCGGTGATCCGAACCTGTTCGGCAGCTACGCGGCGATTACGGCCGATGGCAAGAATATGACTGTTATGGTCATCAACAAGGACCCGGCCAATGGCGCAAGCGTCACCTTCAGCTTCCCCCCGCTCAACCCTCCCTCTTCGGTTGCCACTTACACCTTGAGCGCGGCCAATCCGACCATCGTCTCCGCGCAGCAATCGTGGGGCTCCACGATCGTTTTTCCTCCATATTCGGCGACGTTGCTGGTGATTCCGATCAATGCGGGAGTGCCAAGTTCGGAGTGGGATCTGAATCCGGATACGGTTATGACTCCTGCAGGCAGCTCGGTCGCTCTGCATCCGACGATTACAGGTGGCACAGCCAACGTTTCTCTAAGCAACGCGGCCGCTGATGCAGGACTTGCCATCGCGATCGACAGCGCTACGATCAGTCCGACACAGGCGGGGGCGGTTACGATTTCGGCTCCGGCGGCGACGACGCCCGGCTTTTATCATTTCAGCGTCACCGGCGCGGACGGCGGCAGCGGCTTGGGTCCACAGATAAAGAGCGGATGGATTGTGGTGGGGAATCCTGCGGCCACGCTGAGCAAGACTGGCGGCGATGGACAGGTTGGCAACACGACTGTACTCAGCGTGCAGTTGGCTCCTGGTTCCTCAGGTGGTACCGCGTCGGGCGCCGACATTTTTTTCACCACGAATAAGGGCACACTGTCGCAGCGCATTGTCACCACCGATGGCTCGGGGAACGCCAGCGTTACCCTGACGCTGCCGTCCGGTTCCGGGACGGCGACCGTCACTGCAGAGGGGCCGTACGGTTTGGGGCATCCGGTCGCGACATTTACCGAATCGAACTAAGCGGCGATCCGAACTGTTTGTCGTTTGCCGGCGATTCGGCCATAATTCCCACATCGCAAAGAGCGCTACAACGCGGCCCCGCTCAGGTTCGCGGGCAGGAGTCCCTTCGACTGGCGCTCAGGGCAGGTCCGCGCCACACAGTCAGCCTACGGACTTTCGCCTGGGATTGATCGTCCGTCTGTTGATGGAGCACGCGACAGTCGTGGTCAGCGGCACGAAGATCGCACAGGAAATTTCCTCCAGTCGCTCCGAAGTCTGGCGCTTGATTCAACAGTTGCGCAGCATGGGAGTCGATGTTGCAGGGCATCCGGCGACCGGATATCAGCTTCGTTCGGTTCCCGATCTGCTGCTGCCCGAGATCCTTCAGCCTCTGATTCGCGGCACGATCTTTGAATCGCATCTTCATCATTTCTACAAAATCGGATCGACGAACACGGCTGCGATGGTGGCTGCGGCTGATGGAACTGTCGAAGGGAGCGCGTTTCTCGCCGAAGAGCAGACTGCCGGCCGCGGACGCGGCGCGAATTCCTGGCAATCTCCCCGGTCCACTGGCATCTATTGCTCGGTCGTATTGCGGCCGTCGCTTCCTCCCTCTGAGGTGCTGGCACTCTCTCTGACTGCAGGATTAGCGGTGCAATCGGCGATTCGTGACGTCGATTCACGCCTGCAGCCGGATCTCAAGTGGCCGAATGACGTCCTGATCAATGGCAAGAAGATTTGCGGAATTCTGACGGAGATGAATGCTGAAGCAACACGCGTCCGTTACATCGTGGTGGGCATCGGCATCAATGTGAATCAGCAGACATTCCCAGAAGAGCTGGCCGCAAGCTCGCTGCGGCTCGTGACCGGAAGCGAGTGGTCGCGCGTGGAGGTTGCCGCTGCTTTGTTAAAATCACTCGATCGCGAGTATCGGCAGTTTGTTGAAAGCAGAGCGGCGCGGGAGTCCGTTCTGCGCCGATTTGCGGAAAGCTCCTCGTGGGTTTACGGCAAGAAGGTTCGCATCGAAGAAAACGGCTCGGCGTTTGCAGGAACCACCGGAGGCCTTGACCCGCGAGGCTTCCTGCTGGTAGAGACCGCACACGGGGTGCAAACGGTTTTGAGCGGGACAGTAAGAGAAGGATAGGAGCTCATCAGGACCCGGCAGGCGGGGACACCCGCCAGACAGCCGCGGCGACGGCGGCGCTACGAACATGCTTCTGGTCATCGATGTCGGCAATACGAACACGGTTCTCGGTGTGTTCGCTCGGGTGAATAAAGTTCATCCCGGTGGCGAAGGCGAGGACGACGCGCCGCGCTACGAGCGGTTGGTCGCCAATTGGCGTGTGGCCACGTCGCGTCGAAGCACCGTCGATGAGTATGGAGTTTTGTTCCGGAATCTGTTTGCGATGGCAGGGCTCGAGTCGAAAGGCATTCACGGCATCGTGATTTCTTCGGTCGTTCCGCCGCTCGATCCGGTCCTGCGGCAAGTCTGCGAGCGCTATTTCAATTTGCGTCCGCTGTTCATCGAACCGGGTGTCAAGACCGGACTGCCCGTGCACTATGACAATCCCGCGGAGGTTGGAGCCGATCGCATTGTGAACGCGGTGGCCGCCATCGAAAAATACGGCTCGCCGTGCGTGATCGTCGATTTCGGCACAGCAACGACTTTCGATTGCGTATCGGCGAAAGGGGAATACCTGGGAGGAGTGATCTGTCCGGGCATTGGTATTTCCGCCGACGCGCTCTTTGACCGTACGGCACGGTTACCGCGCGTAGAAATTCGCAAGCCGAATCGCGTGATTGGAACTAATACGGTTGGCAGTCTGCAGTCCGGGCTTTACTACGGATATCTTGGACTGGTCGACGGCATCCTCGAGCTTCTTCTGCCCGAACTCGGCGAGGGAACTCATGTCGTCGCGACCGGCGGACTGGGCCCGATGATCGGCAAGGGCTCGAAGTACATCAAGAATGTTGACGATTTTTTGACACTGGAAGGACTGCGCATCATCTGGGATCGGAACGCTCCCTCGCGAAAAGAACCCGGCGCAAGAACGGAAAAGCCATCGAAGCCGGTGAAGTCGAAAAATGGGAATGGCTCTTCCTTGAATTCTGCAGCGCGAACTAACCGCTAATACAGCCCCGCCGAAGGGACTTCGCATGCAACCGGGATTTATCAACAAATTGATTCGAGCAGAGAGCTGTTGTCGAAGAACATCAGCTATTATCCCCGTGGATATTCCGGGTAGAGCTTCTTTATACACTCCGGGCAGAGTCCGTGGCTGAAGTCAACAGAGGATCGCTCGCGGATGTAGATCTCCAGCGCTTCCCAGTGTCCGTGCTCATCGCGAATTCTCTTGCAGTTGGCGCAGATGGACAACAACCCGCTCAGCACCTTCACCTTTGCTAGCGCCTCATGAAGCTGTGTAATCATCTGCTCGCGGTCCAACTCAGCTTGTTTCTTTTTGCTAATGTCGCGAAAAATGAGGCAAGTGAACTCGTGCTGATGAACATCTCGAAAGATGACGGAAGATACTTCAATCGGAAACGTGGTTCCATCCGGTCGCCGGGCGAGCAGCTCGCAGTGCGTTTTACCGGTACGTCTCCGTTCATCAAGCGCTTGCGCTAACGTCGCGTCGGAAACTATGAGTCCTTGACGACTGGCCGCGATGATCTCCTCCCGCGTGCGACTCAGAATGGAGCAAGCGCTGGGGTTGGCATCAAAAATCCGGCCGTCCGGAGCCGTGAGCAGAATGCCATCCATACTGTTTTCGAAAAGCAGTCGATACCGGATTTCAGTGTTTGCAGTTCCTGTTCCAGTGACCAAACCCACAGCTCTGTCGGTTGGCGGTTCGCCCTGCTGCATGCGCGTGCTCTCCTGATGGGGCTTCTAGGCATTGTCGCAGGCCTCCCGTGTGCAGAAGACACACCGGTAGTTCCCCTTTTGGTGAGAAGATTACAAGCGACTTTGGCACAGACCGCTGTGATTCAGATCACAAGCTCCGCAACCCGAGCTGTAAGTAACGGACTAACGATGGGCATGGTCGGAGTGCTGTTCGCCGCGCGGAGCGCGTTGGATGAAGCCTTTGATTGGCTGATCTCCATCCCTGACGATGAGATACTCATCTGCCGTTAGGTCTGCTTTTTGAGCCTTTACCGTGCTCAGAGCGTCATTCCCGGCCACCACCAAAACCATATGGGTGGCGTCCAGAGGATTCTGCGCAGAGAGAACCAGCGCCTCGCGTTCCGACGCATGCACCGTATTGTTGATTTTGAAAGCGGCGCCGTTGTAGTTCAGGCCGAGTTTTTCGGACCATCGTGCCAATGCTGAGTTGGACTCGGGGCGGCCGACGAAAACCACCTCGTGGTGTCGGAGCAGATCGTCCGTGACCTCGAAGTCTTTGTAGATCGGTACCTGGCTCTCGTAAGCATCGAGGAAATGAGTCTGCATCTGTTCGGCGGAATAGCGATTCGCGCCAGCGTCCCGCAGAGTTCCGTAGACGATTACCGAGGATGCGAGTTTTCCCCAGATGTCGCGAGTCAGGTAGGCAGGACCGTCGGGCGGATCGATTTCATCGATCTTAGCCCCAGCTCGATCCAGAAACGATTGTGCGGTCACGGTCTTGGTAGTGTTGGCCGCGAAATAGTCGTTCATTAGTTTGAGGAAGGAGGCGTCGCCCATCTTGCTGCGCAGCGAAGCGAGAAAAAGCACGCCCTTCGCCCGTTCCCGGCGAAAGTGATTTGCGGGTGTATCCGGGATTAACTCCAGTCCGCGCCACGTGGAACGCTGGGCATCCAAGGCCTCTTCTGTATCTTTCGATCCAAGCACACGCCGGTAAGCAGCCGAACCTGCGACAAACCACATGTCCGCGTCGCTGGCAGGCAGGATCCAGCCGTTCCAGAGGCGTCCCTCATAAGAATGTGGATCTGCGAAAGGAGGATCCGCGACGACCGAAGTTGAGCCCTTGGGCGAACCCTTCAGGGCCAGCAGCCGTTCTTTTTCGTTTTCCTGAAGCGCAGCGCGTAGCGAATCAGAAGGTTCTTGCTGAAACAGATAGTAGCCCGAGGGATAGAGCCCGTCATCTTTAGCGGAGTCCCACTTCTGGGGCAGCCACTCGCGCTGGTTGGGCTTGCCGATTGCCGCCCACACCATGAGATGAGACGCCATATCTGACGTGAGGACCTTCGCATCCATAGTGGAAGCGCTGACCAGGGGCGGTGTACGAAATGCCAGAAATGCAAACTGCTCGTCGATCTGACCGCGATATTTGCGATAAAGATCCTGCCAGGCCAGATCGCGAACATAGGGCACATACGGAATGTAATCGCCCTCGCCTTTCGGGTCAGGATAATCCTCGAGGCGGACTGTCAAATCCTTGGCGTTGTTGTCGCCCCAATAGAAGCCGGGGGTGTCGCCAAACCATTCGTTCTTCGAACTGCGCCACAGGCGAGTGTGGTTCGTGCCTAAATCGTAGATTGCGATCTCGTTCGTCTTGGCATCGCCCATGATCCACTCATTTGTGTAGAGGCCGTTGTTGGCCGTGCCCAGGTGTTGCACCACCTCGTCGATGTTGGCGCTGTATTGGATCGCGGTGCGGGCGCGGAAGGCGACCGATGTTCCTTGAATGTTGAAAGGAGTCTGCTCGATGGTGGTTTCGGTCAACACAACTCCGGCATCATTCTGGTACCAGTCGGTGCCGCTCTCAATTCCACCCGGATAGCTTTGAATCAGCATGCGATGGCCGGAAGCAGGCTTGATGTCGAGCATGACGTTGGTCTGCTCCGCCAGCGTCAAAGGCCACCAGGTGACGTGGCCAATGACCATCTTTCCATCTCGAGTCGCCGGGCCAGTCGCGGCGAACGCGCTGCAGTGATCCGTGACAGAATCCGGCTTGCCATTGGCGTACGGAGGCGCTTCCAGACCCAAGCCTTCGAGACCGGTGCGGGTCGCAACAAGGGCACGATCAAGCGTGCCAATTTCGATGGTCGTGTTGGCGACGAGGATATCAACCAGATCGATGCGGCGATCCTGCCAGCGGGCACCGGCGTCGGAGGCGCCATCCGCGATCCCGCGCATCTCCTCGAGGACTTCCTGATCGAACCCCCGCAGGAAAAGAGAGTTCGCCAGCTTGCGATAGTCATCCCAATGTTCTTTCGAGCCTAGCAAAGACGCGCAGCGCTCCAGATATTCAGGAATCTCGCGGGTCATCAAGTGGCCGTGCTGGTATCCGCGTTCGTAAGGTTTCCCTTCAATGTGCAGATAGATCCAACCGGCAGCAGGATATCGATAGGCGGGACCGAAGGTCTGGACCGCCTCGCGAACTGGCCATTCGTCCTGGGAGGAGATTTCGTCGAGTTCTATGCCCTCAAACCAGGCCTTGCCAGAAAATGTGCCGCCGGTTCCGACCGTAAGCAATATCCGGTCCTGTGCACGGCTGGCAATGAATCGAAGCGTCAAGTGCGTCCACGGCTGGGTGCCAGCGAGGGACTCCGAGTGAACATCGAACGGCATTGATGCCATGGTGAGCACGGCGCCAGAGGCAATCGGCGATCGATCGAGGTCGTGTACC
>Ga0335081_10003303_pt1 | contig 25350 bp, 20 predicted proteins | sample Lox_Sample_35_FD_206713 | JGI IMG/M metagenome (GOLD analysis project Ga0335081, IMG submission 206713) | Soil microbial communities from Loxahatchee National Wildlife Refuge, Florida, United States - Lox_Sample_3.5 | ecosystem: Environmental > Terrestrial > Soil > Wetlands | place: USA...
TGATGCTTGCGGGCGACATCAAGGCCGCCCTGGTGATCACCAACACCCCCGAGACTTTTCTGCCGCTCGCGGACGAAATTTCCATTCTCTATATTGCGGCAGCACCCGATCTGAGCCTGGCGGCGCGATTTCCGTCCTGCCGCGTCCTACGCAAGCCGTTTCACGCCGACGATCTGCTGCGCGCCGCGGGAGAACTCTCCGGCGCGGTGTAAGATAGGGCCAGTGGGTTTCTACCTCTGGATCGACGGCGATCTGGCGTGGGCGCAAGGCACTTACGAATATCGGCCCATAGGAACCGCAGTCATCTCCGTTTCGGATTTGTTCCGTCGCCGCGATTTCTCGCCGAGCCGCAAAGTGCAGGCGCCACGCACGGCGGAGTTTGCCGGCCAGTTCGCTTCCCTCGGCCATTTGAACGGGCAACTCGAGAAGCGGCGAGATCATCGCCGGGTAGCGCACGCGCGGAGAAAGTTTACTCGTCCCGCAGCGAAGTGAGTGGATCCACCCGCGATGCCTTTTGCGCCGGCGCCCACGCGGCCAGCGTGGTAATCGTGAGCAACACTAGCGGCATAGCGACGAAGATCAATGGATCGACGCGGTTGAACTCGAAAAATGAGAGACGCGACGTGATTAGCGGGCAGACATAAAATGCAGCCGCCAGGCCGGCGCCGACCCCGGCCAGGCCGAGCCGCAGTCCCTGCCGCAGGACCATCCCAACGACCGTTCGAGGATTGCCGCCCAGGGCGATGCGGATTCCGATCTCGCGCGTGCGCCGGCTCACTGAGTAAGCCACCAGGCCATGAAGCCCAACCACCGCCAGAATCAACCCCAGCATACCCATGCCACCCACGATCTCCACAATGAGATTCGATGCTTTGACGGCTCTTTGTGTATAGAGCTCGTTCATAGTGTGCACGTCGAAGCTCGGCATGTCCGGATCGAGGCCGCGCACCACTTCGCGCAGCGACGGGGCAATGGTCGCTCCGTCCCAGGCCGCGGATTCAGCCACGAGAGTCAGGCCGGAAGCAGGGTGCTGGCGGAAGGGCAGATACACGAAATCCATCGCGGGCTCAGCGATCCAGAGGTACTTCGAGGCCTTTGCAATGCCCACGATCTCGATCAGCGGGCCTCCCGCGCTGCCTAAATGGAAACGGTTGCCCAGCGCGTCCCCTTTCCAGTAGTGGCTGGCCATCTGTTCATTCACCACGGCGACCAGCGGCGCGTTGTCGCGATCCGTTTCCGCGAAGCCGCGTCCACGCAGGAGGGGGATGCCCATAGTTTCGAAGTAGCCGTCGCTGACATATGCGTTGAATGTGCCGATGGTCGGCTCACCGGGCCGCAGCGGCCAGCCTTCCGGAACCACGCCCACGCTGTTGGCCGCCGCCATGGGGATGTGTGAGATGAACGCGGCCGATTTCACACCCGGGGCCAGACGGGTCCGGTCCAGCAGCCTCTCATAGAAGCGCAGCGCCTGGTCTGGTGAGTAGTGAGCCAGTTGCGGATCGAAGCTGGTGAGGAAGAGGTGATCGGTGCGGTAGCCGGGTCCCTGCGCCAGTTGATTGCGAAAGCTTTGCACCAGGGTGGCGGAGATCGCCAGCAACACCAGGGAGAGGGCCACCTGGCTCGCCACGAGAGTGTTGCGGCCCCAGAGGCGGCGCCGTCCGCCGTCCGTATCGGCGGCTTTAAGGGCGGGAACGAGGCTGGGGCGAGTGGCGCCGAGCGCCGGCGCAAGGCCAAAGAGGAACGTGCTCACTACCGAAACCGCCAGCGTAAACAACAGGACGCGGTGATCCACGCCGGCGTCAAAGACAATTGGGAGGTCCCGGGGGAACTTAATGCTGCGCCAGAAATCCCCCATGACGCCGGCGACCAATACGCCTCCCAACCCGCCCGCCGCGGCCACCAGGGAATTCTCCAACAATAACTCCCGGATGAGAGCCACCCGGCTCGCGCCAATGGCCAGCCGCACGGCAATTTCCCGCGAGCGCGCACGGGCCCGACTGAGCAAGAGGCCCGCAACATTAGCGCAAGCCGCGGCCAGCACACAGACCCCCAGCAGCAGGAGCATGGCCACCATGGCGGTCTGCGCCGGCCCTTGCGCCACGCGGAACTGCAACTCGGTCTCGACCTGGAGGCGCTGATCCCGGTTGGCATGCGAATGGAGTTTTTCGAGCTCCAGCGAACGCGCCCAGATATCGGCTTTCGCCTGCTCCAGGCTCACGCCCGGCTTCAGCCGGCCCTTGATGAACAGCCAACCATGGTCGCGGTCATGGAGGTAGTTCTGCTGACTCATGCGCGGAGACATGGCAAGTGGAACGAAGATCTGCGGCCGGAAGATCAGGTCAATGCCGGTGAAGCGCTCGGGCGCCACGCCGATCACCGAGAAATCGATGCCGTTCAGCCGGACGCGCGAGCCGATCACGGAAGGGTTGGCGCCGAACTGCCCGACCCAGAAATCGTGACCCAGGATGCACACCGCGTCGCGACCTTCGGCCTGCTCCTCATCGGGGCGGAAGCTGCGACCCAGCGCCGGCTCAACCCCCAGGACGCGGAAGAAGTTGCCTGATACATACAGGCCCCATTTCATGTGCGGAAGACTCGCGGTATCCGGGCTGAAGCCGAAGAATGAGTAGGAAGCCGCGATCAGACCGTCAAACGTTCGATTGCGGTCACGCAGGTCCACATAGTCCGGGTAAGAAATGGGCGGGTTGGTGCCGAAGAGCGTGGATACGACCGTATTGATCGCGAGGACGCGCTCCGGCTCACGAACAGGCAAGGGCCGCAACAGCATGGAATCGGCGAAGCTGAACATGGCCGCGGTCGCGCCGATGCCGATAGCCAGCGAGCAGATCGCCACGAGCGTGAAGCCCGGATCCTTGCGAAGAACCCGGAGAGCGTGGCGGATGGACAGAAGCATGGTGGCCTCCTCGCCGAACCAGAGATCCGCAGAAGCAAGGGCAATTCAGGGGCCGCAAGTCGGGCATCGTCAGCAACGAGTCTATCAGTGAATCAGATATCGAGACCTGTAAACCCTGTGTTCGTTTTTGGGAACCGGTGTCCCGATCCCGATTCACTCCCGCGAGCGGGCGTTCGCGTGGAAATGGTCATTCCCGCGCACTCCGAATGGCTGCCGTGGCTCGATCCGGAGTCACACACGCATCCTCTTCAGGCTTCCTTGCGTGCCAGATAAACCGTGCGGCAGCCCGCCCGGATGAGTGAAGGGTTCTTGAAAAAAGGAGCGCCATCCCAGGCTCGCAACCGGCTGAAACCCGATTCCCGCAACACGCGGTGGATCTCATCGACGCTCCAACAAACTTCCACGACTCGTTCGTGGCGCCTGCGCCAGAGCGTTCCTTCGCGGATGAACCACTCGACATCGGCCCACGCCCGGTCGCTTTGACGGTTGTGCGCGTTGCGCATTACCACTGCCACTCCGGGTTTCTCGATCCAGACGTTGCCGGACCAATATCGCTCGAACCCGAGCGAATTATTGACATCGAAGAGGAAGTGGCCGCCGGGGCGCAAGGCGTGCGCCACCGACCTGGCGACCCGCCGCAGGTCCGCTCGATGTGGCACGTGATTGATCGCATCATATTCGCAAGTGACCAGATCAACCGCTTCGGGCAGCCGGAAATTTCGCATGTCGGCCCGGAGTACGCGAATGGGCAGGTGAGCGCGGGCAGCCTTTTCACGAGTGAGACGGCACATCACCGGCGATAGATCGACGGCGTACACCCGAATCCCCCTGCGGGCCAAGGTTACGGCCGTCGTTCCGGTGCCGCAGGCCAAGTCGCAAGCGGTTTTGACCCGCGGCAGGATGCGCGCCAGTACCCGATCGCGAGCCGCATCGATGGGGAATCGAAAGGAAGAAAAGAGCTGGTCATAATACTGCGCCAACAAGCGGTACGGCTTGGTCGTCGATCTTCCGGGCATGCTGAGCCACCTGATTGGGGATTATAGGCGGCTTCGCGGCCGGGAGGAAGGAAGGCGTGACTTGAGAGGGCTCATACCCACCTTTCGATATAATCCGAACGAATGCACAGTCGTAGCCTGGTGGCTCGGATCTTGCCGGATCCTGGCCGGGCGCTCCAGCCTGCAGCATCTGTTGATCGCAGATGCCGCGTGGCTTGGACAGCGGCCCTCTATTGCGCCGCGCGGCCGTTCTCAACGTTGAGCGCCTGACATGGGCGATTTCGAGCTCTCGAAATGGTATGCGGACTGCGTAACGGAAACCGGCGACGCTCGGATTCTCTATAGCGCGGAGCTACGCTGGCATGGATTCGCCATCCACTATGCGAACCTGCTGACGCATCGCGCTGGTCGGCCGATCAGCAGCAGGTTCTCTCTGCGACGGCAGCCACCGCCCGCGGTGCGGGACGGCCTCATCGAGTGGAAATCTCGGGCGTGGCACGCGGAAGGCGCTTGGAGTGAAGCGGGCATCGGGCTTCGCGAGATGCTGTTCGACTCTCCGGCCGGACGGCTGGAGTGGGACTGCCTGGCGCCGCGGGCGACCGCGGAACTGCGCGTCAGGCGCGAGCAGCCTTTTCGCGGATGGGGTTATGTGGAGCGCCTGCGATTGTCGCTTCCGCCATGGTGCCTTCCCATCCGCGAACTGCGATGGGGCCGGTTCATCAACGCCACCGATGCGCTGGTGTGGATCGATTGGCGCGGCCCGCACAACCGGCAGGTTACCTACCACAACGGCGCGGCGGTCCGTGCCGAGAGGATCGACGACCGCGAAATCGTGCTGGCGGATGGCGGGGCCGTGCTCAGTCTGGATCGCGGCGTCGTGTTGCGGGAGGGACTGCTCGGGTCGACGGCATTGGCCGTGGTCCCCAACCTCGACCGGCTATTCCCATCGCGTATGCTTCGAGTCCACGAGCGCAAATGGCTCAGCCGCGGGGTTCTGCGGCGGCCGGGCTTGCCCGATTCCGTGGGCCTGGCGATCCATGAGGTTGTGGAATGGCCCTGAGCCGCCTTGGCAAGTGGCTCTATGGAGCTGCTTTTGCGCTGCTGTTGCCGGCGGCCCTAGTATTCTGGGCGCACGCCACCTCGGAAACGGTTCGCCTTCCGATGGCTGCTTCCCTGCCGATCGGCCTGCCGATAGCAGCGGCAGGCGCGGCACTACTGCTCTTGGGAATGGCGCATCTTTGGGTTTACGGCGGAGGCCTGCCGATGAATGCTTTCCCGCCACCGCGCTACGTCGAGCGCGGCATTTACCGGCTCATGCCGCATCCCATCTACGCCGGTTTTTCGATGCTCTGCGCTGGCGTGTCGATCGCCGCGGGCTCGGCCGGCGGATTCTGGCTGGTCTCACCGGCCGTGGCGCTAGGTTGCGCGGCGCTGGTGCTGGGTTATGAACGGTATGACCTGGCGGAGCGGTTGGGCCGTGCGCCACGCCCGGTGCTGCCGCAGGCTGGTTCGTCTCCGCCTTCGGCCAGCGACCGCCTGGCCTGTTATCTCTTCGTCCTGCTCCCGTGGGTAGCGCTATACGAAGCCGTGATTGCATTGGGGCTGCCTCGCGGCGCCGCCACGGCGCAACTGGCCTTCGAGCGGCGCTTGCCGGTATTCGAGTGGTCCGAGGTGTTCTACTTCAGCGCGTACATCGGAACTGCGCTGGCGCCGCTGTTCGCGCGGGCGCGCGGCGACCTGCGCACGTTCTGCTTGCGCGGACTGTGGGCGATGGCTGTGGCATTCCCGCTGTACCTGGCACTGCCGCTGGCGGCGCCGCAGCGGCCGTTCACACCCCATACGCAACTGGGCCGCCTGCTGGCGTGGGAACGGACGTTGGACAACCCCGCCGGCGCATTCCCGTCGTTCCACGTGATTTGGGCGGTGCTGGCGTCGGACGTTCTTGCGCGACGATGGCAAAGAACAGCCTGGGCGTGGCGCAGTTGGGCGGTTCTGGTGGCCGCGGCCTGCGTCACAACCGGTCAGCATCCGATCGCGGACGTGATAGCGGGCTTCGGAACGGTCTGGCTGGTCGCGCGTGCGCCAGCCTCATGGGAGGCCATCCGGGCGCGCGGCGAGCGCCTTGCCAATTCGTGGCGCGAGTCGAGAATCGGACCGGTGCGAATTATCAACCACGGCATTTATGCGGGCGTAGGAGCGTTCCTGGCGGTTTCCATTGCCGGCACGCTGGCCGGCCCGGGACAGCAGGCGCCTATATTGATCGCAGCGCTATCGGCAGTAGTGGGCGCGGCGTTGTGGGCGCAGTGGATTGAGGGTTCGCCTCAGTTGTTGCGGCCCTTTGGGTTCTACGGAGGACTGCTGGGCGTAGTGCTGGGCGCGCTGGCCGCTCCCTTGTTCGGCACGAGCGCCTGGCTGGTGCTGGCGGCATTCGCCGCCGGCGGACCCTGGGCACAAGCGATGGGCCGCTTGCGCTGCCTGGTGCAGGGCTGTTGCCATGGGCGGCCGGCGCCCGAGACCATCGGAATTCGCTATACCCACCCGCGGTCGCGGGTCTGCCGGCTCACCGGGTGGAAGGGCGTGCCCCTGCATCCAACGCCGGTCTACTCGATCCTGTGGAACGTGGTCGTCGCTCTGGCGGTGACACGGTTGTGGCTGGCGCACGCGCCACTGCACCTTATTGCCGGGCTTTATTGCATTCTGACCGGGCTGGGCCGCTTCGTGGAAGAAGCCTTGCGCGGCGAGCCGCAAACGCCGGTCTGGGCCGGCCTGCGCCTGTACCAGTGGGTGGCTATCGCGAGCGTGCTGGCCGGAGCGTTGATGACCGCGCTAGGCATAAGCGCACCGGCGCCTGCAGCGCGAGTGGACTGGAATTCGCTGCCTGCGGCGGCGGCGTTCGGCCTGGCAGTTGTGCTCGCGATGGGGGTGGACTTTCCGGAATCGAATCGGCGCTATTCACGGCTGGCGTGAAGGGCGCAGCGGACGGCACACTCTGGCAGGCCAGCTTGAGGATGTTGTTCGCGTGTTTTTCAGCCTGCAGCCTGCAGCGCATGGAGGACGTTCGGAGCCGTGACACGCTGATTCTTCCAATGCAGCCAGGCTGAGCTCACACAACGGAACACCTCGTCCCGGTCAAATGGTTTAGCCAGCAGATCGTATGCTCCGCGATTGAGCACCTCGGACCACAGCGTATCGCTGGCAAGCCGCGAAGTCACAATCAAGCTCGGAGCGTGGTACATAACGCTGACCTGCTCCAGCGCGTCCTTCCACGTGCCGTCCTGCAAGTCGGCCTCGCAAACAACTACCGGCACCTGGTGGGTTTTCAGGAAGGCTGTCGCCGCCGCCAAGTTACGGCACTGGTGCAAGGTCCAGTTAGAGTGGTTGAAGATGTTCTGAAGTGTGGCGTGGTCGTCCTCACTCGGGCTGACCGAGAGAACGGTGACAGTGCTCGCGGCACTGGTTTCGCTTGCTGGCTGTTTCTTCATGCGGATCGTGCCTCCCGGTTAATTGCCAGCGGGACCGGCTGCAGACCGGACTGGGTTGCCACGGCCCATTTCCGGGGCCTTCCCCTTCTCTTGGGCTGCGCTGGGTTCAGTTGCTCCAGCGCTTGGATCGCTTGGACCAAGTGGAGACGCCGCACGCGGAGTTGGGCAATTGTGGTCGTCAAATCCATAGGACCCCCGGGCGGAAGCATCGCTTCGGGCAGGAAAGAGGAAAGCGCTCCCTTTCTCTGCAGAGTAACTAGATCAGAATTGTCTGATATGGATATTACAGCAAACCCCCAACGGCAGTCAAGGAATACTTGACCAGAAACTCCGAGATCCGACTGTGGAAATTTGCAACAATTAAGTCCACTACAAAAGCGCCTTTTTCGATCCGATAAGACAGAAGTAGAGTCCTTACTCGCGCATGCGAAGAACCCTGGGTGTGACTGTAGCGGCACTGCTGGCGGCAGGCGCCGTCTCGGCGGAGCGTTATCGTTTCCGGAATTACGGCGCGGATGAAGGCCTGAATACGGCCGTAACCCGTCTGTTGCAGGACCGCACCGGATTCCTATGGGTGGGAACCGGCGACGGCTTGTTCCGCTATGACGGAGCCCGGTTTCAGCGCTATGGCAAGGCGGAGGGATTGCCCAGCGCGTCCATCCGCTGCTTGAACCAGTCGCCGGACGGAACCCTTTGGGTCCTCACCGGGCGCGGCCTGTCGCGGCTCCGCGGCAGCCGCTTTGAAATCGTGGACACCGGCGCGAGCAAAGATAACGCCGATTACCACGCCATCGATTCCACTCGGGATGGCACGGTGTACCTGGGTTTTGATCGCGGCCTGCTGGCGGGTATTCCCTCCCCGGATGGGTCTCCTCCGCGGTTCATGGCGGTTCCGGGAATTCCCGCCGATCCGGTGAATGGCGTCTTTGTGGAGGACGACGACAGCATCTGGTTCAGTTCGGGCCTACGCCTGTGCCTGTTGCAGCACGGCCGTCTCCAGTTCTTTGGTGAGAATGACGGGCTGCCGCCGGAGCGATGGGGCGCGATGCTCCGCGACCGCCTCGGAAATTTCTGGGTGCGAGGGCCCCGGCACCTATACATGCGGCTGGCCGGAACGCGGCAATTCGTGGCCCGCGACAGCGGCTTGCCGCAATCCAGCAACACCATGCTAAGCATGGCATTGGATCGCGATGGGGCTTTGCTCGTTTCGACCGACCAGGGCGTGGCGCGTTGGACCGCCAGCGGCTGGCAATTGATCGATACCACGAAGGGCCTCGAATCCGATACGGTGACCAGCGTTCTTCAGGACCGGGAAGGCTCCATTTGGATCGGCTTGTGGGGCGCGGGCTTGGTGCATTGGCCGGGTAACACAGAATGGACCAATTGGACTACCGCCGACGGCCTGAGCAACAACGTGATTTGGGCCGTCCGCCGGCACCCCGACGGTTCGCTGTGGGTGGGAACGGACCGCGGACTGGCGCGCCTCAAGGACGGCGACAAGCCGCGACTCTGGTTCCAGAAAGACGGGCTGGGTGGCGACAAGATTAAGGCCCTGGCGATCGGGCCCGACGGCGCGGTTTGGGTGGCCTGTCTGCCAGGCGGCGTGACGCGCATCGACCCTGTCAGCGGGCGCACGCGAACCTATGACGCCAGATCGGGGCTGGCGGATGACCGCGTGATCTCGATCTTCATCGACCACGAAAACCACCTTTGGGCGAGCACCCCGGAGGGGCTCTACCGCAGCACCTCGCTGGGGGCCGCGCTGCGCTTTGAGCGGCAGGTTCCGCCCGAAACGCGGGAGCGGACCATGTTCTTCCGCTTCCTGGGCGACCGCCGGGGACGGATGTGGGTGGGAAGCGCGACGGGCTTGTACTGTTGGGACCACGGGCAATGGATGCGGTTCACCACCCGGGATGGGCTGAAGGCCGACCAAGTGACCCATGTGGCGGAAGACGCTGACGGCGCGATCTGGTTCGCCTACCGCGAACCGATCGGCCTTTCTCGCCTGACTTTCACCGCCCAGGGCAACCAGGTGCAGCACTTCACCAGGAAAGAAGGTCTGCCTTCGGACTACATCCTGGCGGTCGGTCTGGATACGCGCGGCCGCTTATGGGTCACCACGGATTACGGCGTTGCGGCGAGGCGCGAAAACGGCTGGCAGGTTTATTCGCACGACGATGGGCTGGTGTGGGACGATTGCGCCGCGTCGGCCTTCTGGGCCGAATCGGACGGCTCGGTGTGGATCGGGACGTTGAAAGGGCTTTCGCGGTTCCGGCCGGACGGGCGGCAGATGCCGGCCGTCGCACCGACCACGGTCATTACCGCGGCGAAGTTCGACGATCATTCGGTCGATCCCGCGCAGTACGCGCGCGTCTCCTACCGCGACCACGATTTTCTGGTCTCGTTCGCCGGCCTGACATTCCTGAGCGAAAAAAACGTCAGGTTCCGCTATCGCCTGGTCGGCTTGGATCAGAAGTGGATCGAAACCGCATCGCGCGAGGCCCGCTATCCGAGCCTCCCGGCCGGGGACTATCGATTTGAAGTCGCCGCGCGCAATGCCCGAGGTTTGTGGAGCACGGCCCCGGCCACCATCTCGTTCCACGTTGTTCCGCCATGGTGGCAAACCTGGTGGTTTCGGAGCCTGGCCGCGAGTGTACTGGCTGCCCTGTTGTTTCTGGGACTGCGCTCCCGCGTGAAGAGCATGGTGAACGAGCGGCGCCGGCTCCATCTGGCGGTTCGCGAGCGCACGCGCGAACTGGAATTCCAAAAGAACGTTGTGGAATGTCAGAAGCTCGAGATCGAGCAACTGCTTCGCGAGGCCCAGGAGGTTTCGCGGCTCAAGAGCGAATTTCTGGCCAACATGAGCCACGAGATCCGCACTCCCATGAACGGCGTGATCGGCATGACGCAACTGGTGCTGAACACCCCGCTCAGCGAGGAGCAGCGCGACTACATTACGACCGTGCGGGACTCCGCCGACGCGCTGCTGGTGGTGATCAACGACATTCTGGACTTCTCCAAGATCGAAGCCGGAAAGATGGAACTGGCCCACGATCCGTTCTGCGTGCGCAAGTGCGTGAACGACTGCCTCCAGGTCTTCGCGTGGAAGGCGCAGGAGAAGGGACTGCGGCTCACGCAACAGGTCAGTTCCGCAGTCCCCGAGGCGGTTGCGGGAGATGCCGACCGGCTGCGCCAGATCCTGCTGAACCTGCTCGGCAACTCCATGAAATATACCGAGCACGGAGAGATCGCGCTGAACGTCGAGCTGGCCGAACCCGCCGGTCCCAGCGGCCAGCATACGATCCATTTCTCGGTGCGCGACACCGGGACCGGCATCGCCCACGAGAAACAGGCCCTCATTTTCGAAGCCTTCGCTCAGGCCGATGGCTCCATGCGCCGCCGCCGGGGCGGAACCGGGTTGGGACTTGCAATCTGCAACAAGCTGGTCCAGCTCATGCACGGGCGTATTTGGGTGGAAAGCACCCCGGCCGCCGGGAGCACGTTCCACTTCACGGTCAGGCTGCAGCAGGTGGACGCCGGCCGCGCGTCGTCGATCTGCCAGGGCGGCCAGATGGAATCCGTCGAAGCCCACCCGATGCCCGCCGCGCAGCCGCTGCGCGTGCTGCTGGCCGAGGATAACCCGGTGAACCGGAAGCTGGCGCAGCGCGTGATCGAGAAGATGGGACATGCGATCACGACCGTGGAAAACGGCCGGCAAGCCTTGGCGGCAGCCACCAGCCATCGCTTCGACCTGATCCTGATGGATGTTCAGATGCCCGAAATGGACGGCTTTGAAGCTTGCGCCGCCATTCGCGGGGCCGAAGCCCATGACGCGCACGTGCCGATCGTCGCCTTGACCGCGCATGCCATGAGCGGCGATCGCGAGCAGTGCCTGCGCGCCGGCATGGACGACTATATCGCCAAGCCAATCGATATCCAGGCCTTGACGGCACTGGTGGCCAGGGTCAGGGCCGGCGTAATGGCGCACAATACGCCCGTGGCGTAAGAGCGTTGCGCTCGAATTGTCACCCGTTTGTGTTGCGGCGGTCATGTCCCACCGGCACGGATCATCTATACTGTTGGGGCACATACCATGCGAAAGCTATATCCGCTCGTATTGGCCACCGCCTCCGCACTGGCGGCCGCTCCTAAGATCGCCGGCGGTCCGTTCGCCGTCAACGTCACCTCGCGAACCGCTACCGTGGTATGGATCGTGCAAGACGATGAGTTGACCGTGCACACGCCGGCCGGCGCCGCACCACGCATCTCTCCCGCCCTGCGGGTGGAGAAGACCACGCTCACCGGGCTGCAGCCGAACACGCATTACGACTACGACATTCCGGGGCACGAGGGCGTCAAAGGGTCGTTCAAAACGCCGCCAAACGGCGCCGGCTCGTTCCGTTTTGTGGTCTACGGCGACAACCGCACGCGCGACGACGTGCACCGGAAGGTGATTGCGACTCTGCTCCAGAACGGCATCCCGGATTTCGTGCTCCAGACCGGCGACATGGTGCCGGACGGCAACGACACCGCATATTGGCCGGTGTTCTTCGACATCGAGCGGGACTTGCTGCGCCAGACCGTGTTCTTCCCTGCCCTGGGCAACCACGAGCGCGACTGCCGCAACTTCTACGATTTCTTTCTGCTTGCCAAGCCGTACTATTCCTTCAATTGGGGCAACGCCCACTTCACCGTGCTCAACAGCGATCTGGCGAACTCCGCGCCGGCCAAGAGCGAGCGCGACGCCTTTTGGGCGGAACAGACCAAGTGGCTGGAGGAAGACCTGCAAGCGAGTCAGAATTCCGAGTACCGGTTCGTCACGGCTCACCATCCGCCGTTCACCGCCGTGGCGCGCCGCCAGGGAGACAACCCGCAGATGACGGCGCTGGTGCCCATGTTCGAGAAGTACAAAATCACCGCCGCCTTCTTCGGCCACGATCACAATTACCAGCGCTATCTGAAGAACGGGATCCACTACATCGTCACGGGAGGCGGCGGCGCGCCGCTCTACGACGTGGATAAACCGGACCCGGCCATCGCGCAGAAAGCGGTCAGCGTGGAGAACTTCGTGACCGTGGCGGTGGACGGCAAGACGATCCAGATTCAGGCCATCGATATCACCGGAAAAAAGATCGACGAGCTGGAAATCCGGCATTGAGCCTCCTCGGAGCCGCGAGCGTGTGAGCGAGCAGTTCTCACCAACACCGAAGCTGTCGGTCTGAGACCTCACAGTTTGAGTTCTTGTTCCTCGGCGTCTCCGCGTCTCTGCGGTGGATTTCTTGTGGTTCGATCATGCTACTCTGAAGAGACGCCTGTGACCAACTCCGCCATCCGATAACTCTACCCTCGCGGCCATCCCCAACAGTCTACGTGTGTCTTTTTTGCGAGGAGAAGAAATGCAATCCAATTGGCAGAGTAGTTTCTTTCGTGGCGTAGCGCTGGAGCTCTGGCGCCGCATCATCCCACCCGAAATGACGGCGGCCGAAGTCGATTTCCTGGAGCGGACTCTCCACGCCGGTCCCGGCGCGCACCTTCTGGACGTTCCCTGCGGCGCCGGGCGCCATGCGCTCGAGCTCGCCCGGCGCGGCTACCGGGCGACCGGCGTGGATTCGAGCGAGGAATCCATCGCCCAGGCGCGCGCCGCTTCAGAAACCATACCGTGGGCCCTGCGCGACATGTGCGATCTCCCCTGGGAGTCGGAGTTCGCGGGCGCCTATTGTTTCGGCAACAGCTTCGGGTATCTGGACCGCCCTAACGCGTCGCGGTTCCTGGCGGCCGTCGCGCGCTGTTTGAAGCCGGGCGCGCGATTCATCGTGGACACCGGAATGGCGGCCGAATCCATCCTGCCGTCCATCGGCGTCAAACGCTGGCACCGGGCGGGCGACATCTTCATGCTCAGCGAGAACCGCTATCACCCGGCCGAAGGGCGCCTCGACATCGAGTACACGTTCATCCATCAAGGTGAAGCGGACACGCGCCCCAGCTCGAGCTATGTCTTCACGGTGGCTGAGATCTGCCGCATGCACCGGGAGGCTGGCCTGGAAACGGTGGAACTGCTGGCTTCGACCAGCGGGGAAGCCTACCAGGTTGGCGCCCCGCGCCTGATCCTGGTAACGCAGAAGCGATTGCCAGGCTGACGCAGCCTCAACCGGCGCGTCCGTCGCGCCGGCTTCGCCATTTCACGTTCAGAGCTGTCGCATCATCGTCGCCACGGCGTAGAGATTCGCAGCGAACAAAATCAGCAGCAGCAGACTGTGCGGAGCGTAGGCGGCCCACGTTGCGCGCCTCGCGTAACGCTGCGCCAGCCGATGACCCGCATACAACGAGACCGCGGCGCCCAACGCCAGAACCGCAACTTCGATCCAGAGAATGGTGCGCCTTGGCAGCCACGCCGCACCACTGCTCCCTGGGAACAACCCCACCATCGCCACTGCCGCAAAGGGAACCGTCCGCGACCAAGTCAGCAGACGATCCAGGCCGTGCGCCAGATGGCCGGCCAACGCCAACGGAATGACCGCATAGCCGGCGAAGGACAAGTTCCGCCGGATCTCCGCCAAGCTCACTCTGCCTTCGAGAGCCTGCGAGCCCAAACTCGCCAGCGCCAATCCCGCCGGCGGAGCGGCCATGAACACCGCCAAAAGCACGCCATACACCAGCGGAAATGAAACGTTGGGATCCACGTGTAGCCAGGCGCCGGTTGTCGCAACCAAACCGTTCCACGAGCCCGTCACTGCAAATTGTTCGATCAGCACTGCGCCTGCCACCATCGCCGCCAGGACCGCGTCGCACGGGCGCGGCTGACCGATGCTCCACAACTCCGAGCCGGGCCGTCGCGTCGAGATGCGGATCGCATCGCGCGGGCAGTTCTTCACGCAATTCGCGCACAGCTCGCATGTCCCGGAATCGTCTATGCTCGGTGCGACCAGAAAGACAGGACAGCCCGGAGCGCCCGTCGTGCCGCGGTGGCAGGCCTGCGTGGCACAATCGCGGCAACGGTCCCCATCGGCGCGCAGTTCCAATATCCCAGCCCGGCTGTAATTGCCGGCGAAAGCGCCGATGAAGCACACATGGCGGCAGAAAGTCCGGCGCTCGAAAAACGCGCCGAAGAAGACTACCGCCAGCAGCACCGCGAGCAACAGATAACCGGTCTTGCGCGCGTCGCCATGGAACCCCCACACTTCTTCGAGATAGGTCACCAGAACGAAAAGCCCGGCAATCATCCACGGTCCGTAACGGCGCAATACAAGCGGCGCCGAGAGTCGCACTCCCACGGCACTCTGCACCCGGTCCGTCACCCACGCGAACGGGCAGATGGCGCACCACAATCGCCCGAATAAAACGAAGGATAGCGGCAACAGGGGCCACCAGACCGTCCAGGTGAGCGCCATCCCGAAGTTCTGGCCGGCGTTGTTCGGCCCGAACAGGGCCGCCACAAGCAGCACCGCCAAGACCGCCGTCGTCGTCCACTGGAAAACAGCGGGATACAGCCGGCTTCGCATGGCCGCCTTGATCCACGGAGTTGCCAGCAGGTTCATCCCCCGCCGCCTTGCCGCTCTCGCGCATGGCGCATCCAGCGCGCCGCGCTCACCATCACTCCAGCCACAAGCACAAACGCAGCCAGGAGCGCCGGGTTGGCTGGCGCGCTTCCGACATCCACAGGCACGATGAGTCGGCTATCGCCCGCTGTGAATTGCAGGTTGACTCGTCCCGCAGTGTCCGGTTCCCACGTGAATTGGAAAATGCCCGGCGCGGTGCGGATGGCTGCGATCGCCATGACGCAGGCCGGTTGGGAGGCAGGCTCCGGACCCGCTCCGAGGTCGCTGCCGAGGGCGGGCGTGCGGTCCGTGGCGTCTTCCTCGCCCGCGAACAGCGGCGCCGGCGCCAGGCAAGCTGCGACATCGTCTGCCGGCCGGCCGCTTTTCTGGACGTGCAAGCTCAGCGTGGCAGCCTCGCCTTTCCAAATCCTCGCCGGGAGCTGCGCTGCCAACTGATATGCGCCGGTTTTGCTGTCGGCGCCCCGCGCATAGGCGCTCGGTACAGCTATCGCCGCCGCAACCGCCGCCAGGATGCCGGCCACTCTTAAGCCCGGCGCGTCAATCCTCCGTCTGGCCCCGCACGTGTTCCTTGACATTCGACACCACCACGCTGACTCGCGCCCACTTCGGTGACTTCGTGTCGCCGACCAGCTTGTACGCGCCGTGGTGCCCGGCGGGCCAATCCTCCAGCTTGCCGGTAGCCGCCCCGACCGCAGCGCCGTTGGCGTCCCACAACGTCGCCGTGAAGTACACGTCATGCTGAAATTTGTCGTGATTTGTGGCCGTGCCGTCCACCTCGACCCGATTAGCGTCGATGAGGCGGGCAGCCGGCTCGCTATCCAGGCTGATCGTGCTCTTTGCGTACTCGAGCGTCTCCAGGCTCGCGTCGTTCGCCGAACGGCAACCCGGCGCACTCAGACCGGCGGCGCACACAACCGTGCCCGCGAGAATCAATACCGGAAAGCGCATGGTGCAGTTTCCTTCCTTTTCGTTCCGGAAGCGATCGGGACGTTATCCCCTGATCGTCTCCTAAAAACAGACTATCAGGTCTGAATCAATCCCGCTCCGTTGGAATATGCGCCTCGGAGCCTCGCTGAATTGGAAAAAGGCATCCGGGAGAGACCGGTAGTCCACAAGGCGCCAGTTGAAGGGAACCGATCTTTTTCGACGTGTCCCCTCCTTTTTCCTGTTCCCGTAGTACAATCAAGCCCGGCAGCTAAGAGATCCTTGATTTTCAGCACTGGAAGGAGTTCTGATGAGCCTGCAGCAGCAAGCAAACATCAACAACACAGCCACCGCATTCTCGGCGCTCTGGACGAATTGGACTCAGCCACCGGCTTCAGCCAATGCCCGGAAGCTGGCGCGCGAGACCCGGATTACAAACATCGTGAATGGCTTCAACTTTATCGCTTCGCCTATAGTCAGTTTTGAGAACATGGATCCCGGCCTTCTGGGCGGATTCAACTGGACCGACTGGTCGCTGAAAATCAACGACGACTTCACCTCGGACGACGACATCACCTTCGCGAATTTCCTGGAGCTCTGCCGGACGGTATATCACGAAACTCGTCACTGCGAGCAGGTTTACCGCTGTGCCCAGGGCCTTGGAGCGTTCCGTCCCACCACGCCGCCGCCCGCCGCCAGTCTGAAGCCCCCGGACATGACCGTACAGGAGATGATCCAGTTCGCTTCCGACAGCGGTGGAGGCGTCGCTTCCAAGATCGCCGCTTTCTCCGGAAACCCTCTCAATCAACAGGCGGCGCGGGTCAAATTGATCAACAAAGTGCTCAGTGTCCCCACCGCTCAAGCTACCACCGCCGACACCAACAGCGGATTATTTGCCGGCTTCATTGCATTGCCGAAGCCCGCGTGGTTCAAGCGGCGCACCGTGCTGCTGGAAGTGGAGGAATGGATGCGTTCCATCGCCAAAACGACTCTGTTCGGCATGACCATGTTTGTGGAAGAGCAAGGAACCGCTACCGCCGAAATGAACAAAATGTACAAGGATCTGCCGGTCGAGTTGGATGCGCACAAGATCGAGGACTCGGTCGCCGCCCAGACCGAACTCCTCATCGGCCACACGGTCGCTGCCGACGGCGCCCAGCCACGCACCAACGCTGGGCTATTCGGCCCATGACGCGCCGTCAATAGACGCCAAAGGGTAACAGGAGACGCTGGGGAGAGCTGGACGGCGCCCTACCGTTCCAGTTTCCGCATGATGTTGTGGAAACGGGTGCGGCTGATCTGGTGATCGGCCAGCAGACGGCCGTTATAGATCAGGGCGAAAACCGCGTACGGAGTCGGCGCCTCTTGAGCCTCGCGCCAGGATTTGAGATCGACAACCTTTGGCACGATACCGTAGTCCTCCTCTGCCGCCTGAGCGATCTCGGTTGCGAATTTCGCGATATGCGGACACTGGCTGGAGCGGATCAAGATCAGGCCGCGGTCCCATTTGGCGAGTTTCTGATCCCACCCCTTCTTGAACGCGGGATTGGCGGCGCCACGATCGAACTTCTTGACGAGCAACTGATAGTCCGGTGGCGCCGTGTCGACCGGTTCGAACCCGTTGGCCAGGAATAACCGGCGGTCGGCCAGCCACGGGCCGTCCCGCACCATGACCGCGGCGCCGCTCATGCCCACTTTCTTGGCATCTTCTAAACAGGCTTCCACCAGGACGCTGCCCCAACCCTTCCGCTGATGCCGCTTGGAAGAGATCCAGACGCAATGGATAAACATGTAGCCACGGGCGTCCACGCCTCGCCATGCGAACTCGCCCGGAAGGTACTCGATGTACCCGCACGGTTCACCATCGGGGGCGAGAAGCTCCTTGGCGTGCAACCCGAACTCGGCGTTCGCTTGTAGCCAGCAATATTTCTCATGGCGGCCGGGGTGAGCGCGGTCCTTGATCCCGCAGCAGGGAAGCGTGTCAAAGGTAGTCGCATCGACATTGACCAACCGAGGCTTGCGCGGCGCTGGGCTTCGGCTCTTCATAGCACGTGTCACCGTCGATTGTAACCCTCAGTGCCCGTCAGCCATACGATGTGGCGCGAGCACTCTTGTTTGCCGCGTGCCGACTCGTCGGCACGCTTGTGTAACCCGGTCGGCGCTGTGTCCGCAACAGCGCACGGCGCCAAAGTGGTTAAGTCCAGCGACGCCGGCAGATGTCACGCTCTATCGGCGATTCTCCCTTCGCCGGCATGTGGAAGGATCGCGAGGACATGGCTGACAGTATCGAATACATCAATCGTCTTCGGCGTGAACTCCACGGCTAATCTCGGCCATCCACCGGGTCATTCATGCCTTTCTTGATCGACAGCAACGTCCTGATCGACGTTTCACGGGGCAACGCCGGCGCGACAAAGTACTTGGATCGCTTGGGAGAGCCGTGTTCGCTTTCGCAGGTCACCGCAATGGAGCTTATCGTGGGCGCTCGCGATGCAGCTACGCCAGCCGCCCCGTCCCGAGCGGTGGGGCAGACGGCGCCGTCTGCCCCTGCCACAGAAAATACCAAACGAACCCATTTTGGCGACTCAAACCCAACAAAACAATCCCACTTCCGCCATCCAAAACGAACCCATTTTCACTGCCGGGCCGCCGTTCTCGTCGCAGGAGCCGCCGCCCCTGCCGCGCTCACCTTCTCCGCCGCTCGCGAGAACAACAGCGCATAGGTGGCGAACCAATGCGAACCCTCGTACCCAACCTCGGCCAGCGCATCGTAAGCGCCCTTCCCATCCATCGCCGCCACGCGCCGGAACACCGGCACCCTCGGGTCGTCCGGCGGCAGCGCGGCCGCAATGTCCAGCAATGCCTGGCCGCGCGAAAACCCCAGGCCGACCAAATGCGACTTCCCGCCCTGCAGGTCTTTCTTCGTCATGGTGCTCACGTCCACCGGCACGGTCAGCGGTTTGAAGGCTTCCGAGTACACCGCCGGGAAGAAATCGTTGAACCACGTGAGGAAGTGCGGCTTGTCGAGCACCGCCGTCATCAACTGCGCCTCGGCGAGGCACGGCGAAAGAAAGTCCGAACCCGTCGGCTCATAGGCCGTGGGGCAAGTCCGGTCGTTCATGAAGAACCGGTTGGCCGTCTTGAGCAGAGCCTCCTTCAGCGCCACGTCGTTCACCACGCTGGTGTAGTCCAGCATCAGGCTGCTCGTGAACGCGGTGTTCGGATGCATGCCCTGCCGCACCGGCAGTTTCAAGTCCGTGAGGTATTCCTGCACCTTCTTGGAAAACTGCTCCACCATGGGCGCCAGGTTCTGCGCCCAGGTGTTGGCGTCGGGGTCGTTCCACGTGACCAGTTCCGCGTACACTTTCAGCAGCCAGGCGTATCCGTACGGCAGCTCGAAGTTCCGCGCGTCCTTGAAGAACGCCATCTCGCCTTCGATATTCTTCTTTCCCAGGTGGTCCTTGAGCTTCTCGCGAATCAGCGGCCCCACCGCAATCTTGGGGAACTTCTTCAGAACGGCAATCAGCGTCCACGTGGAATTCACCGCCGAGTGCCAGTCCGAGCAGCCATAAAACGCACGATTGGCGGTGTACCCCTCCAGAATCCGGGGCTTGTCTTCGTGGACCCACAGATACTCCACTCGCTGTTCGGGCAATGCCTGCGGGTGGTCGATGCAAGCCAGCGGCATCGCCACCATCCCCAATGCTCTTTCCTGGTCGAACACCGGCATCTCCACTGCCGGCAGCGTGCTCAAGTACGCACTGACTTCCTTGGCATCGATCCCGCCGTTCGCCTTGGCGTCGGCGGCCCATGCCGGCGCCGTTGCGGCGCATGTCAGAACAATCCAGAGAATTCTAATCCGCATCACCATTGCTCCCTTCCCGAACCTGCAGAGACGCTCTGCATTCCGACGAAATTATACACCCTCGGCTATCCGCAGCCTTCCGTTCGATCTGCCCTCTTCTTGTTCCTCCGCGTCTCCGCGCCTCCGCGGTGAGAATTTCCTTCGCGCCCCGGCGCTCAGTTCGCCACAATCCCCATCTTCTTCCCCACCTTGCGGAACACCTCCAGCGCCTTGTCCAGCTCGGCCCTGGTATGGGTCGCCGTCACGATGGTTCTCACGCGCGCTCTGCCTCTCGGCACCGTCGGGAAGCCGATCCCCGTCGCCAGCACGCCCTCCGCAAACAGCTCGCGCGACAACTCGTGCGCGGTCTTCGCTTCTCCTACGATCACCGGGGTGATGGGCGTCTCGCTGATCCCGGTGTTGAACCCAGCCGAGGTCAACCCTTGCTTGAAGTATTTGGTATTGGACCACAGGTTTTGGATGCGCTCCGGCTCCTGCTCCAGGACATCAAACGCCGCCATACAAGCCGCCGCCACCGCCGGCGGATGCGATGTCGAAAACAGGAACGGCCTCGCCCGGTGGTACAGAAACTCGATCAGGTCCCGGCTCCCGCACACGTATCCACCGAGCACCCCGATCGCTTTCGACAGCGTTCCCACCTGCACCTCGACGCGCCCGTGCAGGCTGAAATGATCGATGGTACCCCGGCCGTCGCGCCCCAGTACGCCCGAGGAATGCGCGTCGTCCACCATCATGATGGCGCCGTGTTTCTCCGCCGCCGCCACCAGGCCGGGCAGCGCGCCGATATCTCCATCCATCGAAAAAACGCCGTCCGTGATGAGCAGTTTCCTGCCGGGGTCGCTCTCCAGTTCGCTCAGAATCTTCTCCGCCGCCACCACGTCTTTGTGCGGGAACACGTGGATCTTGGCCTTCGAGAGCCGACAGCCGTCAATGATGCTCGCGTGGTTCAGCTCGTCGGAAATGATGTGGTCGTCCGGCGTCAGAATCGCCGACACCGTCCCCGCGTTCGCCGCGAATCCGGACTGGAACACCACGCAAGCCTCCACGTTCTTGAACGCGGCGATGCGCTCTTCGAGCTGCATGTGCAGGCTCATGGTGCCCGAGATAGTGCGCACCGCTCCCGATCCCACGCCGTACTTCATCACCGCGTTGATGGCCGCTTCCCGCAACTTCGGGTGCGTGGTCAAGCCGAGGTAATTGTTGGAAGCCAGGTTAATAACCTGCTTGCCATCGAACCGGGATTCGGCCGCGCTCTCCGATTCCAGGATGCGCAGCCGCTGATAAGTGCCTTCCGCGCGCCACTGCTCGAGCTGATCATGAAGAAAGGAGAGAGGATGAGGCATAAGGATCAGTCTATCAAGGGCCCTGGCGCAAAACCGGCGCGTTACTCGCTCGCCATGCGCCGGTATCGGCTCGCAAAGTGCAGCAACGGCTTGCCTTCCGCGACACGCGCGCGGACCATCCGGCCTACGAGAATGTCGTGGTCTCCCGCCGTGATGCGCTGCTCCACCTCGCACTCGATCGCCGCCAGCACGCCCGCGATCAGCGGCACGCCGGTTTCGCCGGGGGTCCATTCCACGCCGTCGAACCGGTCCTCGCCTTTGCGCGCAAAACGTTCCGAAAAGGCCTGCTGGTTCTCGGCTAACACGTTGATTCCGAAATGGGTTGCCATCCGAAAGATGTCGATCAGGCTGACCGCGTGCCCGAGGCAGATCGAAATCAGCGGTGGGTCGAGCGAGACGGATACAAAGGAGCTTACGGTGAGGCCGTGCGGCGTTCCCTCTCCATCCATTACGCTCGCGATGGTGACTCCGGTAGGGAACCGGCCGCAGGTGCGCCGGAACTCCTCGCTGGTGACCGGCGCCATGCGCCTCGGTGACCCCTCGCTTGACATGTGGATAAATTCAATCCTATCATATGGTTGACTGATGCGGGAACCAGATTCGCCCCGTGCCCGGACAAGGAGGCTGTTTTGATCAAGCTGGACATCATCAATGAAGTCGTGAACCGGACCGGCATCACCAAGACCAAAGCCGAGATGGCGGTCGAGACGGTCTTCGAATCCATGAAGAAGGCCCTCGAACAAGGCGACCGCATCGAGTTGCGCGGTTTCGGCGTATTCAACGTGAAGCCCCGCAAGACGGGGATCGGGCGCAACCCGCGCACGGGCGCGGAAGTTTCCATTCCGCCCGGGAAGGCCGTACGATTTAAGCCCGGCAAGGAGTTACAGACGCTGCAGTAGGTCCGCTTTCTGCGGCGGGTCATCGTGTCCTCACAGGATTTTTCTCCTGCTCCGTACCATCTCTTTGCCGGAACCGGTATCGGAGAACAGCACGCCCTTCCGCTTCCCCGCCGCCGCGAACGGTATTGGCTTTACGGTCTGCTGTTTGCGCTGACGCTGCTGACCACTACGGTGGTCGGCGCCTCGATGCAGACCGATTTCAACCGCAACCTTCCCTTCGATGTCGAACGCGCCTTCTCGATGTACACCTGGTTCTGGCAGCGTCCCTCCGTCCTGCTCATGGGGTTGCCCTTCTCCCTCACCCTGATGACAATATTGCTGGCCCACGAATTCGGTCACTACCTAGCCGCAATGTATCACCGCGTGGACGCCAGCCTGCCTTACTTTCTGCCGTCGCCGTTCATGGGCACGTTCGGCGCGTTCATCCGGGTGCGCTCGCCGATCTACTCCAAGCGGGTGCTCTTCGATATCGGCATCTCCGGGCCATTGGCCGGATTCGTGTTTCTGCTGCCGGCGCTATCCATCGGACTGGCGTTCTCCAAGGTGATCCCGGGCATCGTCCACCAGAGCAGCATCGAGTTCGGAGTGCCCCGTCTCCAGTTCCTGCTGGAACGCGTGATCTTCCCCGGAGTCGCCTCCGGCGATATCTATCTGCACCCCGTCGCGCGCGCGGCGTGGATCGGAATGTTCACCACCGCGCTAAATCTCTTGCCTATCGGCCAGCTCGATGGCGGCCATATCCTGTATGCATTCTTTCCACGGCAGCACCGCCCGGTCTCCCGGATGTTTGCTTTGCTGCTGTTGCCGCTGGTCAAGTTCTGGCTGCTTTGGCCGATCTGGGGCCTGCTGATGCTGTGGCTGGGGCGTTACCATCCAATGATTGTCGATCCCTCCGAGCTTAGCGGTGGCCGGCGCAAGCTGGGCATCGTGGCCTTGGCCATCTTCCTGCTCTGCTTCATCGTCGCGCCGGTCAACAACGCCGGGCTGTAGGCCGCATGAAGATCACCGCGACCATCATCACCCTCAACGAGGAGCGCAATATCGCCCGCGCCATCGAGAGCCTGCGCTGCGCCGATGAAATTCTGATCGTGGACAGCGGCTCGACCGACCGCACGGTGGAGCTGGCGCAGAAACTCGGTGCGCGCGTCGAAGAAGCGGGCTGGCTCGGATTCGCCGCGCAGAAGAACTGGGCCGCCGAGCACGCCACGCACGATTGGATCCTCTCGCTCGACGCCGACGAAGCGCTCAGCGAGGCATTGGAAGCCGAGATTTGGAACCTCAAGAAGACCGGCCCGGCTTACGACGCCTACACCATGCCCCGTCTCGCCCGCTACCTCGGCCGCTGGATCTATCACTCCGGCTGGTATCCCGACCGCAAGCTGCGTCTCTACGACCGGCGCAAGGCCAAGTTCGTCGGCAACTTCGTCCACGAAACCGTGCAGCACTTCGGCCGCCTTGGACACCTGCAGAGCAACATCCTGCACTTCACCTGCGAGTCGCTCTCTGAGCACGTGAAAAGCATGGACCGCTACACCACCCTCGCCGCGCAGGAACTGGCCGCGCGCAAGGTGAAGGTGCCGCTCTCGCGCATGATTCTCGATCCCGGCTGGACGTTCTTCAAGACTTATTTCCTTCAGCGCGGATTCCTGGACGGCCTCGAAGGACTCACCATCGCGCAGATGGCGGCCTTCTACGCGTTCCTGAAATACTCCAAAGCGAGAAACATGAGCTGATGCGGATCCTGCATCTCGACGCCGGCCGCGAAATGCGCGGAGGCCAGTGGCAGGTGCTCCGCCTGTTGCAGGGCTTGGCCGCCGCGGGTGTGGAATCCACGCTGCTCGCGCGCGCCGGTTCGCCGCTGTTCGAAGCCGCGCAGGAGCAGGGTTCGCACGTGGAGCCGCTCGGCCTCCGGCGCGCGGTCGCATTGGCGGGACGTCACGACCTGCTGCACGCCCACGATGCCGCCAGTCACACCATCGGCGCGATCGCGCGCGCCAGCCGCCTGCTGGTTTCGCGCCGAGTGGCATTTCCCATTCGCTCCCGCTGGAAATATGCCCGCGCGCGCCATTACCTGGCCGTTTCGGAGTTCGTGAAATCGGTGCTGATCGGCGGCGGCGTTCCGGAAGAGAAGATCAGCGTAGTGCACGACGGCGTTCCGCTGCTTGATCAGGCACAAGGCGAAGCAGTAATGGCGCCGGCCTATTCCGGCGATCCGCAAAAGGCCGCGCAGCTTGCGGCGGAGGGCGCGCGGCTGGCCGGCGTTTCACTCGAACTTTCGAACGATCTCGAAGGCGACCTGGAGGGCGCCGCGATCTTCCTTTACATCACGCGCAGCGAAGGGCTCGGCTCCGGAGCGCTGATGGCGATGTCCGCCGGCGTGCCGGTGATCGCCAGCAACGTGGGCGGGCTGCCCGAGATCATCCGGCATCGCGAAAACGGGCTGCTGGTGGAGAACCGGCCCGAAGAGATTGCGGCGGCGCTCAACGAGCTGCTGGTGGATCGCGATCTCGGCCGGCGTCTGGGGGCGGCGGCGCGCCAGACGGTGATAGACCGGTTCACGGTGGACCGCATGGTAAGCCGTACCATAGAGGTTTACCGGTACGTGGTCTCATGATGGAAGCCGTCATCGCTCTCTTGTTCGGCCTGCTGATCGGCAGCTTCCTCAACGTGTGCATCTACCGTTGGCCGCGCGATCTCTCGGTGGTGAAGCCACGTTCGCACTGCATCGCTTGCGAGAAGACCATCGCCTGGTACGACAACATTCCCGTGGTGAGCTTCGTGGTTCTGGGCGGCCGCTGCCGCCATTGCCAGGCGCGCATCTCCTTCCGCTATCCGGTGGTGGAACTGGCGACTGGCCTGCTGTTCTTCTACTGGGTATGGAGCGATGGGCTGAGCGCCGCGGCAGTCAAGATGTGCATCTTCAGCGCCATCATGGTCGCGCTGGTGTTTTGCGATCTGGAGGAGCGCATCCTGCCGGACGAGTTCACTAAAGGCGGCATCGTGATTGGCCTGGCGTTCTCGGCCTTCGTGCACATGCCGGGTTACATTGCGTCGCTGATCTTCATCTTCATGGGCAGCCAGGGCCCGGAACGGGTCCGGTCGATCGCGGAATCGGTGTTGGGGGCCGGCCTGCCGGCGTTGTTCCTGTGGGGCGGCGGGTGGCTGTACCAGAAGGTCCGGCACCGCGAAGGACTGGGATTCGGCGACGTGAAGCTGATCGCGATGGTGGGGGCGTTCCTGGGTTTCGAGGCGGCGCTGGTGACGCTGATTCTCGGTTCGGTCGCGGGTTCGATCCTGGGGTATGGCTACATCAAGCTGACCGGCAAAGACCCTGCTACTTACGAACTGCCGTTCGGCACGTTTCTGGGAATG
>Ga0335081_10003305_pt1 | contig 25341 bp, 22 predicted proteins | sample Lox_Sample_35_FD_206713 | JGI IMG/M metagenome (GOLD analysis project Ga0335081, IMG submission 206713) | Soil microbial communities from Loxahatchee National Wildlife Refuge, Florida, United States - Lox_Sample_3.5 | ecosystem: Environmental > Terrestrial > Soil > Wetlands | place: USA...
GCGACGGTGCACGTGGCGGCGATCGGAAACAACAACGCGGCGCTGCTGTACGCGGGGACATTCAACGATGCGTATTTCACGGCTCCGACGAACCTGACGGGGACGACCAGCGAATGGTTTTTCTACGTGTGCGGGGCGGCGCCCGGGGCGGGGACCACTCCGGTGTTGTACCGAGTGGGGTTCAATGGGACGCCGCGGCAGATGAACACGGCGGCGAATGCAACCACGGTGACGCTGAGCGCGAACGGGGGCGAACGGTGCTCGCCGATCACGGAACTGCGGAACGGGGTGGACCGCATTTTTCTGGGCCTGCTGACCGCCGGGGTGGTGGAGTTTTTCGATGTCAGCACGACGACGACGCCGACGCTGGGAGGGACGGGAGCGGTGGCGCCAGTGGCGGAAGCGGGCGGGACGAGCGGGATCATCGTGGACAATGTGAGCGCCATCGCGCAGGCCTCGAGCATTTATTTCACCACGCAGGCGAATTCCGCCAACTGCGGCGGGAATCGCTGCGGGGTGAAACTGGCGCAGGGGGGATTGCAGTAACCGGCGGATCCGCGGCGGGCGAGCGGGGCTGCCTGCCGGACCGTGAGCGGAGGCACCCGAGCCCCCCGCCAGCAACTCACGGCCTGTACGCGCTTCCTAATTCCTTCCTGCGAATGGCCGATAGAACAACAGAAGAGAGCATGGTGGACGGGTGTTTGCCGACGGCGGGCACGCCGCAGGCAGACCATGGAGGTTGGAGGCGATGATCCAGGGAGCCTTGCAGGGGGGCCCCCTTTCTCTCCCAAAGCCCGCAAGGGCGCGGGTTCCAGAAGGTCCGCGACGGGGCAGTTCGCTCTCGCGAGTGGCGGGGCGGACGACGCTGATCTATGGGCTGCTGGCCGGCCTGTGGATTCTGGTATCGGACAAAGTGCTGGTCGCGCTGGTGTCCGATCCCGCACTGATCGCGCGAATCGCGATCGCCAAGGGCTGGCTGTTCGTGGCGGTGACCTCCGGGCTGCTCTATGCGGGACTGCGAGGGCAGCTTCGGCGATGGGAGGAGGAGACCAGGGCGCGGCAGCGAGCCGACGAGGAACGCCGCAAGTGGGCCGACGCATTCGAGCAGTGCGCGCACGGGATTGCGCTGCACGTGCCGAACTCGACGCGGATTCTGGCGTGCAATCCGGCGTATGCGAGAATGCACGGGCTGAAGGTGGAGGAGATTGCCGGGCGCTCCGCGCTTCCCCTGTTCGATCCTTCCGCGCATCCCTTTGTCTTGCTCTCGCTGGAGACGGCGGATCGGACGGGCCAGGTGCGGTTTGAAGCGCTGCGGAAGCGGAGCGACGGAAGCGTATTTCCCGCGCAGGTGGACATCGTCAGCGTGAAGGACGCGGCGGGCAACCTGATCTATCGCGTGGCCACGGTGCAGGACATAACCGAGCAGAAGGCGCACCGGCGGGAGATCGAACGGCTAAATCGAATCTATGCGACGCTGAGCGGCATCAACAGCGCCATTGCCCGGGCCACTTCACCCGAAAACCTGTTCCGCGAGATCTGCCACGTCACCACGGAGCAGGGGGGCTTCAAACTGGCGTGGGTGGGACTGCGCGACGCGGAAACGCACGAGGTGCAGGTAGCCAGCCGGGCCGGCCTGGAACAGGAATACCTGGATGGAATCCGGGTGTATTGCGACGAGCGGCCGGAGGGAAGAGGGCCGGTGGGGACATCGATCCGCGAAGCGCGACCGTGCATCTCGAACGACTGCAGTACCGATATGGGGATGGCGCCATGGAGGCCGGCCGCGCTGGCGCACGGACTGCACTCCGTCGCTGCGTTTCCGATCTTCGCGGAAGGCGCGGTGTGCGGGGCCTTTGCGGTCTATTCGGAGGAGACGAACGCGTTTCAGGACAAGGAAGTGGAGCTGCTGGCGGAAGCGGCGCGCGACATGTCGTTCGGCCTGGAACACCTGCGGGAAGAGGAACGGCGGCGGCAGGCGGAGCGGGGGCTGGCGGACGAGATCACGCGGCGCCGCGTGCTGTTCGAACAATCGCCGGATGGGATCGTGGTCATTGATCCGGAGACGGACGGAATTGTGGAATTCAACCGCGCGGCGCACGAGCAATTGGGATATTCACACGAAGAATTTGCCGGATTGGGCCTGGCCGATATTGTGGCGGACAGAACCGCAGAGGAAATCCACGCGGTGACGGAACAGGTGAAGCGGGAAGGCCGGCTGGACTTCGAGGGCCTGCACCGCACCAAGCACGGCGAGAACCGGATCGTGCGAGTGACGGTGCAGTCGACAGAAATCAACGGGCGGCCGTTGCACCACAGCGTGTGGCGGGACGTGACGGAGAGAAGGCGGGCGCAGGAGCAAGTGCGGAAGCTGTCGCGGGCTGTGGAGCAGAGCCCCGCCTCCATCATCATCACGAACCCGGCTGGGCATATTGAATACGTAAATCCGAAATTCACGCAGATGACCGGCTATTCCTTCGAGGAGGTTCGCGGAAAGAATCCCCGAATCCTCAAGTCCGGGGAGACCCCGGATGAGGAGTACCGGCGGCTGTGGAGCACGATAACCCGAGGCGGGGAGTGGCGCGGAGAATTGCACAACAAGAAGAAGAACGGGGAGCTGTTCTGGGAATACGCATCCATCTCGCCGATTGTGGACGACAGCGGCCGGATCACGGAGTACCTAGCGGTGAAGGAAGACATCACGGAGCGGAAGCAGGCCGATGAACAGCTGCGCCGGCAGGCATCTCTCTTTGATCAGACGTATGACGCCATACTGGCGTGGGACTGGAACGGAACGCTGACCTTCTGGAACCGGGGAGCGGAACAATTGTACGGGTACACGCGCGAGGAGGCGTTAGGAAAGGAACCGCGGCCGCTGCTGAAGAGTTCGACACTCGAGGGGACGGAGGATTTCCTCAGCGCGCTCGAGCGAAACTCGCACTGGGAAGGCGAACTGGAGCAAGTGACGCGCGAAGGCAGCAAAATCTGCGTGGAAAGCCGCATGGCGCGGGTGTGCGAGGGCGGCCGCTCCTACGTGCTGGAAGTAAACCGCGACATCACCGGGCGGCAGATGCTGGAGCAGCAGTTGCGGCAGGCGCAGAAGATGGAGGCCATCGGGCGGCTGGCCGGAGGGGTGGCGCACGATTTCAACAATCTGCTGGGCGTCATCCTGGGGTACTCGAGTCTGCTGCAGGACACGATTCAGGATTCGGGCGCGCGCCATAAACTGGAGGAAATCCACAAGGCCGGGCAGCGCGCGGCGGAGTTGACCCGGCAACTCCTGGCCTTCAGCCGGAAGCAGGTGCTGGAGCCGCGGGTGGTGAGCCCCAATCTGCTGATTCAGGAAATGGAAAAAATGCTGCGGCGGCTGATCGGGGAAGATATCCACCTGGAGACACTGCTGGAGGGATCGGCGGGGCGCGTGAACGTGGACCCGGGACAATTCGAACAGGTGATCATGAACCTGGCGGTGAACGCGCGTGATGCCATGCCGGAAGGAGGCAGGATCACGATAGAGACGCACAACGTGGAGCTGGACGAATGCTACGCGCGGCTGCACGTTTCCGCGCGTTCCGGCTCGTTTGTCCAGATCGTGGTGAGCGATACGGGGACCGGGATGGACAAGGCCACACAGGCGCACATCTTCGAGCCGTTCTTCACCACGAAAAAGGAGGGCACCGGACTCGGTCTGGCCACAGTCTACGGCATCGTAAAGCAGAGCGGAGGAAACATCTGGGTGTACAGCGAGCCGGGCCGGGGCACGACCTTCAAGATCTATTTCCCGCGTCTGGACCGGCCGGAGGAAATGCGCGTGAATGGTCCGGCGGCACTGGAATACCCTGGGGGTACCGAGACGATCCTCGTGGTGGAAGATGCCAAGCCGGTGAGGGAGATTGCGCGCGAATTTTTGGAGCTCTCCGGCTATACGATTCTGTGCGCGGCCAGCCCCCAGGAGGCCCTGCAACTGGCGGCTCGCCACGAGGACACCATCCATCTGCTGCTCACCGACGTGATCATGCCCGGGATGAGCGGCCCGCAACTCGCCGACCAGCTGCTCTCGGTCCGCAGAGCCATGAAAGTCCTGTTCATGTCCGGCTACACGGACACAGCCATCGCGCAGCACGGGGTGCTGGAAGCGGGGAAAATACTGATCATGAAGCCATTCTCACGGGAGACGCTCACACAGAAGGTGCGCGAGGCCCTGAACTCCTGAGCCGGATGGGGGGAATGAGGGTTCCCCGGCAGGCGGAATCGAGAGGGGCGGTACCCCTTCCACAACTGGAAACACGGGAAAAAGCGGGGGTTGCCGGGGTGTGAGCGGATGCTAGACTCGAATCGATTCCGCTTCGAAACGATGCGGGTTCCGTATTGGGGACACCTCCCATTCCGGAGCCGCAGGCGGAATCTTAGGCGACGGGGGAGGCCTGGCATGAACGACTCCGAACGCAGAGAAATCGAGGGCAGCGTAGAGGAAGCGTCGAGGGGTTCGGCGGTCCGCAAACCCTACCGGAAACCCACATACCGATTCGAGCAGGTATTCGAGACCATGGCGCTGCAATGCGGAAAGATCGGGGCAACGTCTTCCGCGTGCAGCAGCAATAAGATGGTGTCCTAGACCTCGGTTCGCAGGCTCGCCATGAACACGTTCACGGAAACGCAAGTGCGGCTGGAACTCTCCGCGGAGATTCTGCGGAAGGGGGAACGGCTGAGCCTGCGGGTGAACGGGTCGAGCATGCTGCCGTCGCTGTTTCCGGGAGACGTGCTGACGTTCCGGCGGTGCGCGCCGGAGGAAATTGTGGTGGGAGACATCGTGCTGTTCATGCGCGAGGGACGGTGCTTCGTGCACCGGGTGTCGGAACGGATGGCGGGAGGAGATTCGGCGCGGCTGCGGACGCGAGGGGACGCGCTGCCGTCGTGCGACCCGCCGCTGGTGGAGACGGAAGTGCTGGGGAGGCTGGCGACGGTGGAACGGAAAGGGCGGCGGCTGGCGCCGCCGCGGCTGGGCCCGGTGAGGAGCCTGGTGGCAGGACTGGTGAGACGGTCGCCGTGGGCGGCGCGTGCGCTGCTGGCGGCACAGAAACGGTTTTGAGGAGAGGGAAGCACGGGATGCGCGCGCAGGCTACCACATCGGCGGCAAAACTGCGGACCATGGCGCGCCCGAAACCCCGCCCCGGCCCCGGGGCACGGGGGTTGACCATCGAAATCGGGGGACTGGCCATCCGGCTGAACGCGCGGGAAGCGGAATTCCGCGAGGCGCTGGCCGCGCGGTACTCCAATTTTGTGCGCCCCGAATGCACGGCGGCGATTGAATTCGACCTGGAGGCGGCGGAAGGGGAGCCGGTGGATTCCGAGCAGGGGCTGGAAGTGGTGAGCGAACGGGGGCGCTGGCTCGTGTGGCGGAACGACTTCCGTGCGTCGTTTGACCTGGGGACGAGGCTGGGGCGGCTGGCCTTCCGGCCCAATCCGTACTCGGTGGATACGCTGTTGCGCGTGGTGCACTCGCTGCTGCTGGCGCCGGCGGGGGGATTGCTGCTGCACGCATCGGGAGGAATCCGGGAAGGGCGGGGGTATCTCTTCTCGGGAGTATCGGGCGCGGGAAAAACGACGATGGCGCGGCTGGCGCCGGCGGACGTGCGGCTGCTGACAGACGAGATTTCGTACCTGCGGAGGACGGAAGATGGATTCCGGGTGTTCGGGACGCCGTTTTCGGGCGAGCTGGGGATCCAGGGAGAGGACGTTTCGGCGCCGCTGGCGGCCATCTACCTGATCGAGCACGGGCCGGAAAACCGGATGACGCTGGTGCCGGAGGCGGAGGCGGCGCGGAGGCTGATGCGGAATACGCTGTTCTTCGCGCGGGACGCGGAGCTGGTGGATGGGGTGTTCTCCACGGTTTGCGTGCTGGTGGGCCGGGTGCCGGTGTTCCGGCTGGAGTTTGTGCCCGACGGGCGGGTGTGGGAGTTCGTGCAATGAGCCCGACGTACATCGCGCGAAGCTCGGCGGTGGCGGCACGGCGGCTGGGAGATGAGATGGTGGTGATGTCGGCGCTGGATTCGACGCTGTTCTCGTTGAGCGAAGTGGGCGCGATCCTGTGGGAATGGGCGGACGGGCGGACGCCGCTGGAGCGCATCGTGCGGGAGCGGGTGTGCACGGCGTATGAGGTGGACGAGCAGACGGCGCTGGGGGACGCGGAGGAATTTGTGCGCGCGCTGGCGACGCACGGGATCCTGGTGGTGTCCGGGGAGCCGATCGAACCGGCGGCAGAGCCGGGAGGGGCGCGGCCGTGAGTCTGATGGAGCACGTAGTGCGGAAGGCGCTGCTGCTGGGCGTGCCGTTTACCGTGCACGTGGACCTGACCTACCGGTGCAACGAGCGCTGCGAGCACTGCTACCTGGAGCACGACGACAAAGGGGAAATGACGGCGGGAGAGTTCGCGCGGCTGTTTGCAGAGCTGGCGGATGCGGGAGTGTTCTTCCTGACCGTGAGCGGCGGGGAACCCATGCTCCGGCGGGATTTTTTCGAGATCATCGCGAGCGCGCGAAAGCACCAGCTGAACGTGAAGGTGAAGACGAACGCGGTGCTGGTGCGCGAGGCGGAAGCGCGGCGGATGCGGGAACTGGGGGTGGAGCAGACGCAGGTGAGCGTGTACTCGCACCGGGCGGAAGCGCACGACGCGGTGACGAAACTGCCGGGGTCGTTCCGGCGGACGGTGGAGGGGATCCGGGCGCTGCGCGCGGCGGGGCTGAAGGTGGCGGTGAACTGCGTGATGATGCGGGACACGCTGGGAGACCGGAAGGGAGTGGCGGCGCTGGCGCGGGAACTTGGCGCGACATTCACGGCGGACCCGACCATCACGCCGATGATGAGCGGAGACCGCGGGGTGCTGGAGCTGCGCATTGCGGGGTCGGAGCTGCCCGGACTGTTCCATGATCCGGAGCTGGTGGGCGACGTGGATTCGTTCTGCACGCCGCCGGGCCCGGTGGGAGAGGACGACCGGAACGCGGTGCCCTGCAGCGCGGGCAATTCGGCGTGCTACGTGTCGCCGTACGGAGACGTGTATCCGTGCGTGCAGTTTCCGCTGCCATCGGGGAACGTGCGGCGGCAAAAGTTTGCGGACATCTGGCGGCATTCGCCGCAGCTCAACGAAGTACGGGCGATCCGGCTGAGCGACCTGCCGGTGTGTTCGACGTGCGCGCACGTGGGGACGTGTACGCGGTGCCCGGGGCTGGCGTGGACGGAAGGAAACATGCGGGGCCCGTCGTCGGTGGACTGCGAAAAATCGTTCTACCGGACGGGCGTGCCGAGTGCGAATATGTTGGCGAGAGGCTTGGTGGCGTTTCCGACGGGCATCGCCGAGCCCGCGCTGGCCGCGTATGCGCCGGGCGGGCGTCCGGCGGTGGGACTCGTTCAGATCGCACCGCTGCCTCCAACCGCCGCGTGACGCGCACCAACGAGAACGAACTCGCCCGGGAGCTTCTGTCGCTGTGCCTTCCCTCCGCACGATCCGCACCGGGGACGGCCGTGTGCGCGCCCGCGGGCGCAGCGGTGCCGGACTGGGAGGCGCTGGTCCGGCTGGCCGTGGAACAGGGCGTGGCGCCGCTCGTCGCCGTACGGACGCGGCAGTTGCGGCTGCCCGTGGCGGCACGCGAGCGGTTGGAATCCATCTACAGCGCGAACAGTATCAGGAACCTGCGGCTGGCGGCGGAGGAGCGGCGGATCTCGGCGGCGCTCTCCGGGGCTGGACTGCGGCACTGGCCGCTGAAAGGGCCGGGGCTGAGCGAACGTCTGTATGGCGACATCGGGGTGCGGCAGGTGGCGGATGTGGATTTGCTGGTGGAACCGGCAAGCCTGGCGCGAGCGGACGCGCTGCTGGCCGGGCTGGGATACGCACGGCAGAGCTCGGGCGCGATCGAGAATTTGGCGCGGGCGCAGGAACTGCTGTATGTGCGGAACGGCACGACGCCGGCGATCTACCTGGACCTGCATCAGCGGCTGCTGCCGTATGTGCGGCGCGACGCGCTGGCGGCGAACGTGTTTGCGGCGGGGATGACGCGGGAAAACCTGCTGCTGTATCTGTGCGCCAACCAGATCACGCACCGGTTTGCGCGGCTGCGGTATTTGTGCGACGTGGCTGCGTTTGTGGGGCGGGAAGGCGCGGCGGTGGATTGGGACGCGGCCGTGGCGCTGGCCAGGCGGATGCCGTGGGGGCCGGGGATTGGATTCGCGCTGGAGTGGGCGGCGGAGTACGTGCCGGGCGCGATTCCGGCGGAGGTGTTGCGGGCGCTGCGGCGGAATCCGCTGGGAGACATGCTGCTGCGGCACTCGCTGGGGAGCGGGGCGGCAGAGGCAGCGACGCGCACGCGGGTGCTGGACGGGCCGGGGGGCGCGGGAGTGAGCCTGGGGGCGGCGTATCTGGGGCGTCCCACAGCGGCGAGCATTGCGTGGCAGATGATGTTTCCTTCGCGGGCGTACCTGCGGGAGCAGACGGGGGCGGCGGAAGGGCAGCGGCTGGCCGGGGCGTATGCGGCGCGCCTGCTTCGGAAAATTCCCGGTGCGCTGCGGCAATTCCTCAAACCGGCGCCTTGACATGCGGAGTGATCGAGTGAGGAGAGGAGAGCGGCCGGAAATTCCATGACAATCTCGGCCCCCTCTCAAAGAATGCGCGACTGGCTGAGCGTGGCAGGGGCTATAGCGATCGGACCCGCCTTTCAGGTGACCGGCTATGCCGGCAATTTCGTGTTCGGGGCGGCGGCCTATTTCTACTTCTGGGTTTGTGCGTGCGTCATTCCATTGCTGGTCTGGAGCGCCCTGCGGCTCAGGATCGCTGTGTGGCAGATCGCGGTTCTGTCCATGGCCCTGTCCGTCGTGGGAGATAACCTGCGGCTGCATGCGATCCGTGGCCGGGAGATGCTGCAGGTGGGATATGGCTTTTGGGTGCTGGGGACACTGCTTTCGTCGCCGTTCCCGCTCTACCTCTTGCTGAGGCCGCTGCCACGCGGGCGGAAAATTCTAGCTGGTATCGGGGCTTTGGTGGTGGGGTGGGCGCTCTATCTGAGCTTCGGGCTGTTCATGCCGTGAGCGGCGCCGCGAGGCGGATGGACAGACGGGAATCCCCGTCCCGGTCCATTTGACACTCACATCTTGACAATCAAGAGCAGTCCTGCTAGCGTTTCTGCACGCACGCTGCAGGAGGCGCGATGGACGATTCCAACACAGATGTGATTCAGGGAACGCTGGACATGCTGATCCTGAAAACGCTGAGCCTGGAGCCGATGCACGGCTTCGGGATTGCGCGGCGGGTCGGACAGATTTCGCGGGGCGTGTTCAAAGTAAATCCGGGGTCGCTGCTGACGGCGCTGGAGCGGCTGGAACGCGCGGGCTGGGTGGATTCGGAATGGCGGCAGACGGAAAATTCGCGGCGGGCGAAGTTCTACACGCTGACGCGCGGGGGGCGGAAGCAACTGGAAGTGGAGACCGAGCAGTGGATGCGGCGGGCGGGCGCCATCGCGCGCCTGCTGAAAGCGGAAGGCTGAACGCATGTCGGTGTGGCGCCAATTGACTCGCGGGCTTCGCGTGCTGACGCGGCGCGCGGATGCCGACCGCGAGGTGGCCGACGAGGTGGAGCATTTTCTGGAGCACGATGCGGCGGAGCGGGAGGCCGCGGGGTTGACGCCGGAAGCGGCGCGGAGGGCGGCGCAACTGGAATACGGGAACCGGACACAAATGCGGGAGGAGGTGCGCTCGGCCGGTTGGGAGAACGTGCCGGCGAGCGTGGCGGCGGACGTGCGCTACGCGGCGCGGAGGCTGAGGCGGAGCCCGGGATTCACGGCGGTGGCGGTGATGACGCTGGCGCTGGGGCTGGGGGCGTGCACGGCGATTTTCAGCGCGGTGTATCCGATCCTGTTCGAGCCGCTTCCTTACCCGGAGCCGGGGCGGATCGAGATGATCTGGGATTCGAACGGGGGCGAACGGGCGGACGTGACGTTTCACACCTGCCGGGAGGTGGCGGAGCGGAATCATTCGTTTGCAGCCACGGCAGCGGCGGACGCGCCGCTATGGCAGCCCACGCTGACGAGCGCGGGCGACACGCACCCGGAGCGGCTGGACGGGCAGCGGGTGACGGCCGATTACTTCCGCGTGCTGGGAGTGCGTGTGGCGATAGGGCGCGACTTCGCGGCTTCCGACGACGTGCTGAACGGGCCGAAGGTGGTGATTCTAAGCGACGCGCTGTGGCGGAGGCGATTCGGGGCGGACCCGGGCATCGTTGGGCGGCAGATCATTCTGGACGGGGAGTTGTGGACGGTGATCGGGATCCTGCCGCGCGGGTTCGACAACGTGATTTCGGCGGCGGCGCGGATCTGGCGGCCGATGCAATACGACACGGCGCAGGCGGCCAACTTCAGCACGAGGGAGTGGGGACATCACCTGGTGATGGTGGGACGGCTGCGTGCGGGCGTGACGGAGGAAATGGCCGGGCGGGACCTGAACGAAATCGCGCGCAATCCGCGGGGGGAATTTCCGCGGCCGCCGTGGGCGGACTTGAAACTGGGATTCATCGCCAGCCCGCTGCAGGTGGAAATAACGCGGACGGTGCGGCCGGCGCTGCTGGCGATTGTGGGAGCGGTGCTGCTGGTGCTGGCGATCGCGTGCGTGAACGTGACGAATTTGTTGCTGGCGCGCGGGGTGCAGAGGCAGGGCGAAATGGCGGTACGGGTGGCGCTGGGGGCGGCGCGAGGGCGGCTGGTGCGGCAGCTTCTGACGGAGAGCCTGCTACTGGCGGGGGCGGGGGGAGCGCTGGGGCTGGTGGTGGCGCAATTCGCAGTGGGCACGCTGGTGGCCATCGCGCCAGTGGATTTGCCGCGCGCGGGAGCGATTGCGGTGAACGGCGCGGTGTTCGCGTTTGCGCTCGGCGTGACGACGCTGATCGGACTGGCCGTGGGCGTGGTGCCGGCGATGCACGCGACGCGGAGCGACGTGCAGACGCGGATGCGGCAGGTGTCGCGGCACGCCATTGGGGGGCATCAACTGACCAGGCGTGTGCTGGTGGTGGCGGAGGTGTCGCTGGCGCTGGTGCTGCTGGTGGGAGCGGGGCTGCTGCTGCGCAGCCTGGGACTGCTGCTGGCCATACCGCCGGGATTCCATCCGGACCACGTGCTGACGATGCAGGTGCAGGAGTCCGGGCATAAATTCGACGCGGCGGAGGTGCAGTACCAGTTTTTCGAGCGTGCGCGGGAGGCGGCGGAGCGGGTGCCCGGGGTGACGGCGGCGGCGTTTACGAGCCAGTTGCCGCTGAGCGGGGATATCGACGGGTACGGCGTGGAATTCCAGAACGATCCGAACCCGGGCGACGACGGGAGCGTGTTCCGCTACGCGGTGAGCCCCAGCTATTTCGAAACGATGGGAATACCGCTGGTGCGCGGGAGGCTGCTCAATGCGCACGACACGGCGGGGAGCGCGCGGGTGGTGGTGATCAGCCAGTCGCTGGCGGAACGGAAATTTCCGGGGCGGGATGCGCTGGGCCAGGAACTGCGGCTGGGCTCGGGGGTGGGCAAAAAGGACGAGCCGTGGGCGACGATCGTGGGAGTGGTGGGGAACGTGAAGCAGTTGTCGCTGGCCTTTGGGAATACGGACGCGGTGTACATGACGCCGAGGCAGTGGTACTGGGTGGACAATCCGATGTCGCTGGTGATCCGAACTTCGGGCGACGCGGCGGCGCTGGCGCCGGCGGTGCGGCGGGCCATCTGGTCTGTGGACAAAGACCAGCCGATCGTGCGGGTGGCGACGATGGACGAGATGGTGGCGAACTCGGAGGCGCAGCGGCGATTCGCGCTGCTGATCTTTGAAGCTTTTGCGGTGGTGGCGCTGGCGCTGGCGGCGATCGGAATTTACGGAGTGATTTCCGGCGGGGTGACCGAACGGGCGCGGGAAATCGGAGTGCGCGCGGCACTGGGGGCGACGCGGAGCGGAATCGCCGCGCTGGTGCTGCGGCAGGGGCTGGCGCTGACGGGAATCGCTGTGGTGGTGGGCCTGGCGGGAGCGATGGCGGCGAGCGAGGCGCTGGCCTCGCTGCTCTATGGAGTGTCGCGGCTGGATGCAGCGACGTATTTCGGCGTGGCGGGACTGCTGCTGGGCGTCTCCGCGATCGCCTGCTGGGCGCCGGCGTGGCGTGCCGCGCGGATCGATCCTGCGGTGACGCTGCGGTCGGAGTGAGGGCGAATTCGAGTTTTTGGACTGCCGGGCTTACTGCAGATACTTCACGAACAGCACTTCATTCTGAGCCTCGTTGTAGACGAGATCATCGACCAGTTCGCGGGTCATGAAAATGCCGAGGCCGCCGGGGCGGAGTCCCTTCTTTTCGCGCTCCTCCATGTGGACGGTGGGATCGTCGCCCTCGTAGCCAACGGCGGCATGGGTGAGGCCTTCGAACTTGAAGCCGGGGCCGGGATCGGCGATGCGGTAGATGAGCATGCGCGGGGTGCGCACGAAGGCGACGCGGACTTTGCGGTTGGGGTCGAGCTTGCCGCCCCATTCGACGGCGTTGGTGAGGAGTTCGCGGAAGGCCTGGCCGACGCGGTCGCGGGCCTCCTGCGGGATTTCCAGCTTCAATTGCTCGAGAAAGAGCTGGATGCGGCGAGCGCAATCGAGATCGCAGGGAACCAGCAGCTCGACCCAGGTGGGCTTGGCGGAGAGGACTTCGATGGGCGGAGCTTCGGGACGCTCTTCGAGCGCGTCTTCCACGACTTCGAGGAGCATCTGCGGGTCGACGGGCTTGCGGATGTAGCGGTAAGCCTGTTCCTTGACGGCGCGGAGCATGGCCTCCGGGGTTTCGTCGGAGGTCATGACGACGACGCGCGGAGTGCGGGGCTGCTGGCGGACGAGAGCGAGGACCTCGAATCCGTTCATCTTGGGCATCCAGAGATCGAGGAGCACCAGGTCGAATTTCTTTTTCTTCATGATAGCCAGGGCGGCCTGGCCGTCGGCGGCCACGGTGACGCCGTATTTCTGCTTCTTGAGCAGGCGGCTCACAAAAGCGCGCAGGATGCGATCGTCGTCTGCCACGAGTATCTGCTTCATGGTTTCCTCCGTTTCGGGGTGCGGGCCGGTGCGGGCGCCGCGGAGCGCCTGGCGGTCATGGCGAGGAGGGCCTTGCGAAGCGCGTCGAGGGCTTCGTCCAGCTCCTCGAGGCCCAGCTTGACGCCCTTGCGATCACCGCGGCGGCCCAAATCTTCAAGGCGCGCGGCAGCGGAGCGGGCGGCCAGCGCGCCGAAATGTCCGACGGCGCCCTTCAGGGCATGAGCGGAGCGCGCCAGGCCGTCCGAGTCGCCGCGGCGGGCGGCGCGGCGGACGGAGCCGAGCAGGCGGGGCGCGTCCTTCAGGAACATGCGGGCGAGCTGCGCGGCGAGGCGCGCATCGCCGCCGAAGCGCGCGACGATGGCAGCCTTGGAAAGCGGGTCAGCGGACGCGGCCGGCGGAGCGCCGGTGGTGGATTCGGGCGCCACATCTGTGGAAGCTGCCTCGTGGGAGGCAGCGGTGGATGGCTCGGCAGCAGAGGCGGCGTCTTCCACGGCGCGGTACAGGCCGTCTCTGCCGAAGGGCTTGCGGAGGTGGCCATCCATGCCGGCCTGGCGGATGTGTTCGCGGTCCTCGGTGGAATCGTTGGCGGTGACGGCGAGGATGGGAGTACTTCTGCCGAGGGGGAGCTCGGAGGCGCGAATGGCGCGCGCGGCCTCCAGTCCGTTCATGCCGGGCATCTCTACGTCCATCAGAATGACGTCGAACACGTTTTCCTGCGCGGCGGCCACGGCAGCGCGGCCGCCATTCACGGTCTGGACGCGATGTCCGCGCTGCTCCAACATCTCTTCGATCAATTGGCGGTTGATGGCGAGATCGTCAGCCAGGAGGATGCGCAGGGGACGCTCTGCCTTCTGCGGCTTGCCGGAAGAATCTTCCGCCGGGTGTTCGCCGGCGTGGGGCGGGGCGGCGACGACGGCGAGTTCGCGGTCCGGGGCACGCGCGGGGCGAGGCGCGAGGGGCAAACGAAACCAGAAGCGCGTGCCGCCAGAGGAACGATTCTCGCAGCCCACACCGCCCCCCCAGCGCTCCGCGGTGATTTTGCAGAAATACAGGCCCAGGCCGGCTTTGCCGGTGCTTTCCTTGCCCTTGCCGAAGAGCCGGAAGAGATTTGCGGCGGTGATTCCTTCGGGGAGTCCGGGGCCCTGATCGTCGACGAAGGCGCGGAGGAATTGGCCGTCCGGTTCGACGCCGACGGTGGTGGTGGTCCCGGCGGGACTGTAACGCAGGGCATTCTCCAGAAAATTGGTGAAGAGCCGACGGAGGCGGTCGGGCTCGCCGGTGACGAGCCAGTCGCCGGGGGCATCCAGGCGGGAATCGAGGGCGAGAGTGGCGCCCTGGCTGGAGAAGGCCGCGGCGTACTCCGCGACGACTTCGCGGGCGGCGGTTGCGAGATCGACGGACTGGCGCGGGCCACCGGATTGGAGCGCGGCCATCTCGCTGGAAAATGCCTTGAGGACGTCGCGGATCATGCCTTCCTGCTTGCGGGTCTGGCGGTCGGCGATGTCCACGACCTCGCGGACTTTTTCGGGCGGAAGGCCCATGGTGAGCAGGGAGAGGCAGCCGCGGAGGGCGGTGAGGGGCTGGGAAAGGTCGTGGACGATGCAGTGGAGGAGGATTTCCTTGGTTTGAATTTCGCGGCGGAGGCGTTCGTGGGCCAGTTTTTCCTCGCGGGCGGTCTGGAGGCGGCTGCTGGTCTCGTCGAAGCGCTGCTGATGATTGGCGATCAGGAGGATGTGGCGGCCATCGACGACACAGGCTTCGGCTTCGAGGGCGACCTCGCGGCCGTCGGCGCCGCGTTCGATCCACGGGCCGGACTCGGCGCGCTCTGCGGGGCTGGAGGTCCAGGCCCGCGCGGCATCTTCCAGAAAATTTTCCAGAAAGGGAGAATAATCCGCGGGCAGGAATTTCCCGCCACCCGCGGCGGCATCGCCGAAGACGCGGCTGAACCACTGCGGCGGAGAGCCGACCGCGGTGAGCGCTCCGCTCCCGGAATCTTCGAAGACGGCGTAGCCCAGCCGGGCGAGGAGCCGCTCGGGCAGGGCCGCCTCCTTCCTCATGGCTTGGGCTCCAGCATCATCGTGGCAAGCGCCTGGAAGGCGCGCTCGACGCCCTGGCCGGTCTTGGCGCTGCTCTCGAGGTGCCGCCAGCCGCGGGTGCGGAGGTCTTCGAGCATTTCGGGGGTCACTTCCCAATCGGCGGCGAGGTCCACTTTGTTCACGACCAGGACGGCGGGCGCAGCATCCGGCCCGGACTGAACGCGAGCGTGGATTTCCAACGCTTTTTCGAAAGTGGCGCGGCGTGTGCCGTCGGCAACGAGCAGATAGCCGTTGGCGCCGCGGAGGTAGGACATGCGCAGCTTCTGGAAGTCGTCCTCGCCGTAAATGTCCCAGAGCATCATGATGACGGTGTGGGCGCCGACCTGAATCTGCTTTTTGTCCACTTTGACGCCCACCGTGGTGAGGTACTTGTCGTCGAAAATGCTCTGGACGTAGCGGCGAACCAGGCTGGTCTTGCCCACCGAGAAGGAGCCGAGCATGCAGATTTTCTTTTTGTATTCCACGGGAGATTCGCCTCAGGGCTGGCCGCCGGGAGCGGGCCGGAGGGCGTGAAAGGTAACGCAGCGATTGATCTGGCGCTCGGCTTCGCTGCCTTCACTGGCGAGGGGCTCGGTGCTGCCGACGCTGCGCGGCTGAAAGACGGAAGCGGGGAGTCCGGCGCGGACGAGGGCCTGGGCGACGCGGGCGGCGCGGTACTGGCCGAGGCGCTGGTTGGCAGAGTCGGGGCCGGTGGAGTCGGTGTGGCCGACGACTTCGACGGAAAGGCCGGCGCCCATGTCGCGGGCGAGGCGGTCCAGGGTCTTCAATTCCGCGGTCACGGCGTCGAATGTGCCGCGCTGATCGGGGCGGATTTCCGCGGAGCCCTCGTTGAAGAGGAGGCGAGCGGCGGCCAGGGCGCCGCGCGTGCGGACGAATTCGCTCTGACCGGGGAGGAGAAGCCCGGTGGTATCCAGGGCGCGGACGCCGGCAATCATGGGCGCGCGAATTTCGAGCTGGCGAATCCATTCGGCCTGGGCCTCGCCGTGGACGCGGAGGACTCCGCCTTCCGCGAGGATGCTGACGCCGGGGGGAGGGGCGAGCAGGGCGTTCGCGCGTTTGGTGACCAGGGCATCGTCCAGCGAATAGTAGCGGCCCAACTGGAAATCGGCGAAGGCGGGATCGAGGCCCTGCTTTTCGAGCAGGAGGTAGGGGTCCTCGCTCTGGGGGTCACGCATACCGAGGATTTCGTAGTAGCGGCTGAACCAACCGCGGTGCACAGAAGTGATGGTGTAGCCGGGCTGCTGGCGCAGCACGCCGGCAAAACGCGCCCAGCGCCAGTCCTGCACGCCGAGAAACAGGCGCCAGAGGACGAAGACCGCGGCGACCGCGGCCAGGGAGTATGTGAAATACGGCCGCGGGGGAGGCATGGTGTGCTGGCGGCGCTGGGAGGCGAAGGATTCGGCCAGAAGGTCTGCGGCGGGATCGAAGCCGGACACGTCGCCATTGAAGGCGTCCAGGCGCCGGCCGTAAATCGCGTGGACGCGCTCGAGGACCTCGCGAAGCTTCATGCGGTAGCCCTGCGGGGCATTGCCGCGGATGACGGCCACCAGAAGAGCCTTGGGCCCCTGCTCGACCCAGCAATTGAGGTCACCCAATTGGAAGCTTTCGAGCGCTTCGTTCTGGCCGGCGCGCATGGCGTCGCGCGCGTAGTCCTGCAGGGCGGACATCATGCCGGACATCATGTCCGCGTCGCCGGCCTCGGCTTGCGCCGCGACTTCCGGCGCCACGACGCGATGGAGCAGCAGGCTCGTCTGGCGGTGAATCAGCAGGACCTGTTCCACGCGGTAGACGAGGCTGTGGAGCAGGGTGACTTCGCTAAAGGATTTTCCGGTGCGGAAGGCTTCGATGCGCCAGCGGATTCCCTGGATGGAAAAGCTGTGCTGCATGGCCTGGTCGAAGGACTGGACGAGGGCGCGGAAATATTCGGTGATGGCGCGGCGGATGGAGGGGCCCATGGCGGGGAAAAGGGCCTCGGCGACGATCTGGGGATCGCGCTCGACGGATTCCTTGAGGGTGCGCTCGACGGTGGGGCGCAGGGCCTCGGTGAGCTGCTCATCGGCGCCTTCTTCGCCGCGGAGGCGGACGGCTTCGGGGAGGACTTCGCTGACGTCGCGGGAACGCTGGCCGAAATCGTGGACGCGCTCGCGGAGGGCGAGGAGTTCGTCGCGCTCGGCGTGAAAGAGGATGTCGCGGAGCTCGGCCAGGACGGCTTCGTCCTCCGCCGCGGAGGCTTTGCGGGGGGGCTGGGGGTCGCGAGGTGAGGGGGAATCAGGCATCGTCGTGGGGCGCCCGGTATCGCGCGGGGCACCCGAAACCGCGGAACCTGGAACGCGCTGCCCTCCGGCCTACTTCTCGGGCAGCTCGAATTCCTTCTTGAGCCGCAGGGCCACCTCAGAAAACAAGTCGGCCAGCGCGACGCGGTCGGTCAGGTCGGTGCGCAGGGACTGGGATTCCTGGTTGAGCGCGGAGGTGAGCGAGCGGTGCGACTCCTTGATCTCCGTGGAGAGCGACTTGAACTGCTCGAGGATCTTGGCGCGGAGCTCGCCCTGACCGGCGTTGAAATCGTCGTCGAGCTGGGCGATTTTCTTTTCGATGCCCTTGGCAGTATCGCGGAGCTCGCGGCCCAGATCCTTGACGGCTTCGCCGCGCTCGGACTTTTCGGTCTTGAGGCGCTGGCCGAGTGCCTCGGCTTCCTGTTTGACGAAGGACTCGAGCGCGTCGAGGCGCTTGCGCATTTCCTCGCGGAGCGCTTCGGCGTCCTTGATGAGCCTGTCTTCCAGGCGGGCAAAGCGCTTGTCGTAATCGCGCATTTGCGCGCCGAACAGGATGTCGCGGATCTTGTCTACATTGGCGCCTTCGCGCATCTCTTCCGCTGCGACTGCGTGGGATTCATTGTCGGAAGCCATGGTGCGTACCCTCTTCCCTTTCCGCCGGACTGCCACGCGAAGTTTGCGTTTCGCCACTCGCCCCATCCCGGGAGCCTACTACACCCCGCATCGGCGCGGCAATCGCCACGGGCTGCGGCGAGGGAGCGGGGCGGGGCCGGGCCGCGCCGGGGGGGTCAGATGGTCATCTCCATCATGTCCGCGCCCATGACGCACTCGAACGTCATGCCCTTGGCCTTCATGTACTCCCAGCACGCGGCGAGAATGCTGTCGAGGGCGATATCGTCGTGCATGGGATCGTGATGGTAGAGGCAGAGGCGCTTGGCGCCGGCGGCGTGGGCGGAGTCCACGGCATCCTTCCAGGTGGAATGGCCCCAGCCGCGCTTGCGGGTGTACTCCTCCTCGGTGTACTGCGCCTCGCGGATATAGAGGTCCGCGCCCTTGGCGAATTCGTCGACCTCACGGTCCAGGCGGCGGTTCAGATCGTTCACGCCGGCCAGCTTGCAATAGGGCTCGTGGTCGGTGAGGTAGACCAGGGATTTGCCGCCGGCCTCAAAGCGGAAGCCGACGGCCAGGCCGGGATGGTTGAGGCCGAAATGGGTGACGCGAATGTCGCCGAGTTCGAGCGGGCCATCGAGCTCGTGGAATTCAAGCCTGCTCTTCAGGTCGCTGAGCTCGACGGGGAAATAGCTTCCGTCCATTTGGCCGGTGAAGACCTTTTCGAGACTTTTGTCGGAACCACGAAGGCTGTGGATGCGGATGCGGTTGCCCTGATGGTAGGCCGGAAGAAAGAAGGGAAAACCCTGGATGTGGTCCCAGTGCGTGTGGCTGACAAAGATGTCGAGTTCGAGGGCCATCTCGCCGAACTCGCGCTGGAGGGCCAGACCCATCTCGCGGGCGCCCGTGCCGCAGTCGAGCAGGAAGATGCGGGAGCCGCGGCGGACTTCAATGCAGGAGGTGTTGCCGCCGTAGCGGAGAGTCTTGGGGCCGGGGGTGGCGATGGAGCCGCGCGTTCCCCAGAAGCGGAGCAGGAAAGTGAACGCGTTTTTTTCCGCCTCTTCGGCAAGGGTCTCAAGCGTGGTAAAGGCCTCGCAGGTTTTTTCCAGGAGCTCTTCCATTTCGTAGGGCTTGATGAGGTAGGCGTTGGCGCCCATCTCCATGGCCTTCTTGATGTCCACGGGATAGCGCTTGGCGGAGGCGGCGATGATGTAGGTGTCTTTCAGGTCGGGATCGTTGCGGATTTCCTGACAGACGGCGTAGCCGTGAACTTTGGGCATCATCAGGTCGAGGAGGATGACGGGGACGCGCTCGGCGCGGAGTGCCATCAGGCCGGCTTCGCCGTCCGGGGCTTCGAGGACCTCGTAGCCGGCCATCTGCAGGCGCATGGTGGCCAGACGGCGCAGGTCGGCATCGTCGTCGATTACGAGAATTCTCCGGGCCATGGCTAGGGATGCGGATTCTCTCACGGGCGGCGCGGCGTTTCCAGACCCGGAGGCGGATTCCATGGCGTGCGGCGCACCGGGGCGGAGGGCAAAGACGAGGAGATGGGCTATAATTCCTGCGGAACGAGAACGCCCAAGGAGACACAGATGAAGGGCAAATCGGAAGTGATCGAAGTGCTGAACGAGATGCTGCAGGAAGAGCTGTGCGCCATCAACCAGTACATGATCCACGCGGAGATGTGCGAGAACTGGGGCTACAAAAAGCTTGGCGGCTACATCAAGAAGCAGTCCATCGGCGAGATGAAGCACGCGGAAAAGCTGATGGAGCGGGTCCTGTTCCTGGAAGGCATACCGGACGTAAGCAGCATGCCGAAAGTGAAAGTGGGCAAGGACGTGCCGCAGCAGATTGAAAACGATCTGGGACTGGAAAAGGGTGCGGTCGCGTCCTATAACCGCGCCATTGAGCTGTGCCGGAAGCAATCGGACAATGCCAGCGCGGACTTTCTGCTCGTCATCCTGAAGGATGAAGAGGAGCACGTGGATTTTCTGGAGACGCAGCTCGAACTCATCAGCAAGATCGGGCTTCAGAACTACCTGACCGAGCAGATGGGGCCGCTGGGCGAATAGAGGATGGCCTCCGGCGGGCGAAAGGGCCGCGCGGGCGACAGGAGCCGGAACGCGCCGCAGGACTGCTCCCGCCACGGCGCGCGAGCCCTGCGCTACAGGGAATCTGGAGACTAGGACGTCCGTACCATTTTCTTCGTGCGCGCATGCCGATAGCCTGGGAATCTGGCGAGGAGTTTGCGCGTGGAAACCCGCATGCCCCAAAATCGTTCGACTGACCCCAGCCACCGGCGGAAAGTGCGCCTGCTGATCCTGGTGATCCTGGCCTTCGTGCTGGTGGGGCTGTGGACCATCCATCCGGACGCGGTGCGGGCAGCGGTGGAGCGGATGGATACGATGTTCGCCCGCCCGAAGGACGTGTCGCATCAGGCGCCCGCGCACGCGGAGCAGCCAGCGAAGCCCGCCTCCGGAATCTGACCCACCGTACCCAACTCCGCGGCGCACCGCGGGGGCGCTACCGTCGCTACTGCTTCTGCTTGGCCAATTGCCTGGCGACGAACTCGGCGTTGTGTTCCTGTGATTTTCCGCGCGGGATGCTGAGCGTCTTCCAGTTGGGGCCAGCGAGGTGCTTGGCGAGCAAGATGATCTGGCCGATGTGGTCGGAATAGTGGGAGAGGGAGCGCTGGGTGGCTCCGACGACGGAGTAGGGCTCGGCGCGAATGGTGACGGTGCGCTCGAGGTCTGCGGGGCCGAGGGACTCGAGGGTGGAGAGGAGGATGTGCCAGCCCTGCTCCCAGCGCTCGAGCAGCGTGGCGCGCGTGTCGGCAGGGTCGATGCGGAATTCGGCGTCGCGGTCGCGCCAAGGCTTTTCGCCGTCGGAGGAGAGGAAATCGGTCCAGCGGGAGAGCATGTTGCCGGCGATGTGCTTGACCAGGACGGCGATGCTGTTGGTTTCCGGATCGAGCGCGGCGAAGAACTGCTCGTCGCTGACCTGCGCCATGGCGCGCTCGGCGGCGCGCTTGAGCGAGCGGAGTTCGCGTAGTGTGGCGGCAGCAAATGCTCCGGGCATGAGAATTCCCTCCCCTGGCTGCTTCCGGCGCGCCATTGTAGCGCGGCGGGGAGCGTCCGCGGCGGCCGGACCTGCATGCTAAACTTCCGGCGATGAATCCGAAACCAGCGAGGGTGGAGTTCGATCGGAACCTGGAATCCGCGTGGACGCTGCCCTCGCGGCTGTACACGGACCCGGCCGTGCTGGAGCTGGAGAAAGAGAAAATCTTCCTGCGGACGTGGCAACTCGCGGGGACGACGCGGGAGGCGTGCGGCGAGGCGGGCGGTGCGGCAAGAACTCTCGCCGATCCGGAAACGTATCATTGCGCGGACGTGGCGGGGGAGCCGGTGGTGGTGTGCCGGGACGCGGGAGGAACGCTGCGTGCGTTTTCCAACGTTTGCCGGCACCGCGCGGGGCCGATTGCGGAGGGAGCGGGGTGCCGGAAAACGCTGCAATGCGGCTATCACGGGTGGACGTACACGCTGGACGGGAGGCTGATCGGCACGCCGGACGTGGAGGGAATGGAATTTTTCGACCGCAGCACGATGGGCATGGTGCCGCTGGGGCTCGAGGAGTGGGAGCAGTTCGTGTTTGTGAATTTCGACCGCGAGGCGGTGCCGCTGGCGGAGTTCCTGGAGGACATACCGGAGCGGGCGGGGCGATTCGCGGTGGGCGAATTCGAATTCGCGGAGCGGCGGGACTACCTGGTGGAGTGCAACTGGAAAGTGTACGTGGACAATTATCTGGAGGGCTACCACATCCCCATCGCGCATCCCGGGCTGATGCGGGAGATTGATTACGCGGGATACCGGGTGGAACCGCGGAGGTATTCTTCGCGGCAGATCGCGCCGGTGCGGCCGAAAGAAGGCGCGGAGGCGGCGGGGGAGCGCGTGTACGGAGCGCCGGGGCAGGAGGAGGCGCTCTACTACTGGGTGTTTCCCAACCTGATGCTGAACCTCTATCCGGAAAATCTGCAGGTGAACGTGATCGTGCCGCTGACGCACGAGAAAACGCTGACGAGATTCGAGTGGTATTACCCGGACGCGAACTCTGCGGCGGCGAGGGAACGGATGCATCGCGCCGTGGAATTCAGCCACCAGGTACAGAAGGAAGATATACACCTGTGCGAAGCGGTGCAGCGGGGGCTGCGGTCGGCCACGTATGACCGGGGGAGATATTCGGTGAAGCGGGAGAATGGAGTGCACCACTTCCATTCGCTCCTGGCGGAATTTCTGGAGCGGTGAGTCGGGCGGAACAGGCGCCAACCGCGGAGAAGAGCCGCAGGGGTTGGCCCTGCGCTACATGGCGCGGCGTTCGAGAAACATGGGCATGCCGTTGCGCGGGCGCAGAGTGACGGCGGGCCAGAGAACGGGCTGATAGCCGGGGGCCAGGCGCATGCGCCACTGCTGCGCGAGCGTGGCGAGAATCAGAATACCTTCCATCCAGGCGAAGCCTTCGCCGATGCACACGCGGTTGCCGCCACCGAAGGGATAGTAGGCGAACTTGGGACGCGCGGCGCGCGCCTCGGGCGTCCAGCGGTCGGGGTCGAAGCGCATGGGGTCCGGATAGAAACGCGGGTCGCGCTGAATGACCCACTGGCTGGAGAGCACCACGGAGTGCTTGGGAACTTCGTAGGGTCCGAAGGCGTGATCCTCGAGCGTCCAGCGGCCCACGGCATAGGCCGGGGGATAGAGCCGCATGGCTTCCGCCAGGACGCGCTCCGTGTACGGGAGCGCGGGGAGATCGTCGGGCGAGGGGAGGCGGCCGGCGAGCGAGGAATCGAGCTCGGCGTGGAGGCGCGCCTCGGCTTCCGGATGGTTGGCGAGGAGATAGAAGGCCCAGGTGAGCGCGTTGGAAGTGGTTTCGTGACCGGCGAGGATGAGAGTGATGGATTCATCGCGCAACTGGTTGTCGGTCATGCTGCCGCCGTCGCCTTCGGTGTCCTGAGCGGCGAGGAGCATGGAGAGGAGGTCGCCGTGGTCGCGGCCTTCGGCGCGGCGTTCGCGGATGATGCGGCGGACGATGGCATCGACGCGAAGGCGGGCGCGGCGGAGGCGCATCATGCCGGGCAGGGGCAGGCCCTCCAGCTGACGCGCGAAGGGCATCATCATGATGCGGAACATCTCCAGCATGGTTTCCAGCGACTGGGCGATCTGGGCGGAATCCACGGTGAGGTCGTAATCGAAGAGGGTTTTGCCGACCACGCGGAGCGTGAGCGACATCATCTCGGCGTGCAGGTCCACGCGCTGGCCGTGCTTCCAGCGATCTCGGCAGGCGCCGGCGTATTCGGCCATGAGGGAGCCGTAGGCGGCAATGCGCTGGCGGTGAAAGGCGGGCTGCGCGAGGCGGCGCTGGCGGAGGTGGAAATCGCCCTCGCTGGTAAGCAGGCCTTCTCCGAGCACGGGCTTCATGGACTTGATGGCCGGACTCTTTTCGAATTTGTGGGCGCTGGTGACCAGCATGTCGCGGATGTAGTCCGGATGATTGATGAAGTAAACGCGGCGCCAGAGGGCGGGTAGAAAGACGACGTCGCCGTAGCGAGCGGCATCTTCCAGCATGACGAGCGGGCGGCGCAGCAGGCGGTAGAAGGTCAGCAATCCGCGCGCGGGCGAGGGGCCGGGCGGGCGCTGCAGGGCGCGGGCGGCGAGGGCCTGGTTGGAAGTGGCCTGTGTGGACATGGAGGTTCAAATTCTACTGCATACGGTGCGCGCAACATATTCGTGAGGCGATTCATCTAAACAGAGTAAAGAAGTTTTTCGCCCCAATTCGAGGAACCCATGAAACCCCATACCATCAGCCTCAAACTCGCGGCCGGGCTGCCGCTGGCCCTGGTTACCGCGTTTTCCGCCGCAGCGGTGGCGCAGCAAAGGCCCGCTGCGGAAGGCGTGCCGGTTCGCATCACGGTGACCGCCGCGTCGCGGGCGAAGGGCCAGGAGCCGCCGGCGCTGTCCAAATCGGACATTCTGATTTATGAGAATCACGACCGGCGTCCGGTACTGGAGGCGGTGCGGCAGACGGGAGCGAACAACAAACTCGATCTGTACATCGTTGTGGATGACTCGGTGACCTCCGACGTGACGCTGGATTACACGGACGTGAAGAGCTTCGTTCGCGAGCTGCCGACCGCGGCGCGCGTGGGAGTGGCCTACGCCCTGAACGGGACCATCACGGTGGCGCAGGACCTGACGAGCGACCGCGAGGCCGCAATGAAAAGCCTGCGGATCCCGCTGGGCCGCTTCGGGGCGGGCGGAGGAATCTATCTATCGCTCGCGGACATGGCCAAACGGCTGCCGCCGGACCTGGACCGGCGCCGGGCGATCCTGTTTCTGAGCAGTGGGATTGACCTGTACCGCGGGATCGACGAGACCTACCCTGGACGGAACGTGGACCTGGGAACGGCAATCGACCGCCTGGACCGCTCGGGCATCACCGTGTATCCGATCTACGTTTCGCCGGCGGCGCATTTTCTGCGCAACCTGTTCCTGATCAACAACGGGCAGAGCTGCCTCTCGCGGCTGGCGGATGAGACGGGCGGCGAGGCGTACTTCCAGGGATTCCAGACGCCCGTGTCGATGAAGCCATTTCTGGAGGAAATGGCGCGCCATCTGGATAACCAGTACATGGTGACCTTCGCGGCAAAGGCGCGTTCGAAATCGGGCTATGCGTACATTCGCGTGGCGACGGAGCTGAGCGGCGTGGACATTACCGGACCCGACCGCATCTACGTGCCCGCGGAAAAATAACGGCGATTGGCAGCCGAGCCGCCATGATCCGCTGGATGGACGGGGCGGATTCCAGGGCGGGGTGCGGGTGGAGGAAGTCTCGTTCCCATACCGTGGGCGGCAAGCCAGGGAGCTAGTGCCCAGCCATCCGCTGGTATTCCGGAGGCAGGGGTTCAAGCGTGAGGAGATCGAGAAAGGCCGGAATTTCGCGCGGGGGCCAGTCCGCCGCGTTACCAGTGAAATTGGGCGGAGAATAGGACGCGAATTGGACGGACTTTGAACGGAGGGGGTAGGCAGCACAGGAGTCACCGGCAAACGTGGCGTAGAAGGATTTGTGATCGAGAGCCGGAAACCATCCGCGGGTGGAAAGGCTGCCGCGGCTCCAGGGTTTGCGGCTGGCCCAGACTCCCAGTTGGCGCAGAACCGTCACTTGGAGTACGACGCCGGGGTCCCGCTGGAGGCGCGAACGCGCATCCTGCTCCCAGCCAGGGCGCGGCTGGGCCCAGGTGACTCCGG
>Ga0335081_10003306_pt1 | contig 25334 bp, 22 predicted proteins | sample Lox_Sample_35_FD_206713 | JGI IMG/M metagenome (GOLD analysis project Ga0335081, IMG submission 206713) | Soil microbial communities from Loxahatchee National Wildlife Refuge, Florida, United States - Lox_Sample_3.5 | ecosystem: Environmental > Terrestrial > Soil > Wetlands | place: USA...
CGCGTTGTGCTCGCCGCCGCGCCAGCGTTTGCATCCAACGCGGCGGCCAAGGGCCTGCCTCACTGGCGCCCGGGCCGAACGCCTGGGCCTGCTCGGTACGGGCCGTTGCCGCTCTGGCCCGTCGTTCCCTCCCGCGCCGCGCGCCGCGCGGCGCGGACATTCGGGCGCTGCTGCTCCGCCGGCTGCGGCAGCTGGCCCACCGCCGCGGGCTGCGCGCGCGTAGCCTGAGCGGTACGAGCCGCCGCGACAGGACCGGTTGGCGCTCCCGGAGGCGGCGGCGCGGCCGCGAGCGTGGTCTTCGGGCCCGGAGCCACTTTGAGGATCAGATCCTCCTTATCGTCGCCGGCGATGAACTGCACGCGATCGGGCGTCACCAGCGCCACCTTCATGCCGTTGATATCGTCGCCCTGGCGCACCACCCGCGTCTTGCCGTTTGCCATCTCCTTGAGGAAGGCGACATGAGTCTCGCCGCTCACCGTCGTTCCCATGAGTTGAAACGCGCCGTGCGCGATCTGGCGCGGGCCGTCGTTGCCGGCGGCGGGCGGCGCGGGTCGCCGCGTCGCGTTGAACAATGTCCGCTGCACGGTCTCCGAATGCGCCGCGAGTCCCCCCTCGATCTGATAGTCCGGCAGCGCCGCCACGCTCAGCGGCTTCGGCTCGGCCGGCGCCGGCGCGGAGGGAACGCGCACGATCTGCCGACCCCAGTCGGTCTCCCAGCCGATGACCAGCGCCAGGGCCACGATCGGCGCCAGCCACAGCGTCCAGCCGCGCAGCCTCGGTCCCCGAACCGCCTGCGGCAGTGCGCTCACTTCTTCTCGCCTTCCTGGAACGTAAAACCGCTGACGTCGAGCATCACGGAGAGCTCCGGCTCGGCGCCCGGCGGCGGCTTGAAACCGCGGAACGCATTGAGCGGGCGCACCGTGATGTTGTCGACGAGCGCGTACGGGACCTGCGTCTCGAGCGTGTACAGAATCTTCTGCAGATTGGGCGTCGTGGCGAAGAGCTGCACGCTCACGCCGATCTGCCGGAAGTGCCCTTCCTCGCGCGGCTGCGCGATCTGGATCGTCGTGATGCGCCCGCCGTTGTTCTCGATCGCGGCGCGCACCATGTCCTGCAGCTCGGCGCCGGCGAGATTCGGCGCCACGTTCTGCAGGAAGAAGCGCCGCCCGTTGCGCGCGCGCACCGCGTCGAGCGCGTTCTTCAGCTCCGGCGTCTGCGCGGCGACCCGTCGATAGACGTCGAGGCGTTGCTGCAGTGCCTCGATCGCCGCGTCGTAATGCCGGTGCAGGAGCAGAAACGGCGCCAGCAGAACCCCAACGGCGAGCACGACCGCCGCGGCGAGCAGCGCGACCGCCAAGATGCGGCTCTGACGGGGCGGCAGCGGCAAAGCGATCACGGCCATCAGTCCTCGTCGCTCTTCGGTGCGTCGTTCGCCGGCTCGTCGGCTTCGTCTTCGCCGCCACCGGCGTCCGATGGCGGCTGCGGCGGAACCGCTTGGATCGCGGCCGGCGCCGCGCTCGCGGGGGCGGCTGGAGGTGGTGCGGGGCCGGCGGCTGCCGCCGCTGGCTGCGCACGGCGCAGCCCTGGCGCGCGGCGCGGTGCATTGAGCTGCGGATTGGCGGGCACTACGGCAGGCGCATTGGGGAGGGGACCGAAGCCCTGCGCCGCGCCGGCGGGCGCTTCGACCGGCGCTGGCGGGGCGGCCGTCGCGGCGGCCGCGTTACCGGGCACCGCCGGGGCGGGCGCCGGTGCCGTACCCGCTGCAGCGGCCGCGGAGGGCGATGCCGGGCTCGCCGTCGCCGAAGCGGCGCTCGTTCCCGGAGCGGATGCGACGGGCGGCGCGTCCATGTTCAACGCGACCGAAGCCGGCGGCGACGCAGCGCGCAGCCGCGCGCCCAGATCGAAGATCTCGCCGCTGCTGCCCTGGATCTTGGTCGTGGGCGAGCGCGGCGTCACGCCCTCCACCAGCTTCGAGTCCTCGAGCAGCGCGATCAGCTTGCCGGCGTTCGCCGACTCGCCCCGCAGATAGACGTCGCGCTGGGCGTCCTTGCCGCGGCCGCCGCTCTTGATCTCGAATTGCGTGAGCCAGGTATCGTCCGGAAGCACCTTCGTGATTTCGTCGAGCACGTGGACCGCGCTCGGATAGGCGTATTTCTTGGCGAGGATGAAGTTGTAGTCGCTCTGCATGCGCTCGAGCTGCTGCCGAAGCTTGTCGGCGACCTCCGCCTGCTGTCCCGCCTCGGCGCTCAGCGCGGCGAGCGCGATCGCGTACTGGCGCTTCTGGACGAGAGGAACGAACACGGTTGCGGCGACGAGCAACGCGACCAGCGCGATGGGTGCCCACACCTGCCAGCGCCGCCAGTGCAACGGTCGCGGCCGCGCGCCGTTCGGCAGCAGATTGAGGCGAGTCGAGGACGTGGTGGGCGGTCCCGGCACGACGGCGATCGGGATCGCGCCCCATTCTTCGATCCGACGAGTCGCGCTGTCGACCACGGTGCGCAGCGCCGCCGCCCAATCCACGCGCAGCGTCTTCTTCGCCGCGTCGCGACCGATCACGGTCGCATCGAAGTAAAGTTGCTCGGCGCGAAACGGGGTATGGCGATCGAGCTCGTAGGCAAGCGCCTGGACGAGGTTCTCTTCGATCGCCGCCGGCAGCGTCAGCTCCTTGCGCAAGACCTGGCGCGGACCGAGCGCCACGATCACCTTCGGCACGGCGATACCCGCCGAGGTGTTGGCCGCGAGTCGCGCCATCGCCGCCTTGCCCGCGGTAAGCACCGCCGCCGTCTCGCCGGCGAGCGATACCGTTTCGGCGACGGCCAGTCGCGCCGCGCTGCTGCTGATCTCCGGCCGCCAGAAGGCGGCCTCGTCTTCGGTGAGCTGGATCACGGGGCGCGCGAAGCGGCGCTGGAACGCGGCGCGCGAAGCGCCGGGCAACAGCGGCGCAAGCTCGCTCATCCACCAGCGCCAGAAGCGCGGCAATCCGGCGCGATTCGCGGAGTCGCGAAGGCGTTGCCGCCAGCTCATCGTTGCGCTCGTCATGTCCCTTCTCGGTGCACGGTGCGTCCTTCGACACGCGTTGCAGCCAGCGGTTTTACGGCAAGCTTACTTTTGTTGCAAGTGATTGATTAGGCTGCTCACCAGCACGTCTTAGGACGTCGTCATTTGGCGACAGTCGCCTCTTGCCGTGCGGCGGGAAGCGCGAGCTGCCCCTGATCCCCCGCGATCCACGCGAGCACCGTGATCGGATGCCGCGTGTCGCCGCCCGGACGAATCACCGCCTCGCGAATGAATGTCACGCCGTCGGGCATGGTCGCCTGCGCCCGGATACGCCAGAGATTGGTCGGGCCCGCCGCGCCGCCCGCAACGGGAAACGCGGGTACCGGCAAGCCCTGAGCTAGCGCGTCCTTGCGCTGCGCGAGGTAGGTCTCGACGACTTCCACGGTGGCTCCCGGAATGGCCAGCAGCGCGGTGCGCGATGCGAAGGCGGGATTGACGCCGGGCAACTTGCTGAACACGGTGAGCTGATCGGCCACCGCCGCGAAGAGCGTTGGCGTCATGCCGAGGACCCGCTGCAGTTCGGCGACGTCCTCGAAAGGCGCGTTCGCCGGCCCGTACGACAATCCTGCAGCCTTGTAGTCCGGCGCCTCGGCGCCGTTCGGGCGCTTGAGATCGTCGGGATCCTTCCAGTCGTCGATCCTGTCGATCACGCCCTGCGCCGCGTCAGCGTCCAGCCCCCCCGCGGTCTGGAACAGCCCTTTGAGCAATGCGTCCGACGCCGAGTTGAGGTCGATCTTACCAGATTCGTCGATCGCATTCGCCGCGACGTGCACGTCGCCTTCGTCCCAGAAATGCGGCGTGCCGTCCGGCTGCCACGATTCGTTCGGCGTGCGCGGGCGCATCAGCTCGAAGGCCATGCGCATGATCGCGCCGTCGGCGACGCTGCGCGCCTGCGCGAGCGAAACGGCGTTGCGCGCGGCAAGCGTCTCGGTGCGCATGCTGTAGGCGAACGCCGAGGCTATCGCGGCGAGCAGAATCGTCAGCCACAGCACCATGATCAAAGCGATCCCTTTCTGCGAGGCAGAGCATCGCGACGCTGCTGTCGCGCCCTCTGCCCTGCCAACGTCGCCCCCGGACATCGGAAGCGCTTCGGCGACGAAGGGCCTGAGCGGGTGCGATGACATGGGCCGCCGGGCTACAGGCAACGCCCTTGCGCCGGATTCCAGGTAAGACAACCCACTTCCATCGCGAGGCGCGGCTCGACCACCAGGGTCGGCCAAGTCGTCCCGTCGGCGGCGGTCACGTCGACCCGGATCAAATCGGGCAGTCGCTGCGGATCGTCCCAGCGGTCGCGCCACGTCGGCGGCACCGTATCGGCGGAGCCGGGATCGCGGCCGAAGTAACCGAAGCGCACGCCACCCACGCCCTCCGCCAGGACCGTGGTTTCCGCGTTGCCGAAGTCCGGCAGCGTCAGGGCGGCATAGTCGGGAATGACGCGCGCCAGCACCAGCCGGCCCTGATCACCGGCGGCGGTGAGGCGGAAATAGTACAGGCCGCCGCCCGCGCGCCCGGGCAGCGCTGCGGCATACGAGAGCGCATCGCGGGTGCCCAGGAAGTACAGCGGCTTGTCGACGACCTTCTGGAAGCGCAGCGGGTGCTGCGCGGTAAGCGTGCGCCGGAGGAAATCTTCGGTGGACCGCATCTCGTTGACCCGCTGCACCTTCGCTTCGCCGCGATTCCAGCTGTCGCCGGCGAGAGAGAGCGAGCCGTAGAGCACCGAGCCGATGAGCGCCACCAGCACGAGCGCGACGGTGAGCTCGATTAGCGTGAAGCCTTGCGGGCGGCGCGACATCGGCTGGGCCCTAGGGCTGCAGCTTCATGGCCATGCGTACAGTCGACAAGCTGATCGAGCGCTGATTGCCGCCTTCGCCGGGCCAGGCGACCGTGACGCTCACGCGCCACAGCCGCATGGGCAGCAATTGCGCGAGCCTCGCCTGATCGTCGGTCGTTCCTGGAGCGACGTAGGGCTCGACGCGGCTCGACCAGGCGTAGCGGCCGTCGTCGGACGTACCCTGATCGTTCGCTTCGTGCAGCGGATAATCGACCGCCGCGAGCGCGAGCCGGCTTTCGGCGTAGATCGCCGCGCGGCTGTATTCGTCGGCCGCACCGGCGTTGTTGAGCGACGCGCCGAAAAGGCGGAAGAGCGTCGTTCCGACGAGCGCGAGGATCACGAATGCGACCAGCACCTCGAGCAGCGAAAAGCCGGTTTGCCACGAGCGAAGTCGCGGCAGACCGTCCTGGCGCAAGCGGGGACGCAGGCGCGAATCCCTTCGCGCGCGGCGCAGGCCGGATGAATCCGGCCCTACGCGGGAACAAGGCCAAGCCCCCGTCACGCCCGGCGACATCTACTCGAGGATCGCCACGCGCCCGGTGAGCCAGTCGATGTCGACGTCGTACTTCCGATCGCCGGCCGCGAGCGTGATCCGGCCGCCATTGGAGCCGCCGTCGGGGAAGAAGCGCACCGCGCCGACGCGCTCGTTCACCAGATCGCGCTGAGCGGTGTAGAGCTTGAGTTCGATGCCCTCGGGCATCTGGTGCAGCGTGGTGTCGGGCGGAACCCGGAAGCTGCGCGCCGCCACGTCGAGCTCGAGGACGGCCTCGGTGCGCTGGGCGATCGCCTGGCTCCGCGCGAGCCGCAGGCCGGCCGCCACCTCCCGTGCGGAGCGCTTGAGCGCGGTGGTCGACACGCCCGGACCGAAGATCGGGATCACGATCGAGGCGATGATCCCCATCAAGACCAGCACGATCAGCAGCTCGAGCAGCGTGAAGCCGGCTTGCCGCGAACCGGGACGAGTAGGGCCGGATTCATCCGGCCAGCGGCGCGCGCGAATGAATTCGCGCCGACCTTCCCGCTTCCGGGGCAATGACGAGGCGACACTCGCTCGCGTCATGCGATGACCGAGCCTCGCACGGGCATCATTGATCCCAGCTCGTGATGTCCTTGTCGGCGCCGTCGCCGCCTTCCTTCCCGTCGGCGCCGTAGGAGATCAGATCGTAGGCTCCATGCGCCCCGGGGAAGACGTAGATGTAGTCGTTGCCCCACGGATCCTTGGGCGTGGTCGATTTCTTCCAGTACGGCCCGTTCCAGTTGGTGACGCCGGGCGGCTGCGTGACCAGCGCCTGCAAACCCTCCTGCGAGGTCGGATAGCGGCCCACCTCCAGCTTGAACAGATCGAGCGTCTGGCCGATCTGGCCGATCTCGATCTTGGCGGCGTCGCGCTTCGCCTTCTCTCCGCGCTGGATGAAGTTGCCGCCGACGATGCCCATGACGATGCCGATCAGCACCAGCACGACCAGGATTTCGATCAGCGTCATGCCGCCCGCGCGGGCAGATGTCCCGCGGCCGGCGGACAGCCGCGTATGCGTCCTCATGAATTGCCTCCAATCGCCCATGGCGCGATATGACCCTTCGCTCAGCCGACAAGTTCGCTCATGCCGACGATGCCCATCAGAATGGAGAGCACGATGGCGAGCACCATCACCGCCAGCGTCAGGATGAGCACCGGCTCCAGCACGGCGAGAAAGCGCTTGATGGAGGTCGCCACTTCCTTGTCGAAGACGTCCGCGACTCTCACCAGCATCTCCTCCAGGCGTCCCGACTCCTCGCCCACCAGGATCATCTGGGTGGCGAGCCGCGGATAGATGCCGGTTTCGATCAACGGCCGCCCGAAACCCTTGCCCTCGCGCAGCCGGGTCACCACGCCGTCGAGCGCGTTGGCGAGTACGCTGTTGGTCATCGTTTCCTTGACGATGGACAGGCCCGAGAGCAGCGTCACGCCGTTGGCGAGAAGCGTGGCGAGCGTCCGCGCGAAGCGCGCGACCTCGACCTTGGCCAGCATGTCGCCCAAGAGCGGCGCGCCCAGGAGCCGCCGATCCCAGCGGTAGCGCACCTCTGGCCGCTTGAGATGCCGGCGGAAGAGCCAGATCGCCGCGAGGACGGCGGCGAGCATCGCCCACCAGTACCGGCGCAGCCCGGTGCCGACGAGAATCACGATCTGCGTCGGCAGAGGCAGCGCCTTTCCCGCCTGCTGAAAGGTCTGCTGGAACGTCGGGACGACGAACACCAGCAGCACCATGATCGAGGCGACGGCCACGCAGATGAGGATCGTCGGATAGATGAGCGCCGAGACCACGCTCTCGCGCAGCTCCTTGTTGCGCTCCATCGTCTCGGCGAGACGGGAGAGCACCACGCCGAGCGCGCCGCCCGCCTCCCCGGCGCGCACGATGTTGACGTAGAAGCGCGAAAAGACGTCCCGATGCATGTCGAGCGCCTGGGACAGCGACTTGCCGCCGCGCACGCTGTCGCGAATCTGCTGCAGCAGCACCGCCACCGGCTCGGCAGGCGCGAGATTGATCAGGATCTCGAGCGCCCGGTCGAGCGGCAGCCCCGCCCGCAGCAGCGTCGAGAGCTCGCGAGTGATCGCGAGCACGTGGCTGCGCGTCACGCGTCGCGGCGCGAAAAGCGACCTGCGGCGCCCGGCCCCCTGCGCGGTCGATGCGCGCTCGCCCGTCGCGGCGACGACCTGCATCGGCATCAGACCCTGGTCGCGCAGGCGCTCGACGATCTCCGACTCGTTGGCGGCATCGAGCTCGCCGGCGGCGACGTCGCCGGCGTTGTTGACGGCCTTGTAGCGGTAGATAGGCATGAGCCTGGTTCAGAGGCCGACGGGGGATGCTGAGCGTTACGACCGGGCCGGATGCAAGGCGGCCCGGAGCGAGGCGCGCGACCGCACTCGGACGGACGGCGGGCGCCGAGCGGGCAAACAATGCACGAGCCGGCCCGCGCAGTAGCTATGCATCGTCCCGTCAGTCCTCGCGCGTGACGCGAAGGACCTCCTCGAACGTGGTCACGCCGCGCAGCGCCTTGCGCATGCCGTCCTCGTACATCGTCACCATACCGTCCTTGATAGCCTGCGCCCTGAGCTCGGTCGCGGTGGCATGCCTCATGACCAGCGTCCGGATCGCATCGCTCATCGGCATCATTTCGATGATGCTGATCCGTCCCACGTACCCCGTGTTGGCGCACTGCTTGCAGCCTTTCGCGCGATGGAGCGTAATGTCGCCGCCGTCGGCGAACTTGCGCAGGCCCAGCTCGTCGACCAGCTCGGGCAGCGCGAGGTACGGCTCATTGCACTCCGGGCACAGGGTGCGCACCAGCCGCTGCGCCTGGATGCCGATCACGGTGGACGTGAGCAGGTAGTCTTCCACCCCCATGTCGAGCAACCGGTTCACCGTCGACGGCGCGTCGTTGGTATGCACCGTGGAGAGCACGAGGTGGCCGGTGAGCGCGGACTGCACGGCGATCTGCGCCGTCTCGAGGTCGCGGATCTCGCCGATCATGATCACGTCCGGGTCCTGGCGCACGATCGAGCGCAGGGCGTTGGCGAAGGTGAGATCGATCTGCGGCTTCACCTGGATCTGGTTGATGCCGGGCATCTGGTACTCGACCGGGTCCTCCACGGTGAGGATCTTGACGTCGGGCTTGTTGAGCCGGTCGAGCGCGGTATAGAGCGTGGTGGTCTTGCCGCTGCCGGTCGGGCCGGTGACGAGCAGGATGCCGTGCGGCTCGAGGAGCACGTCGAGGAAGCGCTTGAGCGTATCGTCCTCGAAGCCGAGACGCTTGAAGTCGAGCGCCACGCCGCCCTTGTCGAGGATCCGCATCACCACCGACTCGCCGTGCATGGTCGGCACGGTCGACACCCGCAGGTCGATCTCCTTGCCCTGGGCACGCAGCCGGATGCGGCCGTCCTGCGGCAGCCTCCGCTCGGCGATGTCGAGGTTGGCCATGATCTTCACCCGCGAGATCACCGCCGGGCCGAGCTTCTTCGGCGGTGATTCGATTTCGTGCAGCACACCGTCGATGCGGTACCGGACGATCAACCGGTTCTCGAACGGCTCGATGTGGATGTCGGAGGCGCGCGTCTCGAGCGCGTTGGTGATGATGAGCGAGACGAGCCGGATGACCGGCGCTTCGGAAGCGAGGTCCTTCAACTGCTGGATGTCGGCGTCGAACGCGAGGTCGTCGCGCTGCTCGACGTCGCCCACGAGCGTGCCAAGCGCCGACTTGCCCTGGCCGTAGAGGCGCTCGAGCGCCGCCTCGAGCTCGCTCGGAATCGCGACCATGGGCCGCACCTTGCGGCCGGTGACCATCTCGAACGCCGAGACGGTGTAGCCGTCGGTGGGGTCGGCCATCGCCAGCGTCAGCTCGTGCTCGTCCTCGAACAGCGGCAGCGCTCGCGCTTCGCGCAGGAAGCGCGCCGAGACGCGCTCCTCCAGGATCGGCAGCTCGGGATAGCCCGTGGCTTCCACGAGCGGAAGTCCGAGCTGCGAAGCAACCGCTTCGGCCACGTCGCGCTGGGCGACGAGCCCCAGCGTCACGAGCAGGCTTCCGAGCTTCTCCCCGGTCTCCTGCTGCACGCGCAAGGCGCGCTCGAGACCGGAGGCATCGAGGCGGCCGCGTTCGACGAGGATCTCGCCGATGCGCGCTTGAACCTCGGCGGGCTGCGGCGCGAGAGCCAGCGCCGCGCTCATCGATGGCGGCCCGGGCCGGCAGGGCGACGCCTCGCCGACAGGCGATCGGTCCGGGGGTCACCGGTGGGGAATGAGACGAAGAGCACGCGAAAAAGACCGATGCCGGCGGTGGGTAACAAAAAATTCTAGCATAGACCCTCATCCCGCCCGCCGCGTTCCACTGCACCTGCCGCGACGGACGTCGGCAGGCTGGCGGCGAACGGCCCGTCTCGACCATAATCGGCAGCCGCGCCGGCCGTTTCCGGCATTCGCCGCCAAGCGCCGCGCCCGCCATGAACTCCACCCCTTCGGCGCCCGCCGAGCCACCCCAGCCACCCGTGCGGCTCATCGCCTTCTATCTGCCGCAGTTCCACCCCATCCCGGAGAACGACGCCTGGTGGGGCGAAGGCTTCACCGAGTGGACCAACGTGCGTCGGGCGAAGCCCAATTTCGTCGGCCACGTGCAGCCTCGCGTGCCAACCGAGCTCGGCTACTATGACCTGCGCCAGGCATCGGTACGGCGAGCGCAAGCCGATCTCGCGCGCGCCCACGGGATCCACGGCTTCTGCTACTACTACTATTGGTTCAACGGCCGGCGCCTGCTGGAGCGCCCGCTCGACGAGATGGTAGCCAGCAGCGAGCCGGACTTCCCGTTTTGCGTCTGCTGGGCGAACGAGAACTGGACCCGCCGCTGGGACGGCGGCAACGACGAGCTGCTGGTGGCGCAGACCTATTCGCCGGAGAGCGAGCGCGCGCTCGCCGCCGATCTGCTGCCGCTGTTTCGCGACCGCCGTTACATCCGCGTTCGGGGACGACCGCTCGTCGTGGTCTATCGGGCCAATCTGCTGCCTGAGCCGGCGCGCGCGACGGCGACGCTGCGCCGCGTCGCTGCCGCCAGCGGCGAGAGCGAGCCTTATCTCGTCATGGTGCATGTTCCGGGCATGCCCTCGCCGCTCGACTGGGGCTTCGACGCCGGCGTCGAATTCCCGCCGCATTCGACCGAAGCGCAGCCGCTCACCGCACACATCGAGAAGCTCAATCCGAACTTCGTCGGCGAGGTGTGGGACTACGTCTCCGCCGCGCGCTACGCGATCGGGCGGGAGCTCCCCGATTTTCCGTTCTATCGCGGCGTGATGGCCGGCTGGGACAACACGCCGCGGCTGCAGAACAACGGCCACGTGTTCGTCAACGCGCATCCCGAGAATTACCGGCGCTGGCTCGCCGCCATAGTTGCGCAGACGCGCGAGGGCAAACCGCCCGAACAGCGGATCGTGTTCATCAATGCTTGGAACGAATGGGGCGAGGGCTGCTACCTCGAGCCCGATGCGCAGTTCGGGCGAGGTTATCTGCAAGCCACGAAAGCGGCGTTGGACGCCTAGCCCCTGGCGGCAGTCGGCGCGACCACCCACCGGGCCACGGCACCGGCGCACGTTCCCGTCCAGGATCATCCGCTCGCTTCCTGCATCGGAAGCTTCCTTCTACGGCCATCCTCCACGAAGGACACGCGGAGCGACCGATCTGGCGACAAGCCCGGACCTTCGGCCATAATGCGCGCTGCCGTGCCTTCCCGAGCTGCGACCATTCCCAGTGTTTCGACGAAAGTCCGGATGGATGGGGTCACTCGACCCGGCTTTGCGCGCGCACTCGAGGCGCACAAGCGGGGCGACGTGGCGGCGGCCGAAGCCGCCTACCGGGCTTTGCACGAGCGCGCTCCCCACCCCGAGATTGCCCATATGCTGGGCCTGGCGCTGTATCAGCAGCAGCGCCTCGACGAGGCCCTGGAGTGGTTCGAACGAGCGCGGCGGAGCTCGCACGGGACTTCGTTGCACGTCAACTACGCGTCCGCGCTGCTCGCCGCAGGGCGGGCGGCAGAAGCTGAAGCCGAAGCGCGCCTTGCATTATCGAACGCACCCGAGCACGAAGGCGCTCGCTTGAACCTGGCGCTGGCACTCGAAGCGCAACGGCGCTTCGGCGCAGCGGCGGCCGCCTTCGCGGCGCTGTCCACCGTGCCCGCGGTTGCCGCGGTGGCTCGACGCGGCCAAGCCCGTTCCCTGATGCATGCAGGCCGGCTGGACGAGGCGCGCGAAGCGCTGCGAGCCGCCGAGGAATACGACGACCCCGAGACCGCGCTCGTTCGTGGCGAGCTGGCACTGGAGAGCGGCCGGCTCGATGAGGCCGAAGCCGCCTTGAGCACCGTGGTCGATGCGAGGTCGGCGCGAACGCGTGCCCCGCTGTTGCGGGCCCGCCTTGCCGCGGAGCGTCGCGATAGCGATGCCGCCCTGATGCTGCTGGACGAGGCGCTCGCGGTCGACCCCTCGGACCGGGCGGCGCTCCTCCAGAGCACGCCAATGTTGCTTCAGCGGGCGGACGTCGCGCGCTGCCTGGACCGCCTGCACGCGTGGGTCGAGGCGCATCCGAGCGACGCCGAGGTACATTCCCTGTACTTGCGCTGCGCGCAGTACTCGCCCGACTTCGACGCCGCGCGTCTGCTCGAAGCGCACCGGGGATGGGCGGCGGCGTGCGCGGCCGGGCCGCAATTCCTCGCCCCGCGCAGCCGGTCCCCAGGCGAACGGCTCCGCATCGGATGGCTCTCGCCCGCGTTCCGCAACGGTCCGGTGCAGACGTTCTTTCTCGCCACGCTGCGCGAACTCGAGGAGCGTGGACTCTCGGAGAACGTTCTCTACAATTGCAATCCGCGGCATGAACCCTCTTCAGTCGCTTTCCGCGCTTCGTGTCGAAGCTGGGCCGAGGTCGCGGAATTGGGGGATGTCGGGCTCGTCGATCGCGTCCGCGGGGATCGCGTCGACGTGCTGGTCGATCTCGCCGGGCACGCGCGCGGCGGGCGACTGGTCGCCCTCGCGCGGCGCGCGGCGCCGGTGCAAGTGACCTGGCTGGATTCGTTCGGAACGACCGGAATCGAAGCCATGGACTTCGTGCTGACGGATTCGGTTTCGACGCCGTCCGGCGGTGAGTGCGGCTTCACCGAGAACGTGCTCCGTCTTCCCCGTGGAAGGCTTTGCTATCAGCCGCCGCTCCCCGCGCAGCGGCCGGGGCCCGGATCGCGACGGCTGATCAGCCTGAATCACTTCGCGAAGCTCAACGATTCGGTGATCGCGGTCTGGGCGGATATCCTTCGCGCGCTGCCCGAATGGACACTGTGCCTCAAAGCGCGCGGCGGCGGCGACGCCGGCGTAGTGGCTGCGCTTCGCTCCCGGTTCGCGCGCCACGGGATCGAACCGCTGCGCGTGGAGTTCTCCGACTACGCCACCGTGCCGCAGGCGCTGGCGATGTATCGCGATGCGGCGATCGCTCTCGATCCGTTTCCCTTCAGCGGCGGGGCGAGCAGCTTCGACGCGCTGTGGATGGGGCTGCCTCTGGTCACCTGGCCCAGGGACACCCTGGTCAGCCGGCAAGGCGCCTCGCTGCTCCACGCGCTCGATCGGCCGGACTGGATCGCCCGCGACGCCCGGGACTACGTGGCGATTGCTTGTGATCTCGCGGCCGACCGCCCCGGGCGCGCGCGTTGGAGCGGGATGGCCGCAGCCCGAGTGGGAGAACGCCTCGGCGACGCCCGGGCCTTTGCGACCGATTTGATAGCGGCGCTCGAGAGGGCTTGGCGTTTCCGCGCGGAGGAAGGCTTCGCCGCGGTCTCCGGCAAGCATGGCCGGTGCGCGGCATGATCGACGCGGGACACCTCCGATGAAGCTCGTCTGTTATGCGCTCAGACCGGACGCGCCAGTGATCCGGCCGGCGCCGCCGACGCGGCCCTGGATGGACGGCATCGCCGAAAACCACGCTTATCGGTGTCTTCCGCTCAACATCGCCAACAGTCACGGCTGGGAGATCCTTTCGCCGTGCGCATTCGAAGTGCAGTGGACAGGGGGCACTCACGTCAACGCGGTATCGCTGCGCGCGCTCGACGACTATCCGCACCTGCCGCAGCTCGCGGTTTCGCACTTCTCCTACGGCATCGTCACGTTTCACCTCGGATACCTGTTTCGCACCGAGCCGGGCTGGGATCTGCTCGCGTCGGGCTCGCTCAACCGGCCCAAGGACGGCATCGCGCCGCTCGCCGGGGTGATCGAGACCGACTGGCTGCCCTATCCGTTCACCATGAACTGGCAGATGACGCGTCCGGGCAGCGTGCGCTTCGACAAGGACGAGCCGCTATGCATGATCTATCCGGTCCCGCACGCCGCGTTGCAGGACGTAGTGCCCGAGATCGTCGATCTCGAAGCCGATCCCGAGCTCAAGCGCCAAACGATGGAGTGGAAGCAGCAGCGCGACGAGTTCATGCGCAAGTTCGAAGCGATGGATCCGAGGACCCGCAAGGATGGCTGGCAGCGCTACTACTTCCTCGGCAAGATGCCGGACGGCTCTTCGCTCGGGCAGCATCTGTCGAAGCTTCGGCTGGCCGTTCCCGTGGATAAGCGCAAGACCGAGTGATGGGCGCGAAGATGCCCGCCGCGGCGCGCACGTCGACGCTGAGCTTCGACGCCAAGCAACTGCTCGACGCCGTGGTCGGCGCCGCGGCAGGCGACGGACGCGTTCCGGACCGAACCGCCGATTTCGCGAAGGAACGCGGCGACAAGAAGCTCGTCGTCATCGCTGCCGCGCCGAAGGCGGGATCCACTTTCCTGGTCAACACGCTCATACAGCTTACGGGCCTGCGCGGCTTCCGCCTTTGCTCGGCGTACTCGACCAACGAGAACGATCTTTACCTCCCCGCACTGTGTCTGATGAACCGCCACGGCTGCGTATCTCAGCTGCACATGAAGGGCACGTTCCACAACGCGGCGCTGATGAAGAGCTTCGGCATCACGCCGGTCATCCTCGTCCGACGGATCGAGGATATCGTCGTCAGCCTGCTGCACGACCTAAGACAAAAGGCCAACCGCCGCGCGTTCGGCACGGGGCTGCACGGCTACTCGTTCGTATGGCAGGATCGGTGCACGAAGGAATTGAGCGAACAGCGCCTGGCCGACCTCGTCATCGACCTCGCGCTCCCCTGGTTCGTGAATTTCTACGTGTCCTGGTATCGTCTATGCGAGCAGGGCGCGGTCACCGCGCTCTGGGTCACTTACGAGGAGCTCGTCGAGCGCAAGCGGGAGACGCTGCGGAAAGTGCTCGACTTCCTCGGCGTGGAGGCGTTGCGGGAGATGGACGAAAAACTTCTCTCCCGGCGCTACGCGACGTTTCGGGACGGTCGGGTCGGACACGGCGCTTCGATCCTCACCGAAGCCCAACGCCGCCGGATCCGCGAGCTTTTTTCCTACTATCCGACCGTCGACTTCGGCAAGTATGGTCTCCCGAGCGGCTGATGCCCCGGCGACGGCGGGCGCGCGAGTGATCGATGCCGAGACCGCGGTCCAACCGGCGATCGGCGGCCACGAATCGTTGGACATCGTTCCCGAGCAGCTCGGCGCGGTTTGCATCCTCCTCGGGCCGTATCGCAACCTGACCACGCTCACGTGCGCGATCCTCGGCCTGCACCCGCGGTGCGTAGTGCTGAACCATGCCGGGGTGCGCGTGCTGCCGAATCCAGATCTCAACTTCCTCACCGACTACTCCCCGGACAAGTTCCGGGAATTCGTTCGCTTTGTCCAATCGGAATCCCGGGGCGGAGCGCGTGGCATGCACGGCGGCGACATTCGTCTTTCACACGCCTTCGACCGGGAGGCGATGCGCGAAGCTCTCGCGAGAGCCGACCAATTGCCCCATGAGCCGGCGACCTGCCTGGTGTGGAAAGAGTCGCACATGGTGACGAACTTCCTGCGCTCGGCTCGCGTGGACGTCGGAGAGCTCCTGAGGCGCAATACGAAGATCAGATTCCTGCTGCCGGTGCGCAATCCGATCGATTGCGCCCTTTCCAACCTGGCGACGGGGCACGTCCAGCTTTTCGCCGAGTCTCACGGTCTCTCGACGGAGAGCTCGGAGGAGTCGGTCGTCGATGCCGTGCTCGACGAGATCGCCTGGTTCTTCGACTTGCGCGAGCGCTCCGGCCACGCGGATCGCTTCTTCGGGTTCTTCGAGCACGAGATGGGTCGGTCCACGCTCGAGCGGCTGCTCGCGTTTCTGGGCCTTCCGCTCGAGGAGGGCTACCTCTCGGCCGCTGCAGGCGCATTTCGTCCGAGCGCGCAGCGCCGGAAGCACGCCCGTATCGTGGGCTTCTACGCCCAACGCGTGGCGGAGAAGTTTGCCCGCCATCCGTGGCTGCGCGACGCGCTCCTGAAGTTCGCCGCGCCGCCGACTCAGGCCGCCCGCGTGCCCGCGGCGGGCGCCGCTGGCGCGGAGGTCGGCCGAAACGCTCCGTGCCCGTGCGGCAGCGGCAAGCGGTACAAGGATTGCCACGGCGCAATCGACGCCGGGGTTCGCGCCAAGCGGCTTGCCCACGCGCGCGCGCTCTTCGCGCGGGGAAACGTCGACGACGTTCGCCAGATCGCGCAGCGCGCGGTCGAGGCCAACCCAGCCGACGCCGACGCCTGGACACGGCTCGGGCTTGCGCTGGAGACCACGGAGCCGGATGCGGCGCTCGCCGCTTGGCACATGGCTCTCTCGATCGATCCCCAAAAAGCCGAGGCCCACTTCCGCATCGGGGATTTCTGCCGACGCCGGGGCGACTACCCCGCCGCGATCGCTGCCTACGAAGCCGCCCTCACGGCTGGATCGACTCATCCCGTTCTGCTCAACAATCTCGGGCTCGCGCTGCAGCAGGACGGCCGCTTCGCGGATGCCGAAGGCTGCTACCGCCGGGCGCTGCAGCAGTCGCCGGATCTGATCGAAGCCAACGCGAACCTCGCGGACGTACAGAGGCTGCAGCACCGCTATGACGACGCCGTCGGCTCGTACGCGCGCGCCGTGGCGCTCGATCCGAGGGTTGCCTCGCTCTGGCTCAATCTGGGCGTGTGCCAGCATCAGAGGGGAGATGTCGCGAGCGCTCGCACGAGCTTCGAGCGGGCGCTTGCGCTGAAGCCGGATGACGCGCAAGCCGCGCTGAACCTCGCCACGGCGCTCAATGCCGAATTGCGATACGCCGAAGCCCTGCCGTTGATCGAGCGGGTCGCAACCCGCGAGCCGGACTCGGCAGAGGCGACGAACGTGCTGCTCTACACGCGCCAGCAGGTCTGCGATTGGCGCGAACTCGATCCTCTATTCGAATCGCAGCGCGCTTCTCTCGCTCGAGCCGACGCGCCAGCGATCGCTCCGCACAACATGCTGGCCTTGCCCTATTCGTCGGCGGAGCTTCTGTCGGCGGCGCGCAAATGGGTCGCCTGCAACGTGAACGTCGAACCCTTGGCCCCTCCGTCGACGCCCGCGCGCATCGGCGGCAAGCTGCGAATTGCCTATCTCGGTCCCGACTTTCGCACCCATCCGCTCGCGAATCTCCTGACCGGCGTCATCGAGCTGCACGATCGCTCGCGATTCGAGGTGGTCGGCTATTCGCTCGGGCCCGACGACTCGAGTCCCGCGCGCGCGCGCTTCGCAGCGGGCTTCGACCGCTTCGTCGACGTGCGGGGCGAGTCGGTCCAGGCCACGGCTCGGCGGATTCGCGACGATGGCATTGCCGTGCTGCTGGATACGAGCGGCTACGTTCTGCACGCTCGGCCCCAGATCTTCGCTCTGCGGCCGGCGCCCGTTCAGGTGAACTGCATCGGTTTCGCCGGAACGCTCGGAGCCGCATTCTACGACTACATCCTGGCCGATCGGGTCGTTGCGCCGCCGGAAGAGCAGGCGCATTTCGTCGAGCGGCCCCTGTATCTGCCGCACTGCTACCTGCCGAGCGATCCAGGGCGGATCGCCGGCCCCGTTCCGTCGCGAGGCGACTGCGGTCTCCCCGGCACGGGGTTCGTTTTCTGCTGCTTCAACTCGAGCTACAAGATCCTGCCTCCCGTGTTCGAGGTGTGGATGCGCGCGCTGCGAGAGGTTCCCGGCAGCGTCCTGTGGTTGCTCGGTACGAGTCCCCTTGCAACGGCCAATCTGAGGCGCGAAGCCGAGAGCCGCGGCGTGGCGGCGGAAAGACTCGTTTTCGCGCCGCGCGTGCCGCTGTCCGAGCATCTCGCGCGGCATTCGCTCGCTGATCTCTTCCTCGACACGCTGCCCTGCAACGCGCACACGACCGCCAACGACGCGCTTTTCGCCGGCTTGCCCGTTTTGACCTGCACCGGCGAAACATTCGCGAGCCGCGTCTCGGCAAGCCAGCTCATCGCCGTCGGCTTGCCCGAGCTGGTGACGCACGATCTAGCGGCTTACGAGGCTCTCGCGCTCGACCTCGCACGCGAACCGGACCGGCTGGCCGCGTATCGATCCAAGCTGCTGGAGAACCGGGTCACCGCGCCGCTGTTCGATACGCGCGACTACACGCGGGCCTTGGAACGCCTTCTCGAAGAAGCGTGCGCGAGATGGGGGATGGTTCGGCGAAATGACGCGTGACGGGCGTCCGCCACCGGCCCAGGCGGTCGATGGGGTTGGCCCACTTCGAGCGATACACTCAAGCACCAAAGGCGGCGTATCAGCTGGCGTTCGGGACCAGGCTTGGACCCGGTACCGGCAGGTGAATGACCCTTCGCGCTGCTATGCGCCGGTAACGCGCATCGACGACGTGGGGCGGCGTCGCCCGCACTGCCTCGGAACGACGCGCCGGCACAATCTCGAGGCTCAGCCGGACCGACTGGCCCAGGTCTCGAACATCAGCGCCTCGAAGTCGCGCGCGTAGCGCGCCATGTCGAACAGCGGGTAGCTGTGCCGGTTGGCGCGAAGCCGCGCCCGGTAAGCCTCGAGCAGGGGCGGCTCCCGCGCGAGCTTCAGCGCCAGCGCCTCGTACGCCGCGAAGCTGTCAGTGAGCAGCTCCGGCAGCCCGATCGCCATCAGCTGCGCGCCGGCGATGCGGCTGGCCATCGTCTCGCCCACCCGCGTGAGCACCGGCAGTCCCGCCAGCAGGGCGTCGTTGGCGGTGGTATGCGCTCCATAGGGATAGGTGTCCACGAACAGGTCCGCCACCGCATTGCGCGCCACGTGCTCTTCCACCCCGACGCGCGGCGCGAAGATCAGCCGCGCCGCGTCCACCCCCGCACGGCTCGCTTCATGCTGCAGATTCGCCTTCGCCTCGGCACCGGCGTCGAGCAGCCAGAGCACGCTTCCCGGCACCGCCCGCAGCAGCCGCGTCCACAGCGCGAACACGTCGGGCAGGATCTTGTAGGTCTGGTTGAAGCAGCAGAATACGAACCCTTGCTCGGGCAGCCCGCACTGCTTGCGCGTGGGCGCGGCTCCCGCCGGCAGCCGGGTGGTGTCGCTCGGGAACGCCATGTGCGGCATGTACAGCGGCCGCTCCGCGTAGAAGCGTGCCAGCTGCTCGGGTACCGTGAAGCGGTCGGTGAAAATGTAGTCGTACCAGGATGCCCCGAGCGTGCCCGGAAATCCGATGCAGTTCACCTGGATGGGCGCCGCGCGCAACGCGAAGATCGCCTCCCGCGCGTGCTGAGTGTAGCCGTTGCGATCGAACAAGATACCGATGCGGTCGGCGCGAATCCGCTGCACGATCCCGGCGACCGAATCCTCGCTGACGTCCACGAAGTGCTCGAAGGACGCCCGCGCGCGTCGCAGCACAGGATTGTCTTCTTGCGGGCGGAGGCTGTAGGCATACATCTCCAGCCGGTCCCGGTCGATCCGCTCCCAGAACTCCAGCGACAGATGCAGCGTCGGGTGGCCCTCGCGAAAGTTCGCCGACACAAAGCCCACGCGCAGCCGCTCGCCGGGCTGGCGCGACAACGACCCTGTCCACGGCACCGTGGTCCCCGGCGGAAACCTCTCCCGCACCCAGATGCGGGCGCATCTGAGCTGATCCTCCGGCGTCGTCGGCAACGCGAGAAAGCTGAACGGCATCGTGCTCGCCTTCCCCGCGCGCACGTCGGTGATCAGGCGCTCGGTGTCCTCGAGGTAGTGACGCCAGTCGCAGCAAACCATTCGGGCGTGTGCCACGCTGCCGGCGACGAACTCGAAACGATGCCCACCGGCGAGCGCTGGCGCGAGCTCCAGCGCGCGGTTGTACGAGGCCAGCGCTTCGTCGTGCCGGTACAGGCATTGCAGCGACTCGCCGCGGTTGAAGTGTGCCTCGGCATAGTTCGGATCGAGCGCGATCGCCCGGTCGCAGCTCGCCAGCGCCTCGCGCGCGCGGCCGAGCTTGTTCAGGATGGCCGCGCAGTTGCCAAGCGCCGCGACGAAGTCCGGCTTGAGCGCAAGTGCGCGCTCGCAGCTTTGCAACCCCTCCTTGTTCCTGCCGAGATGGTGGAGCGCGATGCCACGGTTGTTGAGCGCCTCCGCGAGGTCCGGCGCCATTCTCAGCGCCTGTTCGCAGCTCGTCAGCGCCTCCGCGTACCGGCCGAGGCGGTTGAGCGCAAGCCCTCGGTTCACGAGCGCGTTGACGTGGTCCGGTTTGAGTGAGAGCGCGCGGTCGAAGCTCGCCACGGCATCCTCGTGCCGACCCAGCGCACTGAGCACGTTGCCGTGGTTGGAATGGGCGTCGGCCGAGCGATCGTTGACTGCGAGGGCCGCTTCGAGGAGTCGGAGCGACTCGTCCAGGTGCCCACGCTGCAGCTCGACGACACCGAGCAGATGCGTTGCGTCGAAGTCCTTCGGCTCGTCACGAAGAATCTCCCGATACCTAAGCTCGGCTTCGGCGAGATCTCCGGCGCGATGCCTGGCGATCGCCGCACGAAGCACCTCCGACACGAATGGCATCAGCCGAACGCGCGTGCTGCCGCATCGACTGTCTGGCGGATGTCTTCCGGCGTATGCGCGGCCGACACGAACCCCGCCTCGAACGCCGAGGGCGCCAGATACACCCCTGCATCCAGCATGCGATGGAAGAAGCGGTTGAACGCCTCCCTGTCGCAGCGCATGACCTCCGCGTAGGAATCCGGCGGCTGGGCGGCGAAGTAGATGCCGAACATGCCTCCGACGGAATGCGCGGCGAACGCCACGCCGGCTTTGCGCGCAGCGTCCGTGAGGCCAGCGGCTAGCGAACGCGTGCGCTCCGACAGGCGTTCGTAGAATCCGGGCGCCTGGATCGCTTCGAGCGTCGCAAGCCCGGCCGCGACCGCGACCGGATTGCCGGAGAGCGTGCCCGCCTGGTACACCGGACCCAGCGGGGCAATCTTCTCCATGATCGCGCGCCTGCCCCCGAAGGCGCCGACCGGCATTCCCCCGCCGATCACCTTGCCCAGCGTCGTCAGGTCGGGCGTGACGCCGTAGAGTCCCTGCGCGCCGCTCAAGGCCACGCGGAATCCCGTCATCACCTCGTCGAAGATCAGCACCGCCCGGTATTCGTCGCAGAGCTCGCGCAAGCCCCGCAGGAAGCCGGGCTTGGGGACGATCAGATTCATGTTGCCGGCGACCGGCTCGACGATCACGCCCGCGATCGTGTCCGGGTGCGTCTTGAACGCGGCGGCCACTTGGTCGAGATCGTTGTAGGTGAGCACCAGCGTCTCGCCGGCGATTGAGGGCGGCACGCCGGCCGACGAGGGTTGACCGAAGGTCAGCGCTCCCGAGCCGGCTTTCACGAGCAGGCTGTCGCCGTGCCCGTGGTAGCAGCCCTCGAATTTCACGATCTTGGGGCGGCCGGTGTATCCGCGGGCGAGGCGCAACGCCGACATCGTCGCCTCGGTGCCGGAGCTCACGAGCCGCACGAGCTCGAGGGAACGCAGCAGCCGGCACAACGCTTCGGCGATTTCGATTTCGCTTTCCGTAGGCGCGCCGAAGGAAAGCCCCAAGCGGGCGGCTTCCTGCACCGCGCGGACCGTGCCAGGATGCGCGTGCCCGAGGATCGCCGGTCCCCACGAACCGACGTAGTCGATGTAGCGCTTGCCGTCGGCGTCCCACAGATAGGCGCCCTCGCCGCGCGCGAAGAATCGCGGCGTGCCGCCCACCGAACGGAAGGCGCGCACGGGAGAGTTGACGCCGGCAGGAATGCTGCGCTGGGCGCGCGCGAACAGCTCGTCGTTTCGGCTCATGCGATCGAGGAGGAGCGATCAGCTGAGCGCGCGCGCGACATAGACGTCGCGGAACGCCCTGGCGGCCGCCGCCACGTCCGCGGCGTCGAACACCGCGCCGCTCACCGCGAGCGCATCCGCGCCGGCGTCGATCAGCGCCGGCGCGGCGGCGGCGGTGATGCCGCCGATCGCGACGACGCCCACGTTCCAGCGCGACTTCGCCGCCGTGATAAGCGACGGCTCGGCGCGCACCGCGTCCGGTTTGGTCAGCGACGGGAAGAAGCTGCCGAAGGCGATGTAGTCCGCGCCCGCTCCGACGGCCTCGGCGGCCCGCTCGAGCGAGTCGTAACACGACGCGCCGAGGATCGCGCCACGGCCGAGCTTGCGCCGCGCCTGCTCGAGCGAGCCATCGTCGCGGCCGAGATGCACGCCGTCGGCATCGACCGCGTAGGCGAGGCCGACATCGTCGTTGACGATGAAGATGGCGTTGTGAGCGGCGCACAGGTCGCGCAGCGTCAGCGCCTGCGCGCGCTGCAGCGGCGGGGAAGCGATCTTGTTGCGGTACTGCACGGCACTCGCGCCGCCGGCGAGCGCGGCGGCGACTCGCTCGAGCAGTGAGTCGCTGTCCAGAAGATCCGGTGTGACCGCGTAGAGGCCCGAGATCGGAGCGTTGCCCGGCTTTCCAAGGAAGGTCGGAGATGAAGCCATGGGTGAAGTGCGAAACGGGAGCGATTCAGTGCCGGTGCGCATTCGGCACGCGCGCCGGCTCGCCTTCATCGACCGGGGCGTCGGTCTCGCCGTCTCGGGCCCAGAACAGCCTGTCGGGCAGGAACTGCCCCATCCCCGGACGGTACGCCTTGGCCAGCGCGTTCCAGGTGTATTCCTGCGCCTCGCGCACCGCTTCCGCCGGCTCCAGGCCGTTGGCAAGCAGCGCCGCGATCGCCGAGGCGAGGGTGCATCCCGAGCCGTGATAGCTCCCAGGGAGACGCTCCCAGGTGTCGCTGCGCACCGCGCCGGCCTTGCCGTAGAGCGTATTGACGACCTGCGGCGTGGGTTCATGGGTGCCGGTGATCAGCACGTAGTCGCAGCCCAGGCCGATGAGCCGCTGCGCGCATGAGGCGAGTGAAGCTTCCTCGTCCTCTTCGGCTTCCGCGAGGCGCCGCGCCTCGGTGCTGTTCGGCGTCAGGATCGTCGCCCTTGGCACGAGCAGCTCGCGCAGCGCACGCAGCATGTCGTCGGTCGCCAGTTCGTCGCCGCGGCCCGAGGCGAGAACCGGGTCGAGAACGAGCGGCACGTCGGGATAGTCGGCCAGGATCTCGGCGATCGTGGCGATGTTCTCCACGCTCCCGAGCACACCGATCTTGAAGACATCGACGGGCATGTCCTCGAGCAGGCAACGCGCCTGATCGGCGATCCACTCCGCCTCCAGCGGCTGCACGCCTTCCACGCCCATTGTGTCCTGCACGGTTATCGCGGTAACCACCGACAACGGATGGCAGCCCATGCTGGCGAGCGTCAGCACATCGGCTTGAATGCCAGCGCCGCCGCTCGGATCGGACGCCGCGAACGTGAGCACGATGGGCGGAAATTCCGCCCCTTGGTCGGTGGACGAGTCCATGCGGTTTAGGAAGACGGGCACCTCGCGCCGCCGGCCGCCGCCACGCGGAACGATCCGGCTCTCGGCGCTTGGTAGAATTGAAGTTTACTCCAAACCACCCGCTTGATCCGATGAAGAAGTACATGTGCCTCATCTGCGGACACATCTACGACGAGGCTCTCGGCGATCCCGACACCGGGATTCCACCCGGGACCAAATGGGAGGACGTGCCGCCCAACTGGACCTGTCCGGATTGCGGCGCCCGGAAGGAAGACTACGAGCTGATGGAGTTCTGAAAGCACGGAACAGTGCGCCGATTTTTTTCCGCAAGCTGCGAGGCCAACCGATGAGAATCCTGCACACCATGCTGAGAGTCGGCGATCTGCAACGCTCGATCCGGTTCTACACCGACGTGCTGGGCATGAGGCTGCTGCGCACGACCGACCGGCCTGAGCAGAAGTACACACTCGCCTTCGTGGGCTACGACGACGAGTCGAAGCAGGCGGCGCTGGAGCTGACGTACAACTACGGCGTCGACCACTACGACCTGGGCACCGCCTACGGCCACGTCGCCGTCGAGGTGCCGAACGCCGCCGCCGCGTGCGAAGCCGTCCGGGGCAAGGGCGGCAAGGTCGCCCGCGAGGCCGGCCCGGTCAAGGGCGGCACGACCGTGATCGCCTTCGTCGAAGACCCGGACGGCTACAAGATCGAGCTGATCGAGCGCGCGCGGCGGTAACTTGTTTGCGCAATGTCGGGACCGACACGCGACTTCTGGGAGGAGCGCTTCGTCGCGGGCAGGACGCCGTGGGATCGCGGCGCGCGAAACCCGCAGCTGGAGCGCTGGATCGCCTCGGGGGAGCTCGAACCCTGCCGGATCCTCGTTCCCGGCTGCGGGAGCGGCCACGAGGTCGCGGTACTGGCGCAGAAGGGCTTCGAGGTCACCGCGCTCGACTACGCGCCGGCCGCGTTGGCGTTGACGCGCGAGCGGCTCGCCGGCGCGAAGGCGCGGGCGACGTTGATCCAGGCGGATGCGCTCGAATGGCGGGCCCCCGCGCTCTTCGATGCCATCTACGAGCAGACGTGCCTGTGCGCCATCCATCCCGATTACTGGCTGCGATACGCGGAACAGCTTGCCGGTTGGCTCTCGCCCGCGGGGCAGCTTTTCGCGTTGTTCATGCAGGTGCTGCGACCCGGCTCCACGGAAGGTAGAATCGAAGGCCCGCCCTACCACTGCGACATCAACGCGATGCGCGCGCTCTTCCCGGAAGCCCGTTGGTCGTGGCCCCCGCCGCCGTACGCACGCGTCCCTCACTCGGGAAGCTGGTGGGAGCTCGCGGTCGTGCTCGCGCAGGGGAAGGAACGCGGCGCGTGAGCCGACCACGACCCGCCGGCGCGACATGCCCTCTCGAAGGCACTCCATGCGACAGGTGCGAGAAGTCCGTGCCTGCGCATTAACTGCCCGTCGCATAGTCGTAGATATCGAGCAGGAGCGACTCGAAGTCGCGAGTAAAACCCGCAATGTCGAAGAGCGGGCTGGCTTCGCGCGTGCTGAGCAGACGGTCCCGGTACTGCACAAGTTGGGTCGGCGACTGGACGAGCTCGAGCAACCGCTCGCCGTACTCGGCAACCGAATTCGTGATCAGCTCCGGTAGCCCCGCGGCTTTCAACAGACTCGCGCCCACCCTGCCTGCGAAGGTCGCGCCGCGGCACGTCAGCATTGGCACACCCATCCCCAGGGCATCCGTGCCAGTGGTGTGCGATCCATAGGGCAGCGTGTCCAGGGCCAGATCGGCGCAGCCGAGCCGCGCGATGTGGGCGCCGTGCGGAAGTCTCGGCGCGAATACGAGCCGTTCGGCCGCGACACCTGCACCCTCCGCTTCGACGCGGAGGTTGACCTCCATGCGCTCGTGGCCGGCCAAGAGCCACAGTACGGCATCCGGCCGGGCACGCAGTGCGGCGAGCCACGTCGCGAATACCGGACGGCGCAGCTTGAAGCTTTGGTTCAGGCATGCCAAGACCAAAGCCTCCTCAGGCAGGTGGTGGGCATCGCGTTGCGTGGGCGGAGGTACCCATCGGCCGCAGTCGTTCACGTAGTAGCAGCGAGGAAGGCGCCACACGCGTTCGTGGAACCACTGCTCGTGCCCGTGGGGAACGACTTCGTCGTCGGCGATGACAGCGTCGACAGC
>Ga0335081_10003308_pt1 | contig 25327 bp, 14 predicted proteins | sample Lox_Sample_35_FD_206713 | JGI IMG/M metagenome (GOLD analysis project Ga0335081, IMG submission 206713) | Soil microbial communities from Loxahatchee National Wildlife Refuge, Florida, United States - Lox_Sample_3.5 | ecosystem: Environmental > Terrestrial > Soil > Wetlands | place: USA...
GCTGATCTCTCGAGACGAACTACCCGACTTGGCCTAGGCAACAACCAAAAACTCTAGGAAGGATTTCGGCGAACCAGGGCGTCAAGACGGTCTGCCACTGACGCTTACCCTTCAAGGAGAATCGCTGGGAAAACTGGGGAGGCGGGAGGCGAGACAGCCCGCCCGCTTGTGCCTTCCCGCTGACTAGGGCTGGCTAAATGCGCTCAGCCGTTCGAAAAATTGCCGTAGCAACGAGATCGCATCCGCGGGCAGGGACGGGCTGTGGACCTCATAATGTTCATGAAGCGGAAGGATTACTTCGGGGTACCCATGGGTTGAGTTTCTTCCATCTTCCAGAAATCGAGCCCAGCAGCCTGTGCAGGCAAGTCAAGCGTCGTTACCGTTTTGAGAGAATCGAGACTAATCACCTCAAGCGTGCCGGGATCGGAACCGACTCCTTCCACCGATACGAACGCATAGCGATTATCAGGCGTAACAAGGGCGCCGTGCACAACCTTTCGCTTCGTCGCGAGGCGAGCCAACTCTTTACCACTTTGGGGGTCAAACACAGAAACTGACTGTCCGCGCTTGTTCGTCGCGAGTAGGCGGCCGTCTTTGGTCATTGCCAAATTGTAAACGCCTTTCCCCGCCGGAAAGCGCCTCAGCATCCTCCACGAAGCGACGTCAACGGCAACGATGTCATCGGATTTGTTGCACGCAACATAAACTTCAGAGCCGTCATTAGACGGCTGGGCCCATGTGGGCACACATGTCAGGTCACCCATCTTCATTTGCTTATCTGGGGCACCGGTCATGCCCATCTCTTTGCCGGCGCTGAGCATGAAGTGGCGTGAAACTCCAAACGTCCGAGTATCGATTTCCGCCAGCATATCGTCCATCATGCAAGCCGAGTAGTGTTTTGTTCCTTGAGGATTGAGGCGCGATCCGTGTGGCATCGTACATGTCGTGATCCGTTTGATCTCCACCATCTCATCCGTTGCGACTACAGAGATGGAAGACGGGACCATATCACCGTGAAAATTGGCATTGGCGACGTAGATGAAGGCTCCATCCGGCGAGATGTCGGTCGTTGCCGGAAATAGTCCGAGCGAAGTGTAGCGAATTACTTTGTCCGTGCCGGTTTTCAACTTCCAGACGGAACCATCGGGGCGGCCATGACCGACCGACACGTAAACAAACTGTTTGTCAGGAGAAACCGCGATTCCGTGAGGGCCGTTAATGTCCATCGGCATCAAACCGATGTGCGTTTCATGGTCGATTCGCATTCCCTGTGGTCCGAACCTCACCAGAACGAGTTTGTCCGCCGCTTCGCAAACTACATAGACCAAATAGTCTTGCGTTGGGGCCGACGATTGCGGCTGTCTTGGGGTTTCCTTTGGAGAAGCGATTGCGAAAGCAACAAACAAGATGGAGACTACGCACGCGCGACGGAGGGCTTGCGCAGTTCCTGCCGGACTCTGTTTGCTCCCTGCCACGTTGCCGACATTCATTCGATCTTCACCTGCAGAGGCGGAATGGTTGCCGAACCTATGTATTTCGAAGCACCCAATTTCGCGATCCAAATGCCCGTGTTGATGTCATTGTAGAAAATCAGTCCGTTAGCGGGCTGAGCGCCCCACGAAAATGGCAAGTTGGGGCGATAACCACCAGGATCACCGGTCCAGATGCGAGCGATTTCACGCCCCTGTTCATAGAGATTGCCGCGGAGTTCGCCAGAGATGTCGACTACGCGTCCGCCGCCAGCATAGTCGCCGGCGTACAAGAGGTCATCGTCCGCCCAGATATTATGGATGCCTCCTTCGGGGACCTCGTAGGTGGCTACCTCCCGAGGGTGCTCGATATCGCTAATTTCCATAACGTGTAAGACGCCACGAACGGGAATACGGTCTTTGCTTTCAATGTCGAACTGCGCAGGGAACACTTCATCTCCCATAAACAGGTAGTTCTTGTAGCGAAATGCGGCGTGAGTGCCGGCGAGCCAGCCATTTCCGTAAAGCTCGAAGTGATTGTATTTGAACTGTGAGACAAATTGAGGATGTTCAGGACTGCCACCTTTGATGCCATTGCCCACATCAAGAATCACCAACCCATCTCGCCAATAAGCCAGGAAGGCCAGACCGTCCTTGACGTACAAGTCATGTAGATAGCGCCCCGAAGAGACAGGCCCCATAGGCCCGGTAATAATCGACGCGGTTGGATTCTCCGTCTGCCAACGGGCGACTTCTCTTGGTTGCCTAGGATCCTGAAAGTCAATAATGCGCAGCGATCCTGTGGCGTCGTCCGTAATGTAGGCGTAATGTTTGTTGATAAATGCGCTGTGCACGCCCCCGGTGACTGTTTCGGTGTACTCGGAGATCATCTTCAGATGGGCCGGATCTGAAGCATCAAACAGCACGATGCCATTCTTGCGGTTCGAGGCTTCTTCCCGCGTAAAGACACCAACTTTTTCGTCCGGTGTAGTGCTTATATCATTTATCAATCTTGCGTCCGCCTTCATCGAATCAAGTAGTTTCGGGTTGGCAGGATCGCTGATGTCATAGGAGAAGATGCGGTCGGAAACCGTAGCCACGTAAAGATGATTGCCTACGATCCATTCCTCGGAAGTCTGGATGGGCTGCCCGTCTGAGCCCTTCGTCTGAATGTGTGCAACGACATTCAATTCACGCTGCATATTTCTTGGAGCGACCGTAACCGTGGCGACTCCGCTGTGGCGGCCGACTGAAGCTGTGACCAGGTAGGTGCCTGGGCGTTCGGCTACGAATGCGCCGTCCGAGTAGACCATCGCACCACCCGGTCCGTTAACACTCCAATTTGTCGCTAAGTCTGCGTCGCCGGGGCCTTTCGCGCTGTGAGGCCTCGCGCTGAAGTGCAGGACGTCACCCGTTTTCGCATTCGCTGAGGCAGGAACGACGTCAATGGTTTGAACCCTATCGGCCACAACGCGAACAGTTGCCTCGGCGCTTGCAGAGCCGGCGGTTGCAACGACCGTGGCATTCCCCTCCTTCATGCCGGTTACGGTTCCTGCATCGTCAACGGTTGCCACGGCGGCCGATTTGGAAGTCCAATGAACGGGGATATCGGTGCGCGGGTCGCCGTTTGCAGATCGGACGGTGACCGGTAGGATGGCCTTGCCGGCGACCACGAGTGCCCCATGAACGGGACCTAGGTTTACTTTCCCCACTGGCGGCAGCATAACCGTGACACGTGCGTATCCCGTCTTTCCCTCGACGACCGCGCCGACGGTCACCTCGCCCGGCTGGTGAAAGATAACGGTGCCGTCCGGATCGGCGCCTGCCAAATCGAACGGTGCGGCAAACCAAAGAGAGGGCTTGGCCACCACGACGTTACCCGACGCGTCTTTGGCTACTGCATTGAATTTGACTCTATCTCCGACGTTTGTCCGAATACCTTTCGGAGATATTTCCACCGTCTGAACTTTCGGAGTAGAACCGGCGCCACCTGTCTCCTGCGCGTATGCTGGTTGCACGCTGGCAAAGAAGAGTGCTCCCACAACGGTTACGCACAGTTTTGATCGGTTGTTCATGACATCCCCTCTATTTATAACGAACGACCCTCAAATAGTGAACTGCGTCGTTCTTTTCCACATTTGCAACCCGGAGATCCGGGATGATTCCCCTAGTAAACGTCGCGCTAGAAGAGGGAGGGCGACGGAAACGCCGCGGCATCCTGCCGCGAGTCGAGCGCAGCGGCTCAGTTAATTCCGATTCAAAGACACATCCTTCCCCGTGCTGTTCTGTCAAGGCTTCACCACGAGCGGCAGGTCAATGAAGGATGCCTGATTCGGCGCGCGGTAAATACGTTGAACGGTTCTACGGTAGTCGTTTGGCTTGGCCCAAAAAATATTAGGAACAAATGTTTGGGGATTGCGGTCGTACAGCGGAAACCAACTCGACTGGATTTGTACCATTATCCGGTGACCCGCGAGGAAGACGTGGTTCGCTGTCGGAAGGTTGAAGCGGTACAGCAAAGCTACATTCGCAGCAACGGGTTTGGGCGTTTCGAGGCTTTCGCGATAACGACCGCGGAAAATATCAGCCGCAATCATCAGCTGATAGCCACCCATCTCCGGGTCGCCGGCCACTTCGTCGGGATAGACGTCGATCAGCTTGACTACCCAATCCGAATCCGTACCGCTAGTCGAGGCTACTAAATTGGCAACCGGCTGCCCGCTGATCTTCAGTGGAGCATCCAGCACGTCAGAGATATACGTTTCTACATCCGGTCGACCAGACATCTCGCGCTGATCGTCCACAAGCCAACGGGACCAAAGATTGCGATCGCTGTATTCGAGAGAATGGTTGGGACGCTGGCGATAGGGCACAGGCTTGGCAGGGTCGGAAATATATTCGTCATATCCTGTTTCGCTCGCCGGCGGCAGCGAGAAGTTTAGCTTTTGTGCTGGCTGAAGATAAAGTGGCGTCGGACGGACGCTGCAGCCAGTGGCACACCCAGAAGGCCAAGAGGATAGGCGGCGCCATGTGTTAGTACCCGTTTCAAAGGCCGTGACAGGTGGGACGCCAGAGGGCGGCGCGCCGTCCTTGAGATACTGGGCTAGAAATGGCCGCAAAATCTCCTCGCGAAAGTAGAGCGCGGTGTCGCAGTTGAATCGAATGGCGCCTAGATTGGATCCCTCACCGGCTTCCTGGCCGTGATACCAAGGGCCCATAACGAGGAAAACCTTGTCGTTGCCGACGTCTTTGGGCTTGATCGCTCGATAGACAGCAGTAGCGCCGTAGATGTCCTCCTGATCCCACAAGCTATCCACCAGCATGATTGGTACTTTCAAGGGCTGCGACGCAAGTATCTGGTCCACAGCTTGCTGGCGCCAAAAGGAATCGTAGCTTGGGTGCTCGAGAAGCTTACGCCAGAAGCCTACCTGATCGAGGCCGTGGAGACGTCCGAGTTCACCGGCCGATCCCGCTTGCAGGTACAGATCGTAGTCATCGAAATAGCCAGTCCACCACTTCATTTCGTTTTTGCGGGTGGCTTCCTGCTCGTAGATGTATGGCATCATCTGTTCACGAAAAGCTCCGTTATGAAACCAATCGTCCCCCTTCCAGCCGTCAACCATCGGGTTCATTGGCACAGAGACTTTGAGCGCCGGATGCGGATTCACCAAGGCCATAAGCGGAAGAAAACCGTCGTAGGAAATTCCGAGAATTCCGACCTTACCGTTGGTTTCCGGGACGTTTTTCACGAGCCAATCAATCGTGTCGTAGGTGTCGGTCGAATGATCTACCTCGGTTGGGTTCAGCGGCCCGCGCAAAGGCCGGGTCATTACATAATCACCTTCGGATCCGTACTTACCGCGCACGTCCTGCACTACACGGATATAGCCGTCTTGCAAAATCAATTCAACGGGGCTGTCGGTCCCAGTCAGGATCGGACCCAGATGAGAGCTTGGCGTCATGGTCGTATTGGCTGTGGCATCGTATGGAGTACGGGTGAGGAGGATGGGCGCGTTTTTGGCGCCCTTGGGAACCAGGATAACCGTGTGCAGCTTGACGCCGTCTCGCATTGGAATCATCACTTCACGCCGCGTATGATCAAAAGAGTCAGTAACTGGTGTGAAGTTTGAGGGTGTTTCGCTCGGAAGTGAGGATGCCGAGCCAGCGGACTGCTGAGGATGGTTCTGGCCGGCAGAGAGTTGGACAAGCAAAAGACCACAGACTGCCGTAGCCAACAAAGTCCGTGTGGCTGCACGGTTGGCTTGCTCCATAGAGAGGCTCTCCTAAAAGGGAATAAGGGCCGCGATCTTGGTCATTGCCAATCTGTTCTGGCGTCCTTGGCTTTATCTCTTCGACATAGTACTTCTCATGAATACTCTAACAGCCGCTAGGTTCAACTGCTAATCTTTGACGAGCGTCCAGTCCGCCAAACACGAGATTCGCCCTCCCTGATATCATCGGCTGCTTACGAGTGTCAAGCAGAAAGTGTATATGCGGGATATATGCGTTCAGATGCGAGAGAAGGGCGCGAGTATATCTGTGTTCTTTAGTTTATCGGGAAAAAAGCCCTTCCTGCCCAGATCGGAGGTCAGTCAGGAGGAGTTTTCGAGCAAGACTCGCGTTGCGCTTTCGGATGGCTCTAAAGATCGGCCTGTGAAGCGAATGTACGTCGAAATTTGGCAAATCAATTTTGGACAGATAAACGAGTCTCGCAGCTCGATCCAAGACGCTGCTGACGACGCGAACAATCTCTTCGTTTTGCGTCATCTCTGCCAGTGCTAGATGGAATTTCGAATTGGCACGCACAAGCGCATCCATTGGATCTGTAGGGTGAGTATGGACCACAGGCTCCTTCAGCAGCTCGGCCATGTTTTGTATCTGGACGGAAGTGGCACGAACTGCAGCGAGCTCAACTGCCTGAGTTTCAATGAGAGTCCGAGACTCAAATAAATTCCGTACCCTGTGGATGCTCATCTGGGGGATGAAATATCCCCGCCTGGGCATTGACTCCAGAAGGCCTTCATACAAAAGGCGATTGCAGGCTTCCCGAAAAGGAGTATGCCCGATATGAAATCTTGCTTTTGCTTCTCCCTCGGTGAGAAACATTCCATCCTTTAAGTCGCCACGGAGAATGCCAGCTCGTAGTGCTCGGTAGGCTCGCTCCGTGAGAGATCCTAATGAGGGGGTGGGATGCCCACTTGACTGTGATTTATCAGGCATCAGGTCTTCGTTGTTTTTTACCATAGTCGTCCCTGAGAGTCACCTATCAGCGATGGCATGACTCCAACTTTCAGTAACGAATCGACTATTCGATACGTGCCCTTATTCTTATAACCCGCTTTTGTATCGGTTTATTCCCACTTTGAATTCTTTCACGATTTGGTCAGAATTGAATAGTAATCTTTCAGTGGCAACACGAGGGGGGACCAGCCGAACCAGCTGAAAGGCGTTGACACGCCTTCTCGTTGCATTAGAGTGTGCCATCGGCGGCTCGGCAAGTCCTCCTTCATCAGAGTCAATTTGCGCCTTACATCTCTCGGACGGCCGGCGGCTCAGAAGGGACTCAGCACTATTCGCACCTCCATGGACTGCTTCCTCGCCTGGGGTTTTTTGTTGGTCACGAAAGCCGCTTACCATTCGACTACGACGAGGTGCTTGCTCTAATCGCGCCACGGCCCGCCTTAATCGTTGCGCCGGTCCTAGACCGCTACGCACGGGTCTGCGATGTGACGTCGGAAGTGGAGCAGGCCGGGAAGGTTTACAGACTCCTTGGACGAGAAGCAGCACTTGAGCTGGACACTCCGCTCGAATTTAATAGTTTCTCCTCGGCGACGCAGGCGCGCGTTGTCGATTGGTTGTCGAACCTACCCAGATCGTAGTTTCACGCTCCCATGCAAGACACTGTTCTTACGCAAGGCCAGGCTGTGATATAGACTCCAGCCGTAAGACCGCATGTCCGGCGTAGTCTGACGAACATGTCAAGCTGGTGCTGTTTAAGGAGGAGAAGAAGATGGGCAAAGAATTCCAGATGAAGTGGGGTGCGCTCACAATTGCGTCGCTGCTGGCCTGTGCCACGCACGCACAGATTCCTACTGCGTACAGGAAGGCCGTCGGCTCGAGTGCCGGGCAGATGTACCTTGAGAGTATGTACTTGCCTTCGGTTACGCGAGGGGCGTGGAGCCCGGCGTGGTCGCCGAATGGCCGTGAGATCGCGTTCGCGATGCACGGCAGTTTGTGGAAAGTTCCGGCGCAGGGCGGCGAAGCTGTACAACTTACGAGCGGTTCGGATTACGATTCCGAGCCTGCATGGTCGCCCGACGGGCGGCGTATAGCGTTTACCAGAGACAACGGCAAAGCGATGGAAATCTGGCTGGTCGACGCGGAAGGAGGTTCCCCACGGCAACTCACCAGTGCCGCAGCTATCAGTGTCGATCCAGAGTGGCATTCAGCGAGCGAGATCTTCTTTTCCTCTAATGCGGGCGGGACGAAAATGAGTTTATGGCAAGTTGCGGCCGATGGAGGGGAGGCGCAACCCTTGCTTGCGGATGCGAACCAGAGTGTTGAACCGACATCATCTCCCGACGGCAAGACGGTCGTCTTTCTCAGTTCTCGCGAAATTGGCCCAGGGCAACCGGCTTCCTATGGGTCGGGCGACTTTTGGAAACTGAACCTTTCGGACAAGAGCTTGCTGCTCCTATCACGTCAGGAAACCCTATGGCACGCCCACCCCCGCTGGTCACCCGACGGGCATCGCATCGTGTACGTATCCCTGCAGACCGGCTGTAACCAGCTTTTCATAATGAACGCCGACACGGGCATTGCAGTGCAATTGACCTATATGCAGGCCGAGCCGTTCACACCCGCATGGTCGCCAGATGCTCAGCAGATAGTCTTCGTCTCTAATGCAGCGCACCATTTCACGCTTTGGACGATGCCGGCAGCCGGCGGAGCAGCCAAGCCGTTGAAGGTCACGGGGCTGAAATGGAGGCAGGCAATGGCCCACCTGCACGTGGAAGCTCACGATGAAACAGGCAAGGCGACGCCGGCTCGGTTTTACATCCACAGCAGCGACGGGAAATCCTGGGCTCCGGAAGGCGCGTTCGAGCGCGTCTCTGTCGTCACCGGGGATCACTACTTCTATGCGCCGTCTTCGAGCACATTTACGGTGGATGTCGCTGCAGGCACCATTTCGGTTGAAGCAATGAAGGGACTTGAGTACAAACCGCAAAGGAAAGAGCTTGAACTCGCCGAGGGGCAAACCAGAACGGTGTCCTTCTCGCTGCAACGTATTGCGAACCTAGAAAACCAAGGCTGGTATTCCGGCGACAACCACATGCACATGAACTACGGTGGCGTATTTGGGGAAACGCCCGAGTTTCTGCTGAAGGAGGCCGATGCTGAGGATCTCAACATCCTCAACGACTTTCCCACCAACCACAACACACATCTGATCGATTACCAGTACTTTACTGGCAAGATCGACCCCCATTCCAGCGGCAATCGCCTGCTCTACTTCAACGAGGAATACCGGCCAAATTTCGGCGGCCACATGGGGCTGCTAAACATGAAGCAATACTATTTTCCTGTTTACGATGGATACCCAAACACACCGTACGCTGCCGACTACCCGACTAACGCCGAGGTGCTGAATGACATGCACGCTCAGGGTGCGCTGGGCGGCTACGTTCATCCATATCTGCTGGACCGCGGTCAAGACCCGCTGCAAAACAATATTGACGGTGCGCGTGAATTTCCCGCCGACGCCGTGCTAGGCAAAGTCGATTTCTACGACCTCATGTGTATATGGACTGACAAGTATGTCGCGGGCGACGTGCTTTACCGCATCTGGAATCTAGGCTTCAGGATCCCGGTTTCCGCTGGCACCGACGCAATGCCGGACTACTGGCGGGCACCAACCATCGGCGGCGATCGCGTGTTCGTGCACAGCGCTTCGCCGATTACCTATGAAAGTTGGATTGGCGCTTTCGCAAAAGGGAAATCCTTCGTGACCGACGGGCCATTGTTGACGTTCACCGTCGACGGGCATGAGTCCGGAGATGAAGTGCAACTACCCGAAGGTGTCGCGTCTAATGTTCGGGTGAGTGTCCAAGCAGTTTCAATCCTCCCCATGGAGCAAGTGGAGGTCCTCCAAGACGGCAAGATTGTTGGAGCAGCAAAAGCAGCGGATTCGTATCACGTTCAACTCAACCTGAACCTGCCGGTGGCACACAGCGGATGGATAGCTGCGCGGGTCTCTGGACCGGGGAAAGTGCACCTTCTTACGGATAGTTACGTTTACGCTCACACAAACCCGGTTTGGCTGGTAAAAGGAGGCACGAAGCCAAGTTCACCGGAGGACGCCGAATACTTTGTAAAGTGGATGGACAAGGCGCTTGAGCAAATCCAGGGACGCACATTCTTCAATGACAAAGAAAAGACGGCGGTGGTGGCTGTCTACACAAAGGCCCGTGAGGAGTTTCTCCGCTTGGCAGACAATGCCGGGGACGCCTCAAAATCAAGATAGCGCGCAGAGTCAGTGGCGCAGGACCTTGGTCTGAACGACGCAACTGCTAGCTGATAGCAGAGTGGCTTCTCAACGACACTTGAGCTTTGCGCGAGTTGCCCACTTAAGCTCAATTCGGCGTGCCAATTCCAAGCTTCGCCATGGCCCGCGCATGATCAATTTCTTATTGTCTTTTTGCCCCGGCGCCGGAATGTCTGTTGGACGTTTCGCTATGGCGTGAAATGTGGCCGCTGACCAGCGTCACACAATTCCGCAGTGGTAAGGAAAATAAGGCGAATAATCTTCTCGATTTTGGGATAGTCAATACGATCCCACGTGTCATTCTCTGTGTGGTAGTCGGGGTGCTCGCCGGTGTTGAACAACACCATGGGTATCGATTTGGTGGCGAACCAGAAGTGGTCGCTTCGCGCAAACCAGTTCTCCGGGTCGTTCTCATCCGTCTTAAAATCGAGGTTCAACCGAATCGCTTCATTACTTTTCTCGATTGTCCGTCGCAGGTCAGGACTATAGAGCGTTCCGACAATATTTACGTTATTGCGGTTTTTATCGGCTGTCGTGCTCCAAGTGGCAGAGTCTTCATCGCGTCCAATCATATCCATGTTCAGATTTGCGATTGTCTTTTGGAGTGGAATGATCGGATGCTGTATGTAATAGGCGGAACCAAGCAGAGCGCGCTCTTCCGCTTCATAGGCAATGAAAAGAACGCTCCGCTTGGGCTTGACTTGGCCCTCAACGAAGGCCTCGGCAGTCTGCAGGACCGCAGCTACTCCGGAAGCATTATCATCAGCGCCGTGGAAGATGCGACCTCCCTGTATTCCCACATGATCATAATGAGCGCTGACTATAACCGCTTCATCCTTCAGCTTCGGGTCCGTGCCTTCAAGAAGCCCCACAACGTTACGCGTTGAAATGACGCGATGGTCTTTCAGCGTCTTCCTGACAGAAACCGTCACATCCTCAACTTCGAAAGTCTGGGGCTTGAAGCTGCGATCAATCGTCTCCTGCAGAGACTCTACAGTTTTGCCCGAAGTAGCGAGCAATTCATTGGCGACCTCCGGCGTGATGATGAAAATGGGAATGTCCCATAGCGTTCCGGCGAGAGCGTCTTGGGTCCATGGGCCTGCTTCACTATCAGTAGGCGCGCTGGCGACACGGGGTGGTCGCCGAGGCGTCTTTTCCCTTACGATGAGCAGCGCCGAAGCGCCCGCATTACGCACTTGCTCCGCTTTCAACCAGAAGTACGAATGGATTGTGTCCCACTTTCCTTTGAATTTGGAGTTAGCGTAGCCCGCTTGGGGCTCGCGGGCCAGAGTCATCACGACTTTTCCACGCAGGTTCGAGCCAGCGAAATCGCTATAATCGTATTCGGGTGCATTAACCCCGTAGCCCAGAAACTCGAGTGGCCCGCTCGCGTCGATGGAATTGTCGCCTTCCGTGTAGTAGTAGAAAAAATCGTGGTCGATTTGGTATGTCTTCCCCACACCACGAATCGTGGATTTAAGCCACGTATTCTCTTTGTCGAGCCTGGCCTTCACAAGATCGAAATTTTGAAAATAAGTGCCACTGTCTCCCACAGGTTTCAGTCCAAGTCGCATGAAATCCGCAGCAATATAGTTGGCGGCGATTCGTCCTTCGTGGCTGCCTGAGTCACGACCACCCATGGCATCTGACGAAAGAAAATAGATCTTGCTCTTAATCTCCTCTGCTCGAATGGTGTTCAGAGCCTCTTCCCGCGAATCTGGCATGGCAACGAACCTGCCAAACGGGAGAGCCACGAGAACCACCAAGAAAGCTACCGTCCGAAGATTTTTCACGTTTCCATCCAATCTGTGTTTTTAAGCAACAAGAACAGAAAACACCGGTTTCGATCTCTTATTTCAGTTCGGCAGAGCCACAGGACAGTGGCCATTTTGTTTCAAGCTTAGACGTTCGTGCCCGCACCCAGCGTGTCGAGCCACTTGTCCAAAGTACTGGTTTCCTATTGAATCGATCTGGCTATACACTTTGCTGCTTCAGTCCTTAATCACCGGGCCTCCTATTGGGATGGCAGTCCGAGATACGACTGCGTTCGTCACCTGAGCAAAGGACAAATACAACGCGAGAGCTCCGCAGAAGATTCCGTCCCAGCCGCCAGCCCGGCGCCAGTTTGCGCCCAGGCCCAGGTCGCCACAAGCCAGCAGAAAAAAGGCAATCCACAGGGTAAGGAAGATCAGCCAGAGCGTTTTGTTGATTCGAAATGTCACTATCCACATATAAAATGTAAATACGCCCCACATCAGCAACGTCAGGCCTATCCCGGACGGATGCGGAGGCTTAATCCAGCCGGCGCCAATACTCCATAATAGGAAGGCATACCACCACCAAAATGTTCCGTAAGAGATAAATGCTACCGTGCCGAAAGTATTGCCTTCCCTGTACTCCAAAATGCCGGCAATTATCTGAGCAAGTCCTCCGTAAGCAAACGCCAACGGCACGACAACAGGGGTCGCGCCATCCGGAAGCAGTCCTGCGTTGATGCAACTAAGCACGACGGTCGTAAGGCCGAACCCGGCTAACCCGAGCGGAGCCGGATTGGCCACTCTCCCAGACGGCTGAGCAACGGTTGTGGGGACCGACGACGAAACTGGATCTGCAGCCTTGATGGACTCTTGTGTTGTCATCATTACCCCTTCCTGCGGATGTATATCATCTCCCAAGTAAATAGCCATCTAGAAGGCCCCTCTAGATAACCAACGATCGGTTCCGGCGAATCGAGTAGCGAGAGCTGCCCGTTTAACAGGGTCGATCGCTTCTCCTCGTGAACGAGGAGATCTCGCATCAGCACACACTCTTCGAAGCAGCAACAGCCACTGTTCAACGAGCCTCCCTGGCATGGAGTTCCCTGACTTTGTGATATCGGTCGATCTCCAGGTTGCGCAGAGTTTGTACGAGCCCATTGGGCCAAAGAATCTCGACAGACGGTCTAGGTATTGCGTTGGAGCCTAAGCCAAACACAAGACGCTTATCGTTCGAAGCCAGATAACTTGAACCGCCTGTGACCCATCGAACCAACTGCTTCGCACCAGAACGAAGTGCTACCCTCGCACCGATGGCGTCGCGATTACTCGTGGTTCCCTCCAATTCAAACCCGATCCAGTGCGCCCCTCCCGTCAGCTTGTTTTTGAGAAGGACCGGCCTCTCGCCCAAGCATGATGTTGCGACATCGATGAAGCCATCGTTGTTGAAGTCTCCGACGGCCAGCCCTCTCAATACACGGGGGATCGCAAAAAATGGGCCAGCAAGATTCCTCATGTCTTGGAAAGAGCCGGATCCGCTGTTCCTGAGTAAGAGAGGCAGTTCACGATACTTTGTATCTTTGCGAGCTAGTTCCATCAATTCAGTGACGTGGCCATTCACGATAATAAGATCGAGGTTTCCGTCATTATCGTAGTCGATAAAGTGCGTACCGAATCCTACGTCTAGCCGTGTGAACTGTGCGAGTCCCGATTGCACGCCGCGGTCTTGGTATTCTAGAGGCGAGGTGCTCACAAAAAGGGCATCCGCCTCATCGGTGAAATTGGTTACCACGAAATCTGGAAGTCCATCGCCATTGATATCGCCGGCGTCGACTCCCATACCCGCTCTTTCTTTACCCAGCTGGCTGAATGCAATTCCTGCTTCCAGGCCGATATCCTTGAATGTCCCGTCCTTCTGGTTTATGAGCAGCAAATTCGGCGAAGCGTCACGCGCCACAAAAAGGTCCGTCCAGCCGTCGCCATTCACATCGATGGCAACTACCCCGAGCGCCCTGCCGCTCATTCCCCCGAGCCCTGCCTGCGCTGTGACGTCAGTAAACGTGCCGTCGCCATTGTTGTGGTAGAGCGTTGGAGCATCACCTTGGTAGGCTACTTGCTCACAATAACCTCTCCGTCCCGCCATTTCGCATCTCTTCGTATCGGAGAATGAGAATTTTACATAGTTGCAGACAAACAGGTCTAGGAGGCCATCGCGGTCGTAATCGAACCACGCAGCACCAGCGCTCCATTTTCCCGAATTTGAAACTCCGGCTTTCTCAGTCACGTCAGTAAAAGCGCCGTCGCCATTGTTGTGGAAAAGCGCTGAGCGCGGATAACCGGAAATGAAAATATCCTGAAATCCGTCATTGTCGTAGTCGGCGGCTGCTGCTCCCATTCCGTAAAACGGGATTCGAGCGATCCCTGCCTGCTGCGCGACGTCTTCAAAGCGGCCGTTGCCTAAATTGCGGTAAAGTGCATTGCAAACTGGTTGCGGAGCCTTACCCCGTGGAGTTTCCCCTCCATTGACAAACAGGATGTCTAAGAGACCATCACTGTCGTAGTCCAGAAAACCGACACCTCCTCCCATGGTCTCGATGAGGAATTTGTCTTCAGACGCACCATTAAAGTGTTCCCACTGGATTCCGGCTAGTTTTGTAATGTCCTCGAAGACGGGGCCAGACGTATTAGCAGCCATTGCAGGAAGGACACCATAATGAGCGGAAGCGCACGCCGCTGTCATAATCCTGAGTATTTTTCGGCGTGACATCATGTCTGTTTCACATTTCTCGGGTCGCGCGGCAGTGGTGGCGCTGTGGATCTTTGCCAATCTCGCATTGGAATTCAGGCACTTTACCCGATACTCTGGAACTATTAACGAGATTTGTCATTATCAGGTGATTTGCCCTTCAGCTTTCGGAAGCTTTGAAGCTCTTCTTCTGCTTCTTGCTGCCGACCTAGTTTGCGCAGCCCAACCCACAAAGAATAGTGAGTGTTCTCATCCGAGGGATTGAGCTTTTCGGCCTCCTGCAGCTCCCCAACCGCCTTAGCAGCTTGATCCTGCTGCAAATATATATTTCCTAACTCGTAGTGAGCGCCTGCGATGGAATGATCCAAGGCCAGCGTCTTCTCAAGGAGCGCAATGGCTTGCGATTGACTCTGCCTTTGTCCCAAATGACTGTAATAGATAAGGATAAGAGCCCATTGGTAATAGAATTGAGCTTCCCTCGGATATTTCTTGATGGACGCCTGTAGAAGGACGGCCGCCTTCTGAAACTCACCGGCAGCGGCCTGAGCGCCTGCTAGATCCAGCAGTGCTTCTGGGGCCGATTTACTAAGTTCGGCGGCCCTAGCATACGATTCTTTGGCGGCATTGAAATCGTGCTGGCTCATCTGGATTTGCCCCCGTACACGGTAGGCATCGTACGAGCCGGGAGCAACCTCGATGGCTTTCGTTGAGGCTTCGAGTGCGGGTGCCAGAAGGTCAGCACGCATGAGGACTGTGGCCAAATCGACGTAATTGGAAACCTCCCCCGGAGCCAGATCAATTGCCCGATCAAAGGCCTTTACCGCTTCATTTATCTTGTCTTCCTTAGCGAGACACCACGCCAACAGATTGAAATACCTCGCCTCGCCGTCTTCACTGATGAGTTGCTGCAAGATCGGTTCCGCCTCCGAACAAGCTCCCGTACGATACCGAAGGATTGCGATCTGGTAATTTACTTCGCTCAAAGAGGGATACAAATCATGGAGGGCCATTAACATTTTTTCTGCAGAAGGGTAATCGCCAGCCCTTTCGGCCACCCCAGCGCTCATAAAGATGGGCTGCGTTTGAGAAGGGTCTTTAAGCAGAGTGTCTTCGAGGGCATGCGCCTCAACGATGTGTGAGGTTTCATAGTAGCAATGAAGAAGCGCAGCCACTGCTTCAGGATGGGCGTTCAGTTGACCATGAGCGGCAGCAAGAAGCTTCGCTGCCTTGGCATACGTTCCTCGGTTTTCCAGGACCATTCCGAGAAGAAACGAGGCATCTGCATCGTTCGGTCTCTGTTGCAAGATCAGTTCCAGGTTTCTGTCCGCGTCTGCGAGATCGCCCATTTGCCATTCGACGGCGGCAAGGTTTCGCCGAATGACGAGGTTGGTAGGATCAAGCTTCAGCGCCTGTTGAAAGTGATTCCTTGCTTCCTGCAGCTTGCCCTGCTGGGCAAGAACAGCGCCTAACGTATAAAGGTATTGAGCGTTTCGCGGTGCGAGGGCTACGGCAAGTCGAAGCTCAGCGGCCGCGTCCCCAAAATTACCGTTGCTGGCGAACGCGAGACCACGCTCCGAATGTTCTCGCGCCTGTTGCGCGTTCGAATCCGTAGGATCACTGCTTTGTGATCCCTGTTCAGGCTGCCAGGGTAAGAACGTAGCAGCGGAGCGCCCCCCGATTCCTACCAGACGCGTGGCAGCGAGAGTTATGCGCTGGTGAACCGGAATTACAAACGCCAGCACGAGAGCTACCGTCGAAGAGCGCTTTAAGAATCCCCTTCCTACCTCTCTAGTCAAAGGCCTCATACCGAGTTTCTACGTTCTGTGACAGTTTGCGAAGCTTCAAGCAATCACCAACTCTTTGTACGCCTCCCTCATGCTCCGGATTCCTCAGTGAGGCTGCAACAGCCAGCAACGCACAACAGGGAGAAGGCTGACATCGTCTCGGGCGTGTGTCAATCCAGGGACGATGTCAGCCGCGGGGGTGGTCAGTACAGCTCGCTACGCACGACGTTTCTGAACGCCCGGCATACCGGTACTTTGCCGGTCAGAAACTGAATTTCAATGCAAACTGGATCAATCTGGGCGCCACCGATGTTGCTCCAATCTGGCCGAAGTTGGAAAGACCCACATATGTGCCCGGGTCAGCGAATTGTGCGTGGTTGAACGCGTTGTAGAACTCCGTCCTGAATTCCAAGTTTGCACCTTCACTCAACCTGCTTACGACGAAACGCTTGGAAATGGAAATGTCATAGTTGTTCTGGTCAGGTCCTGCGACAACGCCACGTCCAACGTTCCCGAAGTCAAAACCGTCGCCAACAGTTGGCGGGGCACAGAACGCATTCGGATTCAAGTAGTTGTTGAGACGTGCGTTCACGGAACCTCCTTTCGTAGGAATGTTGGCAGGCGTCATTCCAGGGCAGTATTGGCCGAAAGCGGACCCGGAGCCATAGATGGTGCCAGAACGGACGTCATAGATAGACAGGAGATGCCCCGCTTGAATGGTGGTGACTCCGCTAAGCTGCCAGCCGCGCGCCAACTTCGCGACGACGCCCTTCTCTGCTTTCGGCCCGGGTATGTCGTATACGTAGTTGAAAATAAAGCGCTGTGGTCGGTCGAAATCCGCCGGTCCCCAGCTTGCACGCTTTGCGCGGACATTGCCAACCAGAAAGCCCCCCCAGACGGAATTGATTCCTGTTGACTGGGGCATGTTATCGAGTGTTCGGTCCCAGGTATATGCGGCCTGCAAGACAAGCCCGTAACTGAAGCGCTTCGAGAGACTCGCTTGGAGAGCGTTGTACCAGGAAAAACCAAAGGTTTCCGGACCTGATGCCCCGGGAGCTACGCCCATAGTGGGGACGCGAAAGCCCGCGTTTTCAACCGTATTGGTGGTTATGCCGTTAACTGGGTTGCTGGGACTCGCCAAGTACGCCTGGTTGACCTGTCGGAATCCCACGAGGCGTTCGCCTCGGGTGCCAACATATCCGACCTGCAGCAGCCAGTCCTTGGCAAGTTCATATTGCGCGTTCAAACTCCATGACTGGGTCATGGGCGCCTTCCAGTTTGGCAGGAGCCATTCGAACGAAAAAGCGCTTGTTGGTGTGCGGGGCACCCAAATCGGGAACGCCGAGGGAGGCGGTGGCGCGGGATTAAATGGAACTTGGAACGTTGAAAGAGCATTCTGCGGTCCACTATAGAAATTCGACGCTACAAACGGATACATCGTCACAAGTTGGAGCAGCATGTTGCCGGGAAGTTGGCTGTAGAAGATGCCGTAACCGGCCCGTATTACGAACCGATTAGTCCGTGATAGGGGTTTCCAGGCAAAACCGACACGTGGCCCGAAGTTCGTAAGTGGGGTGGCATTGTAGGTCGCGGTGTTGTTGGAATTCACAAACACGCCGTTTGGACGGGCGAGTTTATAATTTGAGGCCACCATGAACCCGGAATAGGTTCCGCTTCCATCCGCCGGGAACACATTATTCGCTAGCGATGGCCAGAAGTCGGACAGGTAGCCACGCTTTTCCGATAGACCACCAAAGATTTCCCAACGCAAGCCAACGTTCACGGTCAGCTTGCTGCTGAGCTTATAGTCTTCCTGCGCGAACAATGCCCAGTTCCTCAAGCGGAACTGTCTGTCGGTGATACCCTCAAGCCCGCCGGCGGAGTAGAGATTGCTATACGGAGAACCATTTTGTGCGGCACTCAATCCGAGTAAGAAATCTGGAAAACTCTGCATGCTTATCGTCCCACGATGTCCGCCGGGAAGATCGAAGTTATATTGAATGTTTTCGAAGCTAATTCCCGCTCTGAGAGTGTGCTTCCCGTGGGTCCAAGAGATCTGGTCGGACAGAATGATGGTATTGGTGGCTGTCACGAAGCCGTCGTTCCAGCCCCCGCCCAGGTTAAAGAGACCATTAACGCCAATTACCGGAAGAGTATTCACCTCAGGATCGGCAGGAGTCATGCCGATTTGCGTGGTTATATTTGGCGTTAGAGTTTCTAGTTGGCCAAAATTGCGCGTAAAGCCCACGTGCGCCTCATTCAAAACCGTCGGCCGTATGGTTGACGCGAGTTTTAGAGAAGCATCCCAATTTCTGAAAATATCATTCGCGCCTGACCCTGGTGTGTTGGCATATGTAAATTGCAAGAGCTCAGGGTCTCTCGAATAGAAAAACCGGCTGCTGAGTGTATTTTTCTGGTTCACAGCATAATCTACGTTCACCATGTACTGATCTTCTGTGAACCTGGAAGGGACGCTAAAAACGGAGAATCCCACCCCGCTCGGCTCAATGATTTGGGGGGTCGGAATCATGTATTGACCATTCGAAAGCTTATAATTCAGGAGATTTAAGGCCACCGGGTTAATGTTGGAGCCATCACATGCTACGGCAACGCCACCGAAGGCGCCGCTCTGACCGCAAAATTCCTTTCCGAGGGTTGCGGCGGAGCGATCGTTCGTAATGGGTGGCAAGAAACTGCTCTGCAGGGAGTTCGCTCCCTCGCCACTAATCTGGCGCGTGCCCTGGTAGGACCCAAAATAGAACAGCTTGTCCTTTAGGATTCGCCCGCCAATCGTGCCGCCGAACTGGTTCTGGCGGAAGACCGGGCGAGGGGACTTCGTCTCATTGAGGAAAAAATCATTGGCGTTAAGCACGTCGTTGCGGAAGAATTCGAAGAGCGATCCGTGTAAGTTATTACTACCGGACTTCGTAACAACCTCAACATTTGCTCCGACTCCGCGACCATAGCCCGCATCGAACAAGCTAGTTTGCACCTTGAATTCCATTATGGAGTCTGGACTAGGAATAGGAATACCTGTGTATCCTAGCCAGTCTCCCGCTCGACCAGTTCCGAAATTGTTGACCTGAATACCATCCATTTGAAAGTTGTTGTCGATCGCGCGTCCACCGTTGACGTAGACATCCTGCGTATTTCTCCCGAGCTGGGCAGCGTCGGTCACGTCGCTCGCGACGCCAGGAGACAATGTCGTGATTTGGGTGTAGTTGCGGTTCGTGAGAGGCAGATTCGAGACTTCTCGCTCGCTCACCGTGCCCCCCAAAGATTGCGATTCGGTCTGAACCAGTTCGGCACCGGCTTCCACGGTGATTGTCTGTTTCTGTTCGCCCACTTGGAGCGTGACATTCAGCGTCGCAACTTCAGTGACATTGATAACGACGTTCGTGTTCGCCTGCGAAGCAAAGCCAGCTGCAGAAAAATCAACGGTATACATTCCGGGTGGAAGAAGCGCAATTCTATAGCTTCCGTTAGCGTCCGTAGTGGCAGTTCTCACAGCCCCGGTCGTTGGGTTCGTAGCGACGACCTTTGCGCCAGGAACGCCACCGCCAGACTTGTCGGTGACTGCCCCAGCAAGTGCCCCGGTTGCGGCGTTTTGGGCGAAAGCTGGTCGAGCAAAGGTGATGACGGACAGGAACAACCATGCAAAAGCGACCAGGAACACTTCTTTTGTGATGCCTCGCAAACAGTTCATTTTCACCCCCAAAGCAGACGTGACTTTGGCGAGTTTCTAGCACTAACCAATATTGGGTGTCAAGCACAAAAATATTGCAAATATATGCGCCGGATATTTGCCCCGCCGAGTTTCCGGAGAATGCCTGCCCGTGAATAGACCCGGAAAAGCCCGTAGCCTCGTTCTATGGCGCCCTGAGCGGAGGCCTGCGGGAATCGTGTCCTTTTCGCCAAAGCAACTAGGAACCACTTTTTTTTGGTGGCGTCCATCGCCATTCTTTTTCCCATGACGGCCGGTCCATCTGCGACCCGCGCCGGCATTAGTCATTTTGGTGCACTCACCACAGTTTTCAGTATTTGACGGTACATCGGGGGACGCTCGGGCCGTGCTTGGCAAGGACTGCCCTGTGTTCCGCCCCCACGATCTGAGCAGAGCGCGGAACCTAGATGAGTTACTGGTCGCAAGATGGACACCGTTAAACGGTCACAAGGTATGGGCACAGAACAGAATGCGATCTCGCGATGTGGATTTGCCACTGTTTCCTCTTGACAGGCTCGCGAGATATATCATAGATATACGCGGCGGTCGACTCGCGAGATGGGGGCGCCGAGAGGAGGGGTATCTTGAATAAATTGCCGTGGCTTTTCTTGTTGGCTTCTTCAATCGTTCCCCTAGTTGCAAAAAATAGTAGCGATACGTCGCCCGAAGTGTCTTCGGCGGTTCGGTCGATCCAATTAGAAGACATTCGCGCAAAGATGTTCTTTCTCTCCAATGATGAAATGGCCGGGCGCTTGGTGGGCACTCTCGAAAATCACATCGCTGCCGATTACATTGCGTCCCAATTCATTGCCATGGGGTTGAAGCCACTTGGCGATCGCGGTGGCTATTTTCAGGAATTCGACATTATGAGCGCCTGGCCGGAAGACCCGAATGGCGCGATCCTACAAGCTACGATCGGCAATAGGACGAAGACCTTTCAGCGGGGCCACGATTTCGAGAGTGGGTGGGTTCAGAGCGTTAACTCGGAAACTGTCAAGGGCGCCATCGAGTTTCTCGGGTACGGCATCAATGCTCCCGAGTACGGCTACAACGACTTCGCCAATGTAGACCTGCGCGGCAAAATTGCCATGGTACTGGCCCGCGAACCGCAGGCAGATGATCCCAATTCAAAGTTTCGTGGAGCCTGGGACACGTATCACTCGTACGATTGGTTCAAGATCGAGCAGGTTCGAAAGGCCGGCGCCGCAGGCATGCTAATCGTCAACCCAGTCTTTGAGTTTCGCGAGTCGCGCGTGCCGAGCGCGCCGCCGAACTACACGCTACCTGAGCCAAAATATGGACTGGGTGACCACATGTGGGATCTGCCGGTCCTTATGATCACGCCGGAGGTTGCCAATGAGCTGCTGTCCAGCAGTGGAAAGGACATCGCGTCTCTTCAGCAGGAGATTGATTCTACTTTAAAGCCGAAGTCTTTTGAACTGACTGCGGTAACCGCCACGCTTGGAAAAAACTTCAAATCCGCGAAGCTGCTTAAAGGACGCAATTTAATTGGCCTCCTGGAAGGCTCTGACCCATCGCTCAAAAACGAGTACGTCGTGGTGAGTGGTCATTACGACCATGTGGGCACGAACTCAACGCGAATCTACCGCGGAGCGGACGATAATGCCTCCGGAACTGTTGGAACACTCGAAATCGCACAGGCATTTGTGCATGCGGGGTTGAAGCCGAAACGCAGCATCATCTTTGTCTGCTTTGATGCTGAAGAAGAAGGGTTGTATGGCTCCGCCTATTACATCCAGCATTCCCCCGTTCCGCTTTCAGGTACTGCCGCGAATATAAACATGGACATGATTGGGCGGGACGAAGAGTCTCTGACTTGGCACATCACACCTGAGCAGACCCACAACGCGGTGAATATTGCTGGGACCCTCTACAATCCCGAAATTCGGCAAATCATCGAGCAGGAGAACCAATCCATCGGTCTAAAGCTCGATTTCAAGACGGACACCCGGGATCCAGACGCATGGTTCTCTCGGAGCGACCATTTCTGGTTCGCTACACGATCGATTCCCCAAGTCCTCTTCAATACCGGTGAGCAGAACGACTATCACACTGAGAACGACACTTGGACCCGCATCAACTACCCCAAGATGACAAAGATTGTGCAGCTTATTTTCCTGACCACTAATCGGGTGGCAAACGCTCCTGGGAGACCCAAGTTCACTCCCTGAGTCCATCAGGGCCGCATCCGGAGAGGTAGTCGATCGCTACGCGCGCCGACCATGCCGCAGGGAGGACTCATAAAGAACGTGTTACCCATACACCGATGCGAAATGGAGCCGCCACCTGGTTTGGAATTCTTCCAAAGGAGCGCAACCCTTGAAGTCCCACACGTTGGTGATATCTTGGCTCATCCTTAGCTCGTTAAGCAGTTGTGTTGCAGCACAGGAAAGTCGCCCCGCGGTGAGCTCGCAGTTCGCTGCACGGCGCGCGGCATTGTACAAACAGATCCCCGACGGGGTAGCTGTGCTGTTGGGTGCCCCCAGCGCTCCCCAGCCATTCCTTTTTCGCCAAAGCAATAATTTCTATTATTTCAGCGGAGTGGAAGTTCCTGATGCGGTTCTGGTTCTCGACGCAAAAACGCAGCACAGCACGTTGTTCCTACCTTCTTTATCGCAATTGGAAATAAATCTGAGCGGAAACCCTTTGCAGCCTGGAAAAGCCGCTGAGAATGCAACTGGTATCGATCAAGTTCTGCCGCTGCAGGAATTCGTCCCTGCGCTGGCTAACCTGTTGACCCAAGATGGAGTCGTAGGAGGTCGAGCCCTCTACGTAGCTACGGTTCCCGATGGATTACCTTCGCAGGATTTTAATTTTCAAACCTATCTTAAATCTCTGCAAGTATGGGACAACCGGCCCAGCAGAGAGGGAGTGTTTGTTGAGTGGGCGCGGCAGCACTTTCCGACAGTCACGATCAAGTCGTACGACGCCATCGCAAACTCGATGCGCCGGATCAAGTCCGCAGAAGAGGTCGAGATATTTCGCCGCAATGCCGATGTGACCACCCGAGCGATGAATGAGGCGATTCGTGCAACGGCTCCCGGAATGTACGAGCGCGATGTCGCGGCCGCTGCCGACTTCATTTACTCGACCGGAGGCGCTCAAAGACTCGCCTATGGTGACATCGTAGCCTCCGGCCCTAACGGCAACGTTTGGCATTACTTTGCAAACCGTCGCCGAATGCAGGCTGGCGAGTTGGTCCTGATGGACAGCGGAGGTGAGCTCGACTACTACGCCGAAGACTTAACCCGCACTTGGCCTGTTTCAGGCCGTTTCACTCCCGAGCAATTAAAGATATACGAATGCGTCCTCGATGCCTCCAAGACGACTATCGAGGCGGTACGGCCAGGCGTGACGATCCCCCAACTCAACGAAATCGCCCGCAAAGTGTATGCACAACATGGTTTTGGCCAGAACTACCCTGGCTTCATCGGTCACTATGTCGGGCTCTCCGTTCATGACGTTGGCGCGGAAGAGGAACCATTCGTCCCAGGTGTCGTGTTTAACGTTGAGCCGCTTCTGGACATCCCCGAGAAACACGTCCACGTCCGACTCGAGGATACCGTTGTAGTTACTCAGAATGGTCACGAGTGGCTGACTTCAGGCAGTCCAAGGGATGTACAAGACCTATACAGCCTGTACGACCAAGGCAGTTCCCTTTTTCCAGGCCGCTACAAACGCTCACAGAAATAAAGCCTAGTAAACGCTCTGTTCTCGGCGATGAACCAGCCTGTACGAAGGCCAACCACACACTTTCTCGTGAAAATTGCTTGTCAAATCCCGACAGGAGGACTTCGAAATGAAACGCATCTTTGTTGCATCACTGTTTCTTCTGGCAGGGTCCATGGCCAATCCGGCTCAGGATCGCGTTCAGCAACTCCTTCAGAAACTAACGGATGCTCCAGGGCCGCCTGGCTACGAAGAGCCCGTCACAAAAATCATGGTGGAGGAGTTCAAGCCCCTCGCCGACAAGATCACCTACGACGGCATGGGCTCTGTGATTGCCGTCCAGGGTTCTACGGGACCCCGGATCATGCTCGACGCGCACATGGACGAGCTGGGCGGTATCATTCGACGGATAACACCGGACGGATTCATGAGCATGCAGATGTTGGGGGGCTGGCTGGACCAAGCCCTCGTTGACCAACGCTGGGTGATTATCGGCTCGAAGGGACCGGTCCATGCAGTGACCGGAATTCGCGACATCCATCTTGATACTGAGGAGACTGAAAAGAAACCCCCAAAGGCTTTCCCTCGCGATTCCGTTTTCTTGGACGTGGGCGTCAAGACGGAAGGGGAAGTCCGGGCATTGGGTGTCGAACCTGGCGACCCAGTCGTGCCGGACACGCCGTTTATGGTCTTGAACGGCACAGGGAATTACGTTGCCAAGGCATGGGATGATCGTATTGGCTGCGCCGTCCTGCTTGAGGTGATGCGACGCTTTCACCAGCAGGCGCACCCCAACCAAATCTTCTACGCTGCCACTGTGCAAGAGGAAATTGGGATGCGTGGCGCCCGGACGTCAGCCGATTTGATTAAGCCGGATATTGGTATCGCTATCGAAGTAGGAATCGTCAGAGATGTCCCCGGAGTTCGTCCAGAGGAGGCACAAGAAGTCCTTGGCGGCGGACCGGGCATTTTTTACTTCGATTGGAGTGCCTTACCAAATCGTAAGTTAGTTGCTTTCTTCAAACAGGTTGCATCCCAGAAGTCGATTCCATTGCAATACGATCTGATCCTGGGCTACGGCGAGGATGGAGCATCCATTCAGGCAAGCAACGGAGGAGTCCCAGTGCTGAATCTGGTCGTCCCCACCCGCTACACTCACGCCCACAACGGCATCATCAATCGGGCCGATTTCGATCGCACGGTGGACCTGCTCACCGCGATTGTCGAGAAGCTCGATGCCGCAACTGTTGCTCGCATTCGCGACTTCACGCCAGCGCCCTAGTTTTCAGAATGTTCGCGAATCACGATCTCGACATTCTTTTATAAGTCATCAATACAACTATTGAATAAACAGTTCGCACCTATGAGGGCAACGCGAGCACTATCGCGGGCGCAACCGCTGTATTTTTTGAAAGTCACGGTTTCATTAATTTCGACGAGTAATCCGCTCATCCGGTCTAAGGCCGCGCGGATTAGGATCGTCCGTGCCTTAACAGCGACACAGCGACGATCGTCGACGAAAATGCAATGCTCCGCGATAAACCGCCGCAACGCCCGATGCGCAAGGTCGAGGCGGTGCTGCGCGGCTTTCAATTCCAGACCTGCCGCGTCCTTC
>Ga0335081_10003309_pt1 | contig 25324 bp, 28 predicted proteins | sample Lox_Sample_35_FD_206713 | JGI IMG/M metagenome (GOLD analysis project Ga0335081, IMG submission 206713) | Soil microbial communities from Loxahatchee National Wildlife Refuge, Florida, United States - Lox_Sample_3.5 | ecosystem: Environmental > Terrestrial > Soil > Wetlands | place: USA...
GCATGGTGTCGACCGCGGGCCTCGTGGTTGGAGTCGCGGCGGCGGGTTCTCCACGCCATCAGATACTACTTGCAGGAGTGGCGGGTCTTGTGGCTGGTGCGCTCTCAATGGCGGCCGGCGAATACGTATCCGTAAGTTCCCAGACGGACACGGAAGAGGGCCGATCTAGCTACTGAGCGAAGGGAGTTGGCGACTCAGAGATCGGCCGAAAAAAAGGAACTCACTGCCATTTATGTTGAACGCGGTCTTGATCCGGAGCTTGCCCGAAAGGTCGCTTTGCAACTAATGGCGCACGACGCACTTACGACTCACGCACGTGACGAACTTGGCATAACCGAGGAAACGACCGCTCATCCGCTCCAAGCAGCAGCGGCATCGGCGGCGACGTTCGCTTCTGGAGCGGCTCTACCACTGCTCGTCGTGATCTTAGCGCCGCTGGATCGCCTTTCAATTATGGTTTCCGGAGCTTCGCTCGTCTGCCTGGCCGCCCTCGGCGCACTCGCTGCTCAAACCGGCGGCGCGTCCCCCTGGATCGGCGCGCAGCGCGTTGCGTTCTGGGGTGCAGTTGCGATGGCGGCTACCGCCGGCATCGGTAAGCTCTTCGGGACTACGGTTTCTTGACCGTGGCTGCTGCACCTGCGGTACCGCTGCTTTGCAGAATGCGGTGGAGCACGACAACCAGGAGAGGCGCGAGGTCGCGGTGAAATTTGGCGTGTTGGCGCTGGATTATGATGGGACCATTGCACGAGATGGCGTGCTATGCCCCGAGGTCAAGCTTGCCATCGGCGAGGCACGTGCCCGCGGGATTGTGGTTATCCTCGTGACGGGACGAATCCTCTCCGATCTGCGAAGTGTGGCAGGTGATCTCAATTTCGTGGATGCCGTAGTTGCCGAGAACGGTGCCATCCTCGCCTTTCCCAATGGGGAACCGCGAATCCTTGGCCATCCTCCGCCACAAATCTTCTTCGACGAATTGCGGCGCCGCGGAGTCGTGTTCAAGTCGGGCCAGTGCGTGGTCGAGGCAGATGCGTCACTAGGACCCACAATTCTCGCGGTCATCAGAGAGCTGCAATTGCCGCTTGTACTCTTGTTCAATCGCAGCCGACTTATGGTTCTCCCGCAAGCGATCAGCAAGGGCACCGGACTGCGAGACGTGCTGCATATCCTTCGTCTCTCGCCGCACAACGCGATTGCCATCGGAGACGCAGAAAACGACCACGACCTTCTTGCGCAATGCGAGCTGGCCGCCGCCGTCGGCTGGGGTAGCACAATGCTGAAAGCCGAGGCGGACGAAGTGGTGAACGGCGATGGTCCTAGCGCGGTTGCCTCCTACATTCGGCGGGCGGCAACGCAGACGAAGTTACCAACTGGCAGACTCGGTAGGCATCGGCTTACGGTAGGCATAGAGCAGGATGGACGACCACTCACGAGTGACATCCGCGGCAGAAACATCCTAATCGTCGGAGAAACGCAATCCGGCAAGTCCTGGGCCACCGGTCTTCTTTGCGAACAAATGATCGTGCAGGGCTACAGCCTTTGTGTGATCGATCCGGAAGGTGACTATGGCGGGCTGGAATCGCTGCCTGGCGTTGTTGTATTGCAAGCCGCCGATCAGCCATCTGAGATGACAGATGTCGCTCGCGCTCTCCAGCATTTCGATTTGAGTGTCGTGGTGGATCTGTCGTGTGTACATCTGCAGGAAAAGGTTGAGTATCTGAAGGCCTTATTGCCGATGTTGGCGTCCCTCCGCCGCAAGACGGGCATGCCTCATCGGATCGTCGTGGACGAAGCTCACTACTTCCTTCATGAAACTAACATCAATCAGCTCTTGGATATGGAGTTGGGCGCCTATACGATCGTCACATATCGGCCTTCCGATTTACACTCCGACGTCCGCGACGCGATCGACGTTGTGCTGGCGAAGCGACTCACTGATGTTCACGAGGTGGAAACATTGCTCGCAATGGCAAAGAACAGGAATGTGTATCGAGGAACGACAGCCATTCTTGGCCAATTGAGCACTGATGAGGCTGTCATGGCCACGAAAGAAGCTGAAGGACAAATTCGGCGATTCAAACTGCTGGCTCGCCTGACCACGCATGTTCGACACAGGGAAAAGTATTTCGACTTTGATGTCGTCCCCGGACAGGAATTTGTGTTCACCGAGAACGGCAAGCCTATTGGCTCCCCCGCCCGCTCTTTGAAACAGTTTGCGGCATTGCTACAGGCCTGTCCAACGAGTTGCGTCTGCGAGCATGCGAGCCGCGGAGACTTTTCACGATGGGTCGCGAACGTCTTCTACGATCATAGCCTTGCCTCCGACATCCGGAAGATCGAGCAGCGCTACCGGCTGGGTCATTTGGGCGATGTGCGTCAACCCATCGAAACGCTGATCCTTGCCCGATACGGGAGTTCGGCTGATGGCCCAGAAGAGTCGATGAAGTAGAAATCAGTCGCGTCAGGCATTTGCGAGACGAATGCGCGTGCGCTGAGCATGTTGCACAGACTCTTAAACTGAACGTTGCTAAAAAAATATTTCTTCGTTTATGACGAACTTCAGGAGTAGGTCGGCGAAGCTGGTTTATCTCCTGCTGTCGAAGTGTCACGAATGACCTCAACGGAACAGTGTGCATGCATGGCGACCGCCTCTGACACACTCCCCAGAAGCACGCGATCAAAACCATGTCGGCCGTGTGAACCAACCACGATTAAATCTGCCCCCCATGACTTTGCTTCATCCAACAAGATGTTTCGAGGGTCACCAAGCAAGGTTACGGATGTGTCGCAAAGCTTTACCCCTGCAGAACTCAACATCTGTCGCGCACTTGTAAGCGCGTCCTCGGCTCGGCAGCGTTCACGCTCTGTCATTTCATCCACGACATCCACCGGGAAGTAAGGATCAAAAGACGTTCCAACTATGGGGAAGATAGGTTCCTGGACGCTGATCACGTTAACCAAGCTTTCTGCCGGCCATGGGCGGTTTGCTACTGCGCACACAGCCTTTTGGGAGCAATTGGAGCCGTCGGTGCCGACCACGATCTTCATTCCACGGGAGCAACCAGTGAGACCTCGCGGGCGGGGTCGCACGATTTCCACCGAACAAGGTGCGGTACGAAGAACCGCATGGGCAACGCTGCCAACAACAAACCGGGTCAAAGCGTTTGATCGATGCGAGCCGATCATGATGAGGTTGGCACCCCATTTCTTCGCATATGCTGGAATGGCGTTCTTGGCTAAGCTCGTGTCAATCTCCGAGAAGACTTCATGCCCGGACTGGCGGAGTTCGTACGCCGCTGCGGCCACAAGCGATTTTGCCTGTCGCTTTGCGTCTTCCGCGAGCTCGGGCGGTCCGATCCAGTTCCACATGTCGATAACGGTCTGTATGCAAAGCACGGTACCCGATGGCCATGGACGGCAGGCTGCTTCAGCGATCACATACTGTGACGCCCCCGATGAATCGATAGCCAGTAAGATTCTCATGGCATTCCCGCTGTGAGTTGCTCCGGGGTGGAGCTTCCAACTCTCACCGTGATCGAGAGCAGGCTGTGCCTGCTGTTGTCACGCACTTGCCTTCGTACTATCACGAATGACTTCAACGGAACAGTGAGCATGCATGGCGACCGACTCCGACACGCTTCCTACAAGCAGGCGATCAACACCGCGGAAGCCGTGTGAACCAAGCACGACTAAATCCGCACCCCATGACTTTGCCTCGTCCAACAAGATGTTTCGGGGGTCACCGAGCAAGGTTGCGGACGAATCGCAAAGCTGCACCCCTGCAGAGCTCAACATCTGTCGCGCACTTGCAAGCGCATCCTCGGCACGGCGGCGTTCGCGATCTGCAATTTCCTCCATGAGATCCGGCGGGTAGACGGTCATCTCGGTCGCAGGAACAAAAGGCTCTCGCACGCTAATGACTTTCACCAGGGTTTCTGCGGGCCATGGGCGAGTTGCTATGGCGCAAACAGCTCTTTGGGAGCAATTGGAACCGTCCGTGCCTACCACGATTTTCATTCCACGTGAGGAACTTGGGAGACCTCGCGGGCTGGGTCGCACGATTTCAACCGAACAGGGTGCGGTACGAAGAACCGCATGCGCAACGCCCCCGAGAAGAAACCGGGTCAGAGCATTTGATCGATGAAACCCGATCATGATGAGATCGGCTCCCCATTCCCCGGCTTGCTCCACAATGGCTTTTTTGGGCACCCCCGCCTGAATCTCCGAAATCACTTCGTGTCCGGAGCGTCTGAGTTCGTCTGTAGAGGCGGTCACAAGCAACATCGTGTCCTTCTTCGCATCTTCGATAAGCTCAGGTCTTGTGGTATAGATCCACATATCCACGACACTCTGCACGCAAAGCACGGTGCCGGACGGCCATGGACGGGATGCTGCTTCAGCAATCACATACTGCGATGCACCTGAGGAATCGATTGCCACTAAGACCTTCATAGTCATTCCTCGCGCAAGTTCTCACCCAAATCGCTTCGAAAACTCTTAGAATTGAACTCCTTGCTAATACTTGCACTTACGTTCCTTGATGGATGAACTCAACACTACCGACCGCGATACGGCATCATCATAGTGGCGAGGTTTCGTCGGGTTTCGCGGAATTCACATTGGCCTTACGAAGTCCAGCCGGGCTTACCTCATGAACCACAAGCATGGCGTCCCATTCAGTTCCTCACGGTGAGGACCGAACAACCGGCACCGCAGGCCACCTCATAAGCAGTAGCCCAGGGCATGTGAGTGACGCCGATGTGTCTTGTACGATGCAACCCCAGGACGATGGCGTCGGATTTTAATTTGTCGGCCACCTGCAGGATTTTCTCAGCTGGCTCTCCAAACTCGACGACAAATTCAGGTGCCATTGCAATTTTCAGCTTCTGGGAGATCAATGTCTGAAGGCGACTAAGGCTTCTCAGCCGAGCTTTTTCTCGGAATTCCATGACATCGTCGGCGGAGGGCAAAAGCAGGTCGCCCGGCATCGTGATATCGGAGACTACGTGGAGCAAGACAAGTTTCGTTGCGAAGTGATTCGCGGCGGAGATGGCATACGGCAAAGCATACAAGGAACTTTCAGTAAAATCTGTTGCGAATAAGAAAGGCCGAATCGCACGAGTGCTCCCGACCGGGGAATCCGGAAGCGAGCCGGGGCCGACCGTCAGAACAAGACAATCAGCGTGACGAAAAATGTGCTCCGCCACGGAGCCCAGCAGCAGCTTGCCCAAACCGTGGCGAGCATGCGTGCCGATGACCACCAATTCGATTTGTTGTTCGTCGATTATTTGGTCCAATTCGTCCCACACGTTGCCGTCACGAACGATCACCTCATGAGGTAAACCGTTCAGCGCCCCGCTTTCAGTAAGGCGGCGCTCGAGTTCACGGGCATCCCGCCAAACGATGTCGCTAGCCTGGGCGACTGCATCTGGACCTACCATCGTGAATCCCAGCGAGGAGACCACGTGCGCCATGTAGAGTTTTGCCCCATAGTGACGAGCTATAGCGATAGCATGCCGGAGGGCTTTGTCGGATGCCTCCGAGAAATCGGTTGCGATCAGAACCGATTTGACCTGAATGTCTCCGGTCGCAGTCACCATTGTCATGTAGTTCTTTTCCTCCTCGTTGCCATGTCGCGGACGATAGATCAGAACATTCGTGAGTACGTCCTCTATGGACTACCTTCGAGGGTCGCCCTGATCTTCGTTAACGCGTTTTGCAAATGCGACACGGAACGACCTACGGCCGCTTTTCGCACGATGGCTCCCTTAGCACCGGTCAGGCCCGCCTGCTCCGAACCCATCGCCATGATCAGATAAAAGCCGGGCTTCTTCTGGTCATCACCCCCGCGAATACAGAAGGAAAGGTCGAGCGCGGTCTGAAAGTAGTGGCTCGAATAAAGCTGCTTCTCGGCGAAAGCGTAGGCCACTGCGTCGCTAGGGTTGCCGTGCATAGTAATAAGATGGACGACGCGCAACGTCGGCTTCAGTCCGAACTTCACTCGCGCCCAATAAAAAGTATCTTCCACATTGAGAGGTTTCGCGTTGGGATACGCAAGAAGGTAAGTGTAGAAATCCGGCAGATGAGCGGGTAGCGCCTTATGGTACGTAAGCATGTACGCGAACTGCTGGGGCACAACCGTGGGGTCATGCTTGTCGTTATAGACCCCCAGAACCTCGTTGCCATCTTTTTGATATCCAAGCAAGCGCTTGAGCGCCGTCTTCTGCAGGAGTCGGTTCACTTGTTCGTACACGTCAGGCGCAGACCAATTGATCGACCGGTGAAACTCTTCGATGGAGCTCGCTGGCAGCTGCATCTGGCAATCACCAGGCGTGCACTTCTTCAAAGCCTGGATTTCGTCGTTATCGAGCGAAAAATTCTTTAAGTCAGATAATTGTGGAGGATTGCTAAAAACGACCAGATCCCAATACGAAGGGAGTTCGCGCCGACGCTCGAAATCACGCTCAACTTGCAGGTAGGCTTCAGGAGCAGCATGAACGTAGATCGCGCCGAATAAGAAGACTTCCGACGGCGCGCGAGAGGGCAGAGCCTTCGCGACCGCCTTGCCACTTCGGATGTCGGAGATCTGATCATCAGTGAGTCCGACATCCTGCCGAAAAAACTTTCGTAGGTCTAAATTGGCCTGGGAGACTCCCTCAGCGCTCAGCAGCATCACTAACGTTGTGCAAACAAGCATCCGGATTATGAAAGCTGGTACTAACTTGAGTGGAAACATAGCAACCTCTGTTCCTTTGCATTGCTTGTACTAGGTTCTTTGCCGTTGTCCGTGCAGAGCATTGTTTCAACCTCTCTCGTGTCGCCCGGGAATAGGAAATTCCTGTACCTGCTCGCCCCGTTGGCGCTCTCGCTGCTGTGCCTTGGGCCGGTACCATATGAAGTAGATTGCGGCGCCGATACCGGCGATTATTGCCAACGCAATCAGGACATACATCATCGGGTGGTAGTAGCGCGAGAAGAAGTTGATCATTTGCTGGCCATAGGTGCGGGCGAGAAAAGCTGCGACGAAAAAACGAATAGCGCGCCCGGCTGACAGAGCTGAGACAAACTTTTTTCGCGGATATTGCATGACTCCGGCAGCCATCAGCACCGGGGTGAATGGAAATGGGGGTGGTAGTATGGCACCTCCAAACACCGTCATGAATCCGCGTTTGTCGAACGCCTTGTATAATTTTTCCGCACGCTCTTTTCGTATTTTCTTTTCGAATGTCTGCTGACCGCCCTTTTCGGACACCCGATAGGTAAGATAGCCGCCCAGCACTTCCCCCACTGTGGCCATGAGGGCGTAATAGGCCCACCAGTGGGGCTGATGCGCGGAAAGTACGATCAGAAATACGTCCACGCTCCCGGCCGGAGACGATCCAATCGGCAGGTTGTCGGCGAGCCCAAGGAGAAGTAGTCCTGGCCCTCCTAAGCGATGAAGCCATTTCCATACTGCGTCAGCTCTGGCGCTGAAAAGCACTGAGTACATTCCGATTCGCCATCGCATACGCTTTCTTCCTCACGATGCTACGCCGCCGCCGCAAGAGCATTGCGAGGCGTAGCTGCACGAGCTTTCGTGCTTCGGCGCAGAAGCCGCTTCTTGGCAAACTCCACCATCACCAGATAAGCTCCCGTCGCCACTGCAAGAAAAGCAAAGAAACTTGCCGGCATCGCTGTAAAACCAAGCACGCCTGCGAAGCGGCTAAAGGGCAAGAGAATGCCAATTGCCACAACTGCAAGGCAACTTGCAATCAGCGGAGTGCTAGGCCGGCTGCGGAGAGGATTCTTTGCCGTACGAATGACAAATAAGACAAGTGTCTGGGTTGCCAGTGACTCGATAAACCAACCCGTATGGAATTGCACTTCTGTAGCATGAAGGAAATGCAACAGTACATAAAAAGTTAGAAAATCAAAGATCGAACTGATAGGACCGATCAACACCATGAAATTGCGGATCAGACTGATGTCCCAATGCTGGGGCTTTTTCAAGTAAGTATCGTCCACGTTGTCGGTTGGAATCGTCAGTTGGGACAAGTCATATAGAAGATTATTCAAGAGAATCTGCATTGGTAGCATTGGCAGGAACGGCAGGAAAAGAGAAGCTCCCGCCATGCTGAACATGTTGCCGAAATTCGAACTCGTACCCATCAGCAAGTACTTCATGACGTTCCCGAACGCTTTTCGTCCCTCAATGATGCCGTCGTGGAGGACCTTCAGGCCGGGCTGAACAAGAACCACATCGGCTGCGTCGCGAGCCACATCTACTGCACTTGAGACCGAAATGCCAACGTCGGCAGCGTGAAGCGAGGGCGCATCATTGATGCCGTCTCCCATGAACGCCACGGCATGTCCGGTATGTTTCAGGACGAGGAGAATCCGGTTTTTCTGCGCGGGGGAGATACGCGCGAATGCCTGGGTCTGCTGGGAGACAACCGCCAGAGCCGGATCTGTCATTCGATCCAGATCGTCACCGCTGATAACTCGTCTCGGATCCAGTCCCACCTCAGCGCAGACGTGGGCGGTAACGCGATCGTTATCTCCGGAAATAACCTTCATCTCGACGCCATCGGCTTTTAGCGAAGCCAGAGTTTGGGCGGCATCAGCCAGCGGCTGATCAGCAAAACTCAAGAAGCCGGCCAGAATCAAATTGCGCTCGTCTTTGACGGAATAGTCCGCCTGTGTAGCAACCTCCGCGTAGGCCAGCGCCAACGAGCGGAAGCCCTGCGTATTCAGCTCACTGCTAGTCTGTCGCATGCGCTTGGTGGCGTCTTCGCTGACGGGTAGTATTTTCCCTTCGAGCTCATAGCCGGCAAGCAGCGGGAAGATTCCTTCCGGCGCTCCTTTCGTTATGAGAGTTCGCTTTCCCCCATGCTCCACCACGACTGAAAGCCGCCTTCGCTCGAAATCGAAAGGAATCTCATCGCACTTTGTGTAGTCTTCAATTTTTTGTGCGGGCTGATGGAGGATCACATCATCGAGAGGACTGCGGATGCCGGTCTCGAACTTGCTGTTAAGGTAAGCAAGTTGCAACGTGCGCTGAGAACGATTCCCAAAAGGATCCACAGAACGATCAAGCGACATGGTTCCCGCGGTGAGCGTGCCCGTCTTGTCGCTGCAAAGCACATCCACGCTGCCGAGATTCTCGATAGCAGAAAGATGCTTAACGATGACCTTCTTGTGCGCCATCGCCATAGCTCCTTTGGAGAGCGTCACGGACGTGATCATGGGCAGGCCTTCGGGTGTCAAGCCCACAGCCAACGCAACTGCAAAGAGCAGCGACTGCAACGGATCGCGGTGGCGTGCGATGCTGACCACCATCAGGAAGAGCACGAGAAAAATAACGGTCCGCGCAAGCAGTAAGCTGAATTTTCGTAGGCCTTGATCAAAAGCTGTCTGTTCCGGACGAGTGCCAAGGCGAACCGCGATATCTCCAAAGGCAGTCCGAGAGCCCGTCGCTACAACTTCTGCAGTAGCCGTTCCGCTAACTACCGACGTACCCAGGAAAACCATGTTGCGCGCGTCGGCTTTAGTCGAGGCGGGCTCTCCCGTAGCTTGTTTATCAACCGGGAGAGATTCCCCCGTCAAAGCACCCTGCAGAACATAGAGGTCGCGCGCTGTCAACAAACGGGCGTCTGCAGGAATGAGGTCGCCCGCGGAGAGGCGAACCAAATCTCCGGTCACTACCTCACGCCGAGGAAGTTCTTTCCACTCCCCATCACGCAGGACGGTTGCCGTTGGAGCAACCTGTGCACGCAGTTTTTCGACCGCGCTTTGGGAACGGTAAGCCTGGACTAAATCAATCGTGATACTCAACAGAACAATGGTGGCGATAATTGCAGCATCGGTTCTCTCGCCCAAGAATGCTGAAACTGTCGCGGCAATCACCAGAATGAGGACTAAAGGATTTGTGACCGCATGCCAGAGGTCGTAAAGAACAGAACGGTGTTGACTCGCCGCAGGCTCGTTCGGACCGAAGCGGCTCAGTCGTGTTGCAGCTTCCTGCGACGTCAAACCGCTAAGAGCGGCCGTTTCGGTTGCATTCGGTGGCATCTTGTATGCCCTAATTTTGTTGTGCGAGAGCGTCCTCGCGACATTGTGCTTTGATCAATCCGAAGACTAAGTCGGCAACGTGATTCGCGCCAATGCACGACGCGAGGCTCAGCGTCCTGCCTTCCTTCACTCACAGCTTGTGCACCTGAATCGCTAGAGCGATCCAACCCGAGCCATAGGAGATCAGATCGATCCCAACGAAGAGACCCACGACCCACAGGCCCGCTATCGGCCATTGTGTCAGGAGCAAAAGGCCCATTATTGTCGAGATGGCCCCGTTCGCAGCTTGCCAACTCCACCCCGGCAAATGAGTCCACCCGGAGACACCGAATTCATAGAGACCAGCAACCAATAAGAAGACCGCCATAATGAAGGTCACAGCCTCGGCACTGATCACCGGTCTAAACACGATGAGCGCTCCGGTGGTTCCAAATGCAAGCGCTAAGAGTAAGTGCACGAAGAAGCCTGCCCACTTACCAACCATAAAAGTGCTCACGAACTCGGTGATGCCGGCAAACATCATCAGCCACCCGAGGAATACCAGGGCGGCCTTGCCTGTGAAGGCCCGCACTACCACCGCAATACCAAGAGCTAACAAGATGATGCCAAAAGCCAGGAACCACCCGTAGTTACGGATCATCTCCGCAGTAGTCCCAACCATCACCTCCATGGGTTCATTCATAGGTAAGTGTCCTTTCTCCAGATATCGGAATATTCATCTAGCGAAGGGTCATTACCGACTGCAACGCGGGTAGCCTGCGCTGAGCGATTCCTACCGACTTGTATTATTGGTTGTTGCATATCGAGAAATTGCCTGCGGGAATGTACGTAGTCCAGCGGTGTCGGACTCTTTGCGATTCTCCTCCACAAGCAGGTCGCGCGCACTCCTGTTGTACAACGCCTCGTTTAAGTCGTCTTCAGGCCGAATGACAATACCCTTCAAGTTCACCCCGGCAAATAAGCCGCGACTGCGCGAGTAGGAAAGAATCTCTGCACGCATCAGGGCATCGGTTCCCGCACTAGCTTCGCGCCCGACTGGTCCGCCGGCGACTGCAGCCTCAGCTCCCAGCTCGAACCTGTCTTTCATCAAGTTGGCCACTGCTTCGTCGTTCATGAACAAAAGAACAATGTCGGTTGCCGATGCTCCAAGTTGTGGTCCCACGCTGGGGCCGCCGGCGCGGAAAAATACGGGATTGCTCCAGTCCGCACCTGTGCGACGGCTCACAACGCCGCGTCCTCCCTCAGCACCTACCACAAAAGCAGCCTTGATAACTTGGGGAAATACGGCGACTGCCTTGGCCCGCCTCAGCAAATCCCGGGGTATAGACTTATCCGGGCTGGACATGATTTCTTCCAGCACTGTTGCCGCTTTCACCGACTGCGTAGCCGCTTCCTTCACTTTCGCGTCATGGTCAAGCTCTTGGCCTGCCAAGGTGGGCAGCAGCGCAGCGATAACAATTCCCAGAGCGAGTATTTGGTTTCGGTTCTTGATGATCACAACGAATCCTCCCCGCCTCCCTGATGGTCAAAGGAGCTGACAATTCTTAGCTACGGGAATCTGCGAAGCAACATCAAGGCCACAATGCAATCTCCTGAAAACATTGGATACGAGCTTCCTACGGGAGCAAGGCTTGCCTCGCGAATTCGCGAGCTTCGTCAAAAGCAACCGGTGAGGGCCGGCGGTTCCCTGAACGATAGCCCGGCCAGGAAGTTTCCTGACTCGGGGACACATCGTCAGGGAGCCTAGCGGGCGGGTGCTGGTTGTGGACTCGCCTGCGGCGCTGGAGTCGAGAAATCTACCTTCGGTACCTGCCGCGATCCCTCTGCGGCGGCGAAATAAGCGTCGTTCCGCTGGAATCCTGCCCAGCGCGCAAAAATGTTGTTTGGGAACTGCTGAACGTAGGTGTTGTAGTCCTGAAGAGTCTCGTTGTAGCGCCTACGTTCTACCGCGATGCGGTTCTCAGTTCCAGCGAGTTCATCTTGCAGCCGCAGGAAGTTCTCGTTCGACTTCAGCTGCGGATAATTCTCTACGATCGCCAACAAACGGCCTAGAGCCCCATCCAATTGCTGATTCGCCGCGATTTTTTCCTGGGGAGTACCCGCCGAAAGCAGGGCCGAGCGCGCCTTAGCGACGTCTCCGAAAACAATTTGCTCCTGTTTTGCATACCCTTTTACGGTTTCAACCAGGTTCGGAATTAGGTCCGCTCTGCGCTGCAATACGACATCCACTTGCGACCAAGCCGCTTTCACTGCCTGATTCTTCTGTACCAGAGTGTTGCGAACGTGGATGTATTGGCCGCCAATGATCAGTGCTATCAGCACGATTACGAGCAGAACTACGACAAAAGATTTCATAAATTTCCTCCCGAACAGTCGCGTCTGAATTACGACTTACCGGCCACGTCAGGCTCGGGGATCGCATCAACCGCCGTGATCACTTTTTCTACCGTCACCAGGTACCTACTCAGCAAATCGACTGCATGCAGCTTCTTCAAGTCTCCCTTATGCTCGCGTGCATCCAAAACCTGCTTGAATCCTGAAGGATCAAACCCGACTCGTAATGCGAGCCGTGCCACCACATCACGCCTCGTCAGCGGTGCAGTCTCCCCCAGTGCGATTAATGCATGCCGGAACAATGTTGCAAATGACGCCACCGACCGCAGCATCAGCTGCCAAATCCTGCGCTCATTGCTGCCCGCCAGCACCATGTGCTGACGCAGCAGAATCAGCTTCTCCCGCAGTTCGTATTCGACCTGTAATCGATGGAGCCGCATCGGGACCTGAAGCTTTTCAATCACGTCATCGCCCCACAGCACTCGATGGTGCTGAACCATATCGACGAACTCGATGGTGAAGACATCCTTAGACCGCTCCAATTCCTCCCGTGTCATAAACAGCGGTGGCGGTTGTTTCTGCCGATCCCACCACTGCACTACAGGGGCGAGGCTGCGCAAATGTGGATATGAGCTGTCGCGAAGCACACAAAACAGATTAACGTTCGAAAACGCCGGATTGTAATCGCCTGAAGCGGCCGAACCGTAAAGGATGATGCTCTCCAGATTCGCGCCCGTGGCGGCTCGCATCTTCTCTACAAATTGCTTTATCCTATCCTCAGGAATCATAGCTGTCTCGCTGAGCCTTACCAGCTGCTGCTTGCTCCGCCACCGCCCGAACTACCTCCGCCGAACCCGCCAAATCCCCCACCGCTACCAAAGCCACCACCACCTCCGCGGTGCCCACCTCCGCCTCCGATCATCTGTGCAAAGAGCATCCAAAATAACAACCGTCGCAGGGGCGGTGTCAAAAGCACAATAAACCCAATGATTACAATTGCCCAAATCGCGCCACTGGATAACCCGTGCTCTGGCTCAGATGGTTCTTCAACTGGTTCTTGCGCTTGTGCGCCAGTGATCTCCACACCCGCGTCCTGCCCGATCACTGACGCGACGCGGCTTGTTACCAGCAGAAGAGCTTTGTTGTAGTCGCCGCTCCGCATAAGCGGAGTAGCTTCGCGCTGGAAGCTTCCCACCTTGCCGTCCGGCAGGATTGGTTCCAGTCCGTAACCAACCTCAATGCGCGACCGCCGGTCCTGGATGGCATAAAGAATCAGGACGCCGCGATCGGTCGCCTTGTATCCAACTCCCCATTTCTTGAACAGGTCAACCGCAAAGCTTTCAATATCCATCCCATCGAGACTGTGGATGGTCACGACTGCGATTTGCGCATGCGCGTTATCATCCACCTGCCGCGCAATGTCTTCGATCCGGGCCTTGGTCGTCTGGTCGAGAACGTCGGCGAAGTCGTTGACGTACCCCGTCGGTTGCAGCTGGGAGACAGACTCGGCACCGGCGCTCGCCAGGCACGCCAGAAGCACGATCACCAGCGCAGCGAGCTTCGAACGCGTTCTCATCCTCGTCAAATACTCGCACATGCGCGGCACACTCACAGGAATTCCTGCCATGCCCCTACAGCCGCTGACTGCTAAGCAGCTGTGGCCTGCCCTTTTCATTCAGGCAGCGTTTCGCCGGATCACCTGTGCTTCGCTTTTATGCTCTCGGTGAACTCGGCGAGAAAAGCCAAGTATGATCAGGCTAATTCCGCGAGCTGCGGCCGCAATACCAACGAATACGCTGACCAGTACTGCGCCAATAAAGACCTTCCTCATCATGCCAACCCCAATCGCGACGGAAGCGATTCCGGCAATGATGAGCAGAGCACGCTGCTTCGCATTTTCACTAGCATATCTTGCGAAAAGTAGTTCGAGGATTCCGATCACAATCGCCCAGATTCCGATCAGCTCTACGGCCGCTGCGACTGTCTGGTCAGGCCAAAAGACCGCAGCGATTGCAACCGCGACTCCAACGACCCCACGAATTGTGGAAGCACGTTTAACCGCGATGCCTGTTCCAAACAAGTTGACGAGTCCATCGATCGCCACGAGAGCGATGAGTGCCAACAGTGCAGCAACCGCGCTCATGCTTGCAGAAAATGGCTTCGCCAGGCCGAAAATCAGGTCCAGAACTCGAGCGGACAGGATCTGGACAGGGAGTACAATCGCTGCCACTCCAAATACAATCGCCAACAAGCCCGACAAGACGAGTTTCCACCAACTTCGCTGGTCTTCCAAATCTTGATGCGGCATGTTCGTAACTCCTGTTCGCGACACTCCTTCCGGGTTCGGCATGCTTAATCCGTACCGAACCCCGGTTAGAGCTTCACGCTATGTCCGTACCTTGGCTGCTCGCAATCTGGACGCCCGGAGGCCAAAGCCTGCTATAAGAGCGATTGCCCCAAGAATCCCGATCAGGGGAACCGGACTGGCTGTTTTGGGCAGCGGTGCCGGTGTCGCCGCGGCCGTGGTTTCGGCGGGTGGAGTTAGTGTCATAGCTTCTGGCACTAGCAGAACCACAAGAATGGGTAGGTCCGGGCTAGGTTCCGGGGGCATTGTGCCAGTGATCAGTTTCTGTTGCTCGACCACTTCCTCCGGTGCCTCAGTGATTTTGGTTGCCGTTACCTTCATTCCTGGCTTCAAGCTTCAAGCATCGGTCGGCTGCCCATCGACGGTGAACTTTGTCCCTTTCGGAATCTTGAATTGCTGATTCTTGCCGTTCTCCAGAGTCAGGACGACGGATTCGGGAGGATTGATTTGCCATACCGTCCCTTTGACCCTTTTGGCGGTGGTGATCATTTCCGGTGTCGTGGTGGTCGTAATGGTGCGTTGTAGCATCATTCCCGGTTTCAAATCGTGGATGCTAAGTTCCTGGCCATCGACGGTGGCCCTTGCACTTTCGGGGATGTTGGCAAAATGTACAAGCTTTCCCTGCTCGGTCTTGACCACGAGATCATTTCCGTCGACTAAGACGACTTTGGCACGATCAACCTGGATGTCGGTCGTTGGATACCCAACGCTTGTCTTGGTCTGGGTTTGTACTTGGGCTCCGAGGCTTAAGGTAACAGCCAGGCTGGCAAGCGCCACCGCTAATGGGAACCAAATCCGCTGCTGCTTCTTACTTCGTGAGTTCATTGTTTTTCTCCTTGTAGCTAATGTTTGAAAATCGTGGATCGGGGTCGGAATCTTCACGCTCCGTACTTGTCAACGACGCCTGAGCAACGTAACGCCCTGGTGCGTTTCCAATGAAATAAAAAGGAAAGCACGTCACCAAAGTCAGAGACGGGTGACCTCGCGTCTGGAGCACGCTTGTGTCGCTCGCGTTTATGACCTCGATGTTGTCAACCGTGTAGAGGAATTTCTGCGCTGGCACCGCCAGCTCAATCTGGTCCCCTAGCCGGAGATCTTTGAGTCCACGAAAGAAGCTATCTCTATGCGCGCTGATGCCGATGTTCCCTTGCTCTCCGGGCCTGCCCGTTCCCCGGATTAGACCCGCACCTCGATTGAGAGTGATTCGATCGGTCCCCTCAAACACTGGTACCTCAAGGCCCAGCCGGCGAATCGAGAGAACCGCAAACGGAGTAACTTTGCCAGCCAGAGCCTTCGTGTACGCGCTTAGTCGCTTACCAGCGCCCAGTGAAAGATCAATCCCGACCGTACCTGGTTGGTTCCTCGTTTTTTTCTGAACGGAAGGAGTCGATCGCAAAACCGCAAAACTCCACAAGCTCGCCCTGGACATGACTGCAGCATCAATCCGTGCGGCCATGTATACGAGCAAAAGACCTAGGCCCACCCCCAATAGGAGGCGTTCAATCCAACCTTGTGCCTTCGAATATCGCCTCGAATCGGGAACGGCTCCGGCTTTGCCTCCATTTGTCATGCGGCAGCCGCACGTTTTTCCGCAGATGTACTCGGCAAGCTGCGGAGTGCACCGGCGAAGCTGGCCAGAGACGCTCCGTCAAAAATCAGGTCGATTCCGATGATCATCCCGATGAAGAACGTGCTCGCTGTCTGCCAGACGGTCATCAGATAAATGCCGAGCGCAACCGCGACCAGTCCCGAAACAAACATCCATCCCCACTTGGGGAACTGGATCACACTGGATCCAATCGCTCGGAACAGACCTGCCACGATGAAGAGCGCAGCCAGGAGCATCGTCACACCTTCGGCGCCAGCGTTCGGATGGCGAATCAGGAGGTATCCGCATACTCCACGAATAATGGCGTTCAGCAGATACAGGAAGAATCCACGCCAGCTAAAGGCGTAGAACGAGCTGACGAGCCAGAACACTCCACTAATAAGGAGCACCCAGCCCAAGGCCAGAATTGAAAACTTCGTTGCGGTCTGCGCCTTGCCGATGCACACGATACCGAGAAACATCAGCAGAATGCCGAAGACCAGGAACCAGCCCCAGGACCTTCTGACTTGCGCGAGGCCGGCGGCGACGAGATCGGGAAAGCTGCCCATTGTTTTTCTCCTTTGTGCATGCTGCCTCTGAGGCAGTATGGAATCGATCTAACGCAAGAACACGACCGGAGCCTTCTCAGGAACATTCAAGCGCGTTGCCGATTTCGGGTCCGGGTTGAACTTGTTGAACACCTCGGGGTTCTTGCGGAAATGTTCCTCCAATGCGTCGATCCGATTTTGATCATTGGGGTGGTCCGACAAGAACTGCGGCAGTTCTTCCGGCCTGGCATTCTTGAAATCCTGGAACAGCCATACCAGTCCCCAGGGGTTATAACCGCTGGCGGCACACACATCGGAGCCGGTGATGTCAGCGTGCGATTCAACATCTCGGGAGTAGCCCTGCGAGCGCAGCGCCCCGAGAAGACTGATGGCCAACACATGCGCGGCTGAAGGACCCAGAAGGATCGTCGCGACGATCTCTCGCCTCGCAATTTTTTCTCGCTTTGCGATTAACTCCATTGTGTCGTGGTGGATGGTGTGGGAGACCTCGTGACACAAAGTGCCGGCGAGTTCGTCGCTATTCTTTACGAAATACAGCAGCGCATCGACTACGTAAACGTTGCCGCCCGGAGTGGCGAACGCATTCGGCTGAGCCTCGTGAACCAAGTAGAACTTAAACGGGTGGTTGTATTGCGGCTGCGCTGACCGCGTAATGGCCTCCGTGATCGGTTTCAGCGTGTCGTAAAGAGGAGACGATTCGATGATCTCGGCTTTGACCTTGAGTTCGTTGAAAGCTTCCTGGCCGAGTTGCACCTCTGCGTCCTGATTCTGCGCTTGACCAACTAGAGGAGATGCGTTCAGCAGTGCCGCGAGACAAAGTGCGATAATGCTGACGTACGAATTCGGCCTTTGACGCATAGCAAACACATCCATGGCTTGTCCTCGTGGCCCGTCCTGCTGCATGGGCCGATCAAACGTGCTTTCGAGTCGGTTTGCAGGAGCTGTGCCCACAGTTGCACTGGAGTTCAGGTTGTGCCGTAGCCTCGGCGCCGGAACAATAGTCGCTGCAGTATTCGGCCGGAGGACCGACCTGGCATTGACATTGTTCATGCGCGCATTTTTTCTTCTTCTCCGGCTTTGTTCTGTGCTCCATCTTGTTCATTCTCCGTTCCTGCGGTCGGGCTGATCTTTGCCGCCAGTGTTTTCGAAGCATCTACCTGGTCCTCAAGAGCCTCGGCTTTAGCCCTTTCCTGGAGTTCCGCCTCTTCCCGTCTTTCGTACGATTGCCGCAACTGCTCCTGGATCTTGGAATCGAGCTGGTTGATTTTCTTCTGCAGCTTCGCTTTTCGATCGGCGTGGGCTTGAGTAAGCTCGGCCTTCATCTGAGCGAGATCAGCCTTCATGGCTGCAACATGATCCGCATGGGTTGAAACCGCACGACGAAATACGATTCCACCCAGCGGCTCCATGCAGGTGTCGACAGGCGTGATCGAATCTTCTTCAATGTCTGCAAACAGGGCGAACCGATTGGCTTGCAGTTCTTTGCTCACATCATCAATGAAGTCGGTGCCCACAATGGCCTTGTTCATGTCCACGATGTTGCCGACGAGCAACCCAGCAGCGCAGCCGATAGCCAACCCTGCAGGTCCACCGAGAAGACCGATCAACCCTCCAAGCGAGGTTCCGACCAGAGTCCCTAATGGCCCCGGGTTAACGCTTTCCTTAATAGTTGTGGTCTGATCTGCATTTTTGAGGACGATTGCCCAGGCGCGGACAACGATGCTTCCCTCGTTATCCAACTGCAGAAGCGCCTTTCTTCCTCGGGTCGCTTTGTCTTCATTTTCAAAGACTACCGCCAGCATTCTGTGCACAACATTTCCTTCCGACAGATTTGGTGTTCAGACGGACTTCCACGAATGCAACGGAAGCGCCATTGGTAAGGTCTTCAAAACGTGTGGATTTTGAATATCAGAGAGCGACGAGGTGTCCGCGAATTCACGAAACTCGTGAAACGCCTTCAGGCCGATGCTTTGGGGATATCATCCGCGACCTTGGCCTGGCGCTCCGCCTTACGTCGCTTCCGTTCAGCAACATTCTGTTCATGAAGAATGTGTTTTACGTCGGAAAGGTCACGCCGGAATACGATCGCCCCGAGAGGTTCCATCCGCGAATCCACCTGGGATGTCGGACCTTCGTCAATTTCCGCGACCAGGGCTGTCCGGTTCGGCCTCAGCTCCTTAGTGACGTCCTCAATGAATTCTTCGCCGAGCATCTCTTTGTGTGCATCCACTGCGTTGCCGCCAAATAAGCCCACGATCGCGCCGACGGCCGAACCGGTCGGACCGCCAAGCAAACCGATGAGACTTCCCAACGCAGCACCGGCCATCATCCCGAATCCGGTGTCGCCATCCTCATTCCTTACTGTCGCGGTGCCATCCGCATTCTTAGCAACTATTACATAGGCATAAACCGTTATCCTGCCTTCCTCAGCCAATTGCAGAAATACGTCCCGTCCTTCGATGACTTTGGGTTCATCGTCAAAAACAACAACTAGAATTCTGTTCACAAGTTCGCTCCGAATAATTCGATTCCCCTCAGCCGGAATTCACGAATGCAAGGCGAGCGCCATTAGTAAGGGCTTAAGAATGTGCAGAGTTCGAACTTGCTCGGCGACGATTTGCCCACGAAGTCGCGACTTCGTGAAAACCTGCGATGGAGTGAAAGCGCCAGCCACACAATCCAGCAGACCTGTGTGCCGAATCATGTCAAAATTTCCTACTGCTGAAAAGCTAACCAACCATACCGGAAATGGTTCTCTCCCTTATCACTCATCAAACTACTCTTCCTCTACGGTTACGATCTCTCCTTCGGAGACTTTCGCAGTGAATGGTACGCTCATCCCGTTCCTCTTAAGCGTTCGCCAAAATAAATGGTATTCGGAGGTAGCAACGTCGCGCACAGTTGCATCGTCACTTATCGTCACAGTCGATCGAACTTCGTCGGGACCTATCATTTCCGCGGTTATCGACATCACTACCTCCGATTTCCTGAACCTGCAGCCGCTTATCCCTTTCGTTTACCGCGGCTCATGCGCTTTTTGTCAGCCCTCTCCCATTAGGCTGCAGGTCGGGCTTTCCCGAACGCGTTTGCGGCGACGACATTTGGGACATGCTCAGTACGTCGAATTCGTTCCGGCCGCTGAGTTCGGCAGGTGGGCGGTAAGCAGCCGGCATGCGTAATGCAGCCCGAACCTGGAGCAGTTGCATAATTTGGGAACGCGAAACGATTCCCTGCAGAGAGCGGTGTGCAACTACCGGCAGCTGATTCACATCATTGCGGGCCATGATTTTTAGCGCATCCAGAGCCGAGGTGTCCGGAGTAACAGTGTGCAAGTCCACGAGGGGACGCATAGCTTCACTCACAGTTGTGCTATTCCAGCGGTCGCGCGGCACCTTCCCGACATCGCGCGGGGTAATCAGGCCGAGCAGCCGACCCTCATCCTCAACCAAGTAACATCTTTGGCCGGTCGTCAGAAGATAAGTATCGACAAAGTCCTGCAAACTCATTCCGCGGTTCACGATAATGCAATCCAGCGACATGATGTCGGATACGTTGATGGCACGGAGCTCCTCACTGACGCCTACCTCGGCGTAGCTGGCTTTGGCGGCATCCATCAAGAACCAGCCGATGAACGCGATCCACAGACCACCAAACCCGGCGCCAGAAAAGAATTGCCAAATCCCATCGAGGATAAACAAGAGCGCCACAACCTGGCCGACCCGGGCTGCGATGCGGGTGGAGCGATCTGCATTCTTGGTGATGCCCCAGATGATTGAGCGCAGCACTCGGCCGCCGTCAAGAGGAAATCCGGGAATCATATTAAAGAGCGCTAGCCCAATGTTGATATATCCCAGCCACACCAGAACTCCGGTTGCCGCTGTGCGTGGTTCGACCGAGCGGTGCCAACCCAACCCCATGGCCAACGCCAGGCAGCCGAAACCAATGATCAGGCTCGCGATGGGGCCGGCAATCGCGACCCAGAATTCTGTTTTCGCGTCGCTGGGGTCGTCCTGCATCTGAGAGACGCCGCCCAACGCGAAGAGGGTAATCCCGGTGATCTTCAGGCCACGCCGCTGTGCGACGAGCGAATGAGCAAGTTCATGCAGCAGCAATGTGAAGAAAAACAGGGCAGCAGTGATCAGCGCTGCGATCCATATCTTCGCCGTACTCCATTCTGGGTTTACATGCTGGAAGTGCTCGCCAAGAGAGAAGACGATCAGCGCTGCAATAATGAACCAGCTGTAGTGCAGCCCAATCTCGATTCCTGAGATTTTTCCGAGTTTCACGGTGGAGCGCATCGGTGATCCTTCTTTCAACGAAATCACAAGTAAGTGTTCCGTGTCCTGCAGCTTCAGTTTCTTCCTACGCCGCTGCACGAAGAGAGCGTTCTACACTGCAGACGCCATCTCGAATCTTGGCGGCGACGACGATTCTGGCTATCCCGCTCATCAAGACCGACACCCCAACCAGGGTTCCAATCGCCCAAACTGAACTGGACGGCCACTTGAGCATAATCAACGTCCCCAGTAGGAAGCTCGCTCCGCCATCGATTAGAAACCACGCCCATCCAGGAAGTGGTCGAATCTGAAATGCTGCTACCGTGGCCAAACCTGCCTGGACTAGAAGTAGAGTCCCCAGGAGTCCGGTCAAGGCTTCCACACTTTCCATAGGAGCGAAGGCCAAACCGGCTCCGGTGACTGCGAACAGCGCAGCAGCCATCAGTTTCAGGAAGAACCCCCCGGTCTTCTGAGAATGAAGCGCGAACACGAGTTGGGTTATGCCTACGAAAATCAGTATCCAGCCGAGCAGCGCGGTGGTAAACTTCGCCGTCACCAACGGGTAAACGGTCAGGAACACCCCGAAGGCTGCGGTCAGAACACCCATAACGATGCTCCATACCGCATGCTTCTTCACATCGTCAATCAGGCTCTGTGCGGACATTCGACATTCCAAAGCTGGGGATTTTTAGTTTGTCCAAAAGGGAGGTCTCACGACCTCCCTTGGACAGGTGCCGGTTTCGAGGCCAGTCTCTCGTTATGAGGCTTTGGCCGTCGGAGCGGCGGCTTTGGTCTTTGCAGACGCTGCCTTTGCCTTGAGCACCTGGACTTTTGCCTTGGCCTCCCGCTCGGCCGCCTCACGGTTTTCTTTGTTCTTCTGCAACTGCGCTTGAATTTTGGACTCCAGCCGGTTGACTTTTTCCTGCAGCTTTGCTTTGTGGTCGGCGTGAGCCTGGGCTTGCTCAGCCTTCATCTCGGCCAAGTCGGCCTTCATTGCGTTGACATTCTCGTCGTGAATTGTGTGCTTCACATCTGAAACAGCTCGGCGAAAGACCGTTCCACCGAGCGCCTCCATACGGGTGTCCACTGGGGTCGTCCAGTTCTCATCAATTTCGGCGATCAACGCAAACTTGTTGGGCGTCAAGGCCTGGTTGACGTCCTCGACAAAGTCGTTGTCCACGAAAGATTTGGTAATGTCGACCGTTCCGCCGGCCATAGTACCCGCGAGAGCACCGAGAGCCATACCCGTCGGCCCACCCAAAAGCCCAATCAGGCCTCCAAATGTGAGACCGAGCACTGTCCCAATCGGGCCAACGTCGTCCTCCTGCTTCAGAGTTGCCGTGCCATCGGCGTGCTTCGCCAGGACCGTGTAGGCATAAACGCTAATGCTGCCCTCTGCGTCGAGTTGCATAAGCGCTCTTTTTCCTTCGTAAGCCTTAGCCTCATTGTCAAAAACAACTACCAGCATTCTGTCCATAACTCTCTCCTTACTTTCTGAGTATTTCAACGCATCCCTTCCTCACTGCAATGCAAGCACCACGAGTAAACTCTTCGGAACGAGCAGCTTCGGTCGTACATGCTGCGACTCTTATTCGCGAATTCACGAAGGTCGTGAAACACCGCATTGCGCAGACCTTCGCCTTAACTCGCCCTGCTAGACGGTTTTAAAGCTATATTTGTTGATATTCATGGATTTGATTTTCGATTCCAGGGTAGACGGTGGAATGCCCAGCTTCGCTGCTGCCCCGGACGGTCCTGAGACCCGGCCTTTCGTTTCGGCCAAAGCAGCACCAATTATTTCTCGATCCTCTATGGCCGATCTTCTAAGTAGCATCTGTGCTGACGCCGCGGGCTGGAACGAGTCTCGCGATAGCCAACTCTTCCTGACCGAGAGATGCCCCTTTTGATAGAGGATCACGCTTCGCTCTAGAACATTTTGCAGCTCACGGACGTTGCCGGGCCAGGTATAACGAATCAGAGCCAGTACCGTTTCTGGTGAAATGGTTTCAATGGTCTTATTCATCTTCCGTGCGAACTGTCGTACGAAATGCCACACCAACAACGGAATGTCTTCTGTGCGGTCACGCAAAGGCGGGATGGAGATCGGAAAAACATTCAAGCGGTAGTACAGATCGGCACGAAACTTTTTCTCTAAGATCATTTTTTTTAGATTGCGATGAGTCGCGGCCACAATTCGCACGTCGACTTTCTTCGTTCGCGTGCTACCTAATCGCTCCAACTCTCGTTCCTGGAGAACACGAAGCAATTTCGGCTGTAGTTCCAGAGGGATGTCTCCGATTTCATCCAGAAAAAGTGATCCCTGGTCCGCAAGCTCAAGTCGGCCATTTTTCTGTGCGATAGCACCAGTGAAGGCTCCACGTTCATGGCCAAAGAGTTCGCTCTCAAGCAGAGCACTCGGAATCGCCGCGCAATTGACTTTTACGAACGGCCGACCTGCCCGGCGACTACGATCGTGAATAGCGCGTGCGAGGAGTTCCTTGCCAGTCCCTGTCTCTCCCAAGAGCAGCACCGTAGAATCGGTCGCGGCAACCATGTCTACGAGTCGTAGCACTTCGCAGAAAGCTGCGCTCTGTCCCACGATTCCGGGGAAACCCGTTTCGCAAGGGACCTCTTCGTCAAGGATTTGCACTTTTTCACTGAGATCGGCTAAGGCAACATTCACGAACGGCGGATTACCGCCGAGCACGCTGAGATCCGACCTTTCAGTCAAATTCATGAGATCCTCCGAAGTTGATAACTAGGCTAGCCGATGCCAAGACCCATCGGCCACGGTCGCGGCAACAACAACATCATCAAGAGCGCTCCGACGAGGGCCATGTTCTTGGTGAAATTGATCATTTCGATCTGCTTCGTCTGTGTGTCGTCCAGCTTCCAAAAATTGTGCATCTGGAACGAAGCGCCCAGCAGGAAGATGATGAGCAGCACAATCCCGATTACGGGATAGACACCCAGCAACATGCTAAGGCCACCAGCAAGCAGGATGACTCCGCTTCCTCCCACCGCCACTTGGGGTGACGGAGTCCCCTTCGCTTTTGCGTACTCGCTCATGTAGTTGAGGTTTTTGAAGTGGTTGAAACCGGCCATCAGCCAGTATCCGCCAAAAACAATCTTTCCGACCAAGAAAGCGGTGTTACCCTCGCGGATGCCGAGATCCAGCATATTGGTCAAATTCATAGTCATCCTTCTAATTCGATAACCAAGGCTGACTTCCTCACCGCGAAGGAAATTCGATGACCTTTTCGCGCTGTAATGGAATAGCCCACTTCGACGGCTTGCGAAAGTGCTTTGTCATATAGGACCAATCACTGACGCGAGAGTAATGCGATCAAATCCCGAAGTTGTGATGGCGGGGTGATTTTTTGGTGAAGAATGGGTGGTCTAAGCGAAGCGTCGAAAAGGAACTCGCGTAAATCATGCTAAAATCACAACTTACCCTACCTCTAAACTTCCCCTCGATCTAGCTGTAATTGGGCGCGTGCCGGATTTCACTGAAAAACCACTCAACCTTCACTTTTCCGTGCGTACTTCGTTCTATGCTTGACTCTTGAAAGGGGGTTAGTGGCACATGCCGGATACAGGGGAAGATCGCGAGATTAAGCAGCGTGTGAATGCGAATGAAACAAAAGTCATCCGGGAAGAGAAAATGCTCGACCAGAAACTGAAAGCAGATTTGAATTCAAGGAAAAAAGCACCAGGGCGCCGCACGTCAAAACCCAAGAAATAAGCGAGCAAAACTGGATTTGCTACTCATTCCCGGGCTGGGTCGCTTGTCATACGTTGTATCGTGAGAACTGGACAGCTCGCCTGGGAAATAACCTCGTAGAGTTTCTGGCATGACTGTGTAGCCCCGGCTTGTTCGGAGGCCACATCCATCACAATAAGGTCTGTCCTCACCTCATCCGCGACCTGAAGAATACGAGCGCTTATATTCCTTGCCACCTCAACTCTCAACACAGGCTCTTCGGCAAGATTCGCGACACTTTCCGGCAAAACATTCCGCATGATTCGACGAAATGCCTTAAGCCATTCGTGATCAGATTGCTTAGACTCCTCCTGCTCAACGACATGCAACAGTAAGAGCCGAGACCTGTAGCGTATTGCGAGTTGGATCGCGTATTCGAGA
>Ga0335081_10003310_pt1 | contig 25317 bp, 19 predicted proteins | sample Lox_Sample_35_FD_206713 | JGI IMG/M metagenome (GOLD analysis project Ga0335081, IMG submission 206713) | Soil microbial communities from Loxahatchee National Wildlife Refuge, Florida, United States - Lox_Sample_3.5 | ecosystem: Environmental > Terrestrial > Soil > Wetlands | place: USA...
CGAATGGCTAGCTAGAAAGCAGGAGCGGGGACCGCACCCAGGATGAACAAAATGCAAAAGCAGATTCCTCGGATGATCGAAGCCGCACTACTGGACCAGCGTACAGTAGCCCAGCCGGGGCGAGCCTAAAGTATTCTGGTTTTGATCTGCATCTGTCGGAGCCTCGGCGGCTTTCGAACTCCTTACCGGCGCGAGGCAAAAAGGACCCTATGTCGCTAAAAGCGAGGACGTTTGCTTGCGCAGTCCTATTTGCGGGATTGGCCGCTGTGCTGGCGTTCCCGCAGCATGCCGCCGCTCAGGATGCCCAGGATGGAGATGACCCGCCCAGCCGGGTCGCGCGGCTGAGCTACTTGCAAGGTTCGATTGCTTTCCAGCCCGCCGGGGAATCCGACTGGGCCACCGCGACGATCAATCGGCCGATGACCACGGGAGATAAGCTCTGGTCGGACCAGGATTCCCGGGCAGAAGTCAATCTGGGTTCGGCAGTCATTCGCCTCAGCGGCGACACCGGATTTTCCTTACTGAATCTCGACGACCGCACGGCACAAATTCAACTCTCCGCCGGCACGCTTTACATCCGCGTGCGTCATCTGGATCGAGACGAAATTTTCGAAGTGGACACTCCCAATCAAGCCTTCTCCATCCTTCGGGCGGGGGAATATCGATTCGACGCCAGCGAAGACGGAGCCACTACGACCATCGCGGTGCGCGAGGGCGAAGGAGAAGCCGCGGGCGGTGACCGCACATACACCGTGGAGCGCGGCGAGAAGGCGATGCTGATGGGCACGGATTCACTTTCCGCGGAAATCGACAGAATCCAACGAGACGACCGCGATGATTTCGACGAGTGGTGTGAAATCAGGGATCAGCGGGAAGAACGTTCCCACTCGGCTCGCTACGTCTCCCCGGATCTGGTCGGGTATGAAGACCTGGATGAAAACGGCGTCTGGCAGGACGACCGAGAGTACGGTGAGGTGTGGATTCCCACGACCGTACCGGCCGGCTGGGCCCCTTATCATTACGGCCACTGGGATTGGATCTCTCCGTGGGGCTGGACTTGGGTGGACGACGCGTCCTGGGGCTATGCGCCATTTCATTACGGGCGCTGGGCCTATACGCGCCGCGGCTGGGGCTGGGTGCCTGGGCCGGCGGAAGTGCCGGCTGTGTATGCGCCAGCGCTGGTAGCTTTTGTAGGCACCCCGAGTCTTGGTTTGGGGATCGGCGTGGGTGGCGGCGCAGCCGTGGCCTGGTTTCCGCTGGGACCACGGGAAGTGTACGTGCCCAGCTATCAAGTGAGCCGTGAGTACGTGAATCGGGTGAACGTGAGCAACACCAGGGTGAACAGCGTTACGGTGACGAACGTCTACAACGCAACAATCGTGAACGACGATAGGCAGGTTACCAAGATCACCTATCTGAACCGGACAGCACCGGGCGCGATCACGATGGTTCCGGGCAACGCCTTTCGCAGCGGGGAGCACGTGGATCGTTCCGCCGTGCGAGTGAACGAGCGTGAACTGGAAGGCGCTACTGTGATTCGGCGTGCTCAGGTGGCGCCGACGCGAAACAGCCTGTTGGGCGCTTCCGAATCCGAGGGCATTCGGCACGCTCCGCCACGAGGGATCGTGGACCGGCCGGTTGTGGCGAAAACCACACCACCGGCGCCGCCAGTTTCGTTCGACCGGCAAGCTGCCGCGCTCGCCGCGCATCCTGGCGAGCCGCTGCGACATAGCGAAGCTGAGGCGCTGCGTCCGGCGAATGCGGAGTCACCGCATCCGATGATCCGGCAGATACCGGGACGGCAGACCGAAGCGGGCATAGGGCGGCGGGAGGGGCAGGAAGATCGGCCCTCCGGCGCCATCGCAAACCGGCCAGCGAATGTCGCGCCGGCCGAAGCCCCGCAAAACGGCGCTCGCAACGACCGGACTGTTTCCGTGCAGCCGGAAAACCGCGGCCGATCCGGCGAGCAACCGGAAGTTCAGCCGAGGTATCAGCCGGCCAAGGAGCAGCCCGGCTTTGTGCAGCCGAGCCATGCGGTCGAAAAGGAGACGACGCAGCCGAATACCCGGCCACCGGCAAGGGTCTTCGAAATGCAGGGCAATCCGGAGCCGCCCCCAGCGCCACGTAAACCAAATTCGAATCGGCAACCAGCAAACGCGCCGGCGAACCGAGGTTCTAACGCGCCGAGTTCCCAAGCGCAGCGACAAGTGACATCCAATCCGCCACCCACGCCAGCGCGTGAATCGGCGCCGGCACCCAGGCCAAATCCGGCACCCCAAGTACGGAGCGAAAGTCAGGCCAGGCCTGCGAGCGCGCCTCAACTTGCAGCGCCAGCGAACAAGGGCGAGAGCAGCGAAGCTCACGGCAAGGCAGAGAAGAAAAAGAACTGAACGCAAAAGCAGATTCCTCAGCCTGCCCGCCCCAACGTGCGCAACAACGGCGCCCGCTGGGGATCCCGATTGCGGCCCTCGGAATGACACTCGCGAGTGTCGGGACGCGACAGACATCGTCGGCGACCTGAGCTACAATGCCCGCCAGGCGTCCTGAACCGCGAAGCCAGCAAAATGCAAAAGTTTCGCAGAGGAGTAGCCGCGTGAAGCGAACGATTTTGATTTGCAGCGTGCTCGCCGGAATATCTCTCGCCGGATCCGATGCCGCGTTCGCGCAAGGCGTCGGCGATTTGCGGCTCTTCGAGCAGCATTGCACGAGCTGCCATGGCAATCCCAGCGGCCCTGCAGCAGCGCCGGACGGATTGGCGCTGCGGAGAATGACGCCGGAAGCGGTTCTTGCGGCGATTACGGGGCCGATGCACCCCGCTCTGCAGGGCATCACGGATGACGAGAAGAAGCTGATCGCAGGATACCTGGGCGGGCGCAAAGCGGACGTTGCGAAAGTGGATGACGCGAAGCTGATGCCTAACCAGTGCCCCAGCAATCCGGCGATCAATACTCTCTCTGCAAGTCCGCTCTGGAACGGATGGGGAGCGGATCTCAACAACACGCGCTTTCAGCCAGCGAAGATGGCGGGGATTTCCGCGGAGCAGGCGCCAAATTTGAAGCTGAAGTGGGCGTTCGGATTTCCGGCGGCGGAGATCGTCTGGGGCCAGCCCACGATTGCGGCGGGACGAGTCTTCATCGGCGTCGATACGGGGGCTGTCTATTCACTGGACGCGGTGACGGGTTGCGTGCACTGGTCATTCCAAGCGGACGCGGGCGTGCGCAATGCGATCATGGTGGCGCCCGTTAAAGGACAAGGGACGGCGAAATTCGCGGTCTATTTCGGGGACATCAAGGCGAACGTTTACGGCGTGGACGCCGCCAGCGGCAAACTACTGTGGAAGGCGAAGGTGGAGGATCAGCCGACGGCGCGCATCACGGGCGCTCCGGCGCTTTACGAGGGGCGGCTGTACGTTCCGGTGTCTTCCACGGAGGAGCGCGCGGCGGGATACAGCACAAGTTACCCCTGCTGCACGTTTCGCGGCAGCGTGGTGGCGCTGGATGCGAACACCGGGAAGCAGAGCTGGAAGACGTTCATCATTCCTGAAACGCCCAAGCCGCTCAAGAAGACGTCCAAGGGCGTGCAGCTCTGGGGGCCGGCCGGGGGCGCGGTGTGGAATACTCCGACAATCGATCCCAAAAATCATGCGCTTTATATCGGTACGGGCGACTCCTACAACCATCCGGCGGGCAAGACGACCGACGCGATCATGGCTTTGGACCTGAATACGGGCAAGGTGCTGTGGAGCATTCAAGACACAGAGAAGGATGCCTGGCTGGCGGGGTGCGAGCCTCAAGCCAACTCGGAAAATTGTCCGGAAGATATCGGGCCGGATTACGATTTCGGCGCGTCGCCGATCCTGCGAACGCTGCCTAACGGCCGGCGCATCCTGGTGGCGGGACAAAAGAGCGGCATCGTTTGGGGACACGATCCGGACAAGGAAGGCGCGGTGGTTTGGAAAGCGCAACTGGTGGAGAAGCTGGCCCGGGGAGTGATCACATTTGGCGGAGCCGCGGACGAACAGAAGGCCTACTTCGGCTTGAGGACGGGCGTGGCAGCGGTGGAGCTATCCAGCGGAGAGAAAAAGTGGTTCACGCCCATCGACCTTCCGCAAGATCCGGCGCTGCGCAACGGCGAGACAGCGGCGGTCACGGCGATACCTGGCCTGCTTTTCTCGGGCGGCTGGGATGGAGTGGTACGCGCGCTTTCCACCGAGGACGGCCGCGTGCTTTGGCAGTACAACGCGATGCGTGAGTTCAAAACGGTGAACGGCGTGGCGGCGAAAGGCGGGTCCATGGGCGCCGCCGGACCGACGGTGGCAGACGGCATGCTTTTCGTAGGATCGGGCTATACGTTCGGCCCGGGCGCAACGGGCAATGTGCTGCTGGCATTTTCGCCGAATTAGAGGGCCTATTCGCGCTACGGATCGGTCCGCGATTGAGAGGCGTCGCTCGCAAGACTCTTGAGCGCCTGCGGAATCGAGACATTCACGTATTGGGCGGCTTCGCTGGCGCGCACTCCACCGAAGGAAACGATCTGCCGAAACTCGACGAGAGCTTGCGAACGCAGCAGATTGCGGTCCTCGGCGGCGACGGCCTGCTTGAAATGCTTTACCGCGGCGTCATATTCCCTATCGGCCGCGGCGTCGGAATCCGCTTTGGCAAGATCGGCCTGAATCTGTTTCAGCGCTTTGGGAATAAGCTCATTCAGGTAATCTCGAGCGTCCATGTCCACTACGCCTTCGCCGCCGGTCAGGGCCTTGAACTGAGGCCGCAGCTTCTGCAATTGCGATAGTGCGTCGGCATTTCCCTGCTGCACGGCCTGATCGAATTGATCGCGAAGCGAAGCCATCCGGTCCCGAGCCCAATCAGGGACGGCGGCAAGTGGCCGGCGATTTTTCATAGCGTTGGCTTCGGCGAGCTGCGCGACCAGAGCTTGCCGCACGCGGTTCGCCTGCTTCTGGCGGGGACCTCCCAGAATCAAAATCTTGTCCAAGGTTTTCACTTCGTTCTCGACATGATCCGCCGACAAAGAACGCGAAATTTGCCGAAGATCCGACCAGAGAAGTTCCTCATAGCGCCGCTGGGGAATGGTCTCGTCGACGTTGCGCTCCGCTTCGGAACGACGAAGTCCGGGCTCGGGTAAGGCAATCAGTTCGCGCAGGAGTTTCTCCCCGTCGTCGAACTCTCCCGCCTGAATATCTTTCATTGCTTCGTCCCAGAGGGTCTCCTCCTGCTGGGTGGCGCGTTGCAATTGAGAGTGCTGACTGAAGTTTCGGCGCAGGTCGCCGATGGTGGCGTTCAAAGGCCCATCGAGGCGAGCCGCTTCATCCAAACGGTCCTGGGCGGATTTGTAATCGCCTGCATCGGCGGCGGCCCGAGCGAGGCCGATGAGGCGACGCTGCTGATCTTCGATTGAAGTAACCGAAGGGATTGAAGTGACCGAGGCGCCCCCTCCCGGGGCCGCGGGTGCTGCGACGGGATCGGGAACAGGAACGGGAGCTGAGGCGATAGGGGGCGGCTCGACAACCACCGGGGCCGGCGGGCGCTCGGAAACGGTCAAAGCGGGTGGGGGGCCCGGATTTTGACCGGAAAGAGAATGCTTGCGATAGGCAAGGATCCCCACTCCAACGATCACGACCGTTGCACATGCGACGTACAAGGTTCGCTTCCATCGGTTCGAGGAAGCAGCAGCAAGCGGGCTAGAGGTGGCTTGGAACACCGTCGGAGATTCCACATTCGGAGACGGCGGGATGAGCTCGGCGGTTTGTGCCTCGTGCTGCGCTCGTTCCTCCTGTGACTGCACCTCCTGCTGAAGATGCCGTGCGCCCGGGTGGTCGGCGTTGAGTTTCAATGCCGACTGAACTTCTACACGCGCGTCGAAGAAGAGCCCCTCCTGAAGAAGCTTTTCTCCGCGAGCTACGATCTCCTGAATTTGCGCCTCGGCCTGGTCTTCGCCCAACGAGGCGTGCAGCTCATCGAGCAGCGTCTTCACCGCGAGGTTCTTGTTGTCGATGAGCGCCGCTTGTAGCAGCAGGCCGTGAGCCTCGGACGTTTGCCCTTCGGTGATCGATTTGCGTGCGGCGTCCAGAAGCTGCTGAACTGCCTCACGCTGCGACTCCGACCAAATCGGCTCGAGATCGAGCAACAGCTTTTCCATGGTCTGGTAGCGAGCGGAGGCATCCTTGCACAAGGCACGATGTACGACCGTTTCGAGGCTTGCCGGGCATTCCGACGCGAGTTCATGGAGCGATGGCGGCTCCTCGTCCAGAATGCTGCGTATGAGAGCTCCGTGATTGTCGCCTGTGAATGGCTTGCGATAGGTCAGGAGCTCGTAGAGGACGGCGCCGAGAGACCAGATATCGCAACGCTCGTCGGCGGGCTGCCCGCGAAGCTGCTCCGGGGACATGTAGGAAAGCGTCCCGAGCAAACCACCGGTCTGGGTCTTGGAGGTATCCATGACGCGGGCGATGCCGAAGTCCACGACTTTGATGGCGCCCTCGGCGGTGATCATGATGTTTCCCGGCTTGATGTCGCGATGAACAACGCCGCGGCCGTGAGCGTAATCGAATGCGCGGCAAGCCTGGACGAAGTAGCCGAGCTTCTGCGCCAGAGGCAAGGGCGGACGGCGCGCGATCACCTGCTCGAGGCTCTCTCCTTCCAGGTACTCCATGGCGATAAAAGGAGAGCCGTCCGATTCGGAGAACTCGTAGATGGTTACGATATTGGGATGCTGCAGCAGTCCCGCCGATTTTGCTTCGCGATGGAAGCGCTCGAGGAGGTCCGGATTGTTGGCGACGCCAGCGGTGATGGTCTTGACGGCGACGGACCGCCCAATGAGCGGGTCGCGAGCCTTGAAGACGACACCCATGGCTCCCCGGCCGAGTTCGCGAACGATCTCGTATCTGCCGATAGGCTGCAAAGATGACTCCGAATGAACTGAAGCTATTTTAGCCGGGGATGAGGACTGATCTGAGGCGGGCAGCTAGCGCGGTTACGCAGAGGTTACCGGAGGTTTGGACACGGAAAAAAGCAGATTCCTCACCCGCATCGGCAAAAAACGCCGCTGGGTTCGGAATGACAGCGTGCGGGTGGCTCTGCGCGGGGGGTGAAAGGAGAAAAGCAGATCACTCGGTCCGCACCACCCCACCACGCGTAAGAATGACGCGCGGCGGGGACCCCGGTTGCGACGCGGACCTCGTGATGACAACGTTGGAGCAGGGCGGGAAACTAATCGTTAGCCGCCGGCGATGGCGCCGACGACTAGGAAGGGCTCCTTTCCGCGCGCTACGCCTTCGGGCAAGGGGTGGTCGGGCGGTTCGAGAGACCAATCCTCGCCGCAGGCGAAAAATCGAAGAAAGGGCCGGCGCTCCAGGGTGACATGGTCACGGATCGTGCCCCGCAGCATGGGGTAGCTGGCCTCGAGCGCGTCGAGGATCGAGCGCGGAGTGATCTCGCCGTGGACCTCCACACTCACCTCGGCTCCAGCGTGCGCCAAGGTACGCAGATGCGGCGGGAGTACAACTCGAATCATGGAAGCGTCTGCACCTCCACCGAAAGCACCGCGGGAAGGTTGCTGACAATCGGCGCCCAGTTATTGCCGGCGTCGGGAGAGACATACACCTGTCCTCCCGTAGTTCCAAAATACACGCCGCAGGGATCGAGCGAATCGACAGCCATGGCATCCCGCAATATGTTCACGTAGCAGTCGCGCTGGGGCAGGCCCTTGGTGAGCGGCTCCCATTCGTTGCCGCCGGTGCGGCTACGATAGACGGCCAGCTTGCCTTCGATCGGGAAATGCTCCGAATCACTCTTGATGGGAACGACAAAAACCGTGTTGGGCTCATGGGCGTGCACGTCGACGACAAATCCGAAGTCGGTGGGCAGGTTACCGCTCACCTCGTGCCAGGAGTCGCCCGCATCGTCGCTGCGCATCACATCCCAGTGCTTCTGCATAAACAGAACATTGGGCCGGGACCGATGCATGGCGATTCGATGAACGCAGTGGCCGATTTCGGCCGTAGGATCGGGAAGGAACTGTGATTTCAAACCGCGATTGATGGGCTTCCAAGTTTTCCCGCCGTCGTCGGTGCGAAAGGCACCCGCAGCAGAGATGGCGATATAGATCCGATTCGGATTAGTCGCATCGAGAACGATGGTATGCAGGCACATGCCGCCCGCTCCGGGCTGCCAGCGCGGCCCCGTGCCGTGGCCGCGCAGTCCCGGAAGCTCCTCCCAAGACACACCTCCGTTGGTGGAGCGGAACAGCGCCGCGTCTTCCACACCAGCGTAAACCGTGTCCGCATCGGTTAGGGATGGTTCCAGGTGCCAGACGCGCTTGAACTCCCAAGGATGCTGCGTTCCGTCATACCACTGGTGCGTGGTGAGCGGCTTCCCCGTTTCGGGAGAGATGTTGTACGCGAACTTATTGCTCTCTCCTCTCGGAGGGCCTTGCGCCGGTTTGGCTTCGCCTGGGGGCGTGCCGGGCTGTATCCAGGTTTTGCCGCCATCATCGGAGCGCTGAATGATCTGGCCGAACCATCCACTCGTTTGCGAGGCGTAGATTCGGTTGGGATCAGCGGACGAGCCCTTGAGGTGATATATCTCCCAGCCGGCGAAGTGCGGCCCGCTGACGTCCCACTTTTCGCGTTTGCCATCGGAGGTCAGTACAAAGGCTCCCTTGTGTGTGCCGACCAAGACTCGAACTTTGCTCATGCTCTTCTCCTTCTCTTTCTCAGCAGCCACGAGCAATATCCAAACGTATCGAGGGAAATGCTAACCGGGCAGCCGGACCAGCGCAACGAGTCCGGGCTTCTTTCCGGTGGAAAAGCAGCACTGGCGGCGGAATCCGGCCATCGCGGCTAGTTTCGATCCAAAACGCGCCTCTGGGGCTTGTACGCACATCTGTGATTCTACGGGATTTGCCATTAAGCCAGCCTCAGCGACTTTGGCGACGGTCTTGCGTCTAAACGGATGTGCGCAAAGGAGGCCTGACAATGAGATATCTAAAGTACGCGAGCTTGCTTGGGCTTTTCGTGATTCTCGCAGGGAGTGCTGCCCACGCTCAGGTCAGATTTGGCGTGGGTATTGGTGTTGGTCCGGGCTACGTCCCGCCTCCCGCTTACGTCGGTCCTGCCCCCAACTGCGCCTATGGATATTACGGCTACTACCCTTACGCCTGCGCGCCCTACGGATATTACGGTCCCGAATATTTCAATAGCGGCGTGTTTATCGGCGCCGGTCCGTGGTTCCACGGCTTCTATCGCGGCCCTTATCGGCCAGGTTATCGATACTTCGGGCCTGCCGTTGCCCCAAGGTTCCGCGGCGGTGAAATTTTCCGTGGCGGCGGGTTCCGGGGCCCCGTAGGTGGCGGATTCCGTGGCGGCAGTCAATTCCATGCTGGTGGCGGATTCCGCAGCGGAGCCGCTAGAGGCGGCGGACGGCGTTAGTCGCCGCATTTCACATCTGTCGCAAACGGCTGGCACTGAAGCCAGCCGTTTTTTTATGAGCGCGAAGGACTCTTCAGGCCTTTTCCCCCTTTGACTTCCCCTTCAGGAATGTGCCCTCGCGCAATTCCGTGAAGGCGCGCTGAAGTTCCTGCTGGGTGTTCATCACGATGGGACCGTACCAAGCGACCGGTTCCTGGAGGGGCTTGCCGGAAACGAGGAGAAAGCGGATGCCGTCCTCTCCGGCTTGCACCATGACCTCGTCGCCGCGGTCGAAGAGGACAAGCGAGCGATCTTCCGCGTCCGATGGCGGAGCTGTGTCCAACCAGCCGACCGGTTCGGTAGGAACGGCGAGCGGCGCGGAGGCGTTGCAAAATTTGCCTGCACCAGAAAAGACGTAAGCGAAGGCGTGGCGCGTGGTTTCGACGGGAAGACTCTTTCTTAGACCGGGCGGCACGGTTACGTCGAGATAGATGGGGTCGGCGGCAATACCATCGACCGGACCCCGCTTGCCCCAAAAGTTTCCGCAGACCACGCGTACTTCCGTGGCATCGTCATCTTTCACAGCGGGAATATCGCCGGACTTAACCTCCTGATAATGCGGCGAAGACATTTTGAGCGAAGACGGGAGGTTGGCCCAGAGCTGGAATCCATGCATGCGGCCTGCGTGATCGCCTCTGGGCATTTCCTGGTGAATGATCCCGCTGCCGGCGGTCATCCACTGCACATCCCCCGAACCGATCGTCCCGCTATGACCCATGCTGTCGCCGTGTTCGACAGTGCCGGCAAGAACATAGGTGATCGTTTCGATGCCGCGATGCGGGTGCCAGGGAAAGCCGGCCAGGTAATCCGCGGGGACGTCGTTGCGGAAGTCATCGAGAAGAAGAAAGGGATCGAAGTCCGAGGTATTGCCAAATCCGAAAGCGCGCCGCAGATGCACACCGGCGCCCTCGATGGTGGGTTTGGATTTAATGAGCCGCTTGACCGGACGAAGTGACATGGGACCTCCTTGCGACAGAGTAAAAATGAAAGCTAGAGGTAGAGAACTTGATGCTGGGCGCCGCCAATCTTGATGCGGCGCATGAGTTCATCGAGAAGCTCCGCGCCCTGCGCGGCCAGAGCGGGCAGAAAGCAATGAGCACGCTCCTGAAGCTCGCCGTTGGGGTAAAGCTGGGCGATCAACTCGCGCTGGTGCCCGTCCAGAACTGAGGAGCGCAGGGCGACAGCGCGGCCGACCTTTTCCTTCAGCTTAGAGAATTGGAAAAGCATCTTAGATTCGGCTGTATCCATGGCCCCGCCGAGAGTCTGGTCGAGCCGCGTAACCTGTTCGCGCAATTCCGCCAGCATTTCCTGCAGGGACTTTTCTCCGCGATCGAAACGCTGCGTGAGCGTTGCGGGCAAGAGCGCCCCCTCCATCTTTTCGCGCAGCCCGGCCGGGCCGCGAAAAACGTCGGAAAATTGCAAATCGTATTTGGGCAACAGGCGAACGGTGTGAGAGTCGACAAGAGTAAAGCTGGCGCGCGGCAGGATAACAGGCATGCGGCCGAGAAGCGCGGCATAGTAGGCCGAAGCTTGCGCGAAATAAGCGACCTCGGCGGGTCCGCCCACGTAAGTGGCCGTCGAAAGCAACCGATCCTGAACGACAGGCCGCAGCAATGCGTTGGCGCTGAAATCGAGCGGCGAGGCGGCCAGAAGATCGGAGAGAGCGTAAAAAGAAAAGGAGCGGGGGCCGGCAGCAAAATCACCGTTGCGCGCGCGCAAGGGAACGCGCTTGCCGTCCACATTCAGGAAAAGCGGAACACTCTCTTCGGTGACTTTGACCTGCGCGTGGTAGCCGGCGACTTCGAGTTCTCGCGAACGCGCGAGCAGCTGCTGGTTCAGCTCGGAATGCCGCTCGAGGGCGGCACGATAGAGCGGCTCGGCCTGCCGGTGCAGGCCATCGGAAAGCGGATCGAGAAGTATCAAGCCCCGGCCGGCGAAGAGCTTCGCGAACAGCTTGCCAAAGGCGGAGCCGTAGCTTTCCGAAGGCTGGTACGACGAGGCTAATGCGGAACGAATCTGATCGGCGGCGGGGCCCTCGAGCTTTGCCGTGGCGCGGGCCACGGCGTCCAGCACAGCGTCGCCGAGCGGCACTTCACCGGCACTGTGTCCCTCGTAATCGGAGGAAGGAAGTTCGATCTTCTCAATGGCCTCGCGCGAGGGCCAGAAACAGTGATTGATTTCGGCGAGATCGTGGTCTTCTGTGGCCAGCCAGAAGATAGCCACGGCGGGGATGCCGGAGGAGTTCAACTCCTCGGCGAGGCGCAAAGCGGTGAGCGCCTTGTAAATCGTATAGCTGGGGCCGGAGAAAAGGCCCACCTGCTGTCCCGAGACAACGGCGGCGGCACCCGAGGCGAAGCGATCGAGGGCGGCGTCCACGGAAGCGTCCGACCCAAAGGCGCGGTTCTGGACGCGGAGGATCTCCGCGATTTTGCTGCGGGTTTGGAGATCGGGCCGCACCTCCGCAGCGACGCGCTTCACCGAATCTAATGTCGGCGGATGGGAATAGTAACGGGCAACTGATTGAAAATCTTGGAGGTAGGAGGAATAAAGCCGAGACGTGCGAGGCACATCAACGGCGCGTATACAGTGACACTCCATAAGATCGGTCCGCCATAATACACGCCGGGCATGGGTCCGGCAATCTGCTCACATGACCGTTATAGGATGTCTGGAAACCGAATTGGTCGCGGAGTTTCGGGGGCAAGACGCAGAGAGTGGCGGCGGGGGAAAAGCGCGGAGGGATTCCTCGCTTCGCTCGGAATGACAATGGGTTGCGAGGGACGGCGAGGGGCAAGACGCAGCGCGCCGTGACTGAACTAGCCGGCTACGCGAAGGTGGTCCAGTTTTTGGCGGGCAAGCGTTTCGGCGACGGCTGCTTCTACTGTCTTCTTTTGCGCTTCAGTGAGTGGGAGCAGCGGCGGGCGCGGAGGACCTCCGTAGTAGCCCACGCAATCCATGGCGTATTTCACCCCTGTTGGTCCGAGTTCGCCTGCTACCTGGCGGGACGCGCCAAGGAGCGCGAACTGAAGGCGCTCGGCGCGGTCTGTATCGCCGGCACGGACGGCTTCGTAGAGCTGTACGGCGGCTTCGGGAAGATAGCAGGCCAGGGCGAGAATGCCTCCGGCGGCACCGAGTTGCAGTGAAGCGGCCAGCACGCTCGCCGAACCGACTAGGGCGCTGAACTCAGGCGGGCACAGGCGCACGATTTCGGGGACAAGGTGCACATCGCCCGAACTGTCCTTGATGCCGGCGATATTGGGATGCACCGCCAGGCGCGCCACCCAATCGGCCGTTACGGAGATGCCCGTGTATTGGGGGATGGAATAGAGCAGCACCGGCACAGGAGAGGCATCGGCGACGGCGAGGTAATGCCGCTCAAGGGCTGCGGGAGTAAGGAGCGGCTTGAAGTAATGAGGCGTCTTGATGAGGACGGCGTCGTAACCGATTTCGGCGGCCCTACGCGCACGCGCGATGGTTTCCGCGGTGCTGTCCACACCCGCGCCCGCGATCAGGAGTTTGCCCGGCGCGGCGGATTCGCGCGCGGCGTTCCAAACACGATCGATCTCAGGAAAGCTGAGCAGCACAGACTCTCCCGTTGAGCCGTTGACGACGTAGCCGCTCAGAGGAACGCCGTTGTAGCGGCCGACATTTTCGCGAAGCTTCTCCAGCGCGACAGAGCCGTCGGGCGCGAAGGGAGTCGTCAGCGCAGGGAAGATTCCTTGGAATCGCATGACCTGAGTTTAACGCAGGGCTGCCTGAGAGCTAAAGCAAACAACAAATTCAAAAGCAGATCCCTTACTCCCGTTCGCAAACAACGCGATCGGGATTCGGGATGACAACAGCCGGTGCGGGGCCTCGGAAGTGGCAGCCCTGCTTAGTCGGCGGAGGTACGGTGGCTCTGCGTGGCGCCGGCCGCGTGCAGATCCTGAAGCGCGTTGACGCCGAAGGAATGATCGACGAGAGCGCGGATGCCGCGCGCGGCGGCTAGCGCGGCGGAAAGGGTGGTGATGCAAGGAACGCGGTAGCGCACAGCCGCGCGGCGGATGGCCTTCTCGTCGTAAAACGACTCACGGCCCAGAGGAGTATTGATGATGAGATCGACGCGCCCAGTTTTCACTAAGTCGATTATGTTGGGGCGGCCCTCATTGGCTTTATAGACGCTCTCGGCGGGAATGCCGGCGGCGGCGAGAGCCGCGGCCGTGCCGCGTGTGGCCAGCAAAGTGAAGCCAAGGTGCGAGAGGTCGCGCGCCAGAGAGGAGACGTGGCGCTTATCGTGATCGTTGACGCTGACGAAAATCGTGCCCTTGCTGGGGAGCTTCTGGCCGGCCGCCAACTGCGCCTTGGCGAAAGCCTCGCCGAAGCTGCGGGCCACGCCCATGACTTCGCCGGTGGAACGCATTTCGGGTCCAAGGATAGTATCCACGCCGCGGAATTTGCTGAACGGGAAAACGGGAGACTTCACGGCGTGATAGTCGCGAACGGAAAGCTCGGCCACCCCATCCACTTCGATAACGGGAAGATTCATGGAGGAAAGCTTGCGGCCGGTCATCAATCGCGCGGCCACCTTGGCGAGCGGAACGCCGGTAGCCTTGCTCACGTAGGGAACCGTACGCGAGGCGCGGGGATTGACCTCGAGAACGTAAACGGTATCGCGCTGGATGGCGTATTGCACGTTCATCAAACCGATGACGCCGAGAGCGCGGGCCAGCCGATTGGTGTAGTCGCGAATGCACGCCAGCGCGGACGGCGGGATCGATACCGGCGGCAGAACACAGGAGGAGTCGCCGGAGTGCACGCCAGCCTCCTCGATGTGTTCCATGATCCCGGCGATCACGACATTCTCGCCATCGGCGAGCGCGTCGACATCGACTTCGGTGGCTTCCTCGAGAAATTGATCGATCAAAACCGGCCGCGCGGAACCCATCAAGGCAGCTCGCGCGACGTACTCCTCCACCGTCTGGAGGTCGTAGGCGATGACCATGGCGCGGCCACCCAAGACGTAGCTGGGGCGCACCAGGACGGGCAATCCGATTTGCTCCGCGACGCGGACGGCCTCTTCGGGAACGAGCGCGGTGCCGTTGCGCGGCTGGGGAATGCGAAGGTCGTCGAGCAAGCGCCCGAAGCGGCGGCGGTCCTCCGCCAAGTCGATGGACTCGGGGGGAGTGCCGATAATGGGAACGCCGTTATGCTTCAGGTCGAGGGCGAGGTTCAGCGGCGTTTGACCGCCAAATTGAACGATGACGCCCTTGGGGCGCTCGCGGTCCATCACCGCGAGAACATCTTCCAGAGTCAGGGGCTCGAAATAGAGACGGTCGGAAGTGTCGTAATCGGTGGAGACCGTCTCCGGATTGCAATTGACCATGATGGTTTCGTAGCCGTCTTCGCGCAGCGCGAAGGAGGCGTGGCAACAGCAGTAATCGAATTCGATTCCCTGCCCGATGCGGTTCGGACCGCTGCCCAGGATGGCGATCTTGGGCCGATCGCCGGCGTCGGCCTCGTCTTCCTCTTCGTACGTCGAGTAAAGATAGGGAGTGAAGGACTCAAATTCGGCGGCGCAGGTATCGACGCGTTTGAAAACGGGCTGAACGCCCAGTTCACGCCGGCGCTTGCGCACGGATGCGGATTTTACATTCCACAGCTTGGCAATCTCTTCATCGCTGGCGCCGGAGCGCTTCGATTCAAGCATCAACTCCGGGGAGATTTTATGGAGAGCGCTGGCTTTCACGCGCGCGTCGATCTCCAGCATCTTCTCGAGATGCTGTATGAACCAGGGATCGATCTTGGTGAGCGAACAGATCTCCTCGCGGGTCATGCCTCGCTCGAGAGCTTCAAACAGCCAGTGAATGCGGTCCGGCCCGGGGACGTGCAGGCGCTCGCGCAACAAAGCCGTGGTCACTTCGGCCGGCGGACGCCAGGCGGTGCTCGGCTCGAGCGCGCGAATGCCCTTGCAAAGCGCCTCTGAAAAGGTCCGGCCCATGGCCATCACTTCGCCGACCGATTTCATTTGCGTGCCGAGAGTGGTATCGGCGCCGGGGAATTTTTCGAATTGCCACTTGGGAATTTTCACCACGACGTAATCGATGGTCGGCTCAAAACAAGCCGGGGTCTTCTTGGTGATGTCGTTGGGAATTTCGTCGAGAGTCATGCCGACGGCCAGGCGCGCGGCGATCTTGGCGATGGGAAAACCGGTGGCCTTGGAGGCCAGGGCCGAACTGCGCGAGACGCGGGGATTCATCTCGATGACCACCATGCGGCCGGTGGAAGGCTCGATGGCGAACTGAATATTCGACCCTCCGGTCTCCACACCGACTTCGCGAATAATCGCCGCGGCCGCATCGCGCATGCGCTGATATTCCTTGTCGGTGAGGGTCTGCGCGGGTGCCACGGTGATGGAGTCGCCCGTGTGGATGCCCATGGGATCGAAATTCTCGATCGCGCAGATCACGACGAAGTTATCGCGGACGTCGCGCATGACTTCGAGCTCGAACTCTTTCCAGCCGAGGACCGACTCTTCGATAAGGGCCTCGTGCACCGGGCTGGCATCGAGGGCCAGGGAAATCGCTTCGGCAAACTCTTCGTGGTTGTAGGCGACCGAGCCGCCGGTGCCGCCTAGCGTGAAAGACGGGCGAATGACCACGGGGTAACCGAGTTCGTCGGCAAGGCGCAGGGCGTCATGGGCATTACTGACGAGCGCCGACACCGGCATGTCCAGGCCGATTTTGCGGCAGGCGTCCTTGAATTGGAGGCGATCCTCAGCCACTTTGATGGCGCGCAACGAAGCGCCGATCAACTCGACACCGTAGCGTTCAAGAATCCCGCTTTCGGCCAGTTCCACCGCGAGATTCAGGCCCGTCTGGCCGCCGACGGTCGGAAGCAAAGCGTCCGGCCTCTCGCGGGCAATAATCTGTTCCAACATTTCGCTGGTGAGAGGCTCGATGTAAGTACGGTCGGCCAGTTCGGGATCGGTCATGATGGTGGCCGGATTGGAGTTCACCAGGATGACCTTGTAGCCATCGGCGCGCAGAGCTTTGCACGCCTGGGTGCCCGAATAGTCAAATTCGCAGGCCTGGCCGATGACGATCGGGCCGGAGCCGATGATCAGGATTTTCTTGATATCCGTGCGTTTTGGCATTTAGTTTTCGGATCGAGCCCCGGGCAATACGGCAACAACCGGCATCCCTGCCGCCATCAGCAAGCCGCAGTTCACCTTACCGCGCCTCGTTCATGAGGTGGATGAAGCTACGAAAGAGATAGTGCGAGTCGTGCGGGCCGGGCGAGGCTTCGGGATGATACTGCACGCTGAAGAGAGGGAGAGTGCGGTGGCGCATGCCCTCATTGGTATGGTCATTCAGATTGACGTGCGTGATTTCGACCTCGCTGGACGGCAGCGAATCGGGGTCCACAACAAAGCCATGATTCTGGGCGGTGATCTCCACATGCCCAGTGTGCATGTTTTTCACCGGATGATTCGAGCCATGATGGCCAAATTTCAGCTTATAGGTGCGGCCACCCAAGGCCAAACCGCAAAGCTGGTGACCGAGGCAGATCCCGAAGATGGGCACGCGGCCGAGCAGCTTGCGGATATTGTCCACTGCGTAAGTGATGGGTTCGGGATCGCCAGGGCCGTTGGACAGGAAAACGCCCTCGGGCTTCATGGCCAAGACGTCTTCGGCGGGAGTGCGCGCCGGAACGATGCTCACGTCGCAATGCGCGTCAACCAGCAGCCTGAGAATGTTCTGTTTGATGCCGAAATCGTAGGCGACCACGCGATGCTGGCGCGATTCGTTTGCGGCTGGCTCTCCTCCTTCGCTCCCAACCGAAGAGGCGAAGACGGTGCCTTGCTGCCAGCGATAGGGCCTTTCGCAACTCACGCGGCTGGCCAATTCGAGCCCGCTCATGGAGGGAAGCGCGAGCGCTTCCTTGACCAACTGCTCGGTAGGCGTGCCATCGGTGGAGACGACGCCGCGCAGAGCTCCCACTTGCCGGATATGCCGAACCAAGGCGCGCGTATCCAGGTCCCAGATGACGGGAACGTGATGACGATTGAGGTAATGATCGGCGGTTTCCGTGGAACGCCAGTTGGAAGCCAGGGAGGAAAATTCGCGCACGATCAACGCTTCGATGAAAGGCCGCGAGGACTCCTCGTCGTCAAGATTGGCGCCCACGTTGCCGATATGCGGATAAGTAAGACACACAATCTGGCCGGAGTAGCTGGGATCGGTGAAGACTTCCTGATAGCCGGTGAGGCTGGTGTTAAAAACGACCTCACCGCCGCGGCGGGTAGAGGCACCGGCGGCGCGCCCGTTAAAGATTCTTCCGTCCTCGAGCGCGAGAACTGCAGGGCGAGGCTGTATTTCTGCCAGCGGTTCCTCCAGGAACATGCATACGGAAAACGGGGTTAAGCTTAACGGCTACTGTCGACCGAGTTAGGGTCGGGCGCGATACTTTCGGACGCGTTCACCGCACTGATGCTGCCGAATTGAGTCCAAGGCCAATAGGCAAATACCGCTTTGCCGTAGATGAATCCGCCCGGGACAGGGCCAAAGATCCGCGAATCGTTGGAGCTGATGCGATGATCGCCCATGACGAAATATTCGTCGTGCGGAACTTGCACCGGACCGTAGGCCGCCGTGTCCACGTATTGCGCGGGCACGTAAGGCTCCTCAAGATTCCGGCCATTGATGTAAACGTGGCCCTTGCGAATCTCCACCTCGTCGCCCGGCAGCCCGACGACACGCTTGATAAACGACTTCGAGCGGTCCAAAGGATACCAGAAAACGACGACGTCACCGCGCTCGATCGGCTCGAAATGATACACGAACTTGTTGATAAAAATCCGCTCCTGATCGGAAAGCAGCGGCGCCATGCTGGTGCCTTCAACCTTCACCGGCTGGTAGAAGAAAACGATGATGACCATGGCCAGGCCGAGGGCGACCACGAGGTCGCGCGCCCAGACGCGCAATTCGCGATGAAAGCCAGACCCGGAAGGACGCTCGCCAATGTGCTGACTTTCGGGCGAGGAGAGCGGACTGGGGTGTACCATCTGCTCCATAGATGCGTGCGGATCGCTCATTTATATCATGCGCAGGCAGTCTGGCGCCAGCGGCCATTCGGGTCAGCCGTAACGAGGGCGCTCACAAACCGTCTTCGTATATTCAGATGCAAGGGCACGTCAGCAAGTTCACCCGATAAGTCGGCACGTTCCGGTCCGGTCACTTCGGGCGCCATATTCAATTCTAACTGACGGGAGGCCTTGGCGTTTGCCCGCCACGCTCGGCCTCCCGATCGAAATAAAGATGAACGGCAGCGAGCCCGGCGATGACAGCCGTCTCGGAGCGAAGAATATTCCTGCCTAGCCCGGCCTCATGGAAGCCCGCGGCACAGGCGGCGTCAAACTCCTGGTCCGTCCAACCTCCCTCGGGCCCAAACGCCAGTGTGATGCGCGAAGGGACGAATTGTTGCGTTGTTTTGGACGTGAATCGATCAAAAATAGCTCGAACGGGCACGGCCGAGGGCCGCTCGGAGAATAGGACGTTGAGCTCACCAACGGCTTGGGCAAAGGCTGCAGCAGGCTGCAGAGTCGCTTCCAAAGAAGGCGGCCCGAGGCAACGGGCTTGCTGGGCCGATTCCCGAAGAATCTTACGCCAACGTTCCGCGCGTTTCGCGGAAGCCTGCAACAGGGCTTTGGCGGTGCGCTTGGCCGCCAGCGGAATTACGGTGTGTACGCCGAGTTCGGTAGCCTTTTCGAGAGCCCACTCGAAGCGGTCGAATTTGACTATGGCGAGAAGGAGGACAATTTCCGGTAAGGCGGCCGAGCCAGGAAGTTCTTCCAGCAACGAGAAATCGATATCGCGAGCGGAGACGCGCTCGATTCGGGCGAGGAAAACCGAATTGCCATCGCTCAGTTCGTAGACCTGGCCCGGCTCAGCATGCAAAACGCGGCCAAGATGATGCGCAGCCTCACCCGCAAGCCGGGCTGTTCCGCCGGCGAAGCGTTCGACAAAAAAGCGCCGGCGCACCACTCAACTCGCAGGGCGGTCCGCGCCGCTAACCAAAGATGTCCCTTACTTTTTCGAAGAATGAGGAGTTACGTTCGGCGGGCCGATTTTCGACTTTCAGCATGTCGTCCAGTTGCTGAATCAGCAAGCGCTGCTCGCGAGTCAGCTTGGTCGGGGTGATCACGCGAACGTTCACGTAGAGATCGCCTTTGCCACCCCCGTGCGGATCGGGCAGTCCCTTGCCCTTCAGACGAATGATGGAGCCAGTCTGGGTGCCCTCTGGAATGGAGACTTTCTCTTCGCCGTTGAGGCCGGGAACGCTGAGCTCGGCGCCAAGCGCAGCCTGCGTGATGCTGACGGGAATCGTGCAATAAAGGTCTGCACCGCGCCGCTCATAAAAGGGATGCTCCTTCACGTCCAAGACAATGTAGAGATCGCCGGGAGGAGCCCCGTTGGCGCCAGGCTCGCCTTCATTGGGAATGCGGATGCGCGTTTGCGAATCGACGCCCGGCGGGATGCGCACTTCGATGGTGCGAGTGCGCTCGACGCGGCCGCGACCCCGGCATTCCGGGCACTTCTCGCGAATCATCTGGCCGGCGCCTTGGCATTGCGGGCAGGTACGCGAAATGGAAAAGAAGCCTTGCTGGTAGTGCAACTGACCGCGGCCCTTGCAGGTCTCGCAGGTGACCACGCCGGTGCCCGCTTTCGCGCCAGTGCCCTTACAAGTGTCGCAGAGTTCCTGCCGAGGCAGACGAATCTTGGTACTGACGCCCGCGGCGGCTTCTTCGAAGCTCAACTCCATGTCGTACCGCAGATCGGCGCCGCGCTGCACACGAGAGCGGCCGCGGCCCCCGGTGCGTCCAAAGATGTCCTCGAATCCGAAGAAATCGCCGAAGATGTCCTGGAATTCGTCGAAAATCGAAGAGTTAATTCCCGCGTCCCCGGACATCGTGGAAACGCCGGCGTGGCCGTAGCGATCGTAGGCCGCCCGCTTTTGCGAATCGGAGAGGACACTATAGGCTTCGGTGGCTTCGCGGAACTTTGCCTCCGCGACGGTTTTTTCCTCAGGATTGCGATCGGGATGCCACTTGAGCGCAGCCTTGCGGTACGCGGACTTGATCTCCTCCTGCGCAGCCGTGCGCACAACACCGAGCACCTCATAGTAATCACGCTTTGCTTGGCGGCTCATGCCTTTGTTTCAGTCTCCTCCAGATCAAACTGACAGAACAACATCACTTGCTGTGCCGCTGCGCAGCGGACTTGCCCCCGTCGGAGTGGCTCGCGGCGCAGGATACACGGACCATGCTCGGACGGATCACACGGCCATGGATGACAAATCCGTCCTGCAGCACATCCACCACGGTACCTTCCGGGAGTTCTGCGGATTCGACGCGCTCGATGGCCTGATGGTAATGGGGATCAAAGGGCTTGCCCTCGGCCTGGATGCGCTCGAGGCCATTGCGGGCGAGCGTCTCCCATAGCTGGCGGTAGATTAATTCCAGCCCCTTGCGATATTCCTGATAGGCCGGATCGTCGTGGGCCTTAAGAGCGCGCGCAAAGGCATCCAGCACCGGCAGGAGATCCTCGGTCACGCTCCGGACGCCAGAGCGCCGATCGTCCTCGCGCTCGCGTTCGACGCGCTTGCGGTAGTTGTCGAAATCGGCCTGGCGGCGGACGAGCGTTTGCATCAATTCGTCTTTTTCGGCCTGCAGGCGAGCCGCCCGCTCGGCGAGCACACCGGCATCGGCAACTTCCGAGGGCCGCGCGAGCGGGTCGTCCGGTCCCAGGGCGGACGGAGAGCGGTCGAATTCGATCACTTTTTTATCGGCTTCTCTATTTTGATGTTCGCGGTCTTTCATATGATTCTGAACGGCCTAGCTGCGGCTGATGGTCTCGCTGAAAACGCGCGCCATGTAGGCCACGGCGGTGATGGCACGCTCGTATTGCATGCGCATCGGCCCCAATACTCCGAGCGAGCCCTGCCCTTGATCGCGCACGAGATAGGGAGCGGTGATCAGCGATAGATGCTCCCCGGCACCATTGATCTCCTTGACGCCAATCTGGACGTGCACGGGCTCGGGCGTTTCGATGCAACCTTTGAGCAGGTCTACAAGCTTGCTCTTTTCCTCGATGGCGGAAAGCAGCTCGCGCAGCGACTCGGCGGACGTAAGCTCCGGCGCGGAGGCAAATTGCGCGGCGCCTTCAACGTACACCTCGCGCGAGCGGTCTGAATCGAGCACGGCCGGATCGCAAAGCTCCAAGGCAACCGGGAGAAGCTTGCCGTAGCGCTCCTTCTCGGAAGCCAGCTTGGCAAGAAGGTCCCTGCGAATCGCATCCAGGGTCCAGCCGTGATAATGCCGGTTCAAGTAGTCGGCGGTACGGTCGAGCTCCGACTGCGTAAACTCATGCTCCGGCCGCAAAACTTTGTCTCGCGTGGCGCCGCCCACCGAGATCAAAACGACCACCACTCGGCCATCCGGAAGAAGCAGGAAGCGCACATGTTCGAGCACCGAGTGTGCCAGAGGAGGCATGATTACGATTCCCAAGCCACGGGAGACAGCGGCCAGCATATGCCCGGCGCGCTCGGTGATCTCCTCGGCAGTGGTCGCACCCTCCAGTTCCTTGCGTATCCAGCTCTGATCCTCTTCGCTGAGAGTCGCTTGCGCGGCGATCTGCTGGGCAAAGAAGCGATAGGCGGCGGCGGTGGGCACGCGCCCAGCAGAGGTGTGGGGCTGGAACAAGAGCCCGGCATCCTCCAGATCGGCCATCACGTTACGGATACTCGCGGAACTCAGCTGCTCCGTGTGCGATCTGGAGATGGTCCGGCTGGAGACGGGTTCGCCCGTCGCCACATAGGCGCGCACGATCTCCGCCAGGATTTGCCGGTTCCGGTTTGAGTTCAGGACGTCGTTCATCGCTTGCCAAGCCAAATATGGCTCGGTACCTCATTTTATTTTAGCCGTCAATTTGGGCACGCTGCAAGCGGTTGGAGTAATCGATGTAGAGGGTCTTCCACTCGGAGTAGAAATCTAGTGCCGCATTGCCTGCCTCGCGATGCCCGTTGCCGGTATTCTTGGTGCCGCCGAAAGGCAGGTGAATCTCGGCGCCGATGGTCGGAGCATTGACGTAAACAATACCCGTGTGCAGATCGCGCATGGCTGCGAAAGCGCGATTCACGTCTTGGGTGTAAATCGAAGCGGAGAGACCGTAGGGGACGTCATTGGCGATTTCCACGGATTGCTCAAAACCGTCGATGGGCATCACCGCCACCACCGGCCCGAAGATCTCTTCCTGGGCAATACGCATCCGGGGAGTGCAATCGGCGAAGACGGTGGGCTCATGGAACCAGCCATGGGCGTAGTTCCCTTCCGTGAGACGATTGCCACCGGTAATTAGTTTGGCGCCTTCGGCCTTTCCGATGGCGACGTATTCCATGACTTTTTTCAGCTGATCTTCGTTGATGCAAGGGCCCATGTCGGTGGCCGGATCGAGTCCATCTCCCACGCGCAGCGCTTTAACGCGTTCCACGAAGCGATGCGCAAATTCCTTGTAGACTTTCTTGTGCACCGCAACGCGGCTGGCGGCAGTGCAACGCTGGCCGGTTGTTCCGAATCCGCCCCAGACCGCTCCTTCGATGGCCAGGTCGAGGTTGGCGTCCTCAAGCACGATCAATATATTTTTGCCGCCCATCTCCAGGTGACACGGACGCAGTTTGGGAGCGCAGGATACGCTCACCAGGCGTCCCACTTCGCTGGAGCCGGTGAAGCTGACCGCCGCGACGTCAGGGTGTTCGACCAGCGGCGCGCCCGCCTCTGAGCCCATGCCGTTCACCACGTTTACAACCCCGGCAGGCAGCCCGGCTTCGGCGAGTATCTGAACCAAGGTGTAGGTGGAAAGAGGCGTATCTTCGGCCGGCTTGATGACGACTGTGTTTCCGCAAACCAGCGCCGGCATAATCTTCCAGGAGGGGATGGCCATGGGAAAATTCCACGGCGTAATCAGGGCGCAGACACCCAGGGGCTGGCGCGCGGACATGGCATATTTGTTGGGAAGTTCCGAGGGCGTGGTCTGGCCGAAGAGGCGGCGGCCCTCGCCCGCCATGTAGTAGGTCATGTCGATGGCTTCCTGCACGTCGCCACGAGCCTCGGCCAACACCTTGCCCATCTCCCGCGTCATGTCGCGAGCCAAGTCGTCTTTGCGCTTTACCAGGGTCTCGGCAGCGCGATACAGAATCTCGGCGCGCTTGGGCGCCGGCGTCAAACGCCAGGGTTCGAATGCCTCGGCGGCGGCGCGGACGGCGGCGTCCACATCTTCGGCAGTCGAGAGAGGAAAGAGGCCGACCAGTTCGCGCGTGTTTGCGGGATTGCGATCTTCGAACGAGAGGCCGCTGGCGGAATCCACCCACTCGCCATTAATGAAATTCTTCAAAACTGTGGGGCGTACTGCGGTGGCCATAGGTCCTCCGAAAAATAGCGAACGTTATAGCCGGCTTCAGGGAGTTTGCTGCTGGGAGGAAGCTGGGGCGGCCGGCGTTTGAGGCAGGGGCGCGGCACGACCGGCAATCTCCGACCCCAAACCGAGCTTTTGAAGCGACAGAGCGTCCAACTTGCCCGTGGGAGTGAGACCGTTGGCGGACTGGAACTCTTTCATCGCTTGGGCCGTCGAATCATCCCATTTGCCGCTGGGCTCGCCCTTGTACGAACCGCGCGCGGCGAGTGCCGATTGAATCTCCGAAATGCGTGCGGGAGTGGGCGCCATCTGCGGTCTTGGGCGCGCTTTACGCTTTTTGGCCGAAGCTGACGTGGTGGTGCGCTTAGGCGGCACGCTCTTTGTGGTAGAAGCGGTCGAACTGGGCGCGGCTTTTGTGGTCGCACTGGGAACGGTTTTTGCCGCGCCGCCGGAACTGGCTGTTTGCGCCGAAGTAGGCGCAGGCGCAAGCAAAAGTAATGTTCCCGAGAAGAACAGTGCGGCCGGGATGTAGGAAGTTCCGAACCTGTGCGCGCGCATCTTTATTAGATTAGTGCACCTGAGGAACGATTCCTGCAAGGAAGATCGTGAGCATGCGCTCGTTATCGGCATGCCGTAGAACTTTGAAGACCACATCCCCTCCAGGTTTCAAAGTCGCGATCATCTTCCGGTAATCCTCGGCCGATTTCACGGGCTGGTGATTGATCTCCTGAATCAAGTCGCCGCGCATGAGGCCGACGTCCTCTGCAAACGTGGCGGGGTCCACCTCGATGACGACGGCGCCGCGATTGTTCTGGAAATCGGCCTTCCGAGTGCCCTGCGAACCAATATCGTCGACCCGCAGGCCGAGTCCGGCCGGGGCGGCTTCAGCGGGCGCGGAGGAGGGTTCGGGATCGTCATAGCTCGGCACGCGGTCAGGAAAGAGCTTGGCGCGGTCCTCCACGATGGCGTCCGCTGTGTGCTGCACGCCCGCGCGCATATAAACGATCTGAACCTTGCTGCCGATGGGCGTCTGGGTAATCGGATCAACCAGATCGCTGCCCGTCTTTACGGGATGGCCCTCTACGCTGGTGACCACGTCGCCCGCCTGAATGCCGACTTTGGCGGCGGGACTGTTGGGCTCGACGTATTGCAAGACCATGCCGTTGGTGGCGCCGAGTTCGCGGAGGACGATGGGGTTGCTGCCCTGCTCCTCGGAAAAGGTCACGCCTATGGACCCGCGCGTGACTTTCCCGTGCTGGACGAGTTGGTTGTAAACGACGATGGCCATATTCGACGGCAAGGCGAACCCTACACCCTCATATCCTCGGCCGCCGGTGATGATGGCAGTGTTGATGCCGATGACGTTGCCCGCCATATCGACCAAGG
>Ga0335081_10003311_pt1 | contig 25316 bp, 23 predicted proteins | sample Lox_Sample_35_FD_206713 | JGI IMG/M metagenome (GOLD analysis project Ga0335081, IMG submission 206713) | Soil microbial communities from Loxahatchee National Wildlife Refuge, Florida, United States - Lox_Sample_3.5 | ecosystem: Environmental > Terrestrial > Soil > Wetlands | place: USA...
CGCGGCCGCCGCGCGGCGCCCGGCCTACGTGATGGTGCTGGCCGACCGTGACGCCGCCGCCGTCATCGCCCACAGCACCGGCGACCAGGAGCCGGCCCGGCGGTTCGGAGTCGGCGCCCGTCCCGGCACGCAGCCTGACCCTCATTCAGGCCGGCCGCCCGCTCAGCATCACGGCCCGCGGCACCTGACCGACCGGGAGCCGATCAGCGGCGGCGAGCGGAACGCCGAGTTCATCGCCGGGCACGTGGCTGAGGCCGCCGCGAGCGTGGGCGCGCACATCGTGCTCGGCGCGGGCGACCCGCACATCCTGCAAGCCGTCTCGGGCCACCTGCCCGGATCGCTTGGTCCCGTTACCGCCGTCGCCTCCGGCCCGGTGCCGCCAGACGGCGACGACGACCAGCTCGGGCCCGAGATCGCCGCCGCCCTGGACGAGATCACCGCCGGGGCCATCGCCGCCGTCGGGGACCTGGTCGCGTCAGCGGCGGCGGGACCGGAGCCCGCCGCGGTCCGCGGCATCGGGTCGGTGGCCCAGCAGCTGGCCGAGCAGCAGGTCGCCGTGCTGCTCGTCGCGGCGGACATTGCCGCGGATACGGCCGGCTCCTGGATCGGCAGCCGCCCGACCGAGCTCCTCGTCGATGACTCCGACGGCGGCACCCGGGTGCCGCTGGACGACGGGCTCGTCTGGGCCGCGCTGCACCAGGACGCGTTCGTCCTGCAGTGGCCGGACCGTACCGGCCCGCTGGCCGGCCAGCCGGTCGCCGCGCTGCTGCGCCGCGGGGCGGTCTCCTAGCACCGACGCCCAGGACCGGCGCCCAGGACCGGCGCCCAGGACCGGCGCCTAGGACCGCCGCCGCACCGCCTTGCGGATCTCGGCGGCCACGACGACCGACAGGGCCACCGCGGTGCAGATCACCCACTGCGGGATGTCCAGCGTGACGGTCTTCATCACGGTATGGAATATGCCCAGGACCGTGGACAGGACCAGCAGGACGAAGGACCCGCTCGAGGTGATGCGGAACGTCTTGTCGGAGAAGGTGTCGAGCGAGAACGCCGAGTCCCGTTCGTCCTTGGACTCGATCGAGAAGAACAAGGTGAACAGCGCGAACGTGACCATGCCCATGGTCCGGCCGACCGCGAGCCCGTGCGCCTGTTCCGCCCAGCTGATCACGCTCAGGGTGCCGACCGCCATCAGCAGGCCGACGAAGCCGAGCCAGACGAGGATCCCGCGGGTCAGGATCGGCCGGCTGGGCGGCAGCGGCGGGCGGTCCATCAGCCCGGCGGCGGGCTTGCTGTAGCCGAGCCCGACGGACTGGATGGACAGCATGGTGAAGCTCACCCACAGCGTCTGCAGCGGCAGCAGCGGTATGCCCTCGGCGACGTCGAAGAGGCTGGCGCCGAGGAACGTGGCGATGTAGCCGAACAGCCCGCCCATCTGGAACCGGATGTACCTGGTGAGGTTGTCGTACAGCCCGCGGCCCAGTTCGACGGCCTTGATGATCGTGGAGAAGTTGTCGTCGGTCAGGATCATCACCGCGGCTTCCTGCGTCACCTCGGTGCCGGTGCCCATCGCGATCCCGATGTCGGCCTTCTTCACCGCCGGCGCGTCGTTGACGCCGTCCCCGGTCATGGCGACGATCTGGCCTTCCTTCCGCAGCACGTCGACCAGGCGGACCTTGTGCTCGGGGCTGACCCGGGCGATCACGCCGACGTCCTCGATCTTGCTCAGCGCCTCCTGGTCGCTCATCGCGCCGAATTGCGCCCCGGTCAGCACCGTCCCGTCGATGCCCAGCTGCCCGGCGACGGCGGCCGCGGTCACCGCGTGATCCCCGGTGATCATCCGGACCCGGATGCCGGCCTTCTTCGCCGTCGCGATCGACGCCTTGGCGGTGGGACGGGGCGGGTCGACGATGCCGGCCAGGGCGAGCAGCTCCAGCCCGGTCACCAGCGGGAGCAGGTCGGCGTGCGGATCGAAGGCCGCCGGGTCGAAGTCCTTGCGCGCCGTGGCCATGACCCGCAGGCCCTGCTCGCCCAGCCGCTGGTTCTCGGCCAGGTACCGCTTCCGGAAGGCCTCGTCGGCCGGCGCCGGCCCGGCGTCCGGGTCGGCGAACGTCGCGGCGCGCGCCAGCAACTGGTCCGGCGCGCCCTTGACGAAGCAGCGGATCACCTCGTGACCCGAGGCGTCTTTCATCCGGTGGAACGTGGCCATCAGCTTGTAGGTCGCGTCGAACGGCAGCTCGGCGATCCGCGGGTACCGTTCCCTGGTGGAGACGGCGTCGATGCCGCCCTTGGCGGCCAGCACCACCAGCGCGCCCTCGGTCGGGTCCCCGATCAGCTCGCCGTCCCTGACCACGGCGTCCGAGGCCAGCACCATCGGCATCAGGAACTGATCGAGCGAGATGTCGGCCTCCCCGGCGACCCGGTTGATCCGGCCGTCGGTGGAGTAGCCCTTTCCCTCGATCGCGTACCGGCGGCCGGCCACCGTCATCTGGACCGCGGTCATCTGGTTGAGCGTCAGCGTGCCGGTCTTGTCCGAGTTGATCGCCGAGGTGGAGCCGAGCGTCTCGGTCGATGCCAGCCGCTTCATGATCGCGCCGGCCTTGGCGAGCTGCTGCGTCCCCCAGGCGAGGATGGTCGTGACCACCGTGGGCAGCCCCACCGGGATCGCGGCGATGGCGAAGGCGACGGCGGCGTTGAAGACCGCGATGAACGTCTCGCCGCGGGCCAGGTTCAGCGCCATCGAGGCGACCAGCGCGATGCCCGCGACCACCAGGATCTGCTGCGACAGCCGGTCCAGCTGGCGGGTGAGCGGGGTCTTGACGTCCCGTTCTTCCTGCAGCATCCCGGAGATGTGGCCCACCTCGGTCGCCATCCCGGTCGCGGTGACGATGAACTCGCCCGTGCCGCGGGTGACGTCGGTGTTCATGTACACCATGTCGGTCCGGTCGCCGAGGGCCGTGCCGGCGCCCTTCACCGTCTCGGTGCCCTTGGCGGCGGGCAGGCTCTCCCCGGTCAGCGCGGATTCGTCGATCTCCAGCGTGGCCGCGCTGAGCAGCCGCCCGTCCGCGGGCACGACGTCGCCCGCCTCGATCGAGACGATGTCGCCGGGGACGAGCTGCGCGGCGGAGATATCCGCCAGCTGGCCGTCCCGCCGCACCCTAGCCTTGATGATCATCGTCTTCTGCAGGGCGGCGACGGCCGCGGCCGCCTTCCCTTCCTGCTGCAGGCCCTCGACCGCGTTGAACAGCGTCAGCAGGACCAGCAGGATGCCGGTGCCGTACTGCTTGAGCGGGTACAGGCTGCCGATGCCCGCCGCGAGCAGCACGATCTGCATCGGGTCGCGGTACTGGCGGACGAACGCGTGCCAGCGCGGCTCGGCCTGGCCTTCGGCGAGCTTGTTGGGGCCGAACCGCTCGGTCCGGGCCCCGGCCTCAGCCGAGCTCAGGCCGCGATGCGCGTCGACCCCTTCGGAGTGCAGAACCTGGTCGGCGCTGAGGGTGTGCCACGCGAGCTCGGCGGTCGCGGGCGGCGGTCCCTGACTGGGGGTATCCGTTACTTCCGAGGTCATGTGCTGTCCTACTTGGGTGGCCGGCCGCGTCTGGGCCGGATCGGATCGATGGGCGCCGTCCCGTGGCGGCGCGGCCCTGACCACCTGGCCGGGACGGCGTAGACGGCGGCGGCCACCGCGTACGCGGCCTGCTCGTAGTTGACCCGCCATCCGACGAACTCCGGCCAGGCCTGCTCGGGGCCGCGCTCGATCGGGAAGCCGACCTCGCGCATCCGGGCCACCGCGTCGAGGAACTCCGCGTAGGTCAGGCTGATCCCGGCGTCGGGGTCGGCCTCATCGGGGATATCGAAGCCCATCGCCCGGGCGATCCGGCTGAAGCAAATGAACCCGCTGCGCAGGCACAGCCGGGCCGGGACTTCCGGGGCGGCCTTCGGGGACAGGGCCAGGAACAGGGCGGCGGAGTCCAGCACCGCCAGCAGCGCGGTCACCCAGGACGACAGCGGCGTGGGGGAGCGGAACCGCACCAGCGGCAGGTACGTGGTGTGGCTCTCGGTGACGTCGGCGGCCCAGCGTTCCCACGCGGCGTACAGGTCCGGCATCGTATCCAGGGTGGAGCTGCCCGAGCCCAGCGCGTAGTGGGTGCGCGCCAGCAGCTCCGGGCCCCACGACGGCACCCCGGCCCGCGCGTTCAGCAGCGCCACCTCGGTCTCCCGCCGGTTGAACTCCGCGTACAGCGTCGGCAGGTAGGCGATCTGCAGGGTGAGGATTACCAGGCCGACCGCGGCGGCCAGGAACACGATCACGGCAGGCACCGCCCCGGCGGGCACGGCGAAACCCAGGGTGAACAGCGAGGACCCGGCGTCGGTGAAGGCGGACACGATGCCGCGGGCGGCGAATGGCCACAGCAGCAGGGCGAACCCGGTATACGCGACGATCAGCCACGCCGCTAGCTGCGCCAGCAGGACCGCCGCCGCCTGGGTGGCGAGCAACCGGTCGCGCCGCCGGTAATCGGGGGCTCGCGGTACCATCAGCCGGTATACGCGGTCCACGCCGCGATCGACCCACCGGGTCAGCCGGCTGCTGGACGACCGGGACACGATCAGCGTCCCGGTCACGCTGGACACCGACGTCAGCACGAGCAGGCCGCCGATCACCGCCGCTACCACCCGGCCCGCCAGCGGCATCACCATGGCTTCTCCTCCACCTCACCGAACCTACAGGTGCTCCGCCTGCCTCGGCATCGTCCTGCCACCGAACGGACTCACCCGCCGCCGTACTCCGGGCCGGACCCGCCGCGACCGGGAGATTTTGACCGAACGAAGAGGGTTTTACGCCGCCACTGGAGTTCTTTCGATCTCCTATCGCCACGTAAAGGCCCGCTGATAGCCGGCCTCGGAAAGCTAAGGCCTGGCCCCGCCAGCGAACAGCCGCCGGCCGCCAGCCCGGGTCCGGGCTGGCGGCCGGTGACTGCCCCGGTCAGAAGGTGCCTACAGCCGGCTGCGGATGGCCACCTGGCACAGTTCCGGCAGCCTTCCCTCGGCGGCGCGGGCCGCGATCCGCACCCCGGCCCAGGCCAGCGCGAGGCCGTAGGCGGCGGCGCAGGCGGCGAGCACCGGCCCCCGGACCGCGGCCGGGCCGGTGCTGGTCAGCACGGCGGCGACGATCACCGGCGTGACCAGGATGGCGACGCCGAACAGGGTGGCGAAGGTGCTCCCGATCCCGGTTGCCGTGTAGCCGGACGCGGCCTGGCGGAGGGGGCTGCCGACCCGCTTGTCCATCGGGTAGGGGATCGTGATCGTGTAGATGTTGCTCAGGCCCAGGGCGGCGCCGAGCCCGGCCAGGGCGACCGGCATGGTCCCGAACCCGTAGCCGGGGTGCCCGGCCAGTGCCGCGATGCCGAAGGACAGCGCGACCAGCAGCGGTACCCCGATCGCGGCGAGCGCGATGTTCTGGCCGGAAAAATAGGCGCGCAGCGTGCGGCGGTCGGTCAGCGCCGTGGCCTCGACGACGAAGGCCGGCCCGGTCGCCCCGGCCGAGTTGGCGTGGAAGACCCCGACGAACCCGGCGCCGAGGATCGCGCCGAGGAACAGCACGCCGAGATGGCGCTGCGAGCCGACGACGGCGCTGATGGACGCGGCGATCATGATGACCCCGGCGAGGCACCAGTAGACCAGCGACATGGGTTCGCGCCGCTGGTAGATCCAGAACCGGGCGGCCACGGCGCCGCGCAGGCCGTACCGGGCCAGCGGCAGGGCCGTGGCGCGCACCTGTGCGGACTGGGTGGAGCTGTCGGCGCTGACCAGGGCGCGGCTCAGGGACCGTATCCACAGCGCGCCGAGGACCGCGATGACGGCGGCCAGCAGGGCCAGCCGGAGCAGCGCGGTGAGGGGATGCCCGTCGGAGGCGTCCTGGATCGCGTGCGCGGCCAGGCCGGGCGGCAGCCAGCGCAGCCAGGGGTCGATGCCGTCGAAGCTCGCCGGGCTCACCCGGCCGGAGGCGGCCAGCCTGGGCACCACCTGCGTGAAGAACTCGTACAGGGCGAAGATCGGGATGACCAGGAAGGCGGCGAAGTCCTTGCCGCGCCGGGAACGGAGCAGCCCGGACAGCCCGGTGGTCACGAACCGGGCCAGCGTGATGCAGAACAGCACCTGCAGCGGCACCGCCACCAGCGCGACGAGCAGGCCGAGGGCGCCGTGGGCCAGCCCGATGGTCACCCCGAGCAGCCCGAGCACGTTGGCCAGCGGCCACGCGCCGGTGGCCGAGGCGGCCAGCAGGCCCGTGGCGAGCGGGCGGGTGCGCAGCGGGTACAGGGCCAGCGCGGCCGGGTCCAGGGTGCCGTCCAGGCCGAAGGCCAGCAGCGGCAGGATCAGCCAGCCGAACGCGAACAGGGTGAAGACGACGGCGGTCACATCCACCGCGGTGCTCTGGCCGCGCAGCAGGGCCAGGACCGCGAAGGTGCCGGCCGCGGTCAGCACGGCGAAGGCCGTGCTGACCACGAACGAGACCCTGGCTGGCGCGGACGAGTGCAGCGCGTTGACCAGCAGGCGCAGCTTCAGCTGGACGAGGAGCCGAGCCATGACAATCCCTCCTCGCTGCCGCGCGAGCCAACCAGGTCGATGAACGCCCGCTGCAGGGTCTTGCCGCCCCGCACCTGCTCCGTGGTGCCGGTGGCCACGATGCGGCCCTGGCTGATGATGGAGACGTGGTCGCAGACCTGCTCGACCAGCTCCATGACGTGGCTGGAGAACAGCACGGTCGAGCCGGAGCCGACGAAGCTGGTCAGCAGCCGGCGGATGGCGTCGGCGGACACCGGGTCCACGCCCTCGAGCGGCTCGTCGAGGAACAGCACCGAAGGGTTGTGGATCAGCGCGCAGCCGAGCGCGGCCTTCTTGCGCATGCCGGTGGAGTAGTCGGCGACCAGCCGTTTCGCGTCCTCGGTCAGGTCGAGCACGTCGAGCAGCTGCGTCGCCCGGGACCGCGCCTCGCTAGCCGGCAGGCCGCGCAGCCGCCCGGCGTATTCCAGCAGCTCGGCCCCGCTGAGCCGGTCGAAAAGCCGGGCCTCGGCCGGCACCACCCCGATGATCGCCTTGGCGGCGGGCGGGTCGGCCCATACGTCGACCCCGTTGATCAGGACCTGGCCGCCGTCCGGCCGCAGCAGGCCGGTCATCATCGACAGCGAGGTGGTCTTCCCGGCTCCGTTCGGCCCGACCAGGCCGGCGAACGAGCCCGCCGCGATCTCCAGGTCGATCCCGGCCACCGCTTCCTTCTCGCCGAAGCTCTTGCGCAGGCCGAGCACCTGGATCGCCGGCCCGCCCGGGCTGGCCTCGCTGACTGGAGCCACGGCCCCCACCGCCCTACTAGCTTTCATGGTCGTCTCCTTGTGTACAACGATGTCACGGACGGCGGGGGCCATCACGCCCGCGGATATCATCCCGCCGCCCGGGATGGCCAGGGCCGCGGCCACCGGCTGGCGGGTCCTGGGCTCCGGGCGGGCGGGCAGCGGGGCCTGCCCGGTGTCGGGGCTGGGCTGGGCGGTCCGCCACTGGCTGAGCCGCGGCGGCAGGAACAGGGTGAGCGCGGTGGCGAAGGCCAGGACCTTCGACGCCATGTTCAGCGCGATGGGGACCGGGGCCGACGGGTAGCTGAATCCCTCCAGCGCCCAGACCGCGAACACCCCCAGCATCAGCGCGAGGGTAAAGAACGTGGCCCGCCTCAGCCGCACCAAGGGCGACAGGGTGAGCAGCCACAACGTGGTGATCGCGACCAGGGCCAGCGGCACGAAGAACACGGCCCGGTACCCGACCGGATCGGGCTGGACCGACGCGGTCCTGGCCATCACGATGAGGTCGAACGGCAGCTCGAAGATCCAGGGCGCGGCCAGCGCGCCGATGATGGCGCTGCCCAGCCGGGCCCGCGGGCTGGGCGCGCCGCGGGTGAGGATGATGACGAAGATGACCACCACGGCCAGCAGGGTGACCGGGGTGACGGGATCGGAGGTCTTCGGGATCTTGGTCAGGTGATTGTCCCGGAGGTACTGCTGGAGGTAGATGCTGGTGCCGACCAGCAGCCCCACGATCGCGGCCGCCCAGGCCACGAACATGATGGCCGTGGTCCCCGCTCCGGGCCGGACGGGCCGGACCGGGTGCCGCAGCCGGATTCCCGCGTAGACCGCGGCTCCCGCCGCGGCCGCCAGGCCGAGGGCGAGGCCGATCCTGGCGTCGCCGCCGTAGGCGGCCCACGCGCTGTGCTGAGTAGTCATGATGCCTACCTGTCTTTGAAGCTGCGTGACTTTTTATGTGATATCACTTTGATATTCCCGTGATACCCGTCTTGTCAAGCGGAATTTTCCGGCTGACGGCGGGCCGGGCCCGGCCCGCCGGTTGCTGGCCAGCTTCGGCTGGCGCGGTATCGGCCGGCCATCGCCAGGCGATAGCCGCCAGTCGGCCGGTCGGCGGGCCGCCCGCCCCGCCGGCTCGTGGCGTCCCGGCCCGGCGGGACCGCCATCCGGGCGGGCCGAGGTGCCCTAGGCCGTGGCCCGGTAACCCAGGCTCAGCATGACGGGAACGGCCCCGAACGGCAGCCGGAATCGCGTGCCGGGCTTGTCCGGCGCGCGCGGGTCGCCGATGTCGGGCCAGCGCATCTTGAGATGCTGGGTGGTCAGGCCCGCCACCGAGTACGGGAATTCCATGGCCGAGATGCCGTGTGCCGCCAGCAGCCCGCCCCACCGGAACGCGGCGAACACGTTGGCCAGTTCGCGGACCGACAGGGGGCGCCGCACGGTCAGGTCGATCAGGTACACCGCGCCGGCCAGCTCGATCAGATCGCCGCCGCACTGGGCCAGCGCCGCCGATCTGGTCCGGAAGACCGTGCCGTCCGGACTGGCGGTGCCCAGCTTCTCGCCGTGCACCGGCGAGTAACGCGGCTGGGCCTGGCACTGCATCCAATCGCAGGCCGCGAGCAGTTCCCACGGGATTCCGCTGTGCTCGGCCACGTCCTGGTACAGCGGCTGGGCCCGGCTCAGCGGCGTCTTGGCCGTCGCCACGAAGCCGGCGGCTACCGCCGGCGGCATGTGCGAGACGTAACGCCGGGTGCGAAGGGAGCCCCGCGGCGCGACCCGCGGTGCTGGCCGCCGCCGCGTCCGCACCGCCCCGGCAGCCAGGGCGCCCGCCATCCCCGGGATGCTCGCCTCGCCGGGAACACCGGTGCACCCGCGAGCACCCGGGGCCGCAGTCCCGCTCGCCGGCGCTCCCGGCGCCGCCACGCCTGGCACCGCCGCCTGCGGCGGCGCAGTCGGCTCCAGGGGGGCCGCCACCTGGGCCGCGGCCGGCGCCGCCGCGTCGTAGCGGTACAGGTTGTACAGCCGCATCAGCGCGATCAGGTTGGAGCCGTAGTCCGGATCGGTGGCGTAGACGCCGGTGAGGGCGGCGGCGAACGCGTCGGGCAGGTGACGGTCGGCCATGGCCTGGCGGTATGCCGGGCTCGTGGCCAGCAGCCGGCTGTGATCGGCGATGCTCTCCGCCACATTGTGGTACACCCGGAACGGTGCGGTGCGGGTGACCCACACGCCGTCCTCGTACTCCTGCGTCGGCAGCAGGTGACGGCCGGCCGGGCCGGTCCCCTTGATCCCGAACAAGTTGTGGTCCGCCGTGGCGAGCTCGCTTTGCCCCCAGCCTGATTCGTCGATGGCCTGGGCGATGGTGACGGCGGCCGGGATGCCGTACCTTTGCTGGGCGGCGATCGCTCCCGGGGCCACCATGCTGATGAACGCCTGCTGCGCGGTGGTGCCCGGCCCGCCCGCCCGCGGCGGGCCGGGCCGGGCGTAGGCGGGAGCGTGCTGCCCCGCGGAACCGCCGCCCGGGGCGTCCGCGAGCACTCCGGGGATCGCCGCCGATCCGCGGCCCGGCTGGGCGGCCACCGCCGCCAGGGGCGGCGTCGACGGGGGCGCCGTCGACAGGGGCGCCGCCCCGGGCACCTGCGCCAGGCCGGCCGGGGCCTGCGAGCGGACCGCGGCGGGCGCTCCGTCCTGGGCCACGGGACTGGCCAGTTCGCCGTTGTCGACGAAGCCCAGCACGCCCTGCGCGGCGAACGGCGCCGGGAACTTGTGCGCGTTGACCGTCAGGTCCGGCAGCGAGTCGCCGCCGACGGTGTACAGGGCGGCGCCGGCGTACCTGGTGACCACCTCGACGTGCCCGTCGAACAGCACCCAGTCGCCCGGCTGCGGCCGGTAGCCGTCGCCCAGCGGGTGCCAGCGGTGATGGGCCTGCGCGTCCTGCAGCATCGACACCACGCTGGGCGATTCCGGGTTGGGCTGGACGCGGACGTCGGCCCACTGGTGCAGCGGCCACGGGTAGGATCCGCCCCCGGTAGCCCAGCTCTGCTGGCCCACGGCCTGGGCGCCGAGCGCCAGGGTCAGGCTGGCGAACGCCGCGCAGGACTGGCCGTGGTCGACGCCGTCGATGCTGTCGGCCTGCCAGATGAGCGCCTCCATTTCGGCCGGCGTCCTGCTCTGCGCCAGCTGCAGGTAATGCCGGGCCACGCTGACGATCGCCGACCGCAGCGCGCCGTCGCCTGACCAGGCCGGCCTGGCCGGCCGGTCCAGCGCCGTCAGCCGGGTCGGCACGCTGGCCGGAGAGGTCATGTCGGCCACCGTGTCGTGGGTGAAGGTCAACCCGGTCACCGCTCCGCAGGTGCTCAGGCTCACCACCGCGGTGGCCTGCTGCCACGCCGGCTTCTTCACGGACTGCACCGGATCACCTCCGATCTCCGTTCGCCGGAAGCGGGCCCGGCTCCGGCTCGACGTTCTTACCTCCCCTGGTTCGGCAGGGTCTTGAGGATGGCCTGCACCTGCGGGTTACCGGGGTTGCCGGCGTTCTGGAACAGCACGCTCACGTTCTGCGCGGCCACCGGGCCGGCGCCGACCATCCATTGCTGGTACACGTCGGCCACCAGCGCCGCCTGGCCCTCCGGGCTGACCACCGGGCTGGCGCACAGGCTGGGGAACCCGGCATGCGAGACGACGGTCACCGATCCGGTGTACCTGGCGCAGTTCTCCGGCTTGCTCTCCAGCCCCGGCTGGACGGCCGGCTTGCCGTTGGCGCCGGTCAGCGTCGCCCCGGCGATGATGTTGTTGATCGCCCGCGCCGCCACCTCCAGGCTGTCGGTCGGGCTGAGCGGGTTGTAGGGATGGTGCAGGTTCAGCGACCACGCGATCTGGCCGCCCTGGGCGGGAGCGATGGGCTCAAGGCCCGTCCTGCCGGTCTTGGGGTCGGTGTAGCCGGGATCGTCGTTGCTCGTCATCAGCGCGAACACCCACAGGATCTGGCTGGTGTCCTGGCCGCACGCGAAATTGACCTGCCCCGGCTCGGAAACCACGTTGGGATTCCGGCAGGCCACGGTGATTTCGTTCTTCACGGTGGCCACGCTGGCCGGCCACGACGGCCCCGGCCGGAAGATGACCATCGCGCCGATGATGAGCACGGCCAGGCCGGCCGCTGACGCGATGATGATCTTGCGGCGGCGCCCGGAGCGACGGCGGCCGGAGCGGCGGCGCCCGGCCGTGCGCCGCCCTTGGTCGATGAGTGCCTGCGTCCGGTCCTCGGCCCGGCGCCGCCCGCTATCCGGGACGGGCCAGGCGGTCCCGGCCGCGGAACCTGACCGGCGCCGGGCCGCCGGGGTCCGGCCGGACCCGCGTTCGCGCTCCGGTTTTCCGGTGGCACGCAGGAACTCCCGGGGCCGGCGCCCGCCAGTGCCGTCGGCGCGGCGGAAGGCCGCGGTATGGATGCCCGCCGTCCCGTCGTCCTCCGGCTCACCGAGATCGCGGGCCCGCGACTCCCGCCAGTCAGAAAGCTCCTGCTCCAGATCGAGAGCCTTGTGTTCTATATCCGAGAACCACTCATCGTATTCGTCAATATAATTTTCGATTCGCTTGCTCGTCGCCATCACCCCTGACCCATGACCTGGACTGGCACCCCGGGCTGGTGCCGACGCGAGACATGCCCGTGAGCGGCCCTCGGGCGGCCGCCCGGGCTCACGTGTCCGACCCGTGCCCATTATTAGAACACAGATGCGATCTACTTGGGAAGACGTTGTCGCCTTAGCCTAACCATGTTCGAGTGACCGGGCGGACCCGGCCCGCCACGGCGATTCCCGGGCATCCGGCTGGTCTATATCAGCAGGCCGACGCACCCGACTAAGGAGACCAGAGCGATGCCGGATCACCAGGTTGTCAGCCAGCAGGAGTGGCAGGCCGCCCGGGACGAGCTGCTTCAGCGCGAGAAGGAGCACACCCGGATGGCGGACGAACTGGCGCGCCAGCGCCGCGAGCTGCCGTGGGTCGCGGTCGAGAAGGAGTACCGGTTCGACACCGGCGACGGGTCCCGGACCCTGGCCGGGCTCTTCGACGGCCGCTCCCAGCTCGTGGTCTACCACTTCATGTTCGGGCCGAGTTACCAGGCGGGGTGCCCGGTCAACTCATCGATCGCCGACAGCCTCACCGGCCTCCTGCCGCACCTTCATGCCCGCGACGTGACCCTGCTGCTCGTCTCGCAGGCCCCGCTGGCCCGGCTGCAGGCCTACCAGCAGCGGATGGGCTGGAATCTTCCCTGGGTCTCGGCGGCGAACACCGACTTCAACGTCGACTTCGGCGGCTCCTACCCCGAGGAGCAGGTCCGCGGCTTCCTGGCGGCCGGGCCGGACGGGCTGCCGCCGATCGTGCGCCAGAACGCGGCCGCGACCGGAACCGACGTCCCCGGCTACCTGTCGGAGGCGCCGGCGGTGACCGTCTTCACGCTCGCCGGCGGCGCCGTCTACCAGACCTACGCGAGCACGGCGCGCGGGGTCGAGTTCCTGATGGGCTACTACCCGGTCCTGGACCGGACGCCGCGGGGACGCGACGAGGGCGACGGGTTCCAGACCTGGATCCGCCGCCACGACGAGTACGCCGCCGCTTAGACTCTGTCTGCCCCGGCTGCCTGGTCCGCACAGGGGCTGATGCTGCCATTCTTATCGTGGGCATCCCCTGAGGAATCGGCACCTGAGGACGGGTATGGACACCACCGGCGCGGGCCAGTACATATCGACCGGTCACCTGCCCTCACCCCGGCAGGTGCAGGAAGCCGTGGACGAGGCCTTCCGGATGTACCGCCCGGAGGGCAACGGGGAGGTTTCCCGGACGTACCCGGCACTGGCCCGGGTGCCGCGGCACCTGTTCGGTATCTGCGTGGCCGGGACCAGCGGGAGCATCTACGGGGCCGGGGACACCGGGTACGAGTTCGCGCTCATGAGCGTGGCCAAGCCGTTCGTCTTCGCCCTGGTGTGCGAGCTGCTCGGCGCCGAACATGTCCGGCGGAAGATCGGCGTGAACGCGACCGGGCTTCCGTTCGACTCGCTGGCCTTCGTGGAGCGCAGCGCCGATGGCACGTCGAATCCGATGGTGAACGCGGGAGCCATCGCGGCCACCAGCCTGGTGCCGGGGGAGGACCGCGCGGCCAAGTGGCGGTTCCTTTCCGACGGGCTGTCCCGTTTCGCCGGGCGTGACCTGGCGCTGGGCGATGAGGTCTACGCCTCCGCCACGGCGACCAACTACCGCAACCGCGGCATCGCGAACCTGCTGGCCAGCCGGGGCCGGATCTACTGCGACCCGGCCGAGGCCGTCGACCTGTACACCAGGCAGAGCTGCCTGCTCGCCACCGCCGAGGACCTGGCGGTGATGAGTGCCACGCTGGCCGACGGCGGGGTCAATCCCCTGACCAGACGGCAGGTGATCACCCCGGGCGTCTGCCGGCACACGCTGGCCGTCATGGCGATCGCCGGGCTGTACGAGACCTCGGGTGACTGGCTGTTCGACGTCGGGGTGCCCGGCAAGAGCGGGATCGGAGGCGGGATCATCGCGGTCTCCCCGGGCAAGGGCGGCCTGGGGACGTTCTCCCCGCTCCTGGACGGGGCCGGGAACAGCATCAGGGGCCAGCTGGCGGCGCGGCACCTGTCCCGGACGCTCGGAATGAGCCTGTTCGCGTCCGCGGAGGACCGGCCGGCCTGACCGTCATCCCCGGCTGTCCTTCTTCGCCTGCCGGCGGGCGCCCGCGGCGAGGGTACCGGCCCGCTGCTTCTCGGTCCGCGGCGAGCGCAGCGCCCGGTCGCCGGTGGGCTCCCCGCTGACCGGGGGGCCCGGCCGGCCGTCGGCCGCCCCCGCGGCTGAGGCCGCCGCCTGCCCGGCGGGCCCGCGGCCCGACCGCGCGGCCCGGGCCGCCGCGAGCCGCTCGGCGCGCAGCTCGGCCGCTGCCTGCCGGGCCAGGGTCGCCACCCGGCGGCTCACCCGGGCCAGCGCCTCCTCGAACGCCTCGGCCTTCATGGCGGCCCGCTGGTTCTCCGGCCGGGCGCCGCCGCGCCCGCCGTGTTCGGCCACCCGGGCACTGGCCGTCCGGCGGTACTGGCCGACGTACTTGTTGCGCGCGCGCCTGATCCGCGCTTCCAGCTCGATCGCCGCGTCCTCGTCGAGCACGTCGAGTTCGGCCCGCTCGGTCTGGGCCACCAGCCGGCGCTCGGCGTCATTGAGGACCGCCAGCAGGGACGCATTCATCTAAGATCCCGCCTTCCGCTATAGGTACTCTCTTCTCCGCATCCAGACGAGGATGGTTAGGCTCGCTCGGCCACGCTACGGAGGCCTCGCAGGATCAGGGCGATGATCTCGTCGATGTCATCCGTGCCGAACAGATCGTCGTTCTCCTGGGCGTCGAGGCCGTTATTGAGGCCGCCGACGCCTGCCGCGACAAAGCTGTGCACCATGTCCGAAAATTCTGGTTTCTGCCCGGCGGAGACGGCCGCGCCGAGCAAATCCGCATAATACCTCGTGTGCTCAAGCTGATAGTCAACGGTAAGTTCGTCCGGCCGGGATCCGTTGAGCGCCGAGGCGATCAACCGGCCGCAGCCGCCGAACCCGCCGATCACATAGAGGGGAATCCCTGATTTAAGCGCGAGGGCCGCCTCCTCCACGACGCCAGGATACAGTCCCTGCTGGCCGCGGAATTTCCCGCCCAGAACTACCCGTGCGTTAATCTCCGCGTTCATGAGCGTGCGCATATTGGTCAGGGCCAGGGAGTTCCATAGCAGTTCTCCGGGAGACCGGTCGGGGATGGCTGGGAGCGTTTCGGGTGCGCCATCCGGGGCGTCGACCGGCCGCACCGTGGCGATATTGGCCAGTTCGGCTCGTTTAGCGATGGTCATTTCCTGCCAGAGGGGCCACGCCAGATATGTGCGCACCCGGTCAGGTCCCGCCAGGTCAGCGCGATCATACGTGCGAACGAGATCGATCAGCGCCTCGGTGTAACCAAACGGCCGGAAATCGCCGCCGTAGCCGACGGCCCAGCCCCGGGCGAGGATGTACCGGGCGATCTCGATGAAGGCATGACGCACGTGCATCTCGCTGAGCCCCAGGCGCACAAGTTCGCTAGGGTCAGGTTCCGAGACCGACAGACCGACGAGCATGTCCTCGCTTGGCATGGCAGTAATCTCATCTCAGAGGGCTTGTAGGATCGTCGGGGTAACCGGGTTAATATCGGGATCGAGCTCCCTTAGAAGCTTCAGTTCCACCGTTCCGAGTGGTGGATCCGGGTACAGGTAATTACCCCTATCCGCGCCGGCCGCGGCCATATCAGCCATATCAGCCCGGTAGGTGAGCATGGTAACGAGTTCCGGCGGATATGAGAACACTTGCCGGCTGGGGTCGATACCGTGCCGCTGGCAGATCGCTGCCACCCGCCTGGGGAAGTAACGGGTGCGGAGCACCTCGCCGAGCAGTGCTCTTACCACCAGCGGTAGCGAGGTCTCACCGGACCACCGGACCACCGGCGTGTTGCCGATATAGGGGAACGAGCGCGTCTCGCTCGCATTGACGGCGGAGAGCACCACGATCGGGACGCGCCGGCGTTTCGCCTCGAGTACCTCGAGCCGGCACCACTCCCGCGACGCGTACGAGTCCGTCTGGATCGCCAGCAGGGCGGGCAGGGTTCCCGCGGCCTCGGTCACGAACTCGGCGAACCGGGTGCCATCGGGTATATCCGCGGCGTCGAAGAACTCATCGAGCCGGGCGACTTCGTGCAGATGACGGCGAACAGCAGTGGTAATCGGCAGCCCGTCCTCCTTGGCGTGGCTGAGGAAAACTCTCACCTTGGCCATGCCAGGGTCGAGAATCCGGCATATATCGTGCATCACCTCATTCAGCAGGGTCGTTTCCCACTGCGCATCAGGAACATCTTTCAGCCGGATGGCCTGGAGCTGGCGCAGCGAAGGCGGGAGATACTTGGGATCGATCGTCGCGACCGAGATAACACGGTCAGCGGGCCGAGCCGATTCCACCAGGTCCTCAACGTAGGAGCGCCACGCCGGGTCCGCGACAAGATGCTCATCGGCGAGGACGAAAACCACCGTGTGCTGCGCGCGGTCGAAGGGCACGGGGATGGGTACTTCCCCCGCGGCGCTGGAGGTCCGGAACAGGAGCTTAAGGCCGAGCGCCCTCGACGCGGGGACGTCTGGATCAGCGCACAGAGTCGTGTACATGGCCCGTTGGTAGTCCGCCCCGCGGCTGGATCCCGGATGCCAGACCGCGTAGACGATGACCACGGGAGGATCGCTTGCCATACCACCTAATCCTGGCACGCTCGACCTACGGCGTCATATCGCCACCCGCGGCCGCACCACCGCGGCCGCGCCCGGCCCGGCCGCGGCCTGGTGGGTGTTCGACGCGTTCATCGTCGCGCTCCTTCCTTGACTGATGCCGTCCGTTGGCGGCACCGGTAAGGACGGCACGGTCGGGGAGAACGTGACGGGCCGGGCGTCAGCGCAGCTGGGAGCGGACGAAGGCGAGCTGCCGCGGATCGCCGATGGCGTGGATGGCCTGGATCTTCCCGTCCCGCATGGTGAAGATCAGGACGCCCGCCAGCGTCCGGCCGGTGAACCCGAGCAGGGCGGGCTGCCCGGCCACCGGCTGTGAGACCAGCGTGCTTCCGGGTCCCCAGAAGCGCAGCAGGTTCCGGGCCACCTCCACGGCGCCGTGAGTCACCTGGCCGCTCAGGGGGTTGTCCGGGCCGCCGTCGAACACGCCCCACGCGTCGGGCGCGAGCACCTGGAGCAGGCCGTCCAGGTCCCCGTGCGCGCAGGCGGCGATGAACTTCTCGGTGACCTGGCGGTGCTCGGCCGCGCCGACCTCGAAGGTGGCGCCGCCCGGGCGGTCCGCGATCTTCTGCCGCGCCCGCCGGGCCAGCTGCCGGCAGGTGGCCTCCGGCCGGCCGACCGTCTGTGCGATCGAGCCGAACGGGACCCCGAAGATGTCGTGCATCACGAACACGACCCGCTCCGCCGGGCTGAGCCGCTGCAGCACCACCAGCAGGGCCAGCCGGACGCTGTCGTCCAGGGTGACCCGGTCGGCCGGGTCGGCCGGCTCCGGGCGGGACGCGAAAGCCTGGTCACCGGGCACGAACTCGATCTCGCCGGCGTCGTGCGGGCGTTCCCGGCGGGCCCGGGCCGAGCGGATCTGATCCAGGCACAGCCGGCTGGTCACCACGATCAGCCAGCCGCGTTCGTCGGCGATCTCGCCGGGGCCGGTCCGGAGCAGCCGGGCGAACGCGTCCTGGACCACGTCCTCGGCCGCGCCGATGTCCCCGAGCATCCGGAAGGCCAGGTCCACCAGGTACGGGCGGTGGTCGTGCCAGGCCTGCACGACCCGCTCGCCCGGCTGGTCCTCGGTCATCACGCACCTCCAGGGCCGTACGGGGTCCTACCCGGAAGGACGATCAAGCCCCGCCGGACGTGACGCGGTCACGTTCCGGCCCGCCGCCCCGTCCTTCCCGGTGAACCAGTCGACATGAAGGAGACATCGTGACCCGCATCCCGAGCCATACCATCCAGGACGCGCCGGAGGCGTCGCGCCCCCTGCTCGACGGTCTCGTGCAGGTCTATTTCCTCAACTACGCCCAGACCCCGATGGACCTGCCGGGAGGAGCGGCATGAAGCTCGTGCAGGGCCGCGTCGTCACCGACGACGTCGAGGGGCTGGCCGGGTTCTACGCCCGCCTGCTCGGCGTGCCGGTCACGCTGAACGAGTACTACGTCGAGATCGAGGCCGGACCGGCCTCGGTCGGCTTCTCCCGGCGGCGCTTCACCGAGTACGCCGAGGACGGCCGGGTCCCGGGCCACCGGGACGAGATCATCCTGGATTTCCTGGTCGACGACGTGGACGCCGAGTACCCGCGCATCGCCGCGCTCGGCGTGCAGTGGGTGCTGCCGCCCACCACCCAGCCCTGGGGCGCCCGGTCGATGATCTTCCGGGATCCGGGCGGGAACCTGGTCAACGTCTTCTCCCGCGAGGCGGAGCAGGCTGAGCCGGGGCGGATCGCCAGTTCGTTAGGGAAGATTGTCGGCGTAAGCCTTGAGGGCCAGCAGGGTCCGGCCGCTCTCCGACCGGAACGCCCGGACCAGCACGGGCTGGACGAGCCTGAGCGACCCGGGAACCCCGAGTGTCACCACCCGGCTCACGTGCGTCACGTCAGGCCCGTCGGGGGTCAGCGTGTAACGCAAGGTCACGTCCACCGTCCCGGCGTGCAGCTTCAAGGTCATCGGCTGGTGGAAGGTGATCTTGGCCGGCCGCTCGAGCTCGGTCACCGTGCCGTGCCTGACCCCGAACGGCCCGGGCTCGGTGTAGGTCGTCCCCAGGGTCACCGGGTCCGAGGAGATCTCGGTGGTGCCCCGGAAGGCCGAGGACTTCGTGAGCCAGCGGTCCTGGCCGCGGAAGTCGATGATCAGGTCGAAGATCGTCTCGGCCGGGCACCGGATGTCCGCCCCGGCGGGGATTTCGGGCATGGCCCTCCTGGTGCCGGAGTGATTTCCCGGCACCAACCATGTCCGGCCGCCGGACCGGTGTCAACTAGCCCGCGCTCGCCGCCCCGGATGGCCGCGGGGCCGCTTGAACGCGATGACCCGGCCGTTCTCGAAGATCTCGCCGCCCCAGACGCCGAACGGCTCACGGCGGTCCATCGCGCCCGCCAGGCACGGCATGCGCAGCGGGCAGCTGCCGCACATCGCCTTGGCCAGGTCGAGATCGGCGGGATGGTCCGAGAACCACAGCCCCGTATCCTCGGCGCATGGCAGCGGATCGCCCATATCCGCCGCCCGTCTGGCCAACGTGGCCAGCGAGGAACTAGTCATGTCGCATCACCCCCGTGATTGCGGAACACCGGATTCCCCGTAAAAATCCGGATATATCGAGTGTGCACCAATGCCGCCATGATCGCCATCAGCCTGCAGGCTGATATCGGGTCAATTTTCTGACCCGGGCGGCCCCGCGGCCGAGCGCCCGGCCCGGCGTGGCCGGCCAGGCGCCGCTGGTCAGGCGCCGCTGGTCAGGCGCTGAGCGCCTCGGCCGATTCCGAGCAGGCCCGCGCGATCTCCTCCAGGGACAGCCCGAGCGCGGCGGCCAGGGCCGCCACGGTGAAGAAGGCGGGGGTGGCGATCCGCCCGGTCTCGATCTTGCGCAGCGTTTCCGCGGGCACGCCGGAGGCGGCGGCGATCTCGGCCATGCTGCGCGCCCCGCGGGCCTCGCGCAGCAGCATGCCGAGCCGTTCCCCGCGTTCGTGCTCCAGGTGGCTCAGTGGCGGTCGGACCATACCGTGATAATAATACCGGTATAGTTATCCCGCAAAGCCCAAGGAGGTGCGAGCTCATGGTCGAGATCAAGACCCCGGGAGAGGTCCAGGCGATGCGCGGTGCCGGGCAGGTGGTCGCGCGGATCCTGGCCGCCGTCCGGGACCAGGCCAAGGCCGGGATGCGGCTGTCTGAGCTGGACGAGGTCGCCCGGGACGTGCTGGCCGGGGCCGGGGCCTACTCGCCGTTCCTGAACTACCATCCCCGGTTCGCGCCGGTGCCGTTTCCCGCGGCCATCTGCACCTCCGTCAACGACGCCGCGCTGCACGGCATCCCCGGCCGGTACCGGCTGCACGAGGGCGACCTGCTCAGCGTGGACTCCGGCGCCGTGCTCGACGGCTGGACGGCCGACGCCGCCGTCTCCTTCACCATCGGGCCGCCGGGCCCGGCCGACGAGCGCCTGATCGCCACCACCGGCGCCGCGCTGCAGGCGGGCATCGCCGCGGCGGTGCCCGGCGCGCGGATCGGGGACATCTCCGCCGCCATCGGCGCGGTCGGGCGCCGGGGAGGCTACGGGATCTGCACCGACTTCGGCGGTCATGGCGTCGGCCGGGCCATGCACGAGGATCCGCACATCCCCAACGAGGGCGCGCCCCGCCGGGGCCGCCGCCTGGTCCCCGGGCTGGTCATCGCGATCGAGCCGTGGTTCCTGGCCGGCGGCAAGGACGTCTACCTGATCGACGACGACGGCTGGACGATCCGCAGCGGTGACGGCAGCCGGGCCGCTCACGCCGAGCACACGGTGGCCGTCACCGACGACGGCCCGCAGATCCTGACCGTCCCCTGACCCGCCGCCCGGCCGAGCTCCGTATTTCCGGGACCGAACGAATGGGGTGCGTGTCCCGGCTCCCCTCCTCCCGCCTGAGCCGGCCCCGCGGTGATCTAATGCTGTCAATGGGCGATTCCTTCGCGTCGATGTACCACCGGCACGGCTACGCCGTGGCCCGCGACCTGTTTCCCGCGGCGGCCGCCGCGGACTACCGCGACCACTTCATGGAGCTGCGCCGCCGCGGCGGCTACCCGGGAGACCCGGGAGCCGACCCGGGTGCGCCGGATCCGCTCCGCCGGTATCCGCGCATCATGCACATGCACCGGTGGGACCCCGTCACGCTGGACTGGCTGCTCGACCCGCGGATCGCCGGGTGCCTGGAGTCGCTGCTTGAGGCCGAGCCGTATGCCGTGCAGAGCATGCTCTACTTCAAGCCGCCGGGCGCACGGGGCCAGGCCATGCACCAGGACAACTTCTACCTGCGGGTCCAGCCGGGCAGCTGCGTCGCGGCCTGGATGGCCCTCGACGCGGCCGATGAGGACAACGGATGCCTGCACGTGGTGCCGGGGAGCCACCAGTGGCCCATCCTGTGCACCGGCCCGGCCGACACCGCGATCAGCTTTACCGACATCACGGTGCCGCTGCCGGCCGGCACGACGGTACGCCCGGTGCTCATGAATCCAGGTGACGTGCTGTTCTTCCACGGTTCCCTGGTGCACGGCAGCGAGCCGAACCGGACTCCGGACCGGTTCCGGCGGTCGCTGGTCGGCCATTACGTGCACGCGGAGGCCCGCCAGGTGGCCGCCTACTACCATCCCGCGCTGGCCATGGACGGGACCCCGCTCCCGCTCGAGGTCAGCTCCGAAGGCGGCCCGTGCGGCGTGTGGGTCGAACGCGACGGCCGCCCGTCCGTCGAGCTCACCGGGCGGCTCGCGCCCCGAGGGGCCGGCGAATGAGCCGGCCCGTCGAATGAGCCAGGCTGGCGGATAAGTCAGCCACTCCGCCAGCCGGCGGCGGCGAGGACCAGCGGCGCGACCTCGTCCTGGCGGGTGATCGGCGGCCGGGCGGCCGGCCGGATGCCCGGTCCGGCGGCGGCCGCCCACGCGGTCGTCACCTCGGGCTCGCGGCCCCCGTGCCCGCCCTCATCGAGGTGCCCGTGGTCGGTGACCACCACGATCGTCCAGTTCTCCCGGGCCGGCCGGGACCGGACGGCGGCCAGCAGCCGCCCGACCCGCTGGTCGGCGGCCCGGGCGGCCGCCCGGTAGGCGGTCCCCGCGCCGGCCGCGTGCCCGGTGATGTCGACCGCGCCCAGGTAGACGAACGACACCCGCGGCGCCTGCCCGGCCAGGATCTCCGCCGCGCTGCCGGTGGTGGCCTCGTCGGCGCCGTCCCAGGCGGCCAGGCTGCTCTCCCCGGCGCTATCCCAGATCAGGCTGGCCTCGGGTACGGCGGCGAACTCCCGCCTGGTGGCCTCGGCGAACAGCGGGCCGCCGTCTTCCGGCAGCGCCAGCGGCGGCCACCCGCTGACCGCCAGCAGCGTCGGCAGCCCCGCCCGGGTGGCCCGGGTCACGAAATCCGGGTGCTCGGCCAGCCGGTGACCGGTCAGGTCGTTGCCGGTGATGGCGTGCCCGTCCACGCCGGTGCCGGTGGCGATCGTCGCCCAGCACGGGCCCGACCAGGTCGGCGTGGCCTCGTCGACGGGAACCGGGGCCAGGAAGCCGGCCTGGCCCAGCGCCCAGACCGACGGCATGGTGTTGGGTCCCACCAGGTCGAACCGCACCCCGTCCACCCCGATGACCAGCACGTGCCCGCCCGCCGGTAGGGTCAACGCGGAAGGGAGCACGGATGTCATCCTCGCCGGAGTTGCCGCATCTCGACAACCGCCACCGGAACACGCTGCGCCAGATCTTCGAGCACCCCGTCAGCCACAACATCGAATGGCACGCGGTGACGTCGCTGCTCGAGGCGATCGGCACGGTCACCGTCCACCACGACGGCAAGGTCACCGTCACGGTCGGGGCCGAGCGGGCGGTCTTCGACCCTCCGGTCGGCAAGGACATCGACGCCCAGACGGCGGTCGACCTCCGCCGCATGCTCGCCAGCGCAGGCTACGCCCCCTCCTGATCCGGGCCCGGCCGGATGTCGATCCGCGGGTCGAAGGGCAGGGTCCCGACGTCGACCGCCATCCCCGCACCGTCCACCGGGATCACCGCCCCGTTGACGTAGGACGCGGCGTCGGACAGCAGCCAGGCGATGACCGCGGCCACCTCCTGCGCCCGGGCCGGGCGGCGCTGCGGGACCAGGGCGGTCACCAGCTCGTAGGCCTGCTGAACATCAAGCCCGCGGGGCCCGCCGAACGCCGCCATCTCCTCGTCGCCCATCTCGGTGACCGTCCACCCCGGGCACACCACGTTGGCCCGCAGCCCTTCGTGCGCGTGGTCCACGGCCAGGGACTGGGTCAGCATGACCAGCCCGGCCTTGGTCACCGCGTACCCGCCCATCTCGTTCGACGCCCGCAGCGCGGCGACCGAAGCCACCGAGACGACCGAGCCCCGCCTCGCCAGCAGGTGCGGCAGCGCCGCGCGCGCCACCAGGAAGGCCCCGGTCAGGTTCACCGACACCAGCGTGTCCCAGTCCGCGTCAGTCAGGCTGGCCACCCCGCCGGGGACCATCACGCCCGCGTTCAGCACCAGCCCGTCGAGCCCCCCGAACCGGCCGGCCACCGCCTCGACGGCCACCGCCACCTGCCCGGCGTCGCTGACGTCGCAGACCACATCCACCGCCCCGGTCGACGCGGCCACCGCCGCCAGCGCGGCGGGACGCCGCCCCAGGATGGCCACCTGGTCCCCGGCCGCGGTGAGCTGCCGGGCCACCGCGGCGCCGATGCCGGTCCCGCCGCCGGTGACCAGGACGGCGCGCGGCCCGCGCTCGGCCATGGCTGCCTCCCTGAGTTGGCCAGATGGTACGGGAACCAAACGATCTACTGTCAAGCCTCTCCAAGGGTCGCGACCTTGGCCGAAAGCTCGCGGCAGAACGCGCCGACATCCGCCGTCTCGTCGGTGAACTGCGTGGGCAGCGCGACCAGCCGCCCGCCGCTGAGCCGGTCCAGGGTGGCCAGGTCCTTCGCGGTGGCCAGCGGGTGCCGCAGCGGGCTGATCAGCGCCCCGGCGACCAGCCGGATGCGGGTGGTGGCCGCGGCGATCGCGCTCAGCAGGACCAGCGGGCTGGGCCACGGGGTGGCCGGGTCCTGGTTGCCGGGCAGCGCGTAGTCCCGGGGGTTGACCGGCAGCCCGGCGGCGTTCGACGACGGGCCGAGGACGATGTGCTCGCTCACCATCACGCCGTCGATCCCGGCCCGCTCGGCCTCGACCGCGAACCGGACCAGGTCGGCCACGTCCGGCTCCGGCCGCATGGTCCAGTTCTCGGTGAGGATGAGCAGCAGCTTCGGGATCATTCGATGACCCGGAGCGGCAGCGCCTTGAGCCCGTTGGTGAAGTTCGACCGGATCCGCCGCGGCTCGCCCGCCAGCTCGAACCGGCTCACCCGGCGGGCCAGCGCGGCCAGCACCACCTTGACCTCCAGCCGGGCCAGGTGCACGCCCAGGCACAGGTGCGGGCCGCCGCGCCCGAAGGACAGGTGCCGGTTCGGGCTCCGCCCCACGTCGAACACGTCGGGGCGCTCGAACTCGGCCTCGTCCCGGTTCCCCGACACGTACCAAAGCACCACCTTGTCGCCGGCCCGGATCGCGGCCCCGCCCAGCGTGGTGTCCGTGGTGGCGGTCCGGCGCATGAAGTGGGTGGGGCAGGTCCACCGGTTCACCTCGTCTGTCGCCGGGTCGAGCAGGGCCGGGTCGGCCCGCAGCCGTTCCCACTGCTCCGGGTGCTGGCAGAAGGCCAGCACCCCCTGGGCGATGGCGATGCGGGTGGTCTCGTTGCCCGCGACGACCAGGATCGAGAAGAAGTTGTCCAGGTCGGTCTCGCTCAGCCGGTCGCCGTCGACCTCGGCGCGCAGCAGCCGCGACAGCAGGTCGTCCCCGGGTTCGCGGAGCCGTCCGGCGACCACCTCGCGGCCCAGGTCCCACAGCCGCTTGCCGTACGGGCTGCGGAACGGGTACCTGCGGTAGGCGTCGGTGTCGTCGCGGCCCCAGACCACGTCGGTGATGTCCGGGTCGGTGTTGGCGATCAGACGGTCGCCGAGGTCGATGAACAGGTCGAGGTCCGCCGCGGGCAGCCCCATGACCTGCGCGAGCACCCGGATCGGGACCTCCTTGGCCACCTCGTCGACGAAGTCGAAGGCCTCGCCGGCCGGCCGGGAGCCGAGCGCCCGGTCCAGCACGTGCTCGGTGAGCTCGGCGATGAAGTGCTCGTAGACCGCGACGGCCCGCTGCGAGAAGGCGCCGGACACGATCTTGCGGAGCTTGGTGTGCTCGGGCGGGTCGGTGTCGATGATCGTGCGCCGGGCGGCCATGTCCTCGTCGGTCGGCTCCTCGAAGGACACCCCGCGGCCCGAGGAGAACGTGGCCACGTCGCGGCTGGCCGCCACGATGTCCCCGTAGCGGTGCACCGACCAGAAGCCGGAGCCCTCGTCGGGGAACCAGGCCACGGGCGCCTCCCGCCGCAGCCGCCCGAACTCGTCGTATGGCACCGCGCGGGCCCACATGTCAAGATCGGTTAGATCTACTGCACGGAGCATAGTTAAATAGTTTGGCACCAAACGAACCGGTCGGCAACGGGCCGGAGGGGCCGGGCGTGAGGAGGCGGGCGTGATGCGGGTGGTCGTCATCAGGCACCACGACATTGATTCGGCCGGTTTCATCGCCGACGCGTTCGAGGCGCGCGGCGCCGAGCTCGAG